>Ga0247771_1000249_pt1 | contig 19090 bp, 20 predicted proteins | sample UWRJL197509C6_FD_179948 | JGI IMG/M metagenome (GOLD analysis project Ga0247771, IMG submission 179948) | Plant litter microbial communities from Arlington Agricultural Research Station in Wisconsin, United States - UWRJ-L197-509C-6 | ecosystem: Environmental > Terrestrial > Plant litter >...
CCCGGCTGGTCGCCGACGCAGGTTTCAACCCGGTGATCGCCGGCGACCTCGCGGCCAGCCGCACGCTCGAAGCCATGACCCTGCTGCTGATTCGGATCAGCGCCCGTTACGGCCTCGAGCGTCAGGCCGGCTGGAAACTGCTTACTCACCATTAAACAATACAGCATGAAAAAACTGCTCGCAACAAACCCCTACAACTGGACGGCACTCATCGCCCGCCTCGCTATCGCCATCGTCATCTTTCCCCACGGCGCTCAAAAGCTGTTCGGCTGGTTCGGCGGCTTCGGCTTCAAGGGCACGATGGGCTTTCTTACCGGCATGGTCGGACTGCCCTACATCGTAGCGCTCCTCGTGATCCTCATCGAAAGCATCGGCGCCCTCATGATCCTGTTCGGTTTCTTTACCCGTATGGCCGCCCTCGGCATATTCGGTCTTTTCCTGGGCATCATCTTCAAGGTGCACCTCGCCAACGGTTTCTTTATGAACTGGACCGGCAAGCAGGCGGGTGAAGGCATCGAGTATTTCGTGCTCCTCCTCGCGCTGGCCCTTATCCTCATCGTTGCCGGCGGCGGCCGTGCCAGCGCCGACGCTGTTCTTGCACAAAACGTAAACACTAAAAAAATAAATCAATGAAGATTGCACTCATAGGCGCTTCCGGCTTTGTCGGCACCGCCGTTCTGAAAGAAGCTTTGCAGCGTGGGCATGAAGTGACCGCCATCGCCCGCCACCCCGAAAAGATCGCCGCTGCGGAAGGTAAGCTGACGCCCCTTGCCGCCGATGTGCTCAATATTTCCGAAGTGACCGAAGCGGTTAAAGGACACGATGCCGTTATCAGCGCCTACAACCCGGGCTGGTCCAACCCCGATATACACGATGTGTTCCTGCAGGGCGCGCAAGCTATACAGGCCGGCGTGAAGGCCTCGGGCGTTCGCCGCCTGCTGGTGGTGGGCGGAGCGGGCAGCCTCTTCGTAGCCGACGGCGTACAGCTGATCGACACGCCGCAGTTCCCCGCCGAGTGGAAACCCGGTGCGCTCGCCGCCCGCGAATACCTCAACATCATTAAAAAAGAAGAAGACCTCGACTGGACCTTTCTCAGCCCCGCCATCGAAATGCACCAGGGCACCTCGGGCGAGCGCCGCGGCCACTACCGCAGCGGACTTGACCAACCCGTGTTCGACGAGAAGGGCAGGAGCGTGATCTCGGTCGAAGACATGGCCATCGCCATCGTCGACGAGATCGAGCAGCCGAAGCATATACGCCAGCGCTTCACCGTTGCGTATTAAAAATATTTATATAAATGAAAAATCTATCCGATCTCAAAAAGCTTACCGACGGCTTCGGCGACGAAGGCTACCTGATGCCGGTGCTGTTCGTCGGTCACGGCTCGCCCATGAACGGGATCGAAGCCAACGACTTCAGCGCCTACTGGTCTAAGCTGGCGCGCGAACTGCCGGTGCCAAGGGCCGTGCTGGTCGTGTCGGCCCACTGGCTCACGCGCGGCACGCGGATAACGGCAATGGATTTTCCGCGCACCATCCACGACTTCGGCGGCTTTCCCAAAGAGCTGTACGACGTTCAGTATCCCTCACCCGGCGATCCCCTGCTGGCCCGCGAAGCGGCCGCCCTCGTCGGCAGCACGCAGGTGGAACTGGATCACGATTGGGGCCTCGACCACGGCACCTGGACGGTGGTGCGCCACATGTACCCCGATGCCAACGTGCCCGTGCTTCAGCTCAGCATCGACTATACGAAGGACGGACAATACCATTACGACCTCGCCCGCGAGCTGCAGGCCCTGCGCCGCAAGGGTGTGCTCATCTTCGGCAGCGGCAACATGGTCCACAACCTGCGCATGGTGGCCTGGGACAAGCTCGCCGAGCCGGCCTACGGCTACGACTGGGCGATCGGCATGAATGAAAAATTCAAGACCCTCATCGCCGAAGGCCGTCATGATGACCTGATCCGCTACGACCGGCTGGGCCGCGAAGCGCAGCTGGCCATACCTACGCCCGAGCACTACCTGCCGCTGCTGTATACGCTGGGACTGAAGAGCGCCCGCGACGAGGTGTCGTTCTTTAACGACCGCGCCGTCGGCGGCTCGCTCACCATGACGTCGGTGCGATTGGGTTGAGGTAGGGTTTTGAGGGAAGAAAAGAATACAAAGATTATTTTTCAATGTTCAAACATTGATATATTTTTATCATCACTAAAATCAACGTTTATGGCAACAACATGGAAGCTCGATCCTACGCACTCGGAGATCCAGTTCAAAGTAAAGCACCTTATGATCACGACCGTGACCGGCTATTTCAAGACCTTTGACCTCGTGGTTGAAACCGAGTCCGACTCCGATTTCACGACCGCCAAAAAAATCGAGTTCACCGCCGACATCGACACGATCGATACCAACAACACCCAGCGCGACGCCCACCTGAAATCGCCCGATTTCTTTGATGCCGAAACGCACAAGCAGCTGATCTTCGTCGGCAAGAAATACGAAGCCGACGGCGACGATGCCAAACTCCACGGCGACCTCACGCTCCGCGGCGTAACCAAGCCCGTAACCGTCAATGTGGAATTCGGCGGCATCGTGGTTGATCCTTATGGCCAGACGAAGGCCGGCTTTACCGTAACCGGAAAGATCAGCCGTAAGGAATTTGGTCTTACATGGAGCGCCGTGACCGAAGCAGGCCAGGTGGTCGTAAGCGACGAGATCCGCCTTAACGCGGAGATACAGCTCGTGAAGCAAGCTTGATCATCCTCCCTATAAAATGAATAGCCGGCAGGCAAGGTCCATGCTCCATACTATTGTTGCACGGCTTTGTTCCTATTGGCTATTCATTATTATATCCTACTCACCATCACTTAAATAGGCCGGGTTACATTTTTTTAACGTTTACCGTTATTGTTAAAAGATCGAAACCCTTACCTTAGCCCGCTATGACAGTAGAACAAATTGAAACTTTTTTAGCCAAGGAGACGATCCCGCAAGGAAAAGTGATCCGTTTTGAGATGAAGAAAAGAAACCCCGTGCGCGGACTGATCGTCCAGGGCCGGGACTACCAGGAGCTGAAAACCAAGAACTTCTGGCGCATCGTTACCCAAACAAACCTCGCCGCCTACCAAAAATCGAACGATATCAACCTCGCCAAGATCTTCAGCGGTTCCGATTTCGCCAAGCTTTCGCTGGTGACGAACAAGCCCGAGGAATAAGGCGCGCGGCGCATTTCCCGCAGCTCTTTTTTAACCCTTCCGATGGGCACCCGCCCAAGGTCAACGGCTCCTTTTTGCTATGTCGTCGAGGATGCGGACCGCATGCTCGCGCGAGTTCTCGATGAAGAGCCGGTTCGTGTTCATGCCGCCGCAGATGACACCGGCGAGATAGATCCCTTTCTTATTCGTTTCGTGGGTTTCCTCGCTGTAGGCCGGCTTGCAGGTCTCGTCGGCGCACAGCTCGATGCCGATGCGCCGCAGGAAGGGCAGGTCGGGCTGGTAGCCGGTCATCGACAGCACCCAGTCGTTCGGCACCGTCACCACGCCCTCTTCCGTCTGTATATCCACTTCATGCTCGCGTATGGCCGCCACCGTGGCATTGAAATACGCTTTGATCGATCCCTCTTTTATCCGGTTGTCGATGTCGGGGCGCACCCAGTATTTTACGCGCTTGCCGATCTCGGGCCCGCGCACCACCATCGTCACCTCGGCGCCCTTGCGCCAGGTTTCCAGGGCCGCATCCACCGCTGAATTTTGCGCTCCCACCACCACCACTTTCTGGAATGCGTAGAAATGCGGGTCCCTGTAATAATGCTTCACCTTGGGCAACTCCTCGCCCGGCACGTGCAGCAGATAGGGCAGGTCGTAAAAGCCGGTGGCGATAACGATGTTCTCCGCAAAATAGCGCGCCTTGCTCGACACTACCTCATACGTCAGCGGTTCCTCCGCATGCGTACGCACGTCCACCACCTCCTCGAACAGGTGAATGTTCACGCGGTTGTCCTGCGCCACGCGGCGGTAATATTCCAGGGCTTCGTTGCGCGTAGGCTTGGGGTTGTTCGATACGAAGGGTACGCCGCCCACCTCCAGCCGCTCCGAGGTGGAGAAGAAGGTCATGTTGACGGGATAGTTATAGATCGAGTTGACGAGCGCGCCCTTTTCGATGACGAGATAGGAGAGGCCGTGCTTTTTTGCCTCGAGCGCGCAGGCGATGCCTATGGGACCGCCGCCGATGATGATGAGCGAATACTGCTGTGTGGTTGTCAATCCGGTGTTGTTTGCTGCAAAAGTACGCCACCGCGATCACCGTTTGGCCGCATACATCTTTGCGCCGGGCATCACCTGTATCGCCGAACCTTCGGCAAGGAAGACGGAGCGCGGCGCCTGCGCCAGCGGCTCGGCAAAGGCGGCGCCGTAAAGCGCGGCCGTGCTGCATTCGATCTCGTAGCGGTGCACGGGATGCACGCGCCATTTTGGATGCTGCACCTCGTACACGCCGGTGCAGGCCTTGTTGACGAACGTATAGCCCCAATAATGTTCCGTGATGAACTCCTCTGCGGAACCGGCCTGTATCATCTGAGGCTCGGCGGCGGCGAGCGCCCGCAGGTAGTTCCAGGTTTTGCCCACCTTCCACTCGTAGCTTACGTGCAGTCCTTCGGGGCCGCTCTTCCATTCGTGGCGCATGGGGTGGGTCGCGTACTTCTCGCCATAGACCGTATTGGCCACGAAGGTGATGAGGGGCCGCGGTACGATCTCCTTCATGAAGACCACGCCGCGTTTCCATTCGTTGCCGTCGCGGTAGCGTACGTAGAAGCGAAGGTTCACTTCCTCGAAGGTGCGGTGGTAGGGCAGGGAGAGGCCGCGCACGCGCGTGTTCTCGAAGAGGAAGCCCACGAGGCTTACGTAATGAATGCCTTCGAATGTATCGAGCTCGGTATGGCAGGGCACGAAGGGCTGAAGGATGGCCGGGTCGATGGCATAGTTGGCCATGAGCAGGTTGCGCCAGGCAGCGGCAAGAAAAGGTCGGGGCATAAACGAAGGTAAGAAAGTGAGAACCAGAAAGAGAAAGAGGGCGGGTGATGCCGCTCACACTCTTTATGTTTCTCTTTTCCACTTGTCTTATCTTTGCGGCGCAAACAACGCTATATGAATAAAACAGTTTACATCGTTTCTGCCGTTCGTACGCCGATGGGTTCCTTCGGCGGCGCCCTGAAAGACGTGCCCGCAACCCGCCTCGGCGCCGCAGCCATCAAGGCTGCCGTTGAAAGAGCCGGCATTTCCCCCGACCAGGTAGATGAGCTGCTGATGGGCTGCGTCATCCAGGCCAACCTCGGCCAGGCCCCCGCCCGCCAGGCCGCCAAGTACGCCGGCCTTCCCGATAAAGTGATCTGCACTACTGTAAATAAGGTCTGCGCCAGCGGCATGAAGGCCATCGCCCAGGGCGCGCAAAGCATCCTCCTCGGCGACAGCGACGTTGTGGTTGCCGGCGGTATGGAAAACATGAGCGCCGTGCCCTTCTATGTGGACTCGATGCGCTGGGGCAACAAGTATGGAGCCACCAGCCTCATAGACGGCCTTCAGAAGGACGGTCTCACCGACTGCTACAGCAATTTCGCCATGGGTTGCGCGGCCGACATCTGCGCCACCGACAATAATATCAGCCGCGAGGAGCAGGATGCCTTCGCGCAGGAAAGCTACCAGCGCAGCCAGCGCGCCTGGAACGAGGGCAAGTTTGCCAACGAGATCGTTCCCGTAGAAATACCGTCAAAGAAAGGCGACCCTACGATCGTCGACAAGGACGAAGAGCCCTGGAATGTTAAGTTCGACAAGATCGCGGGACTGCGCCCGGCCTTCGGCAAGGAAGGCACGGTCACTGCCGCCAATGCATCGACCATGAATGACGGCGCCGCGGCCGTAGTGCTGATGAGCAAGGAGAAAGCCGACGAGCTGGGCATCAAGCCCCTGGCCATTATCCGCTCCTATGCCGATGCAGAGCAGGAGCCTACCTACTTTACCACTACGCCGAGCATCGCCCTGCCCCGCGCAGCGGCCAAGGCCGGCATCGAGCTGAAGGACATCGACTACGTAGAGCTCAACGAAGCCTTCAGCGTTGTGGGCATCGTCAACACCCAAAAGATGAACCTCGACCCTGCGCGCGTGAACGTGCACGGCGGCGCCGTATCGCTCGGCCACCCGCTGGGCTGCAGCGGCGCGCGCATCATCGTTACCCTCCTGAACGTGCTGCAGCAGTACGGCGGAAAGATCGGCGGCGCCGGCATCTGCAACGGCGGCGGCGGCGCTTCGGCGATGATCATCGAGAGAGTATAAGTTTTCAGTTATCAGTTGGCAGTTAGCAGTTGTTTCAGGTGCGATCGGGTTGATTGTACTTTAAAAAACTGCTAACTGCCTACTGCTAGCTCTTACCCCCCGGGTTCTTTTTATACTTGATGCCAAGGATGATCATCACGATATTGACGAGGAGGGAAAAACAGTTGGTGAGGATGATGGGCATGTCGCTGCGCTGGATGCCGTAGATGATCCATAATATGAGGCCTGCCTGAAGCAGGAAGAGCATGCCGAGGGAAACATCTTCGGCCTTTTTTTCTTTAAGCGTTTTAATTACCTGGGGGAGGAGGGAGCAGGCGGTGCATATGCCCGCGGCCAGTCCGATCAGCTGGGTCCAATTCATGCGTTGTGCCTGCAAATGTTCCGCCAGCAGAACTTCAGTATCATTGCACCATGCTTCAAGCCCGACCGAAAAATATAGTGTGGATATTCCTCATCCTGTTGCTACCCGCCTGCAAGCGCAGCTGGACCGAAAAAGACCGCACGGCCTTCCTTAGCGGCTGTCTCGGCCAGTCCGTCCGCGACCTCGGCGAAACCCGCGGCAAGGCCTATTGCAGCTGCATGCTCCGCAAGGTGGAGGCACGTTATCCCAACGCCGCCGATGCGCATTACATGCGGCAGGACACGGGCATCGTCCGCCTTGCTTCGGGCTGTTTGAAACAACCCTGACACTTCTTTAGGTTTTATGACCGTACTCCGCTAAATTTGCCCCGCTTATTTAAAATCTTTCCATGAGACAAATTCCCTTTCGTGAAGCCATCCGCGAAGCCATGAACGAAGAGATGCGCCGGGACGACCGCGTATTCCTGATGGGTGAGGAAGTAGCCGAGTACAATGGCGCCTACAAGGTGAGCCAGGGCATGCTGGCCGAGTTCGGACCCCGCCGCGTGATCGATACGCCGATCTCCGAGCTGGGTTTTGCCGCCGTCGGTGTTGGCGCTGCACAGAACGGACTGCGCCCGATCGTGGAATTTATGACCTGGAACTTCGCCGTGCTGGCGCTGGACCAGATCCTCAACACCGCCTCCAAGATGCTCGCCATGAGCGGCGGACAGGTTTCCTGCCCCATCGTTTTCCGCGGACCCAACGGCTCCGCCGGTCAGCTCGGCGCCCAGCACTCCACGGCCTTCGAAGCCCTTTATGCCAATATCCCCGGCCTCAAGGTGGTTTCGGTGAGCAATGGCTACGATGCCAAAGGTCTCCTGAAGCAGGCCATCCGTTACGAGGAAGACCCCGTCATCTTCATGGAAAGTGAAGTCATGTACGGCGACAAAAGCGACATTCCCGACGAGGAATATTATATCGAGCTCGGTAAGGCCGACGTGAAAAGACAAGGCACGGACGTTACCATCGTTTCGTTTAACAAGATGATGAAGGTGGCCCTCGGCGCCGCGACCGAGCTGGAAAAGGAAGGCATCAGTGCCGAAGTGATCGACCTGCGCACCATCCGCCCGCTCGACTGGATGACCATCCTCGAAAGCGTAAAGAAAACCAACCGCCTCGTGATCGTGGAAGAGGAGTGGCCTTATGCCTCTGTGTCTTCCGAGATCACCTACCGCATACAAAAAGAAGGATTCGACTACCTAGATGCACCCATTCGCCGCCTCACTGCCGCAGACGCCCCGCTGCACTATGCCCCCAACCTGGTGGCCGCAGCCCTGCCCGACGTGCCCCGCACGGTCAGGCTGGTGAAGGAAGTGATGTACCTAAAAAAGTAATTGGGAGAAAAAGAAAGAAAGCGGGTCAATCCCGCTTTTATCGTCTTTGGCTGATAGCAGAGCTTCAGTTGAGGAGAACCCGCCCCGTATTGTGGAGTTTGCACCTTAAATGTGTGTAAGCTACACAACTTGCTCATACTCATACATGAGTGTCTATAATTTTTTTTATAAAAAGTTTTGAAATCTCGTTTTTCCCCTGCATCTTTGTCTCGGTTTTTCATAGGATATTGGATTTTACACGAGGCTGGATTTCTATCCGGCCTTTTTTTTAGTCAACAGTTTCCAGTTGGCAGTTTGCAGTTGGTGTCCTAAGCAACAGTCATCACTAACGAAAGCAAGTGCCGCTGAAAACAGATAACAAAAACAACTGCTACCATAAACACACTACCTCTTTAGGAAATCAACTGTAGACTGTAAACTGCCAACTGCCAACTCTCCCCTCGTTTATATAATCGAACATTTCGTTTCTTTGCCCTCTTAAAAGAACCGTATGCCCACCATATTGATCATTGATGATGAAAAGGCCATCCGCAAAACCCTCACTGAAATACTCACCTTCGAAGGCTACAAGCTCGATGAAGCCGGCGACGGCGAGGAAGGCCTGAAAAAGTTCCGCGAAAAAACCTACGACGTCGTATTGTGCGATATCAAGATGCCCAAGATCGACGGGCTGGATTTTTTGCAGAAGGCGGTCGAGATCAACCCCGACGTGCCCATCATCATGATCTCCGGCCACGGCAATATCGAAACCGCCGTTGAAGCCGTCAAGAAAGGCGCCTACGATTTCATCCAGAAGCCCCCCGACCTTAATCGCCTCCTCATCACCATCCGCAACGCCATGGAGCGCAACACGCTCGTGCACGAGACCAAGAGCCTCAAGCGCAAAGCCTTCAAGGCCCAGGAGATGATCGGCGCCTCGGCACCCATCAACAAGATCAAGGAAACGATCGAAAAGGTAGCGCCCACCGACGCCCGCGTGCTCGTGACCGGCGAGAACGGCGTAGGCAAGGAGCTCGTGGCCCGCTGGCTGCACGAGAAGAGCAGCCGCGCCGGCAACGCCCTTGTGGAAGTAAACTGCGCCGCCATCCCCAGCGAATTGATCGAAAGCGAATTGTTCGGGCACGAGAAGGGCTCGTTCACATCCGCCATCAAGCAGCGCATCGGCAAGTTCGAGCAGGCCAACGGCGGCACCCTCTTCCTCGACGAGATCGGCGACATGAGCCTCAGCGCCCAGGCCAAGGTGCTCCGCGCCCTCCAGGAAGGCAAGATCACCCGCGTAGGCGCCGACAAGGACATCAGCGTGGACGTGCGCGTGATCGCCGCCACCAACAAGGACCTGATGAAGGAAGTGGAGGAAAAGAACTTCCGCCTCGACCTCTACCACCGCCTCAGCGTGATCATGATCCACGTGCCCTCGCTCAATGAACGCAAGGATGACATACCCCTGCTGGTCGACCGCTTCCTCGAAGATATCTGCACCGACTACGGCATCGCCAAAAAGCAGATCTCCGACGAAGCTTTGCGCCTGCTGCAGGACTATAACTGGACCGGCAATATCCGCGAGCTGCGCAACGTGGTGGAGCGCCTCGTGATCCTCTCCGGCAAGGCCATCACCCGCGAGGACGTGAAGAGCCACGTGCAGCTCAGGCCCTGACCCCGTCGATAAATTCGTAGATGGAATGATCGCTGCGCAGGAGCGTGAGGTTGGTAAAGGTGCGCTGCACGGACTTTATGCCCTCGCCCGAAGCCAGTATGCGCTTGCCCGGAAACAGGCGGCACATCTCCTCCAGGTAATCGTCGACAAGCAACCCCGTAAAATTGGTGACGAGGTGCAGGTAAATGCTCTGCACCGTAGGCAGCGCGCCGAGCTGGCGTATGTCCGCCTGCTCGCTGTTGGGACCCATGTAGAGCGTGCTGCGGCCGCGCTTGCGCAACAGGTAGTTGATGAAGAGCAGGGGCAACTCGTGAAATTCCCCGCGGGGCGCGGTGAGCAGCACCTGCGGAGGATCGCTGACCGGCGGCAGCTTCTCGGTTTCGTAGATGATCCGGTTCTGGATGATATAGCTCGAGAAGTGTTCCTGCGCGGGAATGATCCTGTTGGTCGACCAGAGAAGGCCCAGCTTTTTGAGATAGGGATAGCACACGTCCGTCATGCACTTTTCGAAGCTGCCGGCCGCGCTGGCTTCGTTGATGGCCGATATAAATTCGTATTCGTTGAAGTCGATGGCCGCTTCCAGCAGCCGGTTGATGTAGTAGTCGCTGCTGCCGGGCGCGTGGCGGTTCACTTCCTCCAGCACAGCCTCGGGACTGAGCGCCGCGATCTTCGATATCTTCCATCCGCTATGATAAAGAAAAGCGATGCGGAGGATGGTCTTCAGGTCTTCGTTGTCGTAAATACGGTGGAGGCTTTCCTTGCGCTTCGGTACCAGAAATCCATATCGTTGTTCCCAGATGCGGAGCGTATGTGCCTTGATGCCCGTGAGGTTTTCTACGTCTTTTATCGTGAAGCTTTGCATAGCACTTAAATACTTACCGTTTATCCACTTTAGCAAAAAGTTTGCTTACATTGCCGGCTGCAAGATTTTTAAAATAATAAATTTGTTTGCCATAAAAATACTCGAATGCCGCTTTCACACGTCCTGACCGTCTATTTAATTTCTTTCCTTCTGGTATTCCTGCCGTCCTTCGGTCTGGCAAAGATGTTCCGGAAGGCCGGCGTCGCCACCTGGAAGGCTTATGTTCCCTTCTACAATACCTGGGTGATGCAGGAGCTGGCGCAGCGGCCGCGGCACTGGGTGTTATGGCAGTTCATTCCCGTCGTCGGCTGGTTCATTACGCCGGGCATCTTTATCGAGTTCGTCAAGCTTTTCGGCCGCTTTACTTTGGGTCAGCACGTGCTGGCCGCCCTCGCCGCCCCTTTTTATTTTCCTTATCTCGGCTACTCGCCCCAGGTGCGCTACATCGGCCCCGAAGGCGCGCGCCTCTACAAAAAGCCAAGCTGGCGCGAATGGGTCGATGCCGCCATCTTCGCCATCGTTGCCGCCACCCTTATCCGCACATTCATCTTCGAAGCCTATACCATTCCCTCGGGCTCGATGGAGCGCAGCCTGCTGATCAACGACTTCCTCTTCGTATCGAAGTTCAGCTACGGCCCCCGCATCCCCAACACGCCGCTGTCCATACCGTTCGTACATAATTATATCCCCGGCACCCACAGCAAGTCGTACACCACGGCGGTGGAGCTGCCGTATATCCGCTGGTTCTCCTCGCCCGTAAAGCGCGGCGACGTGGTGGTGTTCAACTTCCCCGCCGGCGATACGGTCATCAACCTCGATGGCTACCAATCGGCCATACCGTACTATCAGGTGATCCGCGAGCAGGGCCGCGGCGATGAGAATGCCGGCCGCAATTTTGTGCTCGACAATCCCGAGCAGTTTCCCCTCGCCATCCACCCGCCCGACAAGACCGACAACTATATCAAGCGCTGCATCGGCGTTGCCGGCGATACCATCGCCATCCTCAACGGCATGGTGTACGTGAACGGCCATCTCTCCGCCACGCCGCCGCAGTCGCAGACCGACTACCGCGTACAAGTGCGCGGCCCGCTCAATGCCGACTCGCTGCAATACCGCTACGGCATCAACCCCCAGTCCGTACAAAGCCTCGACCCCAACAACTATGTGATGCCCCTCACGCCCGGCAACGTGGAGCAAATGAAGAAGAACGGCGATGCTACCGCCGTAGTGCCCTACATCATCGAGCCCAGCACCCAGAGCGACTACAGCTTCCCCGCCTACGTGATCGAGAACAAGTGGAGCGTGGATAACTACGGCCCGATATGGGTGCCGAAAAAAGGCGCGCAGGTACCCCTCAACCCCCACAACTACGCGATATACGAACGCGCCATCCGTGTGTACGAGCACAACGATTTTTATATGAAGGAAGGCAAATACTTCCTCAACGGCAAGGAAGTGACCAGCTACACCTTCCAGATGGATTATTACTGGATGATGGGCGACAACCGCCACCAGTCGCAGGACTCGCGCTACTGGGGCTTCGTGCCCGAAGACCACGTCGTGGGCAAGGCCTGGCTGATCTGGTTCAGCTGGGATAAGGGGCCCCGCTGGAATCGATTGTTCAGAACCGTAAAATAGCTTATCTTTAAGTGCCCCCGCTCTGGGGGCATTTTTGTCTCTAATTATCAACTATGAAGGAAAGCAAGTTTGAATTCAATTACAACGTGTTTGAGAGTATTGACGAACTACCCGATGAACAGCGCTGGCTCCTGAACGAAGCCCGCGAGATAACGGCCCAGGCTTATGCGCCTTATTCCAACTTCCAGGTAGGTGCGATAGCGCGGCTGGCGAACGGCGAGATCGTTGCCGGCAGCAACCAGGAGAACGCCTCCTTCCCCGTAGGCCTCTGCGCCGAGCGGGTACTGCTCGCTTCCGTATCATCGCTCTTCCCCAAGGTGCCGATCGAAACCATCGCCATCAGCTATAAAAGCGACAACGTAAAAAGCGATCACCCCATCTCGCCCTGCGGCATCTGCCGGCAGTCGCTCCAGGAATACGAAATGCGGGTAGACCACCACATACAGCTGATCCTCGGCGGCATGACCGGCCCGGTATACGTTATCGACAGCGCCAGCCGCCTGCTGCCCCTGGCCTTTACCAGCGAAGAGCTGCGCTAGATACGATCAACACGCATTACACCAAAGCCCATGTTCCTGCATGGGCTTTTGCATTTCCTGGATTTCAGAAGGCCAGCTCCTGCACCCCCGCGTGGAATTTCGCTTCATGGTCGAGGAGCCAGCGCTTGCGCCACAGCCCGCCGGCATAGCCGGTGAGCGAGCGGTTGGTGCCGATCACGCGGTGGCAGGGAACGATGATCGAGAGGTTGTTGCGGCCGTTAGCGGAGGCGACGGCGCGGATGGCCTTAAGATCGCCATACTGGCGGGCGAGGTCGTTGTAGCTGATGGTTTTGCCGAAGGGGATGGCGTAGAGGAGGTTCCAGACCTTTTGCTGGAAGTCGGTGCCCTGCTGGCCCAGGGGCAGGTTGAAGGTCTTGCGGACGCCCTGGAAGTATTCATCGAGCTGTTGGGCGCAAAGGTCGAGGAGGGGGTGGGTGTCGCTGGCGGCCTCCGTTTCGCCGTCGGTGAAGAGGATGGCGAGGATCTGCTCGTCGGAGGAGATGAGCTTCAGGGGGCCGAGGGGAGAGGGGTGGAGGCGGGTGAAGAGCATGGGCGAAATTAAGGAGAAAGAGAAATGGAAAGAGAGCGGGGTTTAAGTTTGGGGGTGCGTGTGGGGAGGGTTCTTTTTTGGATTGGGGATTGTTTTGGCAGGGTTAGATGCGTTTGTAACGGCACCCTTTTTCATAAAGTGGCCGCCCTTTTTTATAAAGGGTCGTCACTTTTTTATAAACCGGCCGCTCTTTTTCAAAAAGTGCAGGTTCATTTGGAAAGTATGGCCGGGCTTTTTTACAGGATCGATGGCTTTTTTGGAAGGGTAGCCTTCTTTTTGTTAAGCGTGGTCGTACTTTTTTTTAATCCGGTAGGAGTTTTTAAAATAGTGGATGATGTTTTCCATTGCCGGATGCCGAATTTTAAAAAGAGGGGCCGGTTTATAAAAAAGGGCGGTCACTTTATGAAAAAGAGCAGCCACTTTTGTGAAGGCCAAGGGCATTATCGGAAAGAGGATGGTGCGGTTTGTTTGTTTTGTGGTCGGGCAAAACAAAAGGAATGGATAGATATGAAAAAGTCTTCTGCGATTGTGAAATTTTGGCAGGCTTATTTGTTTTTCTTGCCCTCCTTTATCATATTCTTCTTAACCTTTTTTCCATCCGCCGTCTGCTCTGTTACGATCTTTGTGATCCTTTCCTTATTCGGCGGTCGTTTGTGCCGTTTGTATATTCTTTTTCCACGCTTTTGTCTTGAAACAAAAGGTGGAGCCAAAAATTCAAGCCCATTCGATGCGGATCAGTTCTTTATGCGGGAAGTCTTTCGGCGAATGGGCGATCGGACCACCCCGAAATCCGACGGCACGCACATTCTGATCTTGTTTCGATACTTTCCATCGTACGCCTGTGTCGCGATGGAGCCAGATGTCTACTGCGCTGAATTTTTCCTTGGGAAAAGAGCACGAGTTCTGAAAGCATTTGTCGGAAAAATGAGGCGCTAAACGGCTCCACCTATAGAGGGACGTCCATAGATTCGTTACGTGCACCTATCGTTACCCGAGAACAAACAGCCATGACCATTCTTTCTCCGCAATCTTTTTGACCTTACTGTATCGCTCCTGCAAAGTGGTTTATATTTTAAGCGACCAATTGCTGACTGCAAATCCCAGGCAGTGGACTGTGTCCGCCGTAGCCGCAGGCGAAGGAGGAGCGTATAAAAATTCGGTGCGTTTGCCTATTAGTAGCTTAGTGGAATAGCCCGAAGAGATTTCAGCTCGGCAGTCTTTTTATTTTCTGTAATGAGTTGCGGTAAGTGAGAATGAAGCAATGCGAGTGAGCGCTGAGATTTTCTTTTAGGGGCAATTGCGGTGAGGCGCTTGGAGGAATGTTGAAAAAATTATTGGAGGGGTAGGAAGGAGTGGGGGTAGGAGTTTGATAGTTTTTGCTTTGCAGCTTTGCTTTTTGTCGGCTTTTCTGTCATCTATTTTTTCTGGTTCTGGCTGTGAGCAGGGTTTGTTCGCGGGGCTTTTTTATTCGCGCATTTTCGGGCTGCCCTCTTTTTCTTTCTCCGCTCTCCTTCTCACTCCAACAGGTTGGCCAGGTCGAGGAGCTCGAGCTTTTTGTAGCTCTCTTTTTCATTGTCGAAACAGCGGGCGGTTTCTTCGAGCAGGTGCTGGATGACCTTCTTGTTCGATAACGGCTTGAAATAGGAGGGAACGGGCGGTACCGAGATGCGCTTGAAATAGCTTTCCACGTCCTTGTGCGTGAACACCATGCCGCTCGAAGGATCGATAAAGAACTCGATCTTGCTCTCATGGTCCTGCGTTCCTTCGCTGCTGTAGCCGGGCTTGAAATAGGCCAGCACGAATTGCTTTGGCACGCCGATCGCCTTCACGGGTATGTCCAGCAGGTCGCAGAGAATGAGGTAGAGGATGCCGTTGCCGAGCTGGTTGCCCCGCTTGGATTCCAGCACCTTGTGGATCAGGAATTCATTCACATCTGTATAGCCTACCTCGCTGCCCTTCAGGTTGTAATAGCTGTAGAGAATGCCCGTCACGATGCGGATCTGCTCCAATGGCGTCAGGTAGTTGTTGAGCTCCAGCCATACGTTGCGGCGGATCTTCTCCACCTCCACGAGCGTGGCGCTGGTGGAGAGGTCCGGGTACTGGAACTTGGAGACGAGCAGCGCACCCACGAGCAGGTCGTGGTGGCCGGCCAGCGTCCACTGGCGGAAGTCTTCCGTGAGATCGGTATAGTGCAGCCGGTGAATTATGAGCTCGATCCTTCCCTGTATCTGTTCGTTGGGCGTGGTCTCCCACAGGTGCTCAAGGTTCGGGATGATGGTCTTTCCAAAGTCGACGATCCTCGTCGTTACCGCCCCAAAAACTTCTTCGTCCGGATCGTCGATCAACCTGAATAAGGCGGATATTTCTTTTGTTTCTTCCATAGTCGTGCATGCCTTCGGCAACTTTTGTAAGCGGCATGGTTTATTGGTTTACAGCAGGCTCTAAGAACGCACCAAAAGAACGATTATTTCTTTTTCGGAGCCGCTTTTTTTGTAGCGGTTTTCCGTGTTGCCGTTTTTTTTGCCGGCGCTTTGCGCGGTGCAGATTTTTTGGCCGCGGCCTTCTTGGCAAAGGCGCCAGGCACCTGGGTTTCGATCATTTTCTTTACCTCTTCGAGGGAGATCGACGCAAGCTCTTCCGGACCGTATTTTTCGCCTTCTTCCTTGCGGCCGAGCTTCAGCATCTTCTTGCCGAATTTAATAAAGGGACCCCAGCGGCCGTTCTCGATGCTGATCTTTTCCGCCGGCCATTGCTGGATATAACGGTTGGCTTCCTTCTCGAGCTTTTTACCGATCAGCTCTTCGATCTCGCGCTGCGAAAGCTGTTCGAAATTATAGGCGCGCGGCACGTTCACATAGAGGTCGCCCCACTTCAGGAAGGGACCGAACCGGCCCTTGCCCTTCGTTACGGGCTGGTCGCGGTACTGGGCGATGGGCGCATCCACGAGCTGCTTTTCGCGAATGAGCGCGATGGCGCGGTCGAGGTCTACGCCCAGCGGCTCTTCGCCGCGCGGGATGGACACGTACTGCTCGCCGTATTTTACATAAGGACCGAAGCGGCCCACGTTCACGGACACTTCCTGCCCTTCATACTCGCCCAGGGTCACGGGCAGCTTGAAGAGGTCGAGGGCCTCCTCGAGGTTGATGGTCTCGATGCTCTGGTTCTGCTTCAGCCGGGCGAAGCGGGGCTTTTCTTCTTCCTCGGTGCGGCCGATCTGAACCATGGGTCCATAGCGACCCATGCGGGCCATTACGGGCTTGCCGCTCTGCGGGTCGGTACCCAGTTCGCGCTCGCCCTTGATGCGCTCGGCGGTTTCTATCGTTTTGTCAACGTCTTTTTTAAAGGGATCGTAAAAGGTGCCCAGCATCTTGCTCCAGACCATCTTGCCCTGCGCCACTTCGTCAAATTCCTCTTCGATGCGGGCGGTGAAGCCGTAGTCCATGATGTCGTCGAAGTATTGCTTCAGGAAGTCGGTCACCACGAGGCCAAGATCGGTTGGGAAGAGCTTCGATTTCTCGGCGCCGGTATTTTCGGTTTCGGTCTTTTTGCTTACCTGGTCGTTGCTCAGGGTGAAGATGCTGTACGTGCGCTGCGTGCCTTCCTTGTCGCGCTTCTCGACATAGCCGCGCTTGAGGATCGTGGAGATCGTGGGGGCGTAGGTGGAGGGTCGGCCGATGCCCAGCTCTTCCAGCTTTTTCACCAGCGAGGCTTCCGTGTAGCGGGGCAGGGGGCGGGTGAAGCGCTCGATGGCCTTCATCTCCCTGAATGCGGGCTGCTGGCCCACTTTAAGGGGCGGCAGCATGCCTTCCTGCGTTTCGTTCTCGTCGGTCACCTCATCGTCGTCCACGTCTTCGCGGTAGACTTTCATGAAGCCGTCGAATTTCATCACTTCGCCTTCAGCGCTCAGCTCGGCCTTGTTGGTCGATACGAGAATTTTGGCTATCGTCTTTTCGAGCTCGGCGTCGGCCATCTGGCTGGCCATGGTGCGTTTCCAGATCAGCTCATAAAGGCGGCGGGTCTCGGGGTCGCTCACCGTGGTGTTCGACATATAGGTAGGCCGGATGGCTTCGTGGGCTTCCTGGGCCGATTCGTTGCGGTTCTTGTAGCGGCGTGCCTGGAAATAGCGGTCGCCGTAAGAGCTGACGATGGTGCCCTGAATATCGTTCATGGCCGTCTCGCTCAGGCTTACGCTGTCGGTACGCATATAAGAGATATGCCCGTTTTCATACAGTTTCTGCGCCAGCAGCATGGTGCGGCTCACGCCGTAGCCCAGCTTGCGGCTGGCTTCCTGCTGCAGGGTCGATGTGGTGAAAGGGGCGGCGGGCGTGCGCTTGGTGGGCTTTACCTGTATGTCGCGCACGGTATAGGTGGCGCCGGCGCAGGACCTGAGGAAGGCTTCGGCGGCATCGCCTTGGGGAAAGCGGGCGCCTTCGGCCTTGAAGGAAATGGTGCGGCCGGCATTATCGGGAGCGGTAAAGAGGGCTTCTATCCGGAAGGAGCTCTGGGCCGTAAAGGCGTTGATCTCGCGCTCGCGCTCGGCGATGAGGCGGACGGCAACGCTTTGCACGCGGCCGGCGCTGAGGTTGTTCTTCATGCTCATCTTCCGCCACAGGACGGGGCTAAGCTCGAAGCCAACGATACGGTCGAGGATGCGGCGGGCCTGCTGGGCGTTCACGAGGTTCATGTTCACGGTGCGGGGGTGCTGAACGGCCCGCTGGATGGCGGGTTTGGTGATCTCATGAAAAACGATGCGCTTGGTAACGACGGGGTCGAGGCCGAGCACTTCGCAGAGGTGCCAGCTGATGGCTTCGCCTTCGCGGTCCTCGTCCGTTGCGAGCCATACTTCGTCGCTTTTCTTGGCCAGCTGCTTCAGGTCGCGGACGACCTTCTGCTTTTCCTCGGGGACGATATAGCGGGGTTTGAAATTGTTCTTGACATCGATGCCCATATCGCCTTTTTCGAGGTCCCGGATATGGCCAAAGCAGCTGCGCACCTCGAAATCGGGGCCCAGGATCTTTTCAATCGTCTTTGCTTTTGCAGGCGACTCAACAATCAACAAATTCTTCGGCATGGTGGCTTGTTTCTCCTGTTTTTTTTCCGCCGCGGCCGGTAGCCGCGGATATGCAAGTATAAGGCAAGAAGATTAATTTAACTATAAGAACGAATTTTTCGGCCCGTGGTTGTATGGGCCGTTCGTCTTTCTGGAAGGAGTTTTTACAGGGGGTAAGCCAAACGCAAACGTTGCCGGAATTTGCGGGAAAATTTATTTGAGCTGGGCGATGATGAGGGGCGCTACGGCCTGCGCCCACTGGGTGTAGGCGAGGGGTGAAGGGTGAAGACCGTCGCCGGACAGCAAGCCGGGCTCTTCGGCTGCCAACCTCGTGCCGGGGGTGATATCTACATAGTTCACCTTATATTGTATGGAGACGGCTTTATTGACGGAATTGAAGACCTCGATCTCGCGGGCGATCTTTTCCGGGTCTCTTTCCCGGCCGTGGGGCGTTACGCTGTAGTCGGGTATGGAAAGGACGAGCACATGCTCTTTTTTGCCGTTCGCAAGATGGAGGGCTTTTTTCAGCACTTCCTCAAAACCCTGCTTGTACTCCAAAGCTTCCTCGCCGCGGTACTGGTCGTTCACGCCCACGAGCAGGGTCACGAAATCGTATTTGGAAAGGAAGATATAATCGTCGATGGCCTGGGCGAGCTCGGTGGTGGTCCAGCCGGTGCGGGCCACGATCTCGGGCGCCGCGAACTGGTGGTCCTTGGCACGCAGCTGCTGCACTACCTGGT
>Ga0247771_1000250_pt1 | contig 19087 bp, 12 predicted proteins | sample UWRJL197509C6_FD_179948 | JGI IMG/M metagenome (GOLD analysis project Ga0247771, IMG submission 179948) | Plant litter microbial communities from Arlington Agricultural Research Station in Wisconsin, United States - UWRJ-L197-509C-6 | ecosystem: Environmental > Terrestrial > Plant litter >...
GAACACCGCACCGACCAACCTCGCCATCGCAGCCACAAACGATCATGGCAACCCCGCAACCCGTTCCCTGCGGGGACCCACCACACCACCACCGAAAGTGCGCCAGAGCCGCTCGTTTGACAGACCCTCAGCGAACTCGCGGACGCTGCCGTCCACCCGAATCCGACGGGCTGTATCAAGTTGGTCATGGAGGTGCCAGTCAGCGTTGAGGATGTGGTGGCGATGCGGTACCGGGCATGAGGAGCTGGAGAGGCTGTCGGGTCAGAATCAGCGCGCGTTGGACGAACGACGATCCGACGATGTGCAGTTGGCGCACCTCGTGGGCGGAGTCCTTGGTCAGGCACACCTTCGACCGCGGCCACGCGGTGCAGGTGGCGCAGAGCGCCATCATGGCGAACGCACCGCGGTGCTGGACCTGCGAGAAGCCGTTACATGAACAGCGTAAACGCCGGAGCGTGCGAGGGCGGCCCATGCGCTGCCGTTGCGGACCGGGCCCACCGTGGTATCGGAACAGCGGCTCGTGCAGCGGTGCCTGGTAGTGGTATCGAATCGGCAGATGATCATGGACCTGCAGGCGTGTCGGTGTTGCGCAACGAGACGCTGAGTTGGACCCATGACGCCGTGGCGACCGCGAGGTGGCCCGCACACCGTCGTACCGCCGGACGGTGGCTTGGACCTGCCTATCTGCTACACGTGACTTGGGCGGATCTGTCATGCTCGCACCCCCCAGTACGGCAAGCAGTTCTTCGTGGACGACTACACGACCGTCCTGCCCGCGACGATCCAGGGCATCCACCGCTACCTCGGCTCCGGGCTGATCAAGGGCATCGGACCGGTGCTGGCGGACAAGATCGTCACGCACTTCGGCGTGGACGCATTCGACGTGATCGAGCAGACCCCCGAGCGGCTGATCGAGGTGCCGAAGCATTGCCGTCGCACATCCGAGTGTGTCCACGGCGTGGGTGGACGGTGGCTACAACGATTCCGTTCTGCGCCACGGTATCCGCCGTGGGGTTCGCGTCGAAGTCGTCAAGCGTGTCGCCGCCACACGATTTCACGTTCTTCCGCGCCGTTAGGTGGTCGAGCGGACCTTCGGTTGGTTGATGCAGCACCGCCGCCTCGTGCGCGACTACGAGACGTTGCCGCAGCGCTCTCGCACGATGACCCTCTGGGCGATGGCTAACATAATGAGCCGGTTTATGACCGGTGAATCCGCCCAAACCTGACGAAACGATCCAGACAAACCGGACCTCACCGGTCAAATAAGGGTCAGATGCCGTCTGAGGGCCAGTTCTGTTCGACGGGCGATCCGGAGCGTGACGCTCTGGACATCATGGTTGCCAAGAGCATTGTGGATGAGCAGGGCGATGAAGTCGCTCTCGACCTGGCTCGGTTGACCGTGCCCGTCGGGCGTTAGCGTGTTCGAGCTCGAGGAATCCACCGAAGGCACCCTCGCCGCGTTCGAGGCCGAACCCGGCATGATGCTGATGTCGGGCACGATGAAGGACTGGGTCGGCGCACTCGAGCGCTTCGACCATTGCCGCTAGACCGCTGATGACCAACCAGGTCAAACATCGAACCCGACGGTTCCTGCGATCAACCTTCGGGGCCGCCATCGCGGCGAGGGACCGGATCTCCACCGCATCCGAACGACCGCTCAGAGGTGGACGCGCGACGACGGTAGGTCGATGCCGACAGCATCCGGTTCGCCGTCCTTGACCAGGCGCAAGGCGAGACCGAGGGCTGAGATCAGCGCGGTGCGGGTGGCGTCGATGTCGCCATCGGCGGCGCTGGCGAAGGCTTCGGCCAGTCTTCTCAACGCTTGAGCCAGGGGTCCGCGCGGGTCCGCGGCGGTCGCTGCCTCGAATCGGCCTTGCAGCGGGCCGATCGCGAGAGTGAACCTCAGCAGCATCCGTTCAAACCGTGCGTTGAGTGACTCGGTCGCCGTCGCCGACTGGAGGTCGTCGATGGCGTCGCGTATGGCGTTCCGCAGTTCCACGGTCGGGTTCGCGTACGCGACGGATAACTCGATCTGCCTTGGGCCCGGCATGCAGACCTGCTGGAGTGCGGTGCTCACGAGGGGAAGCCTATGCGGTGATCGACTCAAAATCACGGTGCATCTGCACGTGCACCCGCACGAAGTAGTGATCATGGATATTGGTCACACAAAGTGAGAGCCAGCTCTGCTGGCCACTCGTTCCGGTAAATTACTGCGGCGTCTGTCGCCGCGCATACTCATCTTGAGTAGGTGTCGGGCAAACCCTGACGGCGCGGCCCGCAAGCCAGCCGAGTCATCGGCCAGGTCCTGCGGTGCTCGACTCGGAATGATGTGGCGCGCTCGGTTTCCGCATCGTGGGATCGGTGCCAGGTTTCGGGAGTGGCGAAGTGCCACCCACTGCCAGTCGACCGCGAGCCCTCGGACGCACCGCTCGCGGTGATGATGGGGCCCGATCAGGATTTCGCCGCAGCCACCGAGGTGCTCGACTGGCAGGACCTCGAGGTCCTCGACCGGTTCCGGGTGCTCTTGAACCGAGCGATCGACGATTGAGACATCGGGAGCGGCCGTGACCGTGTCCCGCGCCGCCTGCGGCGGTGCACGGCTGCTCCGCTCGCCCTTGTGATCGACCGGGTGCACGAACAGGTCGTCGTCACGACGGTCCTCGACAGGGACGCCGCGAACAACGCGATGCCGGCGTAGCCGGCCGTGGAGCCTGCGGCGCAGGAAGGACTGCCGGTCGACGGCAGGAGCGACCTGCGGTACGGACTGGAAACCGACAGGTCCGGCACGGTGCCGAGCGTGGTCAAGGATGGCGAGCCGGACGCCGTCGGCATCCACCTTCCGTCCGCGCGATCCCAACTCTGAACGCATATCACCGGCAGGCCCGACGCGCACGGATTCCATGCCTCGCGGCGATAGAGCGTTCGGCTGTGACCGGCAGGTCACCGGTCGGCTTGTCAGCAGAGCCCGCTCGGACTCGACCGCGACGGCGTTCGTGCTTCCTACCATCGTCATCTCCGCGCTGCGCCGACTCGGGTGACGTGAATTACGTCCGCAGGCTGCAGGCCGACGATGTCGTATTCGTCGCCGTTGTCGAACCCACTGCCGACGAGATACCACCCGTTCATGCCTCGGCACGAGGAACACCTCGACCGGAGACTCCACGGCATAGTGCGGACACACCGCAGCCGTCAGCCGAACACGCCAGCGAGCACAACGCCCCGCCGGACAGGTTACGTCGGCCGCGCACAGCGATGGTCGACGCGCCGCCCCGTCAGCCACGGATTCACCGTCGTACGCACGAGTGCTCGCGACACCGCGTGTTCGGCTGACAGGATGGCGGCGAAGCAGACCAAATCGACTGCTCCTGACGTAACCTCGACCTCTGCGCGGTGCGAGGAGGCAACCTCATGGATGATCGCGGCATCATCGGTGGACAACCGGGACTCCAGATCGCACGTGCCCTCTCGACGACGATCCGGGAGCAAGCACGAACTGCGGAGCAGCTCGGCACCCTGCCCACGGGCCTGGTCACGCGGTTGCGCCGCGCGGACCTGTTTAGCCTGGCCTTGCCCAAGTCGCTGGACGGGGCTGAACTCCCTCCGGCTGACATCGTGGAGATCATCGAGGAGTTGAGCCGCGCAGACGGTGCGACCGGGTGGACCACACTTGTCGGCAACGGGACGGCGTTCCTCGCCTGGCTCGCACCGGAGGTGGCAACCGACCTGCTCGCCCCGTACCACGGCGCGGTCACGTCCACCGGCTTCTCGCCGACAGGAACTCTCGTCGAGACGGGTGCGGGTCGGTCCGAGTTGAGTGGTCGATGGGCGTTCAGCAGCGGCTGCCGTCACGCGGACCTGTGTATCAACGCCGCTGCTGTCCGAGCCTCTGGTCGTGGGCGGAGTTGGCGCTTCGCGGTGTTCCCAGCAGCGCGGGCCATCGTGGAGGACAACTGGGACACCGCGGGACTGCGCGGGACGGGCAGCCATGACGTGCTTGCCGACCGCGTTCCGGTTCTCGACGAGCACACATTCCACCCGCACGACCCCGCCGAACACGACGGCGCCCTGTGGCGGCTGCCGTTCTTCACCCTCGGCGGAGTGCTGATGGCCGGATTCCCGCTCGGCGTGGCTCGGCGCGCCCTCGACGAACTCGCCACTATGGCTCCTGGCAAGGTTCGTCCGCCGAGTCCGCTTCCGATCGCCGAGGACGGAGACCTTCAAACATCGCTCGCCCGCGCGGAAGGCGGTCTGCGCGCTGCGCGGGCTTTCGTTTTCGACACGCTCGGCAGCCTGTGGGATCGTGCCCGTGGAGGTGATGTCCCTTCCGTCGCACTACGAGCCGACTTCCTCCTGGCGACGCAACAAGCGATGTGGGCGGCGAAGACGGCTGTGGACACCGCCTTTAGCTTCGCTGGCGCGGGAGCGTTGAGGTTGGACCACCCGGTCCAGCGGTGCTTCCGCGACCTGCACGCCGCGACCCAGCACATGTTCTACACACCTGTGTCCGCCAAGCGGTATGCGCGCGCGCGGCTCGGCCTTTCCCAAGAAACTGAGTGGTTCTGATAGTTGCGTGCCGCTCACTACGCGGGCCAGGGCTGATCGTGTCCTGGGGCGCCAGGGTGCGTTTTCTGGATCTTGATCTAACGACCGGGTAGACCGTGTCGGGCGTTCGATCGACACGACTTGCGTGATGAGGCATGGGAACGGTTTCGGCGGCTGCTACAGGTGAATCCGAATCGAGGCGGTCGGTAGACCGATCACCGGATCACGATCAACGGAGTGTTCTGGCGGGCCCGGACCAACAGCCCTTGACGGGACCTGCGGAGCGAGTGCGGCCACTGGCTGACGGTCTGCAAACGCCATAACCGAAGGACCTGGGCTCGGATCCTGGACTGGGTGCGACGAGGCGGAGGGCGTGGGCTGAACGATAGGCATGGATTCCACCGTGGTCTGCGCCCACCAGCACGCCGCCGGAGCCCGCCGTTCCTTCACCGTCGACGACGAGCCTGAATATGACACAGGGGACGCCGACCAGGCACGGTTTCGTGGAGGAGACCGAGGGCGGGGTCGGCAGGCAGCGGCCGCGGCAGCTGGTGGAGCGGAGAAGCTGATCGTGTCGCGCGAGCTGGACCACGAGGGCCTGACTGCGTTCCGCGCGCTGGACGAACTCCGCATGGTGCGGCGCAGGCACCAGCAGTCGGAGTGGTGGCGCACCAGGGACGGCTACCCGGCAGAGCGACAGGACTTGGCCTCGCAGTCCTGCTCGGTGCTGCACCTGACCGTCACCGAGGTGGTCGGAACTGCGCGAGATCGTGGACGCGCTCCGCAGGTGCGGTGTGGACGCGCGGTACGACGACGAAGACCACGGGTTCACCAACCGGGCGAACGAGGTCAAGACCATCGGCAACACGGCCGAGTTCCTCTCGCCACACTTGGTGCGATAGGGCGACTTGATTCTCGACGAGGGGTGCGTTTCAACCGTCTGGCTGTTGTACTGATGGCAATTCGGGCACCACTCGGTCCGAATCGGACAACGGAGGTGTCGAATGGCAAGTGGTCGGGTGGAATGGCAGCAGTCCGCACGAGACTACGTGACGAACCCGGAAGGCGTGTGCGACGCCGTGGCCAGGATCGCGGCGTCCACACCTGAGGACATCGCCATCGCGGACGGCGTCATATCGGTGAGTTATGGGGAACTGTATCGACGTGCGACCCGACTGGCGGTCTCGCTGCGTGACCGAGGTGTGCGTCCGGGCGACATCGTCCTGCTCTCCCTTGAGAGGGGGAGCAGGCTGGTCGAAGCGATGATCGCCGTCTGGTGGGCGGGTGCGGCCTTTCTTCCGGTCGATCCGACCGCGCCTCCAGCGTGGCGATCGAGAACAGTGGCGGCTTCGGGCGCGTCCCTGTGCCTGACGAGCTCTGACCTGGCCGAACTGCCGGAGGTGACACGGCTGAACTTGGACGAGGTCGTCCTGACCGGCGACGCGGTATCGACTGGTTTGCCCGGTTCGCGAATGGACGACATCGCCTATGTGATCCGAACCTCGGGCTCGTCCGGGATGCCGAAGCTGGCGACGGTCGAACACCGGGGGCTGACCAACGTGCTCAGGGCGCTGAGTGAGGAAATGGGCAGCCTCGGCCCTGGCGCGGGCGTGCTGCACATGAACTCCCCCTACTTCGACATGGCTGTGTGCGAGGTGTTCGTAGCGCTCTCCACCGGAGCACGGGTGGAGGTCTTGCACGAACTCTCCTCGCTCGTGGAACTTGTCAACAGCAGGGGAGTAACTCACGCTTTGATGTCCGCGGCGTTGATCCGAACCCTCGACCCGACGCACGTGCCGGGACTGCGGGTGCTGATGAGCGCGGGTGCGATCTGCTGGACGGACACCGCACGGATCTGGTCATCGAAGCTCCGGTTCATCAACGGCTACGGCCCCTCGGAAACCGCACCGTGTTCGAATATCCAAGTCGTTGATCCTGCAGATCTGCCACAGTCGACTTCGGTGCCTCTCGGATCCCCGATCGTCGGTGCCCGCGTCTATCTCCTGGATGACGACCTGGCCTTGGTGCCGGACGGTGAGTTGGGCCAGATCTGCATTGCCGGGCCGAATGTCGGTCGCGGTTACCTGGGCCAAGCCGAGGAGACCGCACGGTGCTTCGTACGTGACCCGTTCGGCGATGCCAACGACAGGATGTACCTGACCGGTGACATGGCGGTTCGGCGGCCAGGTGGAGCGCTGGAGTTCATCGGGCGGCGCGACTTTCAGGTCAAGATCAAGGGCTACCGGGTTGAACTCGGCGAGGTCGAGCGAACGCTTGCGGAACTGACTGACGTCGTCGACGCAGTCGCCATCGCTGACCCGAGAATCCCCAGCGGCCGCATTCTGGGCTACGTGCAAGTTGCCGAAGGCAGCGTTCTCACTGCAAGGGACGTACGGTCTGCGGTATCCCGGCTCCTGCCCGCCTACATGGTTCCCAGCATCGTCACGGTCGTGACCAGTTGGCCGCTGATCGACAACGGGAAGGTCGACCGGGCACGTCTGCCACTACCTCGCTAGGAACGGATTCCTACCGGCCCGGTATGCCTGCTCCGAGCCCCATCAACTGCCCGATCACACTGCGCTGGAGTTCGCTGCTGCCTTCGACGACCCGGAGCATGCGGAGATATCGCAATACTGCTTCGAGCCCCGCATCCCTATCGAGGCCGCGAGCTCCCATGAGCTGAACACATCGGTCGGCGATCGCGAAGGCCTTTTCCGTGGCCATCAGCTTGAGCGACGAGCAGTCCCGCATCGAAACCACGCCGTCGCGGTCGGCGCGCCGAGCTGTTTCGTAGGTGAGCGCCCGGATCGCGTCGAGTCCCACTGAGCAGTCGACCAGCCCGAACGAGACGCCTTGAAGATCGCTCAACGGTCGACCGTAGGCGGTGCGGCGCCGAACATGGTCCACCGCTTGCCCAAAGCACCACTCCGCCATCCCCAAAGCCTGCGCCGCGATGTAGATCCGGTTCTCGTCCAGGATGGACACCGCGACTTCCATGCCGTTGCCCACCGTGGAAACGATGTGGTCCGCGGTCACCCGCGCGTTGTCGAAGACGACGGTGTGCGTGGTGAAGTCACCGATCATGTCTTGGCGCTCGGTGACCCGGTAGTCGTCCCGCTGCACGAGGAAGGCGGTGAGGTCGGCGTGCACCGCACCGGTGTCGCCGGTACGGGCGACGACCAGTGCGAGATGGGCGTCGTCTGCGTTGCTGATGTAGGTCTTCTCGCCGCTGAGGAGCCAGTCGTTTCCTTCTCGCACTGCACGGGTTGTCACGCTGGAGAGGTCGGATCCTCCTGCTCGCTCGGTGATGGCGACGCACAAAGTGGTTCTCCCGCCGAGGAGGTCGGCCAGGTAGTGCGTCCGCAGGACCGAGGACATCTCGACGAGCGCCGGACTCGGGGTTGTCGGAGCGGGCGGACCGACAGCGTGATGGGCGAGCGGACTGCCGGTGGCCGCAGCCTGCTCGACCATCAACGCGGTTCCCAGAACACCGGTACCCCGACCACCGTCCTCGACGCGGAACCGCGGCGCGAGGAAGCCGATCTCACCGGCGAGGCGACGAACTCGGCCTACCTCGCTCCCGACTGCCGACGCGCCGATGACGTTCGCCCGCAGGAAACGGCCGAACTCCTGGGTCAACGCGACCAGGTCGGCGGGCAACCCGTAGCGGTTGCCGTTGCCGCCATGCGCTGTCACGACGTCCGACCGGCGTACGGAGGTGGCGGGTTCGACCGCCTTGCCGCCTGGTGCCGTCGCTGCCGTGCGAAGGATCGCCGCGCAGGTGGCCGCCAATTCCCGCACGTCGTCCTCGGGGACCAGTGAGGCGTCGTGGTCGGCACCGATCTCGTAACCGCTCTCGCTCTCCACCGCGACGAACAGGAAGTCGAACTCGATCGGTTCGAGTATGACAGCCGTCTCGTCCCTGTCCTTCGATGAACGTCCTCGTGTCCGATGGGTGAAGCGGATGGGCACGTGACCAGCACTGATTGATTCGACCACTCGCTGCTCGACGGAGAGTTCGCGGTGAGCGTGCATCGCTGCGACAGCAGTGCGAACGCGCGAGAACAGTTCGCGGAGGGTCGAGCCGTCGAGGCTCAGCACCATCGGGGCGAACTCGGCGAAGGGCCCCAGCGCATCGCGGACCTGGGTGTGGTCCCTGTTCGCCACGGGGACCAGCACTGCCACGTCACCGCGATAACCGTGCTGGCCGAGCGCGGCGGCGAACACGGCTGCGAAGAGGACGAAACCCGAGACGCCCTCGCGCCGGCGCAGGTCGTCAACCGCTCGGGTGGTGGCCGGGTCCAGTGCAGATCGCGTTCGGCGGAACTGCGGCCCGCCTGAACCGGTACACGCACGCAGGCCGACAGTGGCCGTGGCCAGGGTTCTGGTCCACCACTCGGACAGTTCGGCCATCCGGTCAGGCGGAAGCTGTGCACGCCAGTCGACCCAGTCCAGGAACTGGATGTCCAGCTCCGGCAGGACAGGATCACCACCCGTCCGCAAGGCCCGATAAGCCGTGCTGAACTCACGGAGGAATAGGTCCAGAGACCACTGGTCAGCTACCAGCGAGTGCAGGGCGAAAACGATTTCGTGTCCCCCTGCGCCTCGCAGGGTGACCGCGGCTCGAGCCAGCGGGCCGGTGTCGAAGGACATGGGCTCGCCGACAGCCAGTCGGATGAGCTCGTCGGTGGTCACCTCGTGTCGAGCCGCGGTCACGGGGAACTCCGCGTCGGCACGAACCACCTGCACGATGTCACCGTCGATGCGGCGGACGAACGTCCGCAGTGGCTCGTGCCGCTCTACCAGCAGGTCGACCGCTCGACGAAACGCCGTGAGGTCGAAGTCGCCGTCGGCGGAACAACGTACTACCGCACATTGCTTCGCGATGCCGTCCACCGCCTGCTCGCGCTCCACCACTTGCCGTTGCCGGAACGACAGCGGCAGGTACGGGGAGGAATCCTGGTTCACTGTCCGGGAACCTCCACACGCGTCCGGCGCGCGATCGTTGTCGGACGCGTTGCTGCGCCTGCGGCAGTGATCTTCGCGGTCAGGTGGGCGACAGTGGGATCCACGAGCATCTCCCCTAGGGAGACGTTCACCTTGAACACAGCCAACAGCCTGGCGAGAAGACCCATTGCCAACAGCGAGTCGCCGCCCCGTTCGAAGAAGTTGTCGTGCGGATCGACTTCTTCCACGACGAGCACTTCGGACACCAGCCGGGTCACCAGGTCCTGGGTGTCGGCAACCGGCTCCAGGGTCGCCGGATCGACCAGCAAACCGACGCTCCCGGCGTCCGGTCCACCGTACAACTCCAGTACACCGGTGATGGTCCACTGGGCGAGGTCGTCGATGACGTGCACCTGTCCGCTCGCCGTCTCCACTCTCACCTTGCCGACCATGCCGAACGGCGCGAGCCGAGAACGCTCGTCAACCACGTTCACGTTCGCGAGCGGCACCGGACGCCCAATGGGGAGCGGACGTCCGCCCTCGACGGAGGCCATGTCGGAGGGCATCGTCACGTGGGTGGTGCGGAAGACTCCAGTGCGGTCCAGGCCATACGTGCCGACGACCGCTGTCACTCCTTGCGCGAACACCGCGGTCAGGAGTTGGGGGTCCGGCACACGCCCGTTCAACACCACTCGCCGCACGTCGCCCCAGGCTTCCGGGGCATTCAGGGTCGTTTCACGGAACACGTCGACGTCCAGGCAAGCGGTGGTGACCGACTCGATGCCGAGCACCGTGGGCGTCTCCTCCGGCGAAACCAGCATTGCGGTCACGCCCCTGGCGAGACAGGCGAGGATGACGGCGGGGGCCGCTGCCGATCCTGACAGTAGTGCGGTCCCGACCGATGGGGCGACTGCGGCCAGGACCTCGCTGTGCGTCACCTCCACCGCCCTCGACGGCTTGTCGCCGATCCTGCTCTCGTAGTGCAGCAGTGCGATGTCGTTGGATTTGCCGTCGAAGAAGGTCCGATCGGCGGTGGCTCCCTCCACGGCGGACACGGCCGGGTACCCTGGAGGAACCAGGTCACGGGTCGCGGGAACCACGACGGTCACGTGCGCGCCGCTGTCGGCGAAGACCGATTGTGGATCCGATCCCGTCGAGTCGAGCACGAAGAACGTGGCGCCCAGTTTCAGCACGGCCAATACCGCGACCGCGAGGTCACAGGACCGCGGCACATTGAGCGCGACAACATCACGCGGAGCGACGCCGTTGTCGCGAAGTTGCTCCGCCACGGCCGTGGCACGCTCGCCCAGTTCGCCGTACGTCAGCCGAATACCTCCGCACTCCACCGCGATCCGATCGGGGGCTTCGCGGCACCACCGGCCGACCAATGCTGGAAGCCATCCGGTCGTGGCGGTCTGCGCACCCGCGCCGAACGCCATTACCTCTTCCTGGTTTTCTGTTGACATCAGGGGAAACTCCGACAGAACCGTGTCCGGTTCCTCGATCGCCGTGGTCAACACGGCGAGGTAGGCGTCGAGCATGCCGCTCATCGTCGCCGAGTCGAACAGCGTCTTGTCGTATTCCCAGGATAGCGTGATTCCGTCGAGTTCCTGCCTCGGGCTGGGACTCACCGGGCCGTCCGAGCGGGGAACGTTCACGACGTTGCCGGGATTGCAGGTGATGTGTCCTGGCGTAGCGAAACGCGGCACGGCGATGACGTTCAGATCGAACTTCGCGCTGCCGTTGCTCATCCCCTCGATCGCCGTGATGTCCAACGGCATCCACTCCAGGTTCAGGTGGGGAACGTCGTGGAAGGTGAACGAGGCCTGTATCAACGGGTTCATGCCGGCTACGCGGTCGACGTCCAAGCCTCCCAGCACCTCCTCGAAAGGAAGGTCCTGGTTGTCGTGGGCGTTCAGGCATGTGGTCCGCACTCTGTCGAGAAGCTCAGAGAACGTGGGGTCGCCGTCGAGCCTGCCGCGCACGACGACGGTGTTGATGAACATCCCCACCATGTTCTCGGCGCCGTCCCACCCTCGGTTTGCGAAACCGGAGCCGATGAGGATGTCGTCGGAGCGGCTGTAGCGGTGCAGCACCAAGAGATAGGCGGCAAGCATCGTCATGTAGAGAGTGACGCCATTGTCCCGGCTGAAGCGGTCTAGGCGGCGGGCTAGGTCCACATCGATGTCGAACCTGGGGTCCGCGCCCTCGAAACGGCGGCGAGCTGCCCGTGGTCGAACCGGGAGCGGCAGAACGGTGTTGGCACCCGCCAGTTCGGCTTGCCAGTACGCGCGTTGGCGTTCGGCGTCGAGAGAACTCAGCCACTGCCGCTGCCACACCGCGTAGTCGTGGAACTGGATGGGGGGTACCGGGCGCCGCACTTCGCCGTACTTCAGATGGTCGCAGTATCCCTGGATCAGTTCGTACAGGTAGACGTTGAAGGACCACCCGTCGTGGACCGCGTGGTGTTCGACATGGGCCAAGAGGTGCTCATCCTCTGCTGTCTTGAACAGCATCCAGCGGATCAGCCGACCTTCGGACAGCTCGAACCGGGTGCGCACGTGCGAACGGATCGCTGCTCCGAGGAGCTCGTCGCGCCGTTCGGTGGAGACGCCCGTGAGGTCGATGATGGGCAGGTCCACCCGCCACGGTTGGTCGAGCTCGAATTCGAGTTCCCCGTCTCGGAAGGAGAATCTGCTGCGCAGCACGTCGTAACGGCTGACGTACGACGACAGGCTGGCCTCCAGTGCGTCGATGTCGAGTTCGCCGTACAGTCTCAACACGCCTTGGGCGTTGTAGGCGACGGACTCGGGTTCGATGTTGTGAGTGAGCCAGACTCGCCTCTGCATGTAGGAAGGGACCAGACGGGTGCCCGGCGGCACGGGAGCCGGCACGGATGTCGCGTCCACACTCGTGGCCTCCACTGTCGCCGCGATCTCGGCGACAGTGGCTCCCGTCATCACCGCGCTGAGTTCGAGGTCCTTGCCCAGTACTGTCCTGACCTGCGCCACCAACTGGGTGGCGAGCAAGGAGTGCCCGCCGAGATCGAAGAACACGTCATCGATCCCGACACGCTCCAGGCCGAGCAACTTGGCGGCGAACGCGGCAACGATGTGCTCGACCGGTGTGCGCGGCACGACGTACTCACGTCCGGCCGCCACTCCGGGGCGGGGCAGCTTCTCGCGGTCGACCTTGCCGTTCTCCGTGAGCGGCCACTGGTCGACCACGACGATCGCGCTGGGAATCATGTGGGCGGGCAGAAGTTCACGGAGCTGGGAAATCAACCCCAGACTCTCCGGTTCGTGGCTCGCAGTCGGACGGACGTACCCGACCAGAGTGCCGCCGTCGATGCTCGGCGCGAACAGGACCACGGACTCCGCGACCGCAGGCAGTCCGACAAGAACGCGTTCGACCTCGGCGGGCTCGACTCGGAAACCTCTCACCTTGACCTGGTCGTCACGCCTGCCGAGGAAGTGGATAGTCCCATCCGGGAGGCGTCTCCCGAGGTCTCCCGTCCGGTAGAGCCGTGCCCCGCGCACCGGACTGTAGGGGTCGCGCGGGAACCTGCGCTCGAACTCCTCGGATCGGCCGAGGTAGTTCTGGGCGACGCCGAGACCACCGACGCAGATCTCTCCGGTCGCGCCTTCGTGCACCGGGTTCAGGTCGTCATCCGCAAGGACGACGTGGACGCCGGGGACGGGAGTACCGATGGGGACGGTCGTGGTCGTCGGCAACGCGTTCGGGTCGACGGTGTGCAAGGTGGCGCAGACCGTCGTCTCGGTGGGGCCGTAGCCGTTGATGAACGTGACGTGCGGCGTCCAGGCCGCAGCCGTCTCGGTCAGGCACACATCACCCACGCTCAGCAAGACCCTCAAGGAGGGCACGTCCGCGGGCACGAGTGTCCGGACCACAGCCGCAGGAAGAGCCGTGTGGGTCACTCCTCGTGTCCGAATGGCCTTGGCGATGTCCGGACTGCCGGACAATCCCTCGAAGACCTCCAACGTGGCCCCGGTCCCCAGTCCCATAAGCAGGTCGAACACGACACCGTCGAAGTACGGCGACGAGAACTGGAGCACTGATGCTCCTGCGCCGAGCCCGTCCACCCTGTTCCGCACCGCCACGAGGAGGTTGCTCACGGCGCGCTGTCCTACAGCGACCAGCTTGGGCGTCCCGGAGGTCCCGGACGTGCGGATCACGTAGGCGAGTTCGTGATCAGCGGTTCCGGGTGGAACCGGTTCCGCCAGTCCGGTTTCGAGGTCGTCCGCGTCGATGTCGATCCGCACGAGTCCGGCAAGGACCGCGGTATCACCCGCAGCCACGTAGACCCGCGCACCGGAAGCGTCCGCTGTGTCGTTCTGCCAGGAGATCGGTGCGAGCGGGTCCACGGGCAGGAACGCCGCACCCGCCTTCCAGACCGCGATCATCGCCTCGATCATGGGGATGCCCCGTCCCAACACCAACAGCACCACGTCGTTCTGCCGGACACCTGCGGAACGCAGGATCGCCGCGAACCGGTCCGTGCGGAGGCGGATGTCGCCATAGGTCACTTGCGTCGACCCGCAGGACAGGGCGATAGCGTCGGGTGCCGACCTGGCGAACCCGTCGATCACCTCGCATGCCGATCGCATGTCATGCGCGTCGGCCAGGTGCAGTCGTGCAACTTCCTCAGTGGTCCGGGCGACAAGGTCCGACGACCCCTTCACGGGAACGACCGTGATCGACTCATGAGGTCTCTTCGGCTGCGACGACTTTCGAGGCGAGGGAAGGGGCTCATGGCCCATCTTGGTCCCGACCGCCCAGGGCGTCTCCAGCCGAAGACTCCGAAGCAGCCGTTCGTACTCGGTTCCGAGGGGAAGTTGCCAGACCATCACACCGCTCCTTGACGCACCGCGGCGATCAGCCCGACTCCTGGATCGCCGGAATCAATGAGGTTTAGACCACTACACAACAGTAGATGTCATGATGTGCACAGGTTTCTGCCAGTCCTTGTCGAGTATCGAAAAGATTTGAACGACGCAACTACTTCGGCGGCCAATGCTTCTGTACTCTACGCCAAATGGGGGTCGTGCACAATGGCGGTACGAGCGGACACGCTGCTGTGCCTGGACTTCTCGCGACCAGTGGGACGCCGCTGTCGACTGTGGCCATCGGGACACGGGTGGGATGTCGCACACCCTCCGTGGTCGCCTGGGCCACTCATCAAAATCCACCGCCCCGACTGCTGAATTGCCTGCCTCGAGATGCGGGAACGGGTGGCTTTGGTTTGCGGAGGACGCGTAGGGTGGAGTATCGGGTGCAGGGCACAATCACGGACGTGTTGGTCACGGTTGTTCCGAAGGCGAAAACAGGGGCAGGATGCAGCCCTTGCCCGACGCCGACGCGCCCGAAGGGCCTGTCCAGGTCGCCGATGACCCGATCTGGGCACCGCGGAGATGGAGGCGGCGTCCCCCTGCGGTGGACTTGGGTGGACACCTCGGAGGTATACCCCGACCTGCTGACTGGGGTGTCCTGGGGGCGCTAGTAGGACTTCGTTAGGTGCTGTTGAGCTGCGGTTTTGTTGGACTGCCTGTGGTCTGGACGGGTTGTCGGCAGGTGTGGCAGCGACCTGTCCAGACCGCGAGTAAATGTTGGAGGTGGCGCAGGACGGCGTAGAGCGTCAGCCCTGCGCAAGGGCTTTTGGGGTGCGGCGGAGTTTGGTGCAGACCGCCTGGGCCACGGAGGCGAGAGTGACGTGGCGGTGCCGTCCGAGCCAGGAGCGGCCCTCGAAGTGGTCCAGACCCAGGCCGTCCTTGAGTTCGCGGTAGTCGTGCTCGATGCGCCACCGGACTCTTGGCGATCCTGACCAGGTCACGCAGCCGGATGTCGGGCGGGAGGGTGGACAGCCAGTAGTCGGTGGGCCCAGCCGCACCGGTCGGCCATTCCGCGAGCAGCCAGCACTCCGGAAGGCTGCCGTCGGCGCCTTTCGGGATGTGGCGGTTGGCCGGGCGCACTCGCAACGCCAGGAACCGAGACCGCATCCGCCCGGTCGGGTTGGCCGAGCTCTTGTGGGAGCCGTGGCGCCAGACCACGAACTTCCCCGCCGACCGGCCCGCGGCCGTCGCCAGCGTCTTCAGATCGATCGGCGGATCGGGGTAGCGGGGTTCGGGTCGGCGGCCGGTCCCGCCGTAGGCGGGTGTGACCGGCACCGCCGAGGCGGGGTGGACGGTGGCGATCGGGTTGACCGCCACCGCATAGGTCAGTCCGCGGTCGGTGAGTCCCTGGCGGAAGCCGGACGCGTCGCCGTAGCCGGCGTCGGCCACCGCGGGCCGCGCGGGCAAGCCCCACTCGGCGAGTTCGTCGATCATGTCCAGTGCCAGGCGCCACTTCTCCCGGTGCCGTTGGTCCTCGGGGATCGCGCACCGTTGCCGCCTGCGCCGGACTTCGTCGGCCTGGTCCGGGGTGCCGGCCTTGTGGTCGTCCCAGGACTCGGGCAGGAACAGCCGCCAGTCCAGTGCCGCCGACGCCCAGTCCGTCACCGCGTGCACGCTGACCCCGACCTGGCAGTTCGCGGTCTTGCCCAACGCCCCGCAGTACATCCGCGCCACCCCCGGCGAGGACACCCCGTCCTTGGGGAACCCGGTGTCGTCCACCGCGAACGCGTCCGGATCGACGAAGTCCCGCGCCCACAACGCCAACCGCCGTCGCACCGCGGTGTGATCCCAGGTCGAGGTGGTCACGAACTGCTGCAACTGCTGGTGATCCACGCCGAGACGTTCACCCATCGGCTGCATCGACTTGCGCTTGCCGTCCAACAGCAGGCCACGCAGGTACAGCTCGCCTTTGCTCCGCTGGTCACGCCGGACGAACCCGCCGAACATGTCCGCAGCGAAGTCCTCGATCACCGGGCGCACCAACGCCATCTCCTCCGGCCTCACTGCCACAGAAGATCACATCGCCGACACACCCCATCACACGACCTAACGAAGTCCTACTAGTAGCGGCGGTGCTCATCACTCGGGGACTGGAGATCGCGTCGATCGTGACCACGATCCACGAATAGACTTGACCACAGGCGGGCTCGCCTGTGGTGGAGCCCAACCGTTCACCACACGTCCCCTTATTTCTCCGTCGACCCGACGCGAGTCGAAACCGCGCATAGTGGTCATGCCCGCCCGGGAAGTCGGAGACACACAGGGCCTGCTTCACGAACCCGTTCTACCGACGCCAGCACCGGGACGACCCCCGCACAGGCAAGGCCCGCCGTGACATGCTCCTGGAACGGGCCATGCCACTGTTGATTCTGGTAGATACCCTGGATGTCACAAAGCTGGCACCTTCTAATCCCATGGCCAGAGTAGCTGCCTCTACCGACGATCCGACCACTCAGCATCTCGCAAGGCAGTAATACATTGGCGAGCAAAACTTCCCACAACACCACCGAATCCGCGCGCCGATAATTTTCACAGCAAACCCATCGATCACTCCGCAAACCCAGCACAACGTCAGTCATCACATGACCCTGGACAGCCAGCAGCCTCCAAAGACATATTAAACTCCTTGAACAATCCCATCATCCATGATGTACAGTAGGCACCATAATTCATCTCAGCCGTCCGCCACTCTGCTACTTTACGGCTACTGGAGGCGTGCCCGACACGGCACTGACTTCCGACGGAAAGCAGCATCGACAGTCAGCAGAGGACGAGGTGACGGAATGGATTCAACGAATGACCTGCGATCGGAGAATGCGCCAGATTGGACAAATGATCTCATCGAACACCTCGCCGCGCTGTCCGCGATCCTGCAACGTTGGCTCGACCGACCTCCGCAAGACCCTGACTCCCTGCTGACTGCGGAGCAACTGGGAGAGCTGCTCCAACTGTCACCGCGGACGCTCAAGGATCAAGCGGCTGCAGGCGAGTTGCCTCATCACCGACTGGGTAAGCACTACCGCTTCAGCAGGGGGGATATCCAGAAGATCCTGAAGTTGACCCAGGAGGCGCATGGCCCTGACTCGAAACGAATTCCGGCCAGGCGCAGCAAGAGCGGGTAGATAACCAGATCAGCACCATCACATCAAGGAAGATTTATGGCGTACGGGCAACAGACCCATGAAGGACCCAACGGCTGGCGAGCGCGATACAAGAGGCCAGACGGAACACTGGGTAGCCGCTCCGGTTTCAGCTCGGAGAAAGCTGCCGAGGAGTGGGGAAATGAACAGGAGGCGTTGATTCGCCTGAACCTGTGGCTGGACCCGCGCAACTCGAAGATGCCGTTCGCGGACTTCGCGGAGGAATGGATCGACGCCGTGAAGAAGCGGCTAGCGCCCGGAACGGTGGCCAAATACCGATCCCACCTGGACAGTCAACTGCTTCCCCAGTGGGAGGACTGGCCGATGATCGGGATATTCAACAACTACATCGAGATCGAGAAGTGGGTCTCGGAATTGCACGAAAACGAGTATTCCGACAACACGATCGCATCGGTGTTCGCAACGTTTTCAACGATCTTGACCGTAGCCGTCCGGTCGCGCGTGATCCCAGCGAACCCATGCCACGGGGTCCGGGTGACCGGCGGTGTCTACGAGATCGAGCGTTTGGTCGCGTCACCGGCTCAGGGTCTGCGTGCAGCAATGAGGCTCTACGAGACGGGGATGGGGCTGCCTGGCTTCACTCTGTGTCTGGTCGATCTCTATACCGGCGGACGCTGGGGCGAGTTGGTCGGCCAGCAGCGGCACGAGTACGACGAGGTGAACAAGGCGATCAGGATCAAGGAACCCCTCAAGGAGGTCAACGGAAAGGTGACCAAGGGAGGTGCTGTCGCGGAACCAGCCGAACAGATGTCGCCGTCGACCGGTTCACGCGGTCGCGGCAAGAAGACCGTACGAGCCGGACGGACGAAGTCACCGGCCGGTACTCGATGGGTGGAGTTGCCTCCGAGCATCGCGGTGTTCTATGAGGCCGCGATGGACAGCCACGACAACGCTTTCGTGTTCTGCTCGGAAACCGGACAGCCGCTGCGTCGGAGCAACTTCCGACAACGCTTCTGGAACCCGGTCTGGGACGGCTACAGTGATGAGGATCTCAGGTCTGCTGATCATAGTGCCCCGATCTTGGACGGCTTCACATTCCAGGAGGGACGTCACTCTCACAACACCTGGATGATCGAAGACGGTATCCCCGAGGTGGCTCGTCGAGCGAGGCTCGGGCAGAAGATGAAGGGCATCGCCCGTACGTACGATCATGTGACACCCGCCATGAAACAGCGGATCCTCGACTGCCTGGAGATCCGTTGGCGGCAGTCGGTCCTCGACCTTCGGACGCGAGAGCGGCGAAAGCTCCTCAACTGGTTCCCCCATTTGGAGCAGTTCGAGGCGCAGGCGTCTGACCAGCAGCGTTCTCAGGTGATCGCCATTTCGTCGCCATTTGATCTTGAACGACAGCAAAAAACCCTGGCCTCCGAGGAGACCAGGGCTCTTTGACCTGCGACAATACTTGTGGACGATACAGGGATTGAACCTGTGACCCCTACCGTGTCAAGGTAGTGCTCTCCCGCTGAGCTAATCGTCCGAGGCGGAGACGGGAATCGAACCCGTGTACAGGGCTTTGCAGGCCCTTGC
>Ga0247771_1000251_pt1 | contig 19017 bp, 16 predicted proteins | sample UWRJL197509C6_FD_179948 | JGI IMG/M metagenome (GOLD analysis project Ga0247771, IMG submission 179948) | Plant litter microbial communities from Arlington Agricultural Research Station in Wisconsin, United States - UWRJ-L197-509C-6 | ecosystem: Environmental > Terrestrial > Plant litter >...
CTCCTCGCGCTCGACCCGGCCGCGCTGGGCGATCAGGGCGAACACGGGGTCCGGCGTCCAGGTACCGCGATCTAGGTCGGCGCGCACACCGGCGGGCAGCACGCGGGCCAGGTTCGCGGTCAGGCCGCCGCCGGTGATGTGCGCGTACGTGCGCACCTCGGCCTCGGCGGCCAGCGCCAGGCAGTCCTTGGCGTAGATGCGGGTCGGCTCCAGCAGCTCCTCGCCGAGGGTGCGGCCGAACTCCTCGACGTGGCCCTCCAGCGGCATCCTGGCGATCTCCAGGAGCACGTGGCGGGCCAGCGAGTAGCCGTTGGAGTGCAGACCGGACGAGCCCATGCCGATGACGACGTCACCGGGCTTGACCCGGTCCGGGCCGAGCATCTTCGACGCCTCGACGACACCGACACCGGTGCCGGAGATGTCGTAGTCGTCGTCGCCCATCAGGCCGGGGTGCTCGGCGGTCTCGCCGCCCAGCAACGCGCACCCGGCCAGGACGCAGCCCTCGGCGATGCCCTTGACCAGCGCCGCGATCCGGTCCGGGACGACCCGGCCGACCGCGATGTAGTCCTGCATGAACAGCGGCTCGGCACCGCAGACGACGAGGTCGTCCACGACCATCGCGACCAGGTCGTGGCCGATGGTGTCGTGCTTGTCCATGGCCTGCGCGACGGCGATCTTCGTGCCGACGCCGTCCGTGGAGGCCGCGAGCACGGGCTCCTTCCAGCGGTCGAGCTTGAGCTGGAAGAGGCCCGCGAAGCCGCCGATGCCGCCCAGCACCTCGGGCCGGTTCGCCTTCGCCGCCCAGGGCTTGAGCTTCTCCACCGCCTCGTCCCCAGCGGCGATGCTCACTCCGGCCGCGGCGTACGTCGCCTTGGCGTTGTCGGTCTCGGCACTCACGTCAACGTGCTCCATCGTGGGGGGTGTCAGGGCCTTTGCAGGGCGTCTTCGGCACCGTACCCGGTGGGCAGGACCGGAGCCGCCGAGCCCGCTACTCCCTTGATGCCCTCCAGCAGGTGCTTGCCCATCAGCGCGTCCGCGGGCAGCGGGATCGGGTAGTCGCCGTCGAAGCACGCGCTGCACAGCCGCGTCTTCGGCTGCTCCGTGGCCGCGATCAGCTGGTCCAGCGACACGTAGCCGAGCGAGTCCGCGCCGACCGAGCGGCGGATGCCGTCCAGGTCGAGGCCGTTCGCCACGAGCTCCGCGCGGGAGGCGAAGTCGATGCCGTAGAAGCACGGCCACTTGACCGGCGGCGACGCGATGCGGACGTGCACCTCGAGAGCGCCCGCCTCGCGGAGCATCCGGACCAGCGCGCGCTGGGTGTTGCCGCGCACGATCGAGTCGTCCACGACCACCAGCCGCTTGCCCCGGATCACGTCGCGCAGCGGGTTCAGCTTCAACCGGATGCCGAGCTGGCGGATCGTCTGCGACGGCTGGATGAACGTCCGGCCGACGTAGGCGTTCTTCACCAGGCCGGACCCGTACGGGATGCCGGACGCCTGCGCGTAGCCGATCGCCGCGGGCGTTCCGGACTCCGGCACCGGGATGACCAGGTCCGCATCGGCCGGGTGCTCGGCGGCCAGGCGACGGCCGATCTCCACGCGGGTCGCGTGCACGCCGCGCCCGGAGATCGTCGTGTCCGGCCGGGCCAGGTACACGTACTCGAAGACGCAGCCCTTGGGCTCCGGCGTCGCGAACCGCGTGGACCGCAGGCCGTTCTCGTCGATCGCGATCAGCTCGCCGGGCTCGACCTCGCGGACGAACGACGCGCCCACGATGTCCAGCGCCGCGGTCTCGCTCGCGGCGACCCACCCCCGTTCGAGACGACCCAGCACCAGCGGCCGGACCCCGTGCGGGTCGCGGGCGGCGTACAGGGTGTTCTCGTCGGAGAACGTCAGGCAGAACGCGCCCTTGAGCGTCGGCAGGAGTTCGAGCGCGGCCTGCTCGATGCCGATGTCGGCGGCCGTGGCGGCGAGCAGCCCGCACACCAGGTCCGAGTCCGTCGTCGCGCCGTTGCGCGACGTGATGCCCAGCTTCTGCGCGCGCTCCAGCAGCTCGGCGGTGTTCACCAGGTTGCCGTTGTGCCCGAGCGAGAGCCCACTGCCCGCGGCCGTCGTGCGGAACGTCGGCTGCGCGTTCTCCCACGTCGTCGACCCGGTCGTGGAGTACCGGCAGTGCCCGACGGCCACGTGGCCCTTCAGGGACTGGAGGACCTGCTCGTCGAACACCTGGCTGACCAGTCCGAGGTCCTTGAAGACCACGACCTGGCTGCCGTCGCCCACCGAGATGCCCGCGGCTTCCTGGCCGCGGTGCTGGAGGGCGTAAAGGCCGTAGTAGGTGAGCTTGGCGACGTCCTCGCCAGGGGCCCACACACCGAACACACCGCACTCTTCGCGCGGGTCCGAATCCAGTGTGTCTTCAGGTGGGGTGGTTGTGCGGCCGGCGTCTGACTGGTCGGTGACCACCGAGTGCTCCCTAGCGACGATGTCGGTCGGCACCACGAGTGTACGGCGAACATGGGGTGAACCCACCCCATCCACCAGGGTCTGACGTGACGAAACGCACCCTCAAGCCCGCCGACACGGCCCCACGGTGGTCTTCGTGTTGCCCCCGTCGAAGCCGTTGTCGTCGTGCTGCTTCACCTGGCAGACGACCAGGTCACCGGGCTTGACGTCGGCGGGCAACTGGTCGGGCGTCGCGGTTTCGGCGGTGATCCGCCCGGTCAGGCCCTCGGGCGCTTCCCCGTCGACGTCGAGCGCGACCAGCGGTCCGCTGCTGATCTTCCCGATCTCGCGGACCTTGAACCGCACCTCCCCGCTCCAGTCGCTGGAGCAGGCGCCGAGCAGCAGGACCACCGGGAGCAGCAGGAGCAGCTTCCTCATCGGTCCATCCTTACCGCGCGGAGGAGGGCCTCGTCGCCCACCGACTTGAGCGGCAAGCGCCCCCAAAGCCCGTAGTGGATCAACTGCGCCTCGCCGTCGACCTCGACGTCGGCGACCTCGCCGGGAGCGGCGGCCCGAACATCCGGCACCTCGCCGGGAGCGAGCCGGACGTGCCAGGACTCCGGCACGTCCGTGCAGCGCACGATCACGGTCCCGCTCACCCGGAGCGGCACGTCGGTCGTGTACTTGGCGGCCAGGAGGGTGCCGAGAGCCTCGTCGATGCCGTCGGCCGCGAGGTCCGCGTCGCCGACCACGAGCTGCCGGAGTGCGGCCTGGGCGTCCCACCGGCGCAGGTCCAGCTCATGCGCGATCCGGCGGTGCCACACCCAGGCGAGGTCAGGTGCCGCGGGCGAGAAGGTCCAGGTGGGACGGTTGCCCGGCACCAAGGGGAGCACTTCGGCGGCGTCGGCGAGCTGGGCGTCCAGGTACTCGATCGGGGACGCCCCGACCGGAGCGGGCGGCGGCTTCAGCTGGACGGTGCTGCCGGTGCGCAGGTACTCCAGCGAGGTCTCCAGGAACCGGGCGATGTGGACCGCGAGGTCCGCGAAGGTCCAGCCGGGGCAGCTGGGGACGTTCGCCGTCGGATCGGCCTCGGCCACCGCCTCGCGGAACATCGCCGACTGGTCCAGGAAGACCTCGGTCCACCGCTGCGTCGTCCATCCTGCTGGCACGTGCTGCCTCCTGTTTCGGGTCGTTCTTGGTCATCGTGCCGGAACCGGGGGTGGTTCGGGTGCGTCGCAGTGCAGGCGGTAGGTGTCACGAAGGGTGGGAAATCGTGTTCGGTGTGCAACCAGAGGCGTTGCGGAACGCCTCCAAGGGCTTCCACGACGGAGCGGACGCCACGGCTGACGGTGCCGAACTCATCTCCATGCTCACGCTTGACGCGGGAGCGCTCGGCGAGGTTCCGGCCGCCGCCGAGTTCGCGGACGCGCTGGCGAAGTACACCGCCGAGCAGTCCGAAGACCTGCGGCGTGGCGCGGCCTGGTACCGCGACGCGGGCGAAGGACTGGTCGAGAACGCCGACACCTACTTCCGCCTCGACGACGATTCACGTGAAACCTTCCGCAAGATCGGTGATGCCCGATGAACGACCCGGAAGTCCTCTACGGGCAGCTCGCGGCCGGTGACGCGGGCCGGATCACCGCCGCGTCGGACCCGATCACCGGTGCGATCAGCGCGGTCGGCCGCGCTCGCGACTCGGTGACCTCGGGCGGGTCGACGGCGAAATCGGGCTGGACCGGTGAGGCCGCGGGGAAGTTCGGGGCTCGCGCGGAGCTGTCCGCCAAGTCCGCGACCGTCGCGACCGAGCGGCTCGGTGTCGGGGTCGACGTCGTCCAGGCCGCGTCCCGCGCGTACTCGCAGATGCGGGGCAGCGCCGACCAGGTCATCGCGGTGTGGCGCGGCCGCTCGCCGCTGCTGGACGCCCAGCAGACCGTGGAACTGGCCGAGCGGGTCAACTCGTCGCTGACCAACGTCAAGAACGGGTACGAGCAGGTCCTGCGCTCCTACGCGTCGGCGTTGAAGCAGGTGAGGCCCGGCTTCGAGGAGACGGCCAAGGCCGACCCTGGCTGGGCGAAGACGGTCGCGGCGATGCGGACGACCGCCGCGGTTCCCGGTCCCGGCACGGACCCCAAGCAGGTCGCGGCGTGGTGGAAGTCGCTGACCAAGGACCAGCAGGACGAACTGCTGCGGTCGAAGTTCCAGGAACTCGGCCAGTTGCGCGGACTCCCGTCCGGCGTCCTCGACCAGGCCAACCGAGCCCGGATCGCCGACGACGCGCAGCGCTTCGGCGCCGAGCGCGACCGGCTGGACACCGCGATGGCCGAGCGCGCCGCCGCGCTGGGCATCGACCCCAGCACCTCCGACGGCCAGACGAAGCTGCTCAACGACCCGCAGTACGCGTCGCTCATGGAACAGCGCCAGGTCGCGGCGACCAAGGCCGAGAACGCCGCCGGAGCGCAGAAGAGCATCGACGAGGCCGAGAAACTCGCCTTCAAGAGGGGCTGGCCGGAGTCGGACGTCCGGGTGATGGCCTACGACCCGTACGGGCCGCGCGGTGATGGTGGAATGGCGATCGCCTACGGCAACCCGGACACCGCCAAGAACCTGGCCGTCTGCGTCCCCGGCACCGGGTCGACGCTGGACAGCTTCTCCGTGGACCAGGCCGCGAACCTGCGCAACCAGATGGGCGCGGACGGCAACGCCACCATCCAGTGGCTCGGTTACGACGCTCCCGGTTGGACGCCGGGCGAGGTCGGCAGTCCCGAGCTCGCGAAGGAAGGTGGCCAGAACCTGGTCGCCGACGTCAACGGCTACCGGGCCGCTGCCACGGGTGATCAGCACCTGACGGTGATCGGCCATTCCTACGGCAGCACGACCGTCGGTTACGCGGGCCTCAACGGGCTGGCGGCCGATGACATCGCGTTCGTCGGATCGCCTGGTGTGGGGGCCTCGAACGCGAGTCAGCTCTCCGTTGGCGCGGGGCACGTCTACGCGGGGGCGACCGAGCACGATCCCGTTGTGCAGGGCACGAGTTCGGACTGGTTCACGGCCGACGGGAAGTCGACCGGGCCGTACGACAAGGCCTTCGGTGCCACTGTCTTCGGCACGCCCGAGTCGGCACACCTGGGTGGCGCGCACTCCCAGTACTACCGGGATGGCAGCGAGTCCGTGGCCAACCTGGCCAAGATCGCCACCGGTGACGGTGGGTCGGTGACGTCGCAGAAGTGGTACGACAGCCCGGTCGGGCCGTCGTTGCCCGGTTCGGACCTGCCCGGTGTCGGGCCGGTGATCGACCTGGTCAGCGATGTCGGCGCCGGCGGTGCCGATCTGGTCGGGGACGTCGTCACGGGTGGTGGGCGGGTGGTCGGGGACCTGTTCTCCGGGAACTGGTCGGAGGCCGGGCACGGGGCGGCGCGGACCGGGATGGAGCTGGTGAACGACGCCGGGGACATCGTGGTCGGGACGGTCGGGAACGTGGCCGAGTTCGGGCGGGACGTGTACGACGGGGCCGCCGGTGCGGTGAAGGCGATCGGGTCGTGGTTCTAGTCGCGGGGCTTGAGCCTGGCGTTGGGGAGTTCCGGGGCGGGCAGCACTGACGTCCACGCGGTGGGGAAGGTGCCGTACGGGCCTTCGCCCGCCGTGGTCTGGGCCTGCCACTCGGTGCGGAAGCGGTCGATCTCGTCGTGGGTGCGGCCGATGAAGTTCCACCACATGACGATGCGCTCGTCCAGCGGTTCGCCGCCGAGCAGCAGGAGGCGGGCCGGGCGGTCGCCGACGGTGATCGTGAGGGTGGTCGCGCCCGTGGGCAGGTAGAGGAGTTGGGCGTCGGTCGCCGGAGCGCCGTCGACCTCGACGTCGCCGCTGTCGACGAGGACGCCGTGCTCGAACGCGGGGTCGACGTCGACCACCAGGCGAGCGCCCGCTGGCAGGTCGAGTTGGGCTCCGAGCAGCGGGGTGCTGGTCGCGACCGGTGAGGACGAGCCGAGGACGCTGCCGAGGAACACCGTCACGCGGGCGTCGCCCACGGTCGTCGGGGTCGGCACGTAGTGCTCGAAGCGCGGGTCCGTGAAGCGGTCGCGGTCGGGCAGCGCCACCCACAGCTGGACGCCGTGCAGCACGTCGGAGTCGGCGGTGGCGTACTCGGAGTGGGCGATGCCCCTCCCCGCGGTCATCAGGTTCATCTCACCGGCCCTGACCAGCGACGTCGTGCCCACGGTGTCGCGGTGCTCGATGGTGCCCGCGAACAGCCAGGACACGGTTTGCAGGCCGGTGTGGGGGTGGCCGGGGACGGCCATGCTCGGCGTCTCGGGGCCGTAGTGGTCGATGAAGCACCACGCGCCGATGAGCGACCGGCTGCGCTGCGGGAGCGTGCGCCGGACCGGCTGGGCTCGGGGCCCGCCGAGCGGGACGAGGCGCGGGAGCAGGAGTTGGGGGGCCGAGCGCGTCGACTCGCAGGGGACGACCTCGGGGCTCGCTTCCGCGTTGCTCATGCCCGGAATGGTACGAGTTGATCTATCAACTCGCTAGAACCGCAGCAGGGGCAGCAGCGCGGACAGGTCGGCGCGGCTGCCGGACGCGGTGATCCGGCCGTCGTTCACGCCGTCCGCCCAGGTCAGCCTGCCGGTCGCCAGTTCGAGCCAGGTGCGGGGATCGGTCTCGACCACGTTCGGCGGCGTGCCGCGCGTGTGCCTCGGGCCCGCCACGCACTGGACGGCGGCGAACGGGGGCACGCGCACCTCGACGCTGCGGCCGGGGGCGTCCTGCTCCAGCGTGCGGAGGCTGAGGCGCACCGCGGCGGCGAGCACGGGCCGGTCCGGCTGGTCGGCGTCACCTTCCAGCCAGGGCAGCACGGCCGCCACCGCGGCGCGCATCTCCTTCGGGTCAACGGTTTTCGCGGGCACGCCCCAAGGTTAGTCGCGGAGTTCGCGCTGCGCGTCGTGCAGGTTCGCCGGGCGGACGTCCGTACTGCCGTACAGCTCGATCCGCGAGCCGAGGGCTCCGGTGAAGTCCGGTTTGTCGATCTGACCGAACTCGGTGCACTCCGAGATCGCGACCGTGGCGCTGGCCGGGGCCACGGTGTCGATCTTCACGCAGCCCGCGCGGGCGTTGGTGATCGTCACGTTCCAGTGCGCGAACCTGGCCCCGTACAACGGTCCCGCGTCGGCGCTGCCGCCGTGCTGGCCGTCGTTGAGCACGGTCACCTCGGTGCGGACGTTGCCGAACGGCAGGCCCCGGTGGGTGTCGAACGTGCCCGCCTCCATCCTCCCGCGCGACCAGACGTTGCCGCAGGACAGGCCCTCGACGTTGATGCCGTGGTGGTTGGAGCCGGGCGTCGGCGGTTCGGTGAACGCGCCGATGGCGAAGTCCCGCACCAGGTTGTCGTGCGACTGCTCGCGGCACGCGTACGAGTGGTGCTGACCACGCCCGGAAACGCGGGTGCGGGTGAGCGTGATCCCCTTGCTGGAGACGAAGAGGAACCCGTTGTCGCTGTCCACAACGGACACGTCGTCGCCCCAGCAGTCCCACGCGCACTGGAACACCAGACCGTTGTACCCCTTGTCCAGCAGGTGTTTGGGCCGCGCGGTCTTCACCATCTCGATGGTGATCCCCTCCACGCCCGACCCGGTGATCACCGGACCGAACGTCGTCAGCCGGGGCTTGAACGCGAGCCGGGCCTGCAACGGGAGCGGCTGCTCCAACCGGACCTTGTCGCCCCGCACGGACTTGATCCGCACCGGCCACTGGAACGGGAAGTACGTCAGCAGCTTCGTCTTGGTCTTCCAGTCGTAGGCCGCCGTGCCCTCGACGTCGCCGGACATGTGCTTGGGCAGCCCGTACTGGCCGTCGTCGTCGAGCTTGAGCAGCACCCGCTGCCCCGCGCGGAGCGCGCGACCGTTGGCCACGGTGATCGTGAACGCGCCGCGCGGGGCGGCCTCGGTGATCGCGGTCAGGTCCTCGCCGACGTCGCCCTCGTTGCCGGTCCACCCCTCGAAGGGCCACCGGTGCGCCTTGATGGCGTCGATCAGCGGCTGGTAGCGGTCGCGGTGGCACACCCACACCAGCCCGCCGCTCCAGCTCCACGCCGAGTTCTCGCTGCCGTAGCGGCTGCGGTTGATGCCGACGACCTCCTCCAACGACCGGGTCGCGTGCAGCACGGTCCGGCCGCTGCCCGCGCCGCGCAGCACCACGTTGTCGTAGCCGATGCGGACGATGTCGTCGATCCGGTAGGTCCCGGCGGGGAGGAGGACCGCGCCACCGCCGTGCTTGCCGACGGCCTCGATCGCCCGGTTGATGGCCGCGGACGCGTCCGCCGACCCGTCCTTCCGAGCGCCGAAGTGCAGGACGTTCGCGCGGACGGGCAGGCGCGGCGGCCGTTCCCCGGTCCGGTAGCCCGCGAAGGCCACGTTGGGGATCTGCGGGTGGTCGTACGGGTTCGCCGCGAACTCGCGCCACAGGGCGGCCTTCACCCCGGAAGGCTGCCGGTCGGCGCTGGCGTGCGCCGAAGGGCCGAGCTGGGCCCCGAGGGCCAGGCCGATCCCGGTGCCGATCAGGAAGCGCCTGCGCTCGATGGTCATGTCGCCGTCTCCTCGTGCAAGGGGGCGGCAGCGGTGAAGGTGATCAAACCGCATGACCCGGCTGAGCACCAGGGACGAGTTCGGGCCCGTGGCACTCCTGCGGCACGGGCCCGAAACGGTCAGCCTTTCGCGGTGCGCACGGCTTCCGCGAGCAACTCGTCCAGCTGGTGGGTCAGCCTACGCAGGTCGGTGGGGGTGAACGTGCTCCAGGGTTCGCTCCCCGCCGAAACACGGCGTTGTTGCAGGTAGCGGCCGTCCTCGGTGTCGAAGAACGCCACCACCCGCTCGGGGCGGCGGCGCTTGCCGTAGCGGTCGCGGGCCGCCGCGCCGAAGTTCCCCGTGTGCACGAGGTTGGTGAACATCCGGACCAGCGCCTTCGCGTCCTCGTCCCGCACGCCGTGCTCCCGGAGCGACTGCTCCAGGTTCTTGGGCGTGCCGTCGGACTTCTGCACCGCCGCCTCCAGGTCGGCGCTCGGCATGGTCACCGAGTGGCCGGTCCCGGCCGGGTGCTGCGGCAGCGCGCCGACGACCGCGGCGGGCAGACCGGACCCCGCTGCTCGTTGCAGCGTGATCCGGTCGCCCGCCAGCGTGGCCACGGCGCCGAGGTCGCCGTTCGCGACCGCGAGGACGCGGACGCTCCGGCCGATCCACACCCTGGCGTCCATCTCGCGCTCGGGACGGACGAACATCCTGATCAGGTGGTCGAACTCCGGGTGCAGCCCGATCGGCCGCCCCAGCCCTCGCGACTCCAGCGCGTGCCAGACCCGCAGTTCCAGGTCACGGCGTTCGCGCTCGCTCTTCCCCGGTGAGGGCACCTTGATGACCAGCGGCATCGGCCCCAGTCGCAGGTGCTCCCACACGACGTCGAACTCCTCGGTGGAGAGGACTACTGGCTCCCTCTCCACCGGCCCCCCGAAGTACGTCACTGCTGCGGTGTCTCCCCGATCACGGGCGGTGCGACCATCCGGTCGTCGCCGAACACGTCGTCCGTCTCGACCAGGTAGTCGGCGATCTTGTGCTCGCCGTCCTCTTCGCCGTCGCCCCCACGACCGCCCGCGCCCATGCCGCCGGGACCCTGGCCGGGACGGCCGCCGGGACCGTTCGCACCACCGGGGCCGAAGCCGCCGTTGGCACCACCGGGACCGAAGCCGCCCGCACGGCCGAACTGGCCGCCAGGACCGTTCGGACCGCCCACGCCGCCCTGTCCGGGACCGCCGGGCGCACCGCCGAAGCCGCCACGACCACCGGGGCCGTTGGCCCCGCCCGTGCCACCGGGACCGCCGAGACCACCGGGGCCACCAGGACCGCCGGGCCGGAAGCCGCCGGGCGCGCCGGGACGGCCGCCGGGGCCGTTCGCGACGGGCCGGAGACCGCCGGGAGGCACGGGGCCGCCCTTGACCGGAGGCCGGATCGGACCGCTGCCGGGCGGCGGGAACGCGCCGGGAGGCTGCGGCAGACCGCCGCCGGGAGGCGGGGTCGGCTGGACCGGCGGCAGGGTCACCGGCGGCTGCGAGGGCGGAGGCGTCCACGTCGGGGTCGTCGTGCCACCGGGAACGACCGGGGCCTGGCCGACCGGCGTCGGAGCGGACGGCGGCGGCGTCCACGACGTGGTCGTGGTGCCGTCACCGCCACCCGACGGGGTGTAGGTCGACGAGGACGCGCTCACGTAGTTCGCGCTGGTGTTGTTGTACGTGCCCGCGCCGCTCGGCGGCGGGGTGTCGATGACGACCTTCGGCGGCGGCACGAACTGCCCCAGCGTGTCGCTGTTCCACTCGCTGTTGGACTGGTAGTTGTTCATGACCGTGATGGCCTTCTGCTCAGCGTTGTCCTGAGCGGCCTCCTCGGCCTCGTGGTCGTTCTGCTGGTTGACCACGTGCATGATGCCCGCGGGACCGGCCAGCGCGCCGAGCACCTTGTCCCCCGTGGACGGAGCCTCGGTGACGACCTGCACCGGCTCGGGCATCTCCTTGCGGGCGTCCGCGATGTAGCCGCCCTGGAGGTGCGCCGACGCCTTCATGGTGTCCGCGCCCTGGCCGGCGTCGGTCGCCCACGCCGCGAGCGGCGACAGCGCCGCCGTGGCCGCGTCGGCCGACGCGCCCTCCCAGCTCGCGCCGACCTTGGTCAGTCCCTCGTGGATGGTCGTGTCGATCTGCCCCAGGGTCTCCGACAGCGCCGCCCACTTGTCCTCCAGCGGGATCGAGGCGGCCACCCCCGGCCCGCTGTTGATCATCTTGTGCAGCTCTTCGTGGGAGTAACCGCGCCAGCGGTGATCACCCATAAGTTCTTCGCCCCCTCAGGTGCGGTCGTGCGAGTTCGTGTCGAACGGTTCACGCCGGGTTGATGCGTCCCCAGGAGGCGACGTTGTCGCCCTCCACCCGGCGGTACGTGGCCTCGATCTGCGTGAGCTGAGTCACAACGCCGTCGAGCTGCTCGCGGTAGGCCATGATCGCGGTGAGCGCGGCGGAGTCACCGGCCGAGAAGGTGTCGCGGTTGAACTTCTCCGCGGTCTCCTTGCTGACCGGGTCCTGCGCCCACTGCTTGGCCTCGAGCGCGACCTTCGTGTCCTTCAGCTGGGCGTCGAGCACCGTGATGGCGTCCTCGAACACCTTCCGAGCTGCGGGAATGGCCGAGGGTTCGATCTTCAGGCCCTGACTCGACCCGCTGTAGTCGGGAAGCGGAGCTTGCCCCGAACCTCCACCACCATCCGCGAGAAACACGGCAACCCTCCCTCAGTGCTGCACTTACCCCAGTGAGTGCAATTGAGACGACTTTAACTCCGATGCATGACGCGCCGCGACGGTTCCACTGGTATTCGCGCAGTTCTACTCAGGGTGTGCTCACCGTGCGCTGATCGTTTGGATGATCGCCCCGGCAATTTTCCCGGCCCGGACGCAGAGTTCGTCCATCGGCACCTTGGTGCTGTCCACTCCGAGATCGATCATCTGACCGTCGGCGACGTCCAGGTAGACCACGCAACTGGGCAGCAGCGTCGTCGATTTCCCGGTGAGCGCGGGGAAACCGCCCACGGTCGTCGGCGTGAGTTCCCCTTTCTCCACGCCTGACGCGTACTCCCCGATCCCGTTCTTCGCCGCGGCGACCAGTCCGACGCCGTAGGAGAAATCGCCGGAGTTGATGCTGCACAGGGTCGCGTCCGCGTACACCGAGGACTTCAGCGTGGCCGGGGATTTCACCAGGTCGAACTGCTGCTTCTGGGCGTCGGAGAGCAGCGAGCAGGAGTCGACGCCGGTGAGGTCGACCTTCTTCGGGCGCGTGGTCGACGGCGTGGTGCTCGTGGTCGGCGCCGAGCCCGAGGCCGACGTCCTCGGGGCAGGTCCGGCGGACGCGGTCCCCGGCGTGGTTTCCGAGCATCCGCCGAGGAGGGCCGCGACCGCGACGAGTGCCGCGGCCCGGTGTCGGTGACTCCGCATGGGGGCAACGTAGCGGATGGCGAATCACGGAGAGTGTCGATTCGGGAATCCGCAGTCACCCGCGCGGCGCATTGCCGTGACACCCCTAAAAAGGAAACGTTCTTTACGATAAAACGGCCCGCCGCCGTGAACACCTACCGCGGAGGAGCAGCATGCTGCGCTCACGAGTCGGTCCGCTGGTGGCGGCCCTGGGCCTGGCGCTGGTGGTGCCGGGCACGTCCGCCACGGCCGGACCGGAGCCCGGAGCCGCGCTGGCGGTCGCCGCCACCCCCGGCCGGACCGCGACGATCCCCGACTGGCGCCTCCAGAGCAGCGCCAAGGCCACCCAGGCAGGCGACGCCATCTCGTCGCCCACCTACGGCGACACGGGCTGGTTGCCGGTGCCCGCGCGGTCCACCGTGCTGGCGGGGCTGATCGCGAACGGCAAGTACCCGGACGTCAACCACTCCACGAACCTGAAGACCGTGAACGCGGCGGACTTCCAGGTGCCGTGGTGGTACCGCAAGGTGTTCACCGCCGACCCGCAGGCGGGCGTGAACACGTTCCTCAAGCTCAACGGCGGCGTGATCTCCCGCGGCGAGGTGTGGCTCAACGGCACGAAGGTCGCCGGGTCGGACCAGGTGGTCGGGGCCTACCCGAACTACGACTTCGACGTGACCCCGTTGCTGCGCAAGGGGGACAACGCGCTGGCGATCAAGGCGTTCCCGTCCGACCCGGCGAACGACCTGGCGATCCACTTCATCGACTGGTCGCAGCTGCCGCCGGACCGCAACCAGGGGCTGTTCCGGGACGTTCAACTGGCGCAGAGCGGCCCGGTGTCCCTGCGGACCCCGCGCGTGACGACGGACCTGCCGCTGCCGAGCCTCGCGACGGCCGACATCACCGTGAAGGCCGAGGCGCGCAACAACACCGGCTCCGCCGTCACGACCGAGGTGTCCGGCGCGATCGGCTCGGTCACCTTCAAGCAGACCGTCACGTTGGCGGCGAAGGAGACCAAGACCGTCACCTTCACGCCGTCGAACACCCCGGCGTTGAAGTTCGGCCAGCCGCAGGTGTGGTGGCCGTTCCAGATGGGCGGCCAGCCGCTGTACACGGCGACGCTGTCGGCGAAGGTCGGCGGCGTCGAGTCGGACGCGACGCGGACCGCGTTCGGCGTCCGCGAGGTGACGTCGAGGATCAACCAGGGCGGGCGGACGTTCGAGGTCAACGGCAAGCCGTTCCTGGTGCGCGGCGGCGGCTGGGCGTCGGACCTGTTCCTGCGCACCGACGTGAAGCGGATCGACGACCAGTTGGCGCTGGTCAAGAACATGGGGATGAACACGATCCGGCTGGAGGGCAAGCCGGAGAACGACGAGCTGTACGACACCGCCGACCGGCTGGGGATCATGGTCCTCGCCGGGTGGGAGTGCTGCTCGAAGTGGGAGAACTACGGCTCGTTCGACGCCGAGGACAACCGGGTCGCCGGCCAGTCCGCGGAGAGCGAGGCGAAGCGGATCCGCAACCACCCCAGCATGATCGGCTTCATGATCGGCAGCGACAACGCGCCGCCCGCCGCCGTGGAGAAGATCTACCTGGACGCCTTGGCCCGCGCGGAGTGGAACCTGCCGGTGATCTCGTCGGCGGCGGCGCACAGCTCGCCGCAGCTGGGCGATCCCGGCATGAAGATGGACGGCCCGTACTGGTGGGTGCCGCCGAACTACTGGTACGACAAGCGCCTCGGCGGGGCGTCCGGCTTCGCCTCCGAGGTCGGCCCCGGCGCGACCATCCCGGAACTGGACGAGCTCAAGAAGTTCCTGTCCCAGTCGGAGATCAACTCGCTGCTGGACTACAACGCGGCCCAGTTCCACCTGGCCCCGTCCGGCAACTTCAGCAAGCTGTCCTTCTGGGGCACGGCGCTGGACAACCGGTACGGCAAGCCCTCGGGCGTCGAGGACTTCGTCCGCAAGGCGCAACTGGCCAACTACGAGGTGAACCGCGCGCAGCTGGAGGCGTTCGGCCGCAACTGGTCCGACGCGTCCAAGCCGTCGACCGGTGTCGTCTACTGGATGCTCAACAACGCGTGGCCGACGGTGTACTGGCACCTTTACGACTACTACCTCGCCACCGGCGGCTCGTACTTCGGCGCGAAGACGGCGATGCGGCCGCTGCACGTCCAGTACTCCTACGACGACAAGTCGCTCGCCGTCGTCAACACGGGCTTGGCGGACGTGTCCGGGCTGAGCGTCCAGGTCACGGTCTTCAACGCCGACGGCACGCAGAAGGCCGACGAGACCCGGCCCGTCACGGCGAAGGGCAACGCCTCGGTGCGCGTCGGCGCGCTGCCGCAGCCGAGCGGCCTGAGCACGACCTACTTCACCCGGCTGCTGCTCAAGGACGGCAGCGGCAAGGTCGTCGACCGCAACGTCTACTGGCTGTCGACCAAGGCCGACACCCTGGACTACGACGCGTCCACCTGGTACCACACGCCGCAGACCGACTACGCCGACCTGAAGGGCCTGGGAACCCTCAAGCAGGGCAAGGTCTCCGTCTCCGCGTCCACCGCAGCAGCAGGTGACAACCGCACCACCAGCGTGACCGTCACCAACACGGCCACGGACAAGGCGGTCGCGTTCTTCCTGCGCGCGTCCGTCCGCAAGGGCGCAGGCGGCGCGGAAGTCCTGCCCGCGCGGTGGACCGACAACTACGTCACCCTGTGGCCCGGCGAGTCCACCACCCTGAAGGCCGAGTACCGCACCTCCGACCTGGGCGGTGCCACGCCCAGCGTCGAGGTGTCCGGGAACAACGTGCCGAAGGCGGTGGTGTCCGCATCGGTCCGCTAGGCCAGGTCGACGACCACCTTCACGTCGTCGGGGGCTGTTGACACGCGTCGGCAGCCCCCGACGTGCCCCTGTCGAACGTGCCCCGTCACGGCCCACGTCGCACTTATCCTCAACTAGAAGTTACTGTAACTTCTAGTTGATACAGGGCGCATAGGTATCCGGAGGGCACATGGCACGCATGACAGTGGGTGGAAGAACGTTGGACATCACCAAGGACGACATCTTGGAGGCGATGCGCAGGGTGGAACCCGAACCAATTCGGGAACACCTGGTCGAGATCGGAAAGACGGTCTACCCGCCCAAGCAGGTGCTCGCGACAGTCACAGGCTGGGAGAGAACCACCTTCACCACCATGGAAGCGCAGCGAGTGCTGACGAAAGTCGGGTTCGTCTGCCGTCGCGCGGGACACGAGGAAGACGGCCGCGCGGCCTGGATCACCGCAACGTCGAGCGCTCAACCAGTCACGATCGAAGATCGCGTCGAGGCGCTTGAGACAGCACTGGTCATCGCGCACCAGGCGATTGTCGGCCTTACGTCTCGAATCGCCTCGCTGGAAGCCCGGCCGTAAAACCCGCACCGGTCCGCTAGGCCAGGTCGACGACCACCTTCACGTCGTCGGGCCGCCGCTCCATCGCGTCCACGAAGCGGTCGAGCGGCACCCGGCGGGTGATCAGGCCGCCGAGCCACGTGCGGTCGGCGGCGGCCAGCGCGTCGGCCGCCGTGTGCCAGTCGGCGAGGCCCGCGTTGACCGAGCCGACGACGGAACGGTTGTGCAGCACCAGGTCGTCCAGCACCAGGCGTTCGGCGGGGAACGTGCCGTGGTCGCCGGACAGGCCCGTCAGCACCGTCACGGCGGCGCGGCGGACGGCCTCCCAGACCAGTTCGGCCACGCCCGTGCACTCGATGGCCACGTCCACCTCGGGCACGGTGTCCACGGTGGAGTGGTAGGTCGCGCCCAGGCCCCGCACCAGGTCGGGCTTGCGGCCGGAGGTGGCGCGGTCGACCACGTGGACGGTCAGACCGCGCTGCACGGCCAGCAGGGCGGCGAGCAGGCCGATCGGGCCCGCGCCGGTGACCAGCACCGTGCGCGGGACCAGGTGGGCGCGGCGGCAGTTGAGCAGCGCCTGCTCCCACGCCTTCGCCACGATCGACGTCGGCTCGGTCAGCACGCCGAGGTCGCCGAGGGTCGGGTCGAGCTTGATCGCGTACTTCGGCGGCACGCTCCACTTCTGCATGCCGTAGCCGTCGAGCTCCTTGATGCCGCGCTCGGTGTACTCGCCGTTCTGGCAGAAGTCCCACGCGTCCACGGCGCACGCCGAGCACGGCACGGTGTCCGGCCTGCGCACGACGCCCGCGATCAGGTCGCCGGGCACCAGGTCGCCGCCCATCGGCGCGGCCACGACGCGGCCCAGGGACTCGTGGAACAGGACGAACCCGGTCTTGCCGGGCGGCGGGGTGCCGAAACCGTCGCGGACGATCTCCACGTCCGTCCCGCACATCCCCACCAGCAGGCCCTCGACCTGCACCTCGCCATCGGCGGGCACGGGCTCGTCCCACTCGACCACCTCGGCCAGTTCGGGCTTGCCGGGCACGACGTGTGCGGCCTTCATCGGGCTCCTCCGTTGCGGCGGTCGCGTTCTTCGCGGGTGTGACCCTGGCCGTAGAGCACCGCCGCGCTGTTGACCAGCGCGAGGTGGCTGAACGCCTGGGGGAAGTTGCCGGACATCCGGCCGGTGCGGGCGTCGTACTCCTCGGCCAGCAGGCCCACGTCGTTGACCAGGCCGACCAGCCGGTCGAACATCGCCGCCGCCTCGTCCCGTTGACCGGACAGGGCCAGCGCGTCCACGAACCAGAAGGAGCAGGCGAGGAACGAGCCCTCCTCGCCGGTCATTCCGTCCACTTCGGACTGTCCGGGATCGGTGTCGTACCGGTCGACGAGGTCGCCGTGCTTCAACGTCCGGCGGACCGCCTCGATCGTGCCGAGCACGCGGGGGTCGTCGCCGGGCAGGAACCCGACGGCGGGGATGAGCAGCGTCGACGCGTCCAGCTCGGTGCCGCCGTAGAACTGGGTGAACGCGCCGAGGTCGGCGTTCCACCCCTTCGCCAGCACCTCCTCGTGCACCCGGTCGCGCAGCTCGCGCCACTCCTCCACCGGGCCGGGCAGGTCGTACTGCTCGACGGCGCGGACGGCGCGGTCGAACGCGACCCACACCATGACCCGCGAGTGCGTGAAGTGCCGGTCCGGCCCGCGCACCTCCCACAGGCCCTTGTCGGGCAGCTCCCAGATCTTGTGCAGGTGCCGCATCATGCCGCGCTGCATGGCCCACGACTCGGCGGACTCGGCGATCCCGCGCTCCCGCGCCAGGTGCAGCGCGTCCATGACCTCGCCGTACACGTCCAGTTGCAGCTGCCGGTACGCCGCGTTGCCGATCCGGACCGGCTTCGCGCCCCGGTAGCCGGGCAGCCAGTCGGCCTCCCACTCGACGAGGTGCCGCTCGCCCGACAGCCCGTACATGATCTGCAGGTCCGCCGGGTCCCCCGCGACCGCGCGCAACAACCAACGCCGCCACGCCTCCGCCTCACCGGACCGGCCGAAGTTGTCCAGCGCCAGCAGCGTCAACGTCGCGTCGCGCAGCCAGCAGTACCGGTAGTCCCAGTTGCGCTCACCGCCGAACGTCTCCGGCAACGACGTCGTCGGAGCGGCCACGATGCCCCCGGTAGGCGCGTACGTGAGCCCCTTCAACGTGATCAGCGACCGCCGCACCACGTCCCCGTGCGGCCCGTGGTACCCGAGATCACCAGCCCAGTCCAGCCAGAACGCCTCGGACCGCCGCACCTCCGCCACCGGGTCGACCTTGGCGGGCGGGTGGTCCGGCGAGTAGGAGAACTCCATGACCCACGACAACGTGTCCCCTTTGTCCACGGTGAACACGGCCTCGTGCGCCCGCTTGCCGGCGACCCGGTAAGGCAGCCGATCACCGTACAACGCCACCGCGGACGGCCCGGCAACCGCGAAGATGCACTCGTCGCCCCCGTTGGCAGACCGCCGCACCCACGGCACGGAGTCCCCGTAAGCGAACCGCACCACCCACTGGAGCCGCACCTCGACCGACCCGGACACCCCTTCGAGCACGCGGACCAAACGCGTGTCGGCGTCATCAGCCGCGGCCTCCGGCGGCATGGTGTCGACCAACCGCACAGTGCCCTCGTCCGTGTCGAACTCGGTCTCCAACACCAACGTGTCCCCCCGATACCGCCGCCGGGTGGCAACGACCTCGGCCGTGGGAGCGATCCGCCAGTGCCCGTCATCCTCAGCACCCAGCAACCGGGAAAAACACGACGGCGAATCAAACCGAGGCATGCACAACCAGTCAACGGACCCGTCCCGCCCGACAAGGGCGGCGGTCCGCAGATCGGAGAGCAACGCGTAGTCCTCGATGCGACCGGGTCCACTGTCATGTGCCACCTCGCGAGGCTAACCGCAGGAAAACGCGGGGGCGCGGCAGGCCACTGGCAGACGAAGACGACCACCCGGTAGAAGACATCGACGACCAGGACACTCGCAACCAAGACACCCGCGACCAAGACACCGGCGACCAAGACACTCGCGACCACGCTGGGACCGGCAGGCGCAGGCCACGGAACGTGGCCGATTTGACATGGGGATTTCGGCCTTAAAATTGCAGTCGGGCGGGACTCTCTTGGGACCGCCTTTTGAGCCCGACAAAGGCCGAAATGAGGGGTCCCCATGTCA
>Ga0247771_1000252_pt1 | contig 18987 bp, 13 predicted proteins | sample UWRJL197509C6_FD_179948 | JGI IMG/M metagenome (GOLD analysis project Ga0247771, IMG submission 179948) | Plant litter microbial communities from Arlington Agricultural Research Station in Wisconsin, United States - UWRJ-L197-509C-6 | ecosystem: Environmental > Terrestrial > Plant litter >...
ACCCCGCTCACGTACTCGTGGGACTTCGGGGTCTCGGGAGCGCCGAAGCCGACCACGGCCGACGCGGAGTACACCTACCAGCAGCCGGGCGACTACCACGCGGCCGTGACCGTGACCGACAGCAAGGGTGCGGCGCGCGTCGAGCACGTGCACGTCGTCGTGGACGGCGCGGGTCCCGGCTGCCTGTCCGGCCGCTCGGACGCGTTCGGCGACGCGCAGCTCGACCGCTCCCGGTGGACGGTCGTGCGGGAGAACCAGGACCTCCGGGTCGCGGGCGGGGCGCTGCACATCCCGACCGCGCTCGGCGAGATCTACGGCTCCGACAACAGCACACCCGTGCCCAACCTGGTCGTGCAGCCGATGCCGTCCGGCCCGTGGCAGGCCACCACGAAGGTGAGCCTGGTCGCCCGCGACGCCTACCAGCAGGCCGGTCTGGTGCTCTACGGCGACGACGACAACTACGCCAAGATGGTGCTCAGCGCCGTCGGCACGAACGACGCCGCGAACCGGCGGTTCCAGTTCATCCGCGAAGAGGCGGGCGTGCCCAACGAGGTCGGCGACTCCAACGTCGGCCCGCTCGGCGCGGCCTACCCGGACACCGCGTACGTCCGGTTCACCAGCGACGGCACGAAGCTCACGGCCGCGTACTCGCGCGACGGCGCGGCGTGGACGGCGATGCCGCAGACGGACAAGCTGATCGCGGGCATCCCGAACCCGCGGATCGGGCTGATGTCGTTGGCCAGCACCGGCAACCGGCCGGTGGTCGACGCGGCGTTCGACTGGTTCCAGCTGGAGCAGGGCGCTCCCGGCGTCGACGAGTTCGACGGCGGCGCGCTGGACACCTGCCGGTGGGACACGGTCGTCCGGCCCGACCCGACCGCCACGCGGGTGACCGGGGGCAACCTGGAGATCGACACCAGCCGCGGCGACATCTTCGGCGGCGACAACTCCGCGCCGAGGAACTTCTTCCTCCAGACGCCGCCCGCCGGTGACTGGACGCTGGAGACCAAGGTCGACGCGAGCGCGTTCTCCGAGGCCTACCAGCAGGGCGGCCTCATCGCCTACACCGACGACGGCGACTACGTGAAGCTCGACCACGTCACCAACAACCAGCCCGGCCAGGCGGTGAACCGGCGGATCGAGCTGCGCAGCGAGGTCGGGGACGTCGTGCAGAACCCGCAGCCCGAGATCGGCACCACGCAGGGCGTCTCGTGGCTGCGCTTGTCCAAGCAGGGCAGCACGTTCCGCGGCTACGCGTCGACCGACGGGCAGACGTGGACGTCGGTCGGCACGGTCGACAACACCGCCGTCGGCTCGGCGAAGGTCGGCCTGTACGCCTTCGGCGTCGGGCAGACGGCGTCGAAGACGGCCAAGTTCGACTACTTCCACCCGACGTGGGGCCGAGCGGTCGACGTCACCGCGCCGGTCACCACAGCGACCACCGACCCGGCCGCCCCCGGCTCCTCCGGCTGGTTCACCGGCCCGGTCTCGGTCGTCCTGACCGCCACCGACGACCAGGACCTCGCCCGCACCGAGTACGCGGTCGACGGTGGCGCGTGGTCGCCGTACACGGTGCCCGTCGCGGTCGCCGAGGGTGCCCACACCATCGGCTACCGGTCGGTGGACCAGGCGGGCAACGTCGAGACGGCCAGAACGCTCGACGTGCGGGTCGACACCACCGCGCCGTCCACCAGGGCCACGTTCGCCGACCCCGGCGACGGCGGCTGGCACCAGGGGACCGTCCCGGTGACCCTGACCGCGACCGACGCCGGATCAGGCGTGGCCACGGTGGAGTACGCGCTCGACGGCGGGGCCTGGACGGCGTACACCACGCCCGTGGACATCACCGGCGACGGCACGCACACCCTGCTGTACCGGGCGAAGGACCGCGCGGGCGCGGTGGAACCGGACAAGGCCGCCACGGTGAGGATCGACGGCACCAAGCCGACCGTGCTGGTCTCCGGCATCGCCGACGGGCGGATCTACGGCGACAGCCAGGACCTGCGGATCAGCTGGCAGGCGGTGGACAGCACGTCCGGCGTCCGCTCGGTGCTCGGCACGCTGGACGGCGAGGTCTTCCGCTCCGGCGCGTCGTTGCCGCTGCACGAACTGGCGCTCGGGCTGCACCGTCTGACGGTCGCCGCGACCGACCAGGCGGGCAACCGCACCACGCAGGAGGTCGCGTTCGGCGTCACCACGTCCAGCCGGGACGTCGCGAACCTGATCACCCGCTTCCAGGTGACCGGGTGGCTCAGCCAGGTCGACGCCAACACGTTGCAGGCGCAGCTCACCAAGGTGCGCAAGGCCGAGGCCAACGGCAACGACGTCAAGACCATCGCCGAGCTGCGGACGTTCCGCGCCCTCGCAGACGGTCAGATCGCCGAGGTGCGCGGTGTGCTCGTCCGCGACACCGACGCGCTGATCGCCGCGCTGTCCGGACCGCTGCCCGCCATGCGACAGGAGTAGGGGACACCATGAGCCGGATCGGGGTGTGGCTCGTCGGGGCACGGGGCTCGGTCGCCACCACCGCCATCGCGGGAGCCGCCGCGGTGCGGGCGGGGGCGGCCCCGCCCACCGGGTGCGTCGGCGAGCTGCCGGACTTCGCCGACGCGGGCCTGCCCGCGTGGTCGGACCTGGTGTTCGGCGGCCACGACGTCGTGGACACGCCGCTGGTGAAACGGGTGGAGCAGCTCGTGCACGGCGGCGTGATCCCGGCCAGGCTCGCCGACCTCGTGTGGACGGACCTCACGGTCGCCGAGGGCGAGATCCGCTCCGGCGCGTCGGGCGACCCGGCGAGGTTCGCGGCGGACATCACGGCGTTCCGCCGCCGCAACCGGATCGACCGGGTGGTCGTGGTGAACGTGGCCTCGACCGAGCCGCCGGTCCGGCCCCACCCCGCGCACCAGCACCTGTCCGACGTGGACCGGGCGCTGGACACCCTGCCGCCCAGTTCCCTCTACGCCTACGCGGCCATGCGGGCGGGCTGCGCCTACGTCGACTTCACCCCGTCCACGGGGGCGTGGCTGCCCGCGCTGGACGAGCTGTCCCACGTCATGGGCGTCCCGTACACCGGCCGGGACGGCAAGACCGGGGAAACCCTGCTGCGGTCCGTGCTGGCCCCGATGTTCGCCCGCCGCGCGCTGAGCGTGCTGTCCTGGTCCGGCACCAACCTGCTCGGCGGCGGCGACGGCGCGAACCTCGCCGACCCCGGCCCGGCCGCCAGCAAGAACGCGGCCAAGCAGCGCGTGCTGGAGGGCGAACTGGGCCACGTGGTCGACGGGCGGGTGCACATCGACCACGTGCCCGCGCTCGGCGATTGGAAGACCGCGTGGGACCACGTCCTGTTCGAGGGCTTCCTCGGCACCCGCATGACCCTCCAGGTCACCTGGCAGGGCTGCGACTCCGCCCTCGCCGCCCCCTTGGTCCTCGACCTGGCCCGCTTCATGGCCACCGCCGAGACTCCCGGCCAGGTCCCGGAACTGGCGTTCTTCTTCAAGGACCCGCTCGGCGACGGTCCGCACGGGCTGATGGCCCAGTACGACGTGCTGCGCGACTGGGCCCGCCGATGAACGCCCTGGTCGAGCTGGTGCGGGCCCCGGCGGCGCTGACCGTGCCCGGCGACTCGCTGGTCGGCGCGGCCGTGTCGGGGCGGCCCGCCAACGCCGGGTTGGCGGCGTCGGTCTGCCTGTACTGGGCGGGCATGGCGCTCAACGACTACGCGGACCGCGAGCTGGACGCCGTGGAACGGCCCGAGCGGCCGATCCCGTCCGGGCGGGTGCGACCGTCGACCGCGCTCGCCACCGGCCTCACGGCGGCGGGCCTCGGCCTCGCCGCGCTGGCAGGCTGCCGCAAGGCGCTCGGCGTCGCGGTGCCGTTGGCCGCCACGGTCTGGGCGTACGACCTCGCTCTCCAGGACACCCCGCTGGGCCCGGTCGGCACGGCCGCGGCCCGCGCGCTGGACGTCCTGCTCGGCGCCGACGAGGTGGGGCGGGCGGTTCCCGCCGCGCTCACCGTCGGCGCGCACACGCTCGCGATCACCGTGCTGTCGCGCTCCGAGGTCTCGGGCGCGACCCCGCTGCTGCCCGCCACCACGGCGGCGGCGACCGGGGTGCTCGGTCTGGTCGCGATGAAGGTCGGCGCGTCTCATCCGGTGCTCGGGGGCGCGCTGCTCGGCGGTTGCTCCGTGACCGTCGGCTCGGCGCACCTGGCGGCGGCCCGCGATCCGGTGCCCCGCCAGGTGCGACGAGCGGTGGGAGCGGGCATCCACGGCCTGATCCCGCTCCAGGCGGGCCTGATCGCCCGCGCGGGCCGGTGGCGCACCGCACTCGCCGTCGCGGCCCTGTTCCCGTTGGCGCGCAAGCTGTCCAGGAAGGTGTCTCCGACATGACCGGGCCGCGTTTCGGGTACGGCACGAACGGGTTCGCCAACCACCGGCTCGGCGACGCGCTGCGGCTGCTGGCCGACCTGGGGTACGAGGGGGTCGCGCTCACGCTCGACCACCAGCACCTCGACCCGTTCTCGCCGACGCTGGCGGCCGACGTGGCCGCGCTGGCCAAGGACCTCGACCGGCTCGGCCTCGCCGTGGTCGTCGAGACCGGGGCCCGCTACCTGCTCGACCCGTGGCACAAGCACGCGCCGACGCTGCTGCACGCCGACAGCGAGCCCCGGCTGGACCTGCTGGCGGCGGCGATCGACATCGCCGCCGACCTGGGCGCGGAGGCGGTGTCGTTCTGGAGCGGGGTCCGGCCGCCGGACGTGCCCGAGGACGTGGCGTGGGACCGGCTGGTCGCCGGGTGCGCGCGGCTCGTCGAGGCGGCCACGAAGGTCCGGGTGCCGTTGGGGTTCGAGCTCGAGCCGGGGATGCTGGTGGCGGACCTGGACGGCTTCGACCGGCTGCGGGCCCGGCTCGGCGACCCGGAGTTCTTCGGGCTGACGCTGGACGTCGGCCACTGCCGGTGCGTCGAGCCCGCGTCCGTGCCGGACTGCGTGCGCCGCGCCGGTCCGCACCTGGTGAACGTGCAGATCGACGACATGCGCCGGGACGTGCACGAGCACCTGGGGTTCGGCGAGGGCGAGATCGACTTCCCGCCGGTGCTGGCGGCGCTGGACGAGGTCGGCTACCGCGGCCTGGTGGCCGTGGAGCTGCCCCGGCACAGCCACGCCGCGCCCGACACCGCCCGCCGGTCGCTGACGTTCCTCAGGGGCGCGGCCTGGCAGGCCGACGCGGTCGCGCGGATCACCGCCGACCCGACGGCGATCCGGGCCCTGTTCCCGGTGGCCCGCCGCCGGTGCGGGCCGGAGGTCGCGGACGACGTGCGGGTGGGGCTGCTCGCCGCGCTGCCGCCGGACGTGCTGGCCGACGAGATCACCAGCCTCTACCGGTTCGGCGACCCGGCAGAGAAGCGCGCGGTGCTGCGGGCGCTGTCCGTGCTGCCGGTCGGCGACCTCGGCCTGCCGCTCGTGCGGGACGCGTTGCGCACCAACGACTCCACGCTCGTCACCGCCGCGCTCGGCCCGTACGGGTCGGCGGGCCTGGACGCGCCTGCCTACCGGCAGGGCGTCCTCAAGTGCGTCTTCATGGGCATACCGCTCGCGGAGATCGGCGCACTGCGGGTCGACGACGAACTGCGCCGCATGCTGCGCGCGTTCGCCGACGAACGCGTCGCCGCCGGACGTCCGGTGCCCGCCGACGTCCCGATGGTCCTCGCCGGGGAGGCCTGATGCGCGTCTTCGACCCGCACGTCCACATGAGTTCCCGCACCACCGACGACTACCGGGCGATGCGCGCCGCAGGGGTACGGGCGGTGGTGGAACCCGCGTTCTGGCAGGGCCAGCCGCGCACGTCGGTCGGCAGCTTCGTCGACTACTTCGACTCGCTGCTCGGCTGGGAGCCGTTCCGCGCCGCCCAGTTCGGCGTCCGGCACCACTGCGCCATCGCCCTGAACCCCAAGGAGGCCAACGACCCGCGCTGCCTCGACGTGCTGGACCTGCTCCCGCGCTACCTGGCGAAGGACGGCGTGGTCGCGGTCGGCGAGGTCGGCTACGACTCGATGACACCGGAGGAGGACCGGGTGTTCGCCGCCCAACTGGAGCTGGCCGTCGAGGCGGCCCTGCCGGTGCTCGTGCACACCCCGCACCGCGACAAGGCCGAGGGCACGAAGCGGACGCTCGACGTGGTCCGCGAGTCCGGCATCGCACCGGACCTCGTGGTGGTCGACCACCTCAACGAGCTGACGGTCGCCGTGGTCGCGGACTCGGGCTGCTGGATGGGGTTCTCCATCTACCCGGACACGAAGATGGACGAACGGCGGATGGTCGCCGTGCTGCGCGAGCACGGCACCGAGCGGATGCTGGTCAACTCCGCCGCCGACTGGGGGAGCAGCGACCCGCTCAAGGCGGTGAAGACCGGTCACGCGATGCTGGCGGCCGGGTTCACCGCCGACGACGTGGACAAGGTGTTGTGGCGCAACCCCGCCGAGTTCTACGGCAAGAGCGGCCGCCTCGACCTGTCCGAAGTGGACGTCGACCCGAACGCGGGGTTCCAGGGCAGCTCCGTCCGACGCGGGCAGGGGTGACCCCGTGCGCTTCCGCCACTCCGACGGCACGACCGTCCACCTCGCCTACTGCACCAACGTCCACGCGGCCGAGAGCCTGACCGGCGTGCTCGACCAGCTGCGCCGCTTCGGCGAACCGGTGCGCCAGCGCCTCGGCGTCGACCGCCTCGGCCTCGGCCTGTGGCTCGCGCGCCCGGTCGCCACCGAACTGGTCGCCGACCCCGCCGCCGTCGCCACCCTGCGGGCCGAACTGGCCCACCGGGGCCTGGAGGTGGTGACCCTCAACGGCTTCCCGTACCAGGGCTTCCACGCCCCGGTCGTGAAGCACGCGGTCTACCACCCGGACTGGGCCGACCCCCGGCGCACCCGCTACACCCTCGACCTGGCCCGCCTGCTCGCGGCGCTGATGCCCGACGACGCCGCGCGCGGCAGCGTCTCCACGCTGCCGCTGGGCTGGCGCACCCCGTGGACGCCCGCCCGGTCCATCCGCGCCGCCCGCCAACTCGACCTGCTGTCCGAGGGCCTGGCGAGGATCGCCCGCCCGATCCGCGTCGGCTTCGAACCCGAGCCCGGCTGCGTCGTGGAGAACACCACCCAGGCCATCGCCCACTTCCAGGGCGTCGACAAGGGCAGGCTCGGCCTCTGCCTCGACACCTGCCACCTCGCCGTCGCGTTCGAGGACCCCGCCACGGCGTTGGACGCCCTCGCCGCGGCGGGCCTGCCCGTGGTGAAGGTGCAAGCCTCCTGCGCCCTGCACGCCCGCAACCCGCGCGACCCGGCCACCCGCTTCGCGCTCCAGTCGTTCGTGGAACGCAAGTTCCTGCACCAGACCAGGGAGGGCACCCCGTACGGCGTCGACGACCTGGACGTCGCCCTCGGCGGCGGCCTGCCGGGCCACTCGCCGTGGCGCGTGCACTTCCACGCCCCGCTGCACGCCGACCCCAAACCCCCGTTGCACACCACCAGGTCCGTGCTCAGCTCGACCCTCAAGGAGCTGTTCGGCGGCCCGGTCGCGTGGACGGACCACGTCGAGGTCGAGACCTACACGTGGCAGGTGCTGCCCGACCGCCCGGTCGGCGACCAAGGCCTGATCCGCGGCCTGACGGCGGAACTCGACTGGATGCGCGCCGAACTGCGCGGCCTTGGCCTGGAGGAGGTACGCGGATGAGCCTGCTCGTACTGGACGTCGTCGGCAACGGCTGGTACTTCCGCGACCTGGGCGAGGCCTTCCTCTGGCGCCGGCACAACGCCCTGGTGGCGGGGGAGAGGCTCTGGCACGCGACCCCACCCGGCACCCGCGTGGCCGACGTCGGCTTGCGCCGCGCCGTGCGCGCCGTTCCACTGGACCCGACCTGCGTGAAGGGCGGCCACGGCCGCCTACCGGACGGCGACGAGGACGCCCCGCTGCTGCTCAGCAGCTCCCCGAGGTTCGCCCGCGACCGCGTGCGAGCCACCGATGTCAGACAGCTCCTGCTCGACCACCTGGAGGAATCATGGCCCGACCGCTGACCCTCTTCACCGGCCAGTGGGCCGACCTGCCTTTCGAAGAGGTCTGCCGCCTCGCGGGCGAGTGGGGCTACGAGGGCTTGGAGATCGCCTGCTGGGGCGACCACTACGACGTCGACAGGGCGCAAACGGACGACGCCTACGTCCAGTCCAGGCACGACATCCTCGCCAAGTACAACCTCAAGGTCTGGGCCATCTCCAACCACCTGGTAGGCCAAGCGGTCTGCGACCACCCGATCGACGAACGCCACGAGGCCATCCTCCCCGCAAGGATCTGGGACGACGGCGACCCGGAAGGCGTCCGCCAACGAGCCGCAGAGGAAATCAAGAAGACGGCCAGAGCAGCCGCGAAACTGGGCGTCGACACGGTGATCGGCTTCACCGGCAGCTCCATCTGGCACACCGTGGCCATGTTCCCCCCGGTGCCCCCAGCCATGATCGAACGCGGCTACCAGGACTTCGCCGACCGCTGGAACCCCATCCTCGACGTCTTCGACGAGGTAGGCGTCCGCTTCGCCCACGAGGTCCACCCCAGCGAAATCGCCTACGACTACTGGTCCACGGTCAAAACCTTGGAAGCCATCAACCACCGCTCGGCTTTCGGCCTCAACTTCGACCCAAGCCACTTCGTCTGGCAAGACCTGGACCCGGTCGGCTTCCTCTGGGACTTCAAGGACCGCATCTACCACGTCGACTGCAAGGAATCCCGCAAACAACTCAACGGCCGCAACGGCCGCCTGGGCTCCCACCTCCCCTGGGGAGACCCGAGAAGAGGATGGGACTTCGTCTCCACCGGCCACGGCGACGTCCCCTGGGAAGACGTCTTCCGCATGCTCAACGCCATCAACTACAACGGCCCCATCAGCATCGAATGGGAAGACGCAGGCATGGACCGCCTAGTAGGCGGCCCAGAGGCACTGAACTTCATCCGCAAGTACAACTTCGAACGCCCCCAAGCGTCCTTCGACGCCGCCTTCTCCACCAAGGACTAAGGAACAGTTGGGGGTCAGGAACAAAATTCCTGACCCCCAAATACCCAACAAAACCACGCAACCAGACCACCAACCTCCCAAGCGGAAGCACTCACCGAGACCACCAACTCTCCCAACGGAAGCACGCAACCAGAACCCCAACTTCCCCAACGGAAGCACCAACGAGACCACCAGCTCTCCCAACAAAAGCACCCAACCCAAGCGCCACCCAGCCCCCTCTCCCCACCCCGATCCGAAGCGCCTTCGCACTCTTTTTGCTTTGTCAAGGCATCTTTCCCGCCTTGACAAAGCAAAAAGAGTGTTGAAATAATTGCGCGAGCGGGGTGGGGTGACGCCCCCCAAATTCCCCCAAATTCCCCCAAAGTTTCGAGCACCGAGCACCCGCACAAAAAAGAGCACCGACCTCCAGGGCACTCCCGACGACCCGCACCCTGCCGTCGCCGGTCGATGCCCCCTGCCGGAAGAAGGAACTCCAGATGTCCGAACCCCCACCGGTGTGGGCCAGGGCTTTCGGCGCGTCACTGCTGATAGCCGCCCTCTTGCTCCCCACCTCGGCACAAGCCGACATCCCCGCGGCCGACTACCAACAGGTCCAACTGGCTGTGGGCTCAGCCAAACTCGGCGAACCCATGTCCTTCACCGTCCTCCCGGACCGCCAAGTGGTCCACACGGCCCGAGACGGCACAGTCCGCATCACCAACGCCGCAGGCAACTCCACGACAGTCGCCGCAAAACTCAACGTCTACACCCACGACGAAGAGGGCCTCCAAGGCATAGCCGCGGACCCCAACTTCGCCTCCAACCGCTACCTCTACCTCTACTACTCCCCACGTCTGTCCACTCCGGACGGAGACGCCCCCACCGACGGCACGGACGCCCAGTTCGCCGCCTACAAGGGCGAGCTCTACCTCTCCCGCTTCACCCTCAAATCCGACAACACCCTCGACCTGGCCAGCGAGAAGATCGTCCTCCGAGTAGCCAACGACCGCGGCCAGTGCTGCCACGTAGGCGGCGACATCGACTTCGACGCCCAGGGCAACCTCTACCTCACCACGGGCGACGACTCGAACCCGTTCGTCTCCGACGGCTACAGCCCGATCGACGAACGCACCACGAGGAACCCCCAGTTCGACGCCCAACGCTCCTCGGGCAACACCAACGACCTCAGGGGCAAACTCCTCCGCATCAAGCCCCAACCCGACGGCACCTACACCATCCCGAGCGGCAACCTCTTCGCCCCTGGCACAGCCAAAACCCGCCCGGAGATCTACGCCATGGGCTTCCGCAACCCCTTCCGCATGAACGTCGACAAGGCAACGGGCGTCGTCTACCTGGGCGACTACGGCCCCGACGCGGGCGTCACGAACGCCAACCGAGGCCCCAGCGGCCAGGTCGAGTTCGACCGCATCACCAGCGCCGGCAACTACGGCTGGCCGTACTGCACAGGCTCCAACAGCACCACGGAGTCCTACAACCGCTTCACCTTCCCCAGCGGCCCGTCCGGAGCCAAGTACGACTGCGCCACCGGCCCCACCAACAGTTCCCCGCGCAACACCGGCCTGGCCAAACTCCCCGTCCCCCGAGCCGCCTGGATCAAGTACGCGGGCGACGAGGGCTCACCCCCGGAGTTCGGCAGCGGCTCCGAGTCCCCGATGGGCGGCCCGGTCTACCGCTTCGACCCCAACCTCAACTCCGCCACCAAGTTCCCGCAGTCCCTCGACGGCAAGTACTTCGCAGGCGAGTACGGCCGCCGCTGGATCAAGGCCATCGGCGTCAACTCCGACGGGTCCAGGGGAGCCATCGACGCCTTCCCGTGGTCCGGCACCCAGGTGATGGACATGAACTTCGGCCCGGAGGGCGCGCTCTACGTCCTCGACTACGGCACCGGGTCGGACAACCAGGCCCTGTACCGCATCGACTACAAGGGCAACACCCCCCGACCCCCGACCGCGAAGGTCGCGGCGGACAAGGTCTCCGGAGCCATCCCGCTCACCGTCAACTTCTCCTCCGCGGGCAGCGCCGACCCCGAGGGCGGAGCGCTCACCTACCGCTGGGAGTTCGGCGACGGCGGCACCTCCACCGCCGCGAACCCGTCGCACACCTACACCACGGCGGGCTCGTACTCGCCCAAGCTGACCGTCACCGACCCGACCGGCCTCACCGGGTCGGCGAGCGTCCTGGTCACCGCGGGCAACACCGCGCCAACCGTGAACCTGCAACTGCCGGGCAACGGAGCCCTGTTCTCGTTCGGTGACACGGTTCCGTTCCAGGTGAGCGCCAGCGACCCGGAGGACGGCACGGTCGACTGCTCGCGGGTCAAGGTCACCTACCTGCTCGGCCACGACGCCCACCGCCACCAGATCACCCAGAAGACCGGCTGCTCCGGAACGATCCCGGTGCCGGTCGACGGCGAGCACGACGCGGCGGCGAACATCTACGGCGTCTTCGACGCGGAGTACACCGACAACGCGGGCCTGACCTCCCACGGCGTCAGCATCCTCCAGCCGAGGCACCGGCAGGGCGAGCACTTCGGGGCCCAGCAGGGCATCCAGGTCGCCGACCACGCCACCGCGGAGGGCGGAAAGACCGTCGGCTTCACCGACAACGGCGACTGGATCTCCTACACGCCCTACGTCCTGGGCAACGCCACCGCGTTCACCGCGCGCGTGTCCTCGGGCGGTCCCGGCGGCACCATCGAGGTCCGCGCGGGCTCGGCCACCGGCACCCTGCTCGGCACGGCCACGGTCGCCAACACCGGCAACTGGGACACCTTCGTCGACGTCAGCACCCCGCTGGCCAACCGGCCCAGCGGTTCCACGACGTTGTTCCTGGTGTTCAAGGGCGTGACCGGCCAGGGCAACCTGTTCGACGTCGACGCCTTCACCTTCGCCACGTCCGCGAGCACCCGCGTCGAGGGGGAGGCGTTCACCTCGACCGGCGGCGTCCAGGTCGCCGCGCACGCCCCGGCGAGCGGCGGCCAGACCGCCGGGTACATCAACACCGGCGACTGGGCCGGGTACTCGACGGTGAGCACCGCGGGGCTGCGCACGTTCAGCGCCTCGGTCTCGTCGGCGGGCACCGGCGGCACGATCACGATCAGGTCCGGCTCCCAGACGGGCACGGTCCTCGGCTCGGTCGCGGTCCCCGTGACCGGCGGCTGGGAGACCTTCCAGACCGTGTCCACGACCTTGACCGGCTCGGCGAGCGGACCCCTGTTCCTGACCTTCACGGGTCCGGGAGCCGCGGGGGACTCCGCGTTCGACGTCGACTACTTCACCACCTCGAGCTGAAGGGGCCGATGACGATGCGCAAGCTCCCCGTGCTCGCGGCGGCGGCACTACTGTCGGCCGGTGTGGTCATGACACCGGAGGCTCACGCCCTAGCGCCGTACCAGGTCCTGGTCTTCTCGAAGACCGCGGGATTCCGGCACGACTCCATCCCCGCGGGCATCCAGGCGATCCGGGACCTGGGCTCCGTCAACGGGTTCACCGTCACCGCGACGGAGAACGCGGCGACCTTCACCCCGACCGAGCTGGCGAAGTACGCCGCCGTGGTGTTCCTGAGCACCACCGGCGACGTGCTCGACGGCACGCAGCAGTCGGCGTTCGAGTCCTACGTCAACGCCGGCGGCGGGTACGTCGGCGTGCACGCGGCGGCGGACACCGAGTACGACTGGCCGTTCTACGGGCAGCTGGTGGGGGCGTACTTCTCCAGCCACCCGAACATCCAGCAGGTCAACGTCAAGGTCGAGGACCGCGCGCACCCGGCGACGGCGCACCTCGGCCCGGTGTGGACCCGCACCGACGAGCTGTACAACTACCGCGCCAACCCGCGGCCGAACGTGAAGGTGCTGGCGACGCTGGACGAGTCCAGCTACAGCGGCGGCACGATGGGCGCCGACCACCCGATCTCCTGGTGCCACGCGCAGTCGTCCGGCCGGTCCTTCTACACCGGGCTGGGCCACACCATCGAGTCCTACGCCGACTCGGCGTTCCGCACCCACCTCCTCGGCGGCATCAAGTACGCCGCCGGGGCGGCCAAGGCGGACTGCCGACCGGAGACCGGGTACACCGGGCTGTTCACCGGGTCCACGTCGGGCTGGTCGCAGGCCGGTCCCGGCGGGTTCGCCAACGCCGACGGCACGCTCACCTCGCAGGGCGGTCCCGGCAACCTCTGGTACTCCACCAAGGAGTTCGGCTCGTACTCGCTCAAGCTGGACTGGCGGCTCACCGGCGACGGCGACTCCGGGGTGTTCCTCGGCTTCCCGTCCTCGGGCGCGGCCAACCCCGGCGCGGGCGGGCACGAGGTGGCGATCGACGCCTCGGCCGCGGCCAACGCCACCACCGGCGCGGTCTACGGCTTCCAGGCGCCGGACACCGCGGTCCGGGACGCGGCGCTCAACCCGCCGGGGCAGTGGAACACCTTCGAGCTGCTCGTCGAGGGTGAACGACTGCGCGTGTACCTCAACGGCAGGCAGGTCAACGACTTCACCAACACCGACGCCGCGCGCAGCCTGCGGCAGGGGTACGTGGGCCTGCAGAACAACGGCGACGGGTCGACCTCGTTCCGCAACGTGCGGATCAAGGAGCTCGGCGGCGTCACGCCCACGCAGGTGCAGGGCGAGGCGTACACGTCGTCGTTCGGCGTGCAGCCCGCCGGGCACAGCGGGGCGGTCGGCGGCCAGACCGTCGGGTACATCGAGAACGGCGACTGGGCGGCGTACTCCCAGGTGTCCACGGCGGGCGCCCGGCAGTTCACCGCGCGGGTGTCGTCCGGCGGCGCGGGCGGGCGGATCGAGATCCGGTCCGGCTCGTCGACCGGGACGCTGCTCGGCTCGGTCGCGGTGGCCAACACCGGCAGCTTCGACAACTTCACGACGGTGACGACCGCGTTGACCGGTTCGGCGACCGGCCAGGTGGTGCTCGTGTTCACCGGGACGGGGTCGGGCGGCCTGTTCGACGTCGACCACTTCACACTCGGGTAGCACTCCGGTGGGCACGGACGCCGTCCGTGCCCACCGGCGTCCGGCCGAGAGGGGGCACATGACGGACATCGCGCGGCGGGGCACCGCCCGGACCCGCAACCTCGAACTGGTGCTCGGCGAGGTGGACCGGCGGGGTCCGCTCACCCGCGCAGCGCTCGCCGAGCTGACCGGGCTCACCAAGACCACCGTGTCCACGCTCGTCGCCGAGCTGATGGCGGCCGGGTTCGTCGCCGAGTCCGGGGTCGTGCGAGGCGGGGAACGCGGCCGTCCCGGCGTGGCCGTCGGGGTCAGCGGGGCGCGGATGGCGGCGCTGGGCATCGAGGTCAACGTCGACTACCTGGCCGTGTGCGTCGTCGACCTGACCCGCTCGATCCGGCTGCGCGCCCGCGTGGAGCGGGACAACCGCGACACCCGGCCGGTCGACGTGCTGCGCGACCTGCGGTCGCTGGCGCTCGACCTCGTGGACCAGGCGCGCGGCCTCGGCCTCACCGTCGTGGGCGCGGTCGTCGCCGTGCCCGGCCCGGTCGAGGACGGCCTGCTCTACACCGCGCCGAACCTCGGCTGGCGCGAGGTGCCCGTGGCCGCCGCGCTCGACCTGCCGCTGCCCGTGGACGTCGACAACGAGGCGAACCTGGCCGCGCTGGGCGAGCTCTGGTTCGGCGGCGACGAGCCGGACTTCCTCTACGTGTCCGGCGAGATCGGCATCGGCGCGGGCCTGGTCGTCGGCGGCGCGCTGTTCCGCGGCGTCCACGGCAACGCGGGCGAACTCGGCCACGTCGTCGTCGAACCCACCGGCCCGCCGTGCCGCTGCGGCGGCCACGGCTGCCTGGAGTGGTACGCGGGCCAGGACGCCCTGCTCAGACAAGTGCCCGGCGGCCTCACCGACCTGGTTGGCCGCCTTCGCCGCGGCGAGCAGCGCGCGCTCGGGGCGTGCGCCAGCGCCGGACGTGCCCTCGGCATCGCGCTCACGTCGGCGGCGAACCTGCTGGACCTCGACCGGATCGTGCTCGGCGGCGTCTACGTGCCGCTGTTCCCCTGGCTGTGCCCGGCGGTCGAGACCACGTTGGCCGCTCGACTCGGCAGGCTGCGCCGCTCGGTGCCGGTGGTGGCCGCGTCCCGGCTCGACGGGGAGGCCGCCGTCCTCGGCGCGGCGGGCCAGGTCGTGCAGCGGGTGATCGCGGATCCCGGCCGCGTAGGTCACGTCGTGTAGGCCTCCAGTTCCGCCACCTGACCGGCGGGCCACCCGGTGTTGCCGGTGAACGTCAGCCGCAGGAACCTCGTGGTGGCACTGGGAACCGCGATGGTCGCGGTGGGGGCGAAGTCGTAGCCGCGGCTCGCCACCAGCGTCGAGTACGTCGACCCGGTGGCGCTGCCGAGCACGGACAGCGTCTGCGTGCGCGCGCCCCACGACGGGGGCAGCTTCAGCACGACCCGGCCCACGGTCGCGGTCGCGCCGAGGTCGACGGTGAGCGACTGCGGGAACGAGCCGTTGGTGCTCTCCCAGTAGCTGCCCTGGTTGCCGTCCGTGGCGTTGGCGGGGGCGTAGCCCGGCACGGACCCGGTGGCGCTGACCGGTTTCCCGGCGGCGAGGTTCGCGTTGGCGGGCGGGGGAGTGCCGCCGCCGAACCGCTGCGTCCAGTACGCGGTCCGGTCGAGGTAGGCCGTCTCGGCCGCCGCGCCGGTCTTGCCGTACGCGCCCTCGAACGTCTGATACCCCTGCCCCGCCGGAGGAGTCGACCGCGCGGGCTCGATGACCGACCCCTCGTGCCACTCGTTGAACGACGTGACCGACACCCAGTCGGCGTTGCTGCCCAGGGCGTTGCCCCACTGCTTGTCGTAGGCGGCGCCGTTGTCGCGGGCCAGCGTCGGCGTCGTGTTGCCCGGCACCGCCCGGTCGTCGACGTAGCCGGGCCCGATCGACGGGGCCCACACGAGCCCGTTGGCCTTGCAGAACGCCGACGCGCCCGCCCAGCCCGGCGCGGTCGCGCCCGCGATGGCGTCGTAGGTGTACATCCCGCCGAAGTGGGCGACCTTGCTCGTGTCGGTGGTCTGCGCCAGCACGATGCTGTGCGCCTTCACCTGCTCCAGCGCGGTCCAGTCGGTGATGCGCAGGCTCTCGAACACGTAGAACGCGCCCCGGTTGCCGTGCTCGGCGTCCCGGTAGAACGCCGAGTGGCCGCCGTAGCGGGCGTTGATGTAGTCGATGTCCGCCACGGTCGACGCCGCCGTGCGCGTCCCGTACGGCTCCAGGTGGAAGGCGACCTTGATCCCGTACCGCGCGGCCGCGTCCAGCAGGCGTGGGACGAGGGTGTCCTCGTAGGACCCCTGGCCCCACCAGCTGACCACGATCGTGCCCGCGCCGGAGCGCTGGATCCACGCCATGTGCTGGTCCACCACGGCCGTGTCGCCCGAGTCGTACGCGCCGAGCACGGGGTAGAGGTCCGCGCCGACGTCCGAGGGCGGCGTGTGCCCGCCCTGCGTCCAATGCCGGTAGCCGGTCGACGCGCCGCCGTACCAGGGGTAGTAGAACAGGTGGGTCTTCGTGGACAGCGCTTGCGCGCGGGGCTCGCCGACGGCCGTCGTGGCCGTGGTGGCGGTCGTCGCGGAGAGCAGGGCCAGCAGGACCAGGCCGATGCCGAGTAGACGTCGCACGGGTATCGCTCCTCATCGCTTCGTCGCGGATGGGAGTGGCAGGGACCGTGAGCGTACAAATTCTTGACAGGGTTAAGCAAGAAGTCGACTAGGTGATGGCAAATGGCGACTGGTTGACCCGTGGGTAAGGTGCGCCGCGTGCGCGAAGACTACGGGTACTGGACGACGATCCCGACGCGGTGGAACGACAACGACGTGTACGGCCACGTCAACAACGTCGTGCACTACGCGTTCATGGACACCCTGATCAACACCTGGCTCATCGAGGCCGGGCTGGACATCCACGGCGGCACGACCATCGGGCTGTGCGTCGAGTCGCACTGCAACTACCGGTCGTCCATCTCGTTCCCGGACGCGATGCACGCCGGGCTGCGGATCGGCCACCTCGGGCGGTCCAGCGTCCGCTACGAGATCGCGTTCCTCGCGGCCGACGACACGGTGGTCGCGGAGGGGCACTTCGTGCACGTGTTCGTGGACCGGACCACCCGGAAACCGGCGGAAGTACCTACTGGACTCCGGGGCGCGATGGCGGGTTTGGTGTACCCATGACCGTGCGCGCCGCAGTGCTGCTCGAGACCGGCCGCCCGGCCCCCTACGCCGAGTCCCGGCCGATCGAGGTCCAGGACCTGGTGCTCGACCCGCCGGGCCCCGGCGAGGTGCTGATCCGCGTGGGCGCGACCGGGCTCTGCCACTCCGACCTGTCCGTGGTGAACGGGTCCCGCCCACGACCGCTGCCGATGGTCCTCGGCCACGAGGCCGCGGGCGAGGTCGTGGAACTCGGGCCGGGCGTGGAGGACTTCGCGGTCGGCGACCACGTGGTGATGTCCTTCGTGCCCGCGTGCGGCTCGTGCCGCCGGTGCGTGTCCGGGCGGCACGCGCTGTGCGAACCCGGCGCGGCGGCGAACCGGGCGGGCACGCTGCTGTCCGGCGGACGGCGGTGGGTCGGGTCCGACGGAGCACGGCTGAACCACCACCTCGGCGTGTCCGGCTTCGCCGAGTACGCCGTGGTGTCCACCGCGTCCGCGACCCGCGTGGACGCCGACCTGCCGTACGAGATCGCCGCCCTGTTCGGGTGCGCGGTGCTGACCGGTGCCGGCGCGGTCTTCCACAGCGCCGCCGTCGTGCCGGGCGACCGGGTGGCCGTGTTCGGGCTGGGCGGGGTCGGCTTGGCGGCGCTGCTGGCGGTGAAGGCGGCCGGGGCGTCGACGATCGTGGCCGTGGACGTGGTGCCGCACAAGCGTTCCCTGGCTCTGAGGCTGGGCGCCACGCACGCCGTGGAAGGCGGACCGGACGCCGTGGAGGCAGTGCGGGAGGCGACCGGCGGCGGGGCCGACAAGGTCGTCGACACGACCGGCAGCGCCGACGTCCTCGCCCAGGCCTACGCGGCCACCGCGGCGGGCGGCACGACCGTCACCGTCGGCCTCCCGCACCCCGACCGCCAGTTGGTGCTGCCCGCACTGAGCCTCGTGGCGGAGGAACGGACCCTCAAGGGCAGCTACCTGGGTTCGAGCGTGCCCCGCAGGGACATCCCGCGGTTCATCGCCCTGTACCGGGCCGGGCAGTTGCCGGTGGAGGAGCTGTTGTCGGGGACTGTGACGTTGGACGAGGTCAACGTCGGTTTCGACCGCCTCGCCAGCGGTGAGGCGATCCGCCAGGTCGTGAAGTTCTAGGACGCCCGCTCGTCGACCACGCACGCCCTGGTCTTCTCGTGATCCAGGAACGCCGACCGCGGCTCGCCGACTGCGGCTCGCCGACTGCGGCTGTCCGACTGCGGCTGTCCGACTGCGGCTGTCCGACTGCGGCTGTCCGACTGCGGCTGTCCGACTGCGGCTCGCCGATCGCGGCTGTCCGACCCCGGCTCTCCGACCGCACCTCTCGCCCCAGGATCATCCCCGGACCGCGTCCCCACCCCCCGACCGCCAGCATGGCCTGTTCGACTGCGACGGCGGGGTTGATCGGCCGGTTGCGTGAGCTTGTTGGAGTGGCCTGGTCGAGTAGGTGTTTGGCTGGCCGTTCGGGGTTTGTCGCTCGATCGGGTGATCCAGTTTTTGTCGGTGGTCGCTTGTACGTTGTGTATTGGGGGGTCTCGCTCGATCGGGGACCCTTGCGAGGGCTTGGTCGTTCCCGGTGGCTGGTCGTTCCAGCGTGGTCGACTGCCGGAACCAGCGTGCCCACCGGGCGATTTGCGTCGTGGTGTGGCCGATTTGACTTGGGGACCCCTCATTTTGACCTTGATCGGGCCAAAAGGCAGTGCTTGAAAGCCTGCCCGATCCCCAATTTTAAGGCCAAAATCCCCAAG
>Ga0247771_1000253_pt1 | contig 18936 bp, 4 predicted proteins | sample UWRJL197509C6_FD_179948 | JGI IMG/M metagenome (GOLD analysis project Ga0247771, IMG submission 179948) | Plant litter microbial communities from Arlington Agricultural Research Station in Wisconsin, United States - UWRJ-L197-509C-6 | ecosystem: Environmental > Terrestrial > Plant litter >...
ACGATCAGAATCTCGCACCCCCACTATCTCGCCAAGATGGTTTTCGCAAAGACTTCGATCTTCGCCTGTGGCTTTGCTGCCCTCGCCAGCGCCCACATGGACCTGGCTGTCCCACAGGTCTATGCCCAGCCTGCTGTTCACAACGGTCCTCTTGCTCCCGACGGTTCCGATTTTCCGTGCCAGTTGAAGGCCGGCGGTTCGCTTGTGGCTGGAGGGGCATCGAACACGTTTGCTCTCGGTTCAACCCAGCCGCTGAAGTTCAGAGGCCAGGCCGTCCACGGCGGCGGTTCGTGCCAGATCTCCATCACCTACGACAACCCTGTGACCCCGCAAAGCACCTGGAAAGTCATCACCTCGATCATCGGTGGCTGTCCCGCCAGGGATACCCCTGGTAACTTGGGGGACAACGCCGAGGCGGACGACCCGTTCGCGTACACCTTCGACGTCCCCAGCAACATCCCCGCGGGCAACGGCACTCTTGCCTGGACTTGGTTCAACCACGTCGGCAACCGCGAGATGTACATGCAGTGTGCTCCCGTCTCGCTGACAGGCACCGGTGGCGACAAGTCCAACTTCGACAAGCTTCCCGACATGTTCAAGGCCAATATCAACAACGGCTGCGCTACCCTTGAGGGCTTCGACCCTGATTTCCCCAACCCGGGCGACAGCGTTCAGCGCAATGGTGCCGGCAGTACGCCGAATCCCGGTAACGGAATCACTGGAGCCTGTGCCAAGGGTGGATCTCGTAGCGGTTCGGGCTCTGGCTCTGGCTCGGGCTCGGGCTCGGGCTCCGGTTCGGGCGCGGGTTCTGGCTCGGGCTCGGGCTCCGGCAAGCCCTCAGCAACCGTCCCCGGCGGCGTCTTCGCAACTGTTCCCGCCGGCGGCTCGGGCTCGGGCTCGGGCTCCGGCGCCCCTGCCACTACCGCTCCCGCCGCGGCTCCGACCACTCCTCCCAGCAATGGCGGCTCGGGCTCGGGCTCAGGGTCTGGCTCGGGTTCCGGCTCGGGTTCCGGCTCGGGCTCCGGCTCGGGCTCAGGGTCGGGCTCAGGGTCGGGGTCCGGCGCTGGCGCTGGCGCCGGCGCTGGCGCCCCTGGAGCACAGGCTGCCGGCTCTCCCTGCAGCCCCGACGGTCTCTGGAACTGCCTCGGCACTTCTTTCCAGCAATGCGGCAGCGGCATTTGGTCGCCCGTCAGAGCGCTGGCGGCGGGCACATCCTGCACACCGGGCCAGGGCTCCGCCATCAACATCTCCGCTGCAGGCCGCAAAGCTAAGCGCGTCGCTGTTCGTTTCCGCGGTTGAGGTCTACCGTTGTACAAACTCTCGTCAGTCTTTGTACTTCGTCTTGGATAGGGATACGGGGACTTGCATACCGCGGGGCGTTGACATTCTTTTGCCTCTTGGACATATCATTATACCAGGCATCTTCTCTTCTTTCTTGTACATAGCACCCCATTTGGTGAGGACGACATGACGTTCCTCGATTTGGATAGCAAACAAGGCACACACATTTGCACTTGAATCAAAAGTCTTTGGACAGTCTGTGACATTGCCTGGAGCTACAACTGTGACTCCACCCTTCGATGCTTCTGCGTCTCACAGGGTTCGAGTGGTGGTTGTGAGCACGTGATTGATCATCACACGCTCAAGGTCACGTGAAGATAGATTAGATAACAGGCGCGTTTCCTCGTCTTCCTCGTAGCCAATCACATTCGAAGAGCTTTGCCCGGGTAATTATTTTTGCGGCCCTAGCGCCAAAGTTTTGGCGACCGCGGTCCCCGCGACGCCGTTGCCTCCAGAAACCGACTTATGGACGGAGCTCCCAGTCGCAATTCTAAAAGTTCAACCCAGGACTCCAAACCAAACACAACGCCGGATCACGCTTCCGGAACAGGATCGCCGCTTCATCCTACAGTATGGGACCCCAGAAGACTTCTTATTTTCTTTGGGGTTATCTTGAAAAAGGCCCAACCTGTCTTCGCGCAGGAGCGAAAGCTAACAGCCTCGTGCGGACAGTGGACAGCGGCAGCAAAGCGGCACCGGTCTGAGCGGCGGCTTCGAGCTCCCTCCCATGTGGGAGGCTACCTTTTCGGCTCCATGAGCACTAGGCCGTCATCATGGCCTCAGTATTTGATGATGCGCTCAAACGCTTGAGCACTCCGGAGACGGGTACGAACCATCCCCTCGTCATGGCAACTTCTGCGCGCCGTTGAACCCGGCCGTGGAACCGCGCTCGTCCTCGACCTCACCTTCTGACAAGCCATGGCAGATGTCAAGCTCAAGTGCGATGCGGCGGCATCGCTGCGCGACAGTCTGGACCACTACACCGCGGGCCAGATCTATCCCCAGTTCCTCAAGAGGGTCATGCCCATCTTCATCCTCATATTGAGAGGCCCGGTTACCTTCCAGAGCACATCCAACGAGCAGGTAGGCTACCCACAGTGCCGAGGCTTCGTTGACCCAGAGACACTGTCGGCTGACGAGTGTGTGAAACAGAAACTGCGAAACTGCATCCTGGAGATCCTCCATCGTCTGCCCGGGGCGCCCATGCCCGCCGAACCGTTCGAACCATATGCCGAAGAGGTCGTCGAACTCCTTATGAATCTGGTGCGGATCGACAACGAGGACAATGCGACCCTCTGCATCAAGGTGACGTCGGAGATCATCCGACATCAGAAGATGACGGCCAAGGTCCAGACCTTCCTGGACCTGATCCACGATCTCTTCGATCAGGCGCCGCGGATAGTGCACGAACAGTTGGATAACGCCCCGGCACTGGGGGGCGTGGCCGGCGCGCCGTCGACACCGGGCGCCTCCCAGACGAACTTCCCGCACCAGCCAGGTCCTGGTTCCCCGGCCGCGCCCACCGCAGACTTCGACCAGCAGCAGGCATCTCGTCCCCTGCTGAAAGGCATGCAGTCGTTCAAAGTCCTCGCCGAATGCCCAATCCTTGTTGTCTCCATCTTCCAGATGTTTCGGCACCTGATCAACGCGAGCGTCAAGCGGTTCGTTCCCCTGATCAAGGACGTGCTCCAGCTCCAGGCCAGGGAGCAGGAGCGGGCGCACCTCGAAGCGAAGCAGAATCACACGTTCTTTACGGGGGTCAGCCCCAACATCAAGAACCGTGCGGCCTTTGGCGAGTTCATCACGGCGCAAGTCAAAACGATGAGCTTCTTGGCCTACCTCCTACGACAGTACTCCACCCAGCTGAGCGACTTCATCCCTGTGCTTCCGGATATCGTGCTCCGCCTCCTGAAAGACTGCCCGAGGGAGAAGTCGGGGGCGAGAAAGGAGTTGCTGGTGGCGATCCGCCACATCATCAACTTCAACTTTCGGAAGATCTTCCTCGAAAAGATTGAAGAGCTCCTGGAGGAGCGGACCCTCATCGGCGACGGCTTGACCGTATACGAGACCATGCGTCCTCTGGCGTACAGCATGCTCGCCGATTTGATCCACCACGTGCGCGACTTGCTCAAGCCGCCACAGATCCGCAGGACAGTCGAGGTGTACACGAAGAACCTTCTGGACAGCTTCCCCGGGACGAGTTTTCAGACCATGAGTGCGAAGCTTCTCCTTAATATGGCCGAGTGCATTGCCAAGATGCCTGACAAGGTCGACGCTCGGCACTACCTGATGATGATCCTGAACGCCATCGGGGATAAGTTTGCGGCCATGAACCGACAGTATCCCAACGCCGTCAAGCTGTCCAAGTTGTACCAACAACAGGCGGCAGACGCGGCGCCCGAGACGTACCTCGCGGATAGGGAGAATCCTCCGGAGTGGGACGAGATGGACATCTTCTCCGCAATGCCCATCAAGACGTCTAATCCGCGTGAGCGAGGGGCGGATCCCGTTCTTGACAACAAGTTCCTCTTCAAGAACTTGATGAACGGGCTGAAGAACACGTTCTACCAGCTGAGGACCTGTAACGTTGGGCCGACCATCGACGCGTCTAACGCCCCGGCGCACTGGCAGGATGTCTCGTACGGGTTCTCGGCCGAGGAGGTGCAGGTCATCGTGAAGCTCTTCAGAGAGGGTGCCTACGTTTTTCGGTACTACGAGAACGAGAAGCCCGTTGCCGAGTCGCAGTACGCCTCGACCGTCGAGTACATGGCCAACTTCTACATGGTCTCGAGCACCAAGGAGGAGAAGGACCTGCTGGAGGCATTCGCCACTGTTTTCCACTGCGTCGACCCGGCCACCTTCCACGAAGTCTTCCAGCAGGAGATTCCGCGGCTGTACGACATGATTTTCGAGCACACGGGCCTCCTCCACATTCCTCAGTTCTTCCTTGCCAGCGAGGCCACCTCGCCAAGCTTCTGTGGTATGCTCCTCAAGTTCCTTATGGAGAGGATCGAGGACGTCGGCTCGGCAGACGTTAAGAAGTCGTCGATACTGTTGCGGCTCTTCAAGTTGGCCTTCATGGCGGTCACCTTGTTTGCGAGCCAGAATGAGCAGGTTCTGCTCCCGCATGTGGTGGACATCGTCACCAAGTCCATCGAGCTCTCGACAAAGGCGGAGGAGCCCATGAACTACTTCCTTCTCTTGCGATCGCTATTCAGGAGCATTGGGGGCGGGAAGTTTGAGCACCTTTACAAGCAAATTCTTCCGCTGCTGGAGATGCTGTTGGATGTGCTCAACAACCTGCTCATGGCGGCGAGGAAGCCGGCGGAGAGGGACCTTTACGTCGAGCTCTGCTTGACCGTACCCGCGCGTCTCAGCAACTTGCTGCCTCACCTCAGCTTCTTGATGCGCCCTCTCGTCGTCGCCCTTCGCGCCGGGCAGGACCTTGTGGGCCAAGGCCTCCGGACCCTTGAGCTTTGCGTCGATAACTTGACAGCCGACTATCTGGATCCCATCATGGCCCCCGTCATCGACGACCTCATGAGCGCTCTGTTTGACCATCTCAAGCCGCACCCGTACAGCCACTTCCACGCGCACACGACAATGCGCATCTTGGGCAAGCTCGGTGGTCGCAACAGGAAGTTCATGACGGATGCCATGCCCCTCACCTTCAAGGAGTACGTCGACGACCCGCCTAGCTTCGAGATGCGCCTCATCGGTTCCAAATGGGACCGAGCCTTCCCTGCGGACCTTGGGATCGACCTCGCCATTGACAAGTTGATGGAGGCGCCAAAAGCCGCCAAAGGCGCGCCCAAGCAGTTTGACCCGTACTACAAGCAGCAGGCGCTGCATCTCATCAAGACTCAGCTCAAGCTGCGGATCGGTTTCGATAGCCTCCCAGAGGACCTGCCAAGGCTGGTGCGCCTCCAGGCCCAGGATCTCCTCAGCAGGAAGTCTCAAGTCGACTACTCGGCTTTTGAAGCCGCCGACAAGGATCGCTCGATCTCGAAGAAGGACGAGCAACAGCAGACCCTGAAGCGACTGATCAAGGCCATCATGTTCGCGCACTCCATACCCGAGTTTAAAGAAGAGGCGGACTCGTTCCTCGTGGGTATCTGCCGCCACATCGCCATACTCGAGGTGGGAAGGACGCTCGTCGACTCTAAGAAGCGAGACAGCCAGTTCAGCCTCAAATCGGGCGACGGTCCCTTGTTGATCGATACCCGGGTACTCTCCGAGGCAATCTTGGAGTCGCTCGCATCGGAGCACCCGGAGGTTCGCGACTCGGCCCAGCGTGCCGTACGCGAAGTCTACGACTCGAGTGTGACTATATTCGGCTCGGCCAACCATGTCCACGTTCTGGCCTTCTTCAACAATTTGGCGGCGACCTTCTGCCACGGCTGCTACGAAGAGGAGTGGTTCACCAAGACGGGGGGCTGCCAGGGCATCAACATCCTGCTGACGGACGTTGACTTGGGCGATCGGTGGGTGATGAGCAAGCAGCTAGACTTTCTGCGCTCGCTCATCTACGTCGTCAAAGACATGCCGCAGGATCTCCCGGAGAGGACGAGGAGGTCTGCGCAGACAACCTTGGATGTGCTCCTGAAGCGTATCACCAAGGACATCAAGAAAGAAGACGTCCTGCCCCCTCAACAACAACCGGACCGCCCGCCGCAGAAGCTGCAACGCCTGCCCCAGCTCTGTATGCAGCTCACCAACGAGCTAGCCCACATGAACCCCCATGTTCGGGAGACGGCGAAGCGATCTCTCGAGTTCGTCGCCAAAGCCGCCGGCGCCGAGGTCTGGGAGCTGATCGACGCTTACAAGGAGAGGCTGCTGTCTGTGATATACGGTAAGCCCTTACGGACTCTACCCTTTGCCATCCAGATCGGGTACATCGATGCCGTCACGTACTGCATGACCCTGAAGCCCGACTTCGTCAAACTAGACGATAACATCAATCGTCTTCTGATGGAGTGCTTGGCCCTCGCGGACGCCACCGACGAGACGCTCGCCGGGAAACCCGCCGAGTTCCGGACGAGGGATTTCATCATCAAGCTTCGCGTGTCTTGCATCAAGATCCTCAGCACGGCGATGGGCCTCGAGGACTTCATGAAAGGGCCGAACAACCCCACCCGGACCAAGATTGTGTCCGTCTTCTTCAAGTGCCTCTATTCCGAGTCGAAGCCGACCATCGACGCGGCGAACGATGCTCTGAAGCGCGTTCTGTCGCATACGAACAAGCTGCCGAAGGACCTGCTTCAGTCTGGCTTGCGGCCCGTCCTTGCCAGCCTCCAGGACCCCAAACGCCTCACCACACACGGCCTCGACAATCTGGCGCGCCTGTTGCGGCTCCTCACGACCTACTTCAAGGTCGAGATCGGCTCAAGGCTCCTGGACCACATCAAGCACCTAGTCGACCCCAACACGCTCCAGCAGATCTCATTCACCTTCTTCGAGCAGAATCCGCAGATGAAGGTCATTGCCGCTGTTTTCAACATCTTCCACCTTCTCCCGGACGCAGCGAAGCAGTTCATGGAACGCGTGATAGAGATCGTCCTGGAACTGGAGGAGAAGCTTCGGCGAACCCGCCAGAGCCCTTTCCGTACGCCCCTCTACAAGTACCTGAATCGATACCCGGAGGACGTCTGGAAGCTGCTGGTCAGTCGGCTCGAAGACGTAAAATACGGGCGTCTCCTGGCTCAAGCACTTGGCGACAGCGAGAGCCAGGCTCTGCGGGAATTTGCCGCCTCGCACGTCGAAAGCCTCATCACGGCTTGCGATGCGATTGCGGCGGAAGCGCCGACCAAGGCCACGGCTATCGTCAATACGATCAACGTCCTCGATGCCCTATCCCAGTATCCTGCGTCGTCGTCGTGGATGGACAAGAAGGAACACCTGGCCTGGCTGAAAAAGGTCGGTCGAGACCTGGAGCAGTCGTTGAGGGACCACAGCCTTCCCGCGAACATCCGGCTGGCGGCCAACCAGGCCGCCGAGCGAGTCGTCTTCATCCTGACCAAGTCTCTCGAGCTCAACCAGAAGGACCTAGACTCCCTGTTCGCGGTGATCGAGGCCGTAACAGCGGGCCATTTCCGGGAGACGCCCGACCTGTTTTCCTACATCTATGAGAACATCACGAGCAACGAGTCCATCGACTTCTGGAAGGCCGTCATCCTCCGCTGCCTGGAGATCTACGCCTCAAAGTCCGCGTCGCAGAAGACGAAATGGTTTCTCCTCCACTACCTCGTCAACCCTATCGTGGCTATGGATATCATGCGTCACTGGAAGCAAGCGGATCCGAAGCGGCCCCGCCTGATGGACAGGGCGGTGATCGATTCCATCAACACCAAGATCTGGAAGGTCAATCTCGCGGACCCCTGCGACGACCTCGCGCAGCCCGGAATCGACCACACCCGCATGGAAGTACTCCAGCTTTCCGCTATGCTGGTCAAGTACCACCACGGGAATCTGCAAGACGCCAGAAAGGACATCATTAAGTTTGGGTGGACTTACATCCGTCTGGATGACATCATCAACAAGCATGCCGCCTACGTCGTGATCGGTTACTTCATCGCCCATTACGAGACGCCTGCCAAGATTGTCACGCAGGTGTACTTTTCGCTCCTCAAGACCAGCCAGAACGAGGGCCGCGCCTTGGTCACCCAAGCGCTGGAGTTGATGGCTCCCGTCCTGCCCAAGCGTTGTGGCCAAGTGCATCCGGGCGACCGGAGTGCTGTCTGGGCCGTGGCACCTAGGAGGATCCTTGCCGAAGAAGGTCAAAACGTCCAGCAGATGACCAGCATCTTCCAGTTCTTGGTTAAGCACCCAGATCTTTTTTACGACTCGCGCGCAAACTTCGCCGTGGTCATCATCGGCTCTCTCCGCAAGGTCGCGGCACCGCCGAACCCGTCCAACGAGAGCAAGAAGTTGGCGCTCAACATGATGTGGCTGGTCTGGCAGTGGGAGCAACGGCGGGTCGAGGGCAAGGAGGTATCACAGGCGCGTGCTCTGTCTGAGTCGCCCAACTCTAAGAGAAAGGTCGACGCCGAGCAGCCAACGGCGTCGCCACCGGCGACCCGCCAGGGCCCGACTGCCGAACGGCCCGAGTACCAGCTGCCCCCTCCTCTACGGCACAAGATGGTTCGCTATCTGGTCGAGTTCATCGCGCAGCTAAACGAGCGGTACCAGCTCCCATCGACGAAACAACGGGATAACGCTGCGACCGTCGGACCCCCCGCGGCGCCGCCCTCTTCGGATCTTTGCAAGAAGGCCATGACGCTGATCTACAATCTGCTTCAGCCACGGTACTGGGGCGACCTCGAAGTGGACCTCTTTCCGAACGTGACCGAGGTCATTCTTGCGAGCGATAAGACGCGCGACATTCTGACAGCGGACCCCTCAGACAAGGAGAAGTACGACGACAAGTTCATGACCAACATCATCAACACGCTCCAGGTTGTGCGGATCATCCTCGGCTTCAAGACGGACGAGTGGGTGCTGAAGAACATGGAAAAGATCCAGAAGATCTTGGAGAAGTGCCTCAAGTCGGAGAACCCAGAGGTCCAGGACTGTCTGCACACGGCAAACCCTGAATTTGACGACGGCCGCGACATCAAGGCCATCATCGACCGCGTGCTGGATGCCGTACCCGAGGACGTTCCGATGGAAGACGCCGACGCCGAGGGCGAGGCCGAAAGCCAGCCGTCAGAAATCGTCACATTCCTCTCCAACATTGCCACGGAGACCATGGGCTCGTCCAACTACGTATCCGGGCTCAACATTCTGTGGTCCCTGGGCAACAAACGGCCCGTCACCATCGACGCGCACATCCCGGCCATCATGAAGTCGTTGCAGACGAAGCTCGCCCGGGAGCACATCGCGCACTGGCAGGCCGCCGCCATGTCCCAACAGGGCAACGCGAACGTACGGGCGCAAGACCCCAACCCCCCGGTCGAGCTGAGCAAGTACGACCTGGAGGTGCAGTCGGGTTTGATTCTCAAGGCCATCGACGTAACCTCGAAGCGGATGGAGGTTCTAGGCGACCACCGGCGACCGTTCCTCAGCGTGCTTGCAACCCTGGTGGAGAAGTCGCTGCATATCCGGCTCTGCGAGAAGATCCTCGACATGGTCGAAGAGTGGATTTTCAGGTCGGAGGGTTCCTGGCCAACGCTCAAGGAAAAGACGGCGGTGCTGCACAAGATGCTCTCCTTTGAGCACCGTCAAGACCCCACCCTCCTCCACAAGTTCTTGGAGCTCGTCATCCGCATCTACGAGGACCCAAAGATCACGCGTACCGAGCTCACGGTCCGCCTGGAACACGCATTCCTCATCGGTACTAGGGCGCAGGATGTCGAAATGCGGAACCGCTTCATGGGCATCTTCGACAAGAGCCTCTCCAAGACGGCCAGCCAACGCCTCTCCTACGTGGTCTCGTCTCAGAACTGGGACACCCTGGCCGATTCGTATTGGCTGGCGCAAGCTTCGCAGTTGCTGTTGGGCGCCGTGGAGATGAATACCGCCGCCCAGCTTCACCAAGACGACGTACGCGTCGTAGCCGCGTCTCAGCTGTTCGGCCTCTATTCCAAGGATGCGAGGGAGCCGTCCATGATGTCGGACGACAAGTACGAGGATCTCATGACGGCGCACCGGCGGTTCGTCGCCGAGCTCGGCGACGCGAAGGTTCGAGACGTCATCGAGCCGCTCATGCACCTGCAGCACGTCGACTCGGATCTCGCGCACCAGCTTTGGGTGGCCCTCTTCCCCATGTACTGGTCGGCCACGCTCCGCGAAGACCGGCCGGAGCTGCAGAAGGGCTTGGTGGCGCTCCTAGCTAAGGACTACCACAACCGCCAGCTCGACAAGCGGCCCAACGTGATCCAGTCGCTCCTCGAGGGCGCAGCAAAGTCGTGGCCCGAGTGCAAGCTGCCGCCGCACGTGCTCAAACACGAAGCTAAGACGTTCGACGCGTGGTACGTGGCCATGGTGCAGCTCGAGAAGGCCGCGATCCAGCCCGAGGCGGACTCTGCCAACGTCCGCGAGAGCACGCTGGATGCCCTGGTCGACCTGTACGCCACGCTCTCGGAGGACGACCTGTTCTACGGCACATGGCGTCGGCGCTGCCAGTTTGTGGAGAGCAACGCCGGGCTGTCGTACGAGCAGAACGGCATGTGGGACAAGGCGCAAAAGATGTACGAGGCCGCCCAGGTCAAGGCGCGCACCGGCGTCATCCCTTTCTCGCAAGGCGAGTACAACCTCTGGGAGGACCACTGGATCTTGTGCGCCCAGAAACTGCAGCAGTGGGAGGTCTTGAGCGACTTTTCTAAGCACGAGAACCTCCAAGACCTGCTTCTCGAGTGCACCTGGCGCAACTTCGAGGTCTGGCAGGAGCCGTCGAGCCGCGAACAGCTGGACAACCTGATCAAAGGCGTCATGGACGCGCCCACGCCGAGGAGGACCTTCTTCCAGTCCTTCATGTCGCTCCTCAAGGTTCACAACAAGCAGGAGACGGCCCAAGACTTCTCGCGGACGACGGACGAGGCCATACAGCTGTCGATCCGGAAGTGGCACCAGCTCCCGAAGCGGCTGACCAACGCGCACATACCGCTGCTGCAGAACTTCCAGCAGCTCGTGGAGCTGCACGATGCTAATATCATCTGCAACAGCCTCGCCAGCACGACCCAGGCCAACCTCGATGTTAAATCCAGCGAGCTCAAGCTTCTCCTTGGTGCTTGGCGGGACCGACTGCCTAACACGTGGGACGACATCACCGCGTGGCAGGACCTAGTGACGTGGCGCCAGCACATCTTCGGCCTCATCAACGCAACCTACCTCAACCTCCTCCCGCAGCAAGGCCAGACGGCCGGGGGGACGTCCTTCGCGTATCGAGGCTACCACGAGACGGCCTGGATCATCAACCGCTTCGCCCACGTGGCCCGCAAGCACAACCTGCCCGAGGTCTGCGTCAGCCAGCTCAGTCGCATCTACACCCTCCCCAACATCGAGATCCAAGAGGCGTTCCTGAAGCTGAGGGAGCAGGCCAAATGCCACTACCAGAACCCGGAAGAGCTGTCGAGCGGCCTCGACGTCATCAACAACACGAACCTCAACTACTTCAGCGCGCCGCAGAAGGCCGAGTTCTACACGCTCAAGGGCATGTTCTTGGAGAAGCTGAAGCAGAAGGACGAGGCCGACCATGCCTTCGGCACCGCTCTGTATTACGACATCACGGCCGCCAAGGCCTGGGCCGAGTGGGCCTACTTCAACGACCGCAAGTTCAAGGAAGACCCGACGGACCTCAACTCGGCGAAACAGGCGTTGACGTGCTACCTCCAAGCGTCGGCGAGCTACAAGAGCGCCAAGTCGAGGAAGCTCATCGCCCGTGTCATGTGGCTCCACAGCCTCGACGACGCGAGCGGGACCATCGCCGGGGGCTGGGACGATTTCAAAGGCGACATTCCCACCTGGTACTGGATCACGTTCATCCCGCAGATGCTGTCGGGGCTGGGACACAAGGAGGCGCCGTGGATGCACACTGTCCTGGTCAAGATCGCCAAGTCGTACCCGCAGGCGCTGTACTTCCAACTGCGTACAAGCAGGGAAGACATGCTCCAGATCAAGAAGAACCAGGAGGTCAGGGACGCCAAGGAGAAGTCGCGCAAGGCGCAATCGGCGGGGTCGGGTGGCAAGCCGAGCAGCTCGCCGACGCAGCCGCGCCAGGAGACGCCGGCCGCCGTCAAGGGCGAGGGGAGCTCTCGGCCGAACACGGCCAACGGCGAGAAGACGCAAGCCAAGGGCGACGGGACCGAAGGCGCGCCCACGCCGTCGTCCGGCACGGGCGTCAACGGCAACGCGGAGGCGGCGGGCGGGGGCCAGCAGAAGAAGCCCTGGGAGCACACGGAGGAGATCATGATGAGCCTCAAGTCGTCGTTCCCCCTGTTGGCGCTGTCGATGGAGACGGTGGTGGACCAGATCCAGAAGAACTTCAAGTGCCCCCCGGACGAAGACGCCTACCGGCTCATCGTGGCCCTGCTCAACGACGGGCTGTCGTACGTCAGCCGGATGCCGTCATCCTACGCGAAGGACGTCAAGTTGCCGTCGGCGACGGAGACGAACATCACCCGCTTCGCCGAGACGATCCTCCCCGCCCACATCCGCCCGACGTTCGAGGCCGACTTCGTGCAGGTCAAGCCGACCATGTACGAGTATATCCAGAAGCTCCGGACCTGGCGGGACAAGTTCGAGGAGAAGCTGGACCGGCGGCCAACGCCGGTGCCGCTCGAGGCCTTCTCGCCGCACCTGAGCGAGTTCAAATACCTCAAGAACGACGACGTCGAGATCCCGGGGCAGTACCTACAGCACAAGGACAAGAACCAGGACTTCATCCGCATCGAGCGCTTCCTCCCGGACGTGGACCTCGTACGGGGCGTGGGGCAGTCGTACCGGAGGCTCAAGATCCGCGGGCACGACGGCAGCATCCACGCCTTCGCCGTGCAGAACCCGGCGCCACGGCACTCGCGGCGCGAAGAGCGGGTGCTCCAGCTCTTCCGGCAGCTGAACCAGCGCCTCCGGCGTAAGAAGGAGAGCCGGCGCCGCGACCTGCAGTTTACCCTGCCGCTGATGGTGCCCCTGTCCCCCCATATAAGGATGGTGCAGGACGACGGCTCCAACACGTCACTGCAGAACATCTACGAGGACCACTGCCGGCGCAACGGCATGACCAAGGACGACCCGGTCCTCTTCGCCATGGAGAAGCTGCGGTTCCTCATGGAGTCGCGGGGCAGCGTAAGTGACGGCGGCGGTGGCGGGGACGCGAGCGCGGGGGCTAACGGGGCACAGCAGAAGACGGCGGACCACGCGGCAGCGGCGCGGATGGAGGTGCTGACGGCCATCGAGGAGAAGTGGGTGCCGCGCACGGTGGCGCTCGAGTACTTCCAGCAGGCCTACCACGACTTTGGCGACTTTTGGCTGTTCCGGCGACGCTTCTCGTACCAGCTAGCGACGCTAAACTTCATGACGTACATCCTGTTCGTGGACAAGCGGTACCCGCAGAAGATGATGATCTCGCGGGGGCTAGGCAACGTGTGGTCGACGGAGCCCATGTCGTGCATGTCGGCCAACAAGCCCTACTTCACCAACAGCGAGCCGGTGCCGTTCCGGCTGACGCCCAACCTGCAGACGCTGATGGGCCCGCTGGCGACGGAGGGCATCTTCAGCTGCTCCGTCATGGCCATCGCGCGGTGCCTGACGGAGCCCGAGTTCGAATTGGAGCACGCGCTGACGCTATTCGTCAAGGACGAGATGATGTTCTGGTTCATGAACAACCACCGGTCGGCGCACCTCAACGAGGCGCAGCTGCGCGACACGGTGCAGACCAACACGGACATGGTGGTGAAGCGGGCCGTCAGCCTGGCCCAGGCGCCGCAGGGCAACCTCCCGGCGAACCAGACGGTTATCGACCTGATAGCCAAGAGCGTCAACCCGATGTACCTGGCCATGTGCGACGCCCTCTGGATGCCGTACATGTAGCGGGGGCTGGGGGCGGCCAGTGCGGGTGGGAACGTCCCGTTCACGGAACAGGAGGCGTTTTGGGGTTTCCCAAGGTCCAAAAGGCCGGGTCAGGGAACGGACAGGTTCGGCGGCAGGCATTTGGCAGCAGAGTTTATCGCATTCGAGGGGGAGAGACGACGGCGTTTCCAGGAAGATGGCCTCCGGCCGGGCTGCCACGGTGGACCTGGGCCGGTAGACGCGCTACGCTATGATATCAGCTTGAGCTAGGGAGGACGTTGTATTTCAATGCCTTCAAAGACTTCTTTTTGGTCCCCTTGGGGCGTCTCGCAGGTGGACTAGCAGTGACGAGGGCGACGAGTTGAGCGAGTCTGAGGGCGTATTTTACCTAATACCTTAGGTACCTCCTACCACCAATGGACGGTACCATGGCAGAACGACTCGGAACGGCAAGAGAATGGACGATAAGGGCCGATGCAAGCAGCCGCTCTGAGCGCCCCTTCCGTCTTCCGTCTTTAGTGACGTGCCTTCGGCAGATGCATTGCGGATTACGGGCAGGCGCGGCCGGCGGAAGGCCCCACCTCGGCAGACGCCGAATCCAGTTCCGTCTCGATCCCGAGGCCCCCTCGACTCGTCTCCGGCACCGCTCCTGTTCCCTCGTTGTGCTCCCCAACTCTCCTCGGTCGTTTTCTCATGGAAGGAAGAGCCGTCTCGTCCTGACCAAGGCCTTTGGTTATGTCCCCGTCAGAATGGATGCCGACGCCGTCCCCCGGAAGCTCTGGGAGCACGGCAGTCCCGAGAGCACCCTCATGTACCGCTTCATGGAGGAAGTGAACCAAAAGCAGCGGCTTCAGCTCAAGGTGGTTCTTCCTGGGGTTGGCTAGAGCAGGCCGGGCCTCGACTGATGTGTCTCCCCAGACCTTTTGGGACCTCCACACCTTCTCCGTCTCCCGGCGGGCCGCCTTCTGGGGTCAGCTCTTCGAGTTTGCCGCCTTCATCCACGAGGGCGACTGCGCGCGCGTCGTGGACGAGTCCCTGCCCATCGACGCGGTGCCCACCTGGTTCAAGGGCGTGCGGCTCAACTTTGCCGAGAACCTGCTGTATGCGCGCCTGCCCTCGGACCCGCCGGGGCACCGGGGCACGCGGCGCAAGGAGGACGCCAGGGTGGCCATCACCGAGGTGCGCGAAGGCGGCGCCGACGTGCAGGACATCACTTGGGGCGAGCTGCGGCGGAGGGCCGGCGAGCTGGCGGCGGCTATGAGGGCCCGGGGTGTGGCCAGGGGCGACCGCGTCGTCATCGTCGGCGCCAACAGCATCGAGACGGCCCTCGTCTGGCTCGCCACCTGCTGGCTCGGCGCCATCTTCAGCTCCAGCTCGACCGACATGGGCGTGCGGGGCATCCTGCAGCGGACCGTCCAGGTCAACCCCAAGCTGCTGTTCTTCGACGACGCCGCCGTCTACAACGCCAAGACGCTGGACCTGCGCGCCAAGATGGCCGACGTAGCCCGGGGCCTGAAGGCCGGGTGCCCCGACTTTGGCGGCGTCGTGGCCGTCCCGCGCTTCCGCGGCGCCGCCAAGGACGTCTCGGGCGTACCGCACGCCGAAACCTGGGCGGCCTTCGTGGACGGGGCCCGCGGGACGCCGGCGCCGGCCTTCGCGAGGATCGACTTCGGTGCGCCCTTCCTCATCTGCTACTCGTCGGGCACGACGGGCGCGCCCAAGGCCATCGTGCACTCGGTGGGCGGCTGCATGCTCAACTACTGGAAGGAGGCGCGCCTGCACGAGGGCCTGGGCCCGGAGTCGGTCACGCTGCAGTACACGACGGTGGGCTGGATCATGTACGTGGCCAACGTGGGCACGCTGCTCTTCGGGGCGCGCACCGTCATGTACGACGGCTCGCCCTTCCAGCCCGACGCCATGACGCTGGTGCGCCTGCTGGCGACCCACGGCGTCACCAAGCTGGGCACCAGCCCGCGCTGGCTGCTCGAGCTGCAGAAGCTGGGCGTGCGGCCGCGCGACGCGGCCGACCTGTCGGCCCTGCGCGTCGTCACCAGCACGGGCATGGTGCTGTCGGACCGGCTGCAGCACTGGTTCTACGACGAGGCCTTCCCGGCCTCCGTGCACCTGGGCAACATCTCGGGCGGCACCGACATCGCCGGCTGCTTCGGCTGCCTGAACCCGCTGACGCCCGTCTACGTTGGCGGCGCCCAGGGGCCCAGCCTGGGTGTTGACGTGCGCGTCTTCGACGCCCTGCTCCCCGACGGGCCGGGGCGCGAGGTGCCGGATGGCACGGCCGGCGAGCTGGTGGCGGCCGCTGCCATCCCCAACGCGCCGTGCGCCTTCTGGGGCGATGCGGCGCCGGCCGGCGCGCCGGGGTCGCGGTACCACGCGGCCTACTTCGCTCGCTTTACCGGCGTCTGGGCGCATGGCGACTTCGTGCGGGTGCACCCTCGCACGCGGAACTTGCTCTTCCTGGGCCGGGCCGACGGCGTGCTCAACCCGTCGGGCGTGCGCTTCGGGTCGGCCGACATCTACGGCGTGCTGGAGCGCCGCTTCGCCGACCGCGTGGCCGACGCCCTGTGCGTGGGCCAGCGCCGGCCTACCGACTCCGACGAGAGCGTCATGCTCTTCCTGCTGATGCGCCCCGGCGCCCGCTTCGACGCCGCCCTAGTGCGCGAGGTGCGCGACGCCATCCGCGCTGACCTGTCACCGCGGCACGTGCCGCGGTGGGTGTTTGAGACGTGGGAGATTCCGGTACGTCCTAGAACTCCTTCTGCGGTGTTCCCCCTGAAAAGTGGCATGGGTGAGGGCGGGCGGTTGGGACGCCAGGGACGCGCGCTCACCGTCTCGGCCAGACCACCATCAACATGAAAAAGGTCGAGCTGCCCGTCAAGCAGATCGTCTCTGGCGCCACGGTCAAGCCCAGCGGCACGCTGGCCAACCCGGAGAGCCTCGACTTCTACTACCAGTTCGCGCGCGTCGAGGAGCTGGTAGCCGCCAAGGGGAAGCTGTAGCCCGTGTCGGCGCGGAGGGGGCAGAGGACCGGTTCGGACGCGGGTAGCGATTTTGTACGTAGGTAGGTAAGGTAGGTAGGCATCGAGGCGGTGGGCATGGCGGGAATCTCGAGGCAAAGTCGATCTGGAATAGTACCGCGGGGGCAGACGGAAAGAGGAGCTGCTCGCACATTGTCTTCTACCTAGGTACCCTCAAGTACTATATCCCATTGTGTTTGTCTGCGGCACCGACCCCTATTCTGGTTTCTGCCCAAAATCTGCGGTACGCAACCGCCAACCGGCGGAAGAGAACTCCATGGAGATACGGATCACCACACCATGCTTCACGGGCTTAAAGTGGTTCTAAATGGGACAATATCTTTGGGGTTAGCTTGAATGAGGGCGACGAGACTTTGTTCGCAGATCGGCAGTGAATTGTCTGTTAGATTCAAGTTACCTTCCACGCTCCGCTCTTCTGCCAGAAAATAGGGGCAAAATAGGGGAATCGAAAACATAGGAGCATGGCGCCCAAGGCGAGCTTCAGGGGGGGAGCCCGCTGTGTTATAGGGCGCCCCGCCGAGGCTGAGACGGGTTAATAAAAGTGGAGCTGCGCAGCGGTGGTGGGGTTGTCGTCGGCGGCCAAACGCGGTCGAGTTCGGCCGACGTCGTCGCGTCTGGACCACGCGATATGCGACGAGGACGGAAGACGCAAAGAGCGCCGGCATGGAGAAGTTCCTGCGGGACTGGCGGCAGGACGCCCTCAACAAGGCGCAGTACGAGTCGGCCATCTTCATCGGCGACAAGCTGCTGGCCCTCACGAGTCCGTGGCCTCCCTCCCCTCCCTCCCCCGCTGCTGCTTGCCGGCTGACGTGCCGCCGCGACAGACGACGACAAGGACGGCTTTTGGCTGGCCCAGGTGCACTTTGCTACGGGCAACTACACGCGCGCCCAGTCGCTGCTGGCCAAGTCGGACCTCGTCGAGCGCAACCCGTCGTGCCGGTACCTCGCCGCCCACTGCCTGATCCGGCAGTCCCGCTTCGACGAGGCCCTGGGCGTCCTCGGCGAGAGGAACCCCACGCACCTCATCCCCTCGGCCGCCAACAAGCGCAAGACGCAGCCGTCGTCGGGCCGGACCGCCGGCCCCGCCAAACCGGCGCCCAAGGCCGCCGAGGCGTCGGGCCACCGCCAGCCGCCGCCGCAGGGCCATGACGGCGCCGACGAGGAGGACGCCGTCAACCGGCGCTACGAGGCGGCCATGTGCTACCTGCGCGGCATCTGCTACGCCAAGCAGAACGCCTTCGACCGCGCCAAGGAGTGCTACAAGGACGCGGTGCGCATCGACGTGCAGTGCTTCGAGGCCTTCAACCAGCTGACCAAGAACTCGCTCATGTCGCCCGACGAGGAGTGGGAGTTCCTCGAGTCGCTCAACTTCGCCTCGGTCGCCGTTGGCGGCGGCCCCGACGGCGACGCCGCGCTCGAGGCGGCCGACTTCACCAAGATGCTCTACAGCACCCGCCTGTCCAAGTACCGCAACCCCGAGGCCTTCACCACGGCGTCCGAGTGCCTGGCCACGCACTACAACCTGGGCACCAACGCCGACCTCCTCCTCGCGAGGGCCGACCTGCTCTACACGCAGTGCCGCTACAAGGACGCGCTGGACATCACCGGCTCGGTGCTCGAGACGGACAAGTACAACTTCGGCGTCTACCCGCTGCACCTAGCCTGCCTGTACGAGCTGCGCCGCAAGAACGAGCTCTTCCTCGTGGCCCACGACCTCGCCGACAAGCACCCCGAGGAGCCGGCCACGTGGCTGGCCGTCGGCGTCTACTACTTCGCCATCGACAAGATCGCCGAGGCGCGCCGCTACTTCTCCAAGGCCAGCATGATGGACGCCCACTTCGGCCCGGCCTGGATCGGCTTCGCCCACACCTTCGCCGCCGAGGGCGAGCACGACCAGGCCATCTCGGCCTACTCGACGGCCGCGCGCCTCTTCGCCGGCACCCACCTGCCGCAGGTGTTCCTGGGCATGCAGAACCACGCCATGAACAACATGACGGTGGCCGAGGAGTTCCTGCGCACCGCCAACGCCCTGTGCCGC
>Ga0247771_1000254_pt1 | contig 18765 bp, 14 predicted proteins | sample UWRJL197509C6_FD_179948 | JGI IMG/M metagenome (GOLD analysis project Ga0247771, IMG submission 179948) | Plant litter microbial communities from Arlington Agricultural Research Station in Wisconsin, United States - UWRJ-L197-509C-6 | ecosystem: Environmental > Terrestrial > Plant litter >...
CATCGACGAAGGCACGCTGACCCATCTTTCGCACGACGAGGAATCAAGAATAAAATTCACGCCCGTAACCGATCGCTGGGAGAACCGCGATCGCATGTTCCGCCAGGCCATCGCCAATTATTACGCGGGCGATTTTTACGGCACCTACAGCAAGGACATCGCCACCACGCGCACGCGCCTCACGGCCGTCACACCCTAAAAGCATTGCATGCCCCTGACCTCCACGCCCATCTTCGGAATCCTCGCCCGCACGGAAAAAGGCCGCAGCCAGTTGAACGCCGAGCACCTGCAACCCTGGGTAAAGAACTGGCTGCGCGAACCGTCCGCCGGCCATTGGGCCATCGACGCAGATGCAGGCGTCGCCCTCTTTCAACCCGACCACCAACGCAACAGCGACGACAAGCTATCATCGGCACTCTGCGTCCGCGGCGCCCTCGTTGCCGACCGCATGCAGCACCTTCTTCATATAAAGCCCGAAGGCAGCAGCTTCGACGCGCTGCTCGATTCTTTGCTCGACTACGGCACAACGACCCTGCGCTCCATGCGCGGGCAATTTGCCTTGGCCTGCTGGGACGGACGCCGCCGGCAGCTGACCCTCGCGCGCGATCACCTCGGCCAACGCTGTATATTTATCCGCACCGAAGCGCACCACCTCATCTTTTGCTCCGAGCTGGCGCCGCTGTTGCACTCGCCCAATGAGGCCAATGTACTCAATGAAGAAGGTGTCTTCTGGTATCTTGCTTTCGGCATGCCGCCGCCGGGACAGACCCTCGTAAAAAATATTCAGCGCGTGCCTGCGGCCCACTGCTGGCACTGGTCGCCGGAGGGGCCGCCGACGGAGCAACGCTACTGGAGCCCGCTCTCCGTAGAAGCGCCGCAAGAAGTAACACCGGACTTTATCGAAGAGGGGCGCACTACCCTCGAGCTCGCGCTGCGGCGGCGATTGTCGGGCCATGCAGGACTCTTTCTATCGGGTGGTGTCGATTCCACTTTTATTGCCGCTACCGCTGCGGGGCGGGGCATCAGCCTGCCTTCCTTCACGGCTGCCTTCGATGAAAAATATGGGATCAATGAAACCGACTATGCACGCGAGGTCTGCCGCTGGCTGAACATGCCGCACCACGAAGTGCCGGTGACGATAGACGACGTGGTGGCGCAGATGGACGACGTGGTATTGAGCGCGGCCGAACCCTGCGCAGCCTGGGCCGTCATCACCCATTTCAATATGCTGGCGAAGGCGCAGCAGCTCGGGCTGAAGCAGATGATCTCGGGTCTCGGTGCCGACGAGATCTTCGGCGGCTACGATCATTTCCGCGGTTATTATTCACGTTACCTGCGCTATGCGCGGCAGCAAAAACTATCACCCGGCCTCGATCCCTTCGACGCGCTCTGCCTCAGCGAAGGGCAGTCCGACCGACGGGTATTATACCCCGGCGTGGCGCGCTTCTTCGATGATAAGGCTTTGGCAAAGGGACTGCAAAAACCGTATAGCCACTGGCATTATGCAAACCACCTGCGGACCTTTTACCAGGAGTGCCGGCGCATAAAGCCCAGCGCCGATGTGATGGAGATGATGGTGGCGCACGAATGCCAGCACCGCATACCCGACCTGCTCTTCGCCAACTTCGAACCGCTGTCGCGGCGCATGGGCATGGAAACGGGCTATCCCTTCCTCGACCCCGATGTAGTGAGCCTGGTGTGCGGACTATCGGTCACGAGCCGCTACCGCACGCGGCAGGGCAGGTTCTCGCTGAAGCTGAAGCAGCTGATGCCCCACTTCAAATATGCGATGATGCGGATTGCGGAAGACCGCGTGCCGCGGGAGATCATCGACCGGCCGCGCAAATCGCTGACGGCGCCGTTCGGGCAGTGGCTCTTCCAGCAACAGTTTTCGGACATGGTGCTGTCGAAACTGCAGAGCAGTCGCTTCTGGCAGTGCGGGCTTGTAAAGCCGGAATATGTAAACGAGATCCTGTCGAAGATCGTACCGGGGCCCAACCCCTACGTGTTCCAGCTCTGGAGCCTCTTCACGCTGTCGGCCTGGTACGATCGCTTTATCGATGGGCCACGAAAATAAAATCTTACTGTATTTATACTGTAGTTGAAAAAACTGTATTTCTACGTATGGGCTTCGGCATGGTGGGCGGGCGCCCACACGCAACCGGCACAGCCTGCGGGCACGAGGCCGGCAGCCAGCGGCAGTCGGTAGCCCCATAAGAGCTCGTCCTGCCAAAGCGCGCGGAGGTCTTTTTGAAGAAGCGATCCGTGGTAGTTGCGTGGTATGTCGATCATCTGCTCGCAGCAGGGAAGCATTTCGCCGGTAGCGCTTACAAAGGCCGCGTCCACGGCCCAGCGGCAAAGGTGCGGCGGCTGCCCGGAAGCATCCATGAACTCATTCGATGCCTTGGGCTGAAAGCCTTGTCCTGTCCCGGTTTCAGCGTTTGCGGCCGTTAGGTCGCGCCAGCGCTTTTGCGCCCACGCGGCCAGCTCGGCACCGCCGTTGTCAGACCAATCATCCTGAAGCCAGGAGTCATCGTACTGTTCCTTGGCGGTGCTGCGGTTGTCAAGGCAGGAAAAATGCGGCATGGCGATACCGAGCCGCGCCGAGAGCTGCAACAAACCCTCGGCTTCCTCGTACGGGTTGTCGATGAGCACCGTCTTGATCTTGATCTCGAGCGGTATCCCCTGCTGCCGGCGGTAGTCCACGAGGTATTCGAGGTTGGCCAGCACCTTTTCGAGGCGGGCGCCGCCGCGCGACTGGGCGAAGCGGATGGGGTTGACCGAATCGATGGAGAAGGCAATGGAGGTGATGCCCGCGGCGCACAGGGCTTTTACCCGCGCCGGCGTGAGCACCGTTCCGTTGGTCACTACGCGGATGGAGGAAGGCTGGCCGCGCCGGCGGATCTCGTCGATGACGAGCGGCAGCTGCGGATGGAGCATGGGTTCGCCCAGTCCCGTAAAATCGACATTGTCCACTTTGGAAAAATCGATGCGGTCGAGGGTGGCGAGCAGACGGTCGAGGGGAACGTCCTGCTTTATCTTTAATTCGCTTTGGGTGCAGTACGAGCAGCTGAGGTTGCAGCGCGTGGTGAGCTCGATCTGGATGGAGCGCGGATGCGCGGGCGTGTCGTAGAGGAGGCTGGGAAAGAAACGGCAGCCGCTGGAAAGATCCATGTGGGCGAGGCGTTCGCGCAGCTCCTGTCCTTCGGCGGTGAGCATGGCCGAGCCTTCGTCGGCATTCCACCAGCCTTTTACGCGCTCCACTACCAGGCCCGCATTCTCGCCGATGCCGATATCGAGCCAGGCCGCGCCATAGCCTGTTTTCGTGTATTGCTCACCGTTAGCATCGCGGGGGATCGCCCGCACGATGGTAAGATGCGAGGGCCGGTTGTCGAGGCAGTCGCGGATGGAGCGGGCCAGGCTGTCGCTGGCAACGAGGTTGGGCACGTCGATGTGACGGCAGTTTAGGCAGATGCTCGCAGGCAGGTGGCGCAGGCGGATACCCGATTCAGCGAAGCAGGCATCGACGGGCGCATAGGTCCGCTCCGGGCGACTGCAGCAGCCGGTGGAATATGCTTGCATCGCCTGGTCTAGCTCCTGTTTTCGTAAATGCTGCTGTCGTCGATGCGGAAGTCGCACTTGGAGCTGCTGATGGCGCCTACGTAAATATTTTTTGCGCCTTCGAGGCCGAAGCGGATGTGCAGCTTGAAGTCGCATTTGTCAGACGAGAGGCGGGCGTCGAGCTTGGGGCCCTTTACGGTAGCGCGGGCGTTGCCGCCGGCCTGGATCTGCCAGTCGCACTTATCGGAGGAGAGGCGCATGGAAACGGCCGGACCTTCGGTGTGTACGCGCAGGGGCATGACGGCATCCATGCGGGAATCGATGCGGAAGTCGCACTTGCTGGAACCCATGCTGGCATGTGCGCCGGCGATACGGCTGTCGACCTTGAGGCCGCCGGCCGAGCGAATGGTGTTCACGTTGATGGCCTCGTCGTGGGTGAGGATGCTCCAGTCGCATTTACTGGACTGCACGCTGATCTTTCGGTTCAGCGCTTCGTTGCTCCACTTGGTGGCGGCGCCGGTATTTATACCTTCAAACTTCATGTCGGCGAAATCGAAACGGAAATCGCATTTGCTCGATGAAAGCTGGTCATTATTTTCTACATTCATAAGAGACTTATTTAAGTATATTAAATATATGGAATATTTACATTGAGATAAAATAAATATAATTCCGGAAAATATGATCCGCTCTAACCATCTCACCCTGAACCCATAAGATGCAAAAGATCGCCCTGCTCGCCGATATTGCGCAACCCCTGCGGCCCGACATGCCCGACGGTCCGGCCCTGTTCGCCCACGAGCTGGCCGAGGCGCTGCACCGCTCGGCGCAAGAAACGGGCGGCCTCTCCGTCGACCTCGTGGCCCGCAAGCATTCCGTCACCAGCCTGCCCCTCGTCTCCATCGATGCGGATGCGGGCGCGAACGGCAATGCGTTGCTGCAATACGCCTTTCAGGATTCCGTGTACCTGCAGCTGGTACTGAGCGGCGCCCTCGACGAGTATGCCCTCGTTCACTGCCTCGCACCCATCGTAAGTCCGCTGGTCCTGCTATCGCTTAAAGGGATTCCGGTCGTGCAAACCCTGCTCACCGATGCGGATCATCCTTCGACCCTGCTGCCGCCGCAGTGGCTGGGCGAAGGGCTGCGCCAGGTAAGGATCGCACCCTACGAGCTGACGGCTACGCGAGCTTCCATCCCACCCTCCACCGATCTTTACCGATACGCACCCGGCCCCGAAACCGGCGGCTACCTGCTATTGATCGGTGAAAACGAAGCGGATGAAAGTCTTGCGCGCGCGGTAGCAAATAAGCTTCAACAGCCTTTGGTGCTCTTTGATGAAACGCAGGCCCGGTCGCAGCTTCAGGGCGCGGCGGTAGTGTTGCACTTAGGCTCGGGCAATCCCTGCGATGCGGTGTGGCTGATGCGTGCGCTGGCCTGTGGCGTACCCTTCGCTACGTGGCGAAGAGAGGGTCTTGAGCCTTTCTTTACACGCGCAGGCCTCGGCGCCTTTGCCCCCGAAGGCGAAGTGGAAGAGCTGGTAAAAAATATCAAGGATTTACCCGCCGGCGCCGAAGCATCGGCCGTGCGCCGTGAGTATGCGCTGGCTATGTGCGGGCGACGTAGCGCAGCCGCACGCTACCGCGAAGTATACAAGTCGATCCTCAGTCCTAAAGATTAAGGCATCTCCTGCAGGCGATGTACGAGAGAAGAAAATTCGGGCAGGTAATCATCCAGCTCGCGGAAGAGAAAACCCTTGGCCAGGCCAGGACTATACTGCGCAAGTCCTTTGAAAGCACGTTCCGAAAAACGCACGCCATCGCCCTCGAAAGCTATTCCTTCCCTTTCCAGCAAACGGGCATTCCATTGACGCTCCTCGGCCGCATCGATAAAACCCGTACCCACGGCGCTTATGCGGCCGGACCGTATTTCTACGGGATAGCCTCCGGGCAGTCCCGAAGGTCCGGGCAGGTGAAGCCGCGCGTCTTTTTCTTCAATGATCGCCGAGAGCAGATGGATGCAGCCGGCGGCCGTTATCGAGTTGAGCGAGGGATCGTTCACCAGGCGGATATTCTTGAGCAGGATGCGCGCATCGGCCTCTTTTCCTCCGATCCATACGCGCGGAAAAACGGTGCGCGCTTCCGGTTCCTTCATCAGCTCCTGCACGTGCACATGATTCGCCAGCATCCTGAAGTCCGATAGGCCCTGCGCGATCAGGATGCTGGCGATGATGCCGATATTGCCGATGCCGCAAAAAACTTTTATCCCGCTCTCCGTCAATACATGGTTCACGGCATCGGGATAACAGCAGTTGATAAAGAGCGGCGGTACTTTCAGCGCTTTGATCGTTTTGCCCAAAGCCGCTGCCAGCGCGCATTGCACCGGCAGCGTAATGCCATAGCCCGCATCCTTCACCAGCCGCGACCAGGCATTTGATCCGGCAAGGGTCCACATCGATTGAAGTGAAGCGGCATGAAGCACGATCGCGGGCCGGGCCGCCTGCAGCTCGTCGAGAAGAGGCTGTTCGCTTTGCCAATCCATACCCGCACCAACATAGTGCTGCTGCCGTCCGAAAGAGGCGGCGCGCGTATTACCGATGGTGGCGAGCCAGCGCGCACGGCCGGCATTGCGGCCATGGATATGTATGCGGAGATCCTGAATGGGCGCGGCGCTCAGGGTTTCGACGATGGCCTGGGCCAGCGCGCCCGTGCCGGTGATGAAGAGCGTGCGGCCATTCATGAATAAAAGCTATAGCTGGTAATGTCGCCGGAATAGGTGCCCATGAAATCGCCCGCATCGTAGTTGGCGAGGGCCTGGCGAAACATCTTGTCGCGGCTCTCCCAGCGGTTGGCGATCGGGTAGTGCTTGGTGCGCTCGGTATCGTCGTGGGAGATGTGGAGGGCCTTGCCGAAAAATTTGCGCGTGAGGCCGGCGCCGAGCGTGTGGCGGCTGATCATGTCCTGGTCTTCCCAGCCCCAGCCCACGAGGCGGGCATTGTAACCGTTTATGCTTTCGAAATTCTTTTTCGATGTGAGCAGGAGTCCCGGTGCGTTGCGGCTGCCGTCGCTGGCATCTTCCTCGGAGTCGACGATGCGGAGCGAGCGGCCGTCGGCGGTGCGGATAAAAAGCTCGTAGCCGAAGGACACGATATGATTGTTCTGTATGGAGTTCACGACGGTTTCCTTCACGCCTTCGAGCGTTCCGAAAAACTGCGGGCCGGCGGACACCTGTTCGAAAAGCCCGCGCAGCACTTCGGGCTCCAGGAGGATATCGCAGTCGCAAAAGAACAGCCAGGGAAAGCGCGCATGGAAGGCGCCGATATTGTTGGCGGCCGATTTGTTGAACTGCGGCTGACCGGCGACATGAACGATGCGCAGGCCCTCCGCACCTTCGGCAAGCCCGGCGAGGGTAGCGGCATCGCCGTCGAAATTAACGATGATTACCTCGCCTTCGAATGCGGCGGCGGCGGCAAGCAGCGAGCGAAGCGAGCGGCCCAGCTCCACCCTGTTCTTCCAGGAAACGATGATCGAAAGCATAATCGATTTATAGATATTAAACAGGAAAATAATAAATTTAAACTAAATGGAAAGAGGTAGCGAAAGCAGCGTAGCCGTTTTTATGCCGACCGCCCGGTGCGGCCAGTGGCTCGACGCCGCCATCCTTTCCGTCATCCATCAAACCTATACGCCCACCGACCTCTATGTTGTGGACGATGCCGCCGGCGACGTGGATGCCGGATTGATAAGCCGCTACCCTTCCGTCAACTTCCTGCGCATGAAAACGGCCGCCGGCCCCTACACGATCGCCAACCTGCTGCTGCGGCAAACACGCTCCGCCTTCGTGGCCTTTCACGATGCCGACGACACGAGTCATCCGCAACGGCTGCAATCCCAGATAAGCTTTCTCGATGACTTCGACGGCTGCGGCAGCTGGGTGGTCAACGTCGATGCCGACGGCGAGGCTTTGGGCTACGATACCTTTCCAACACGTGCCAGCGATTATCTGGACCAGGACCGCCTCTTCGCCCTGCTCCATCCATCGTCGCTTTTTCGTCGGGCCGTGCTCGATGCGCTCGGCGGCTTCGATGGCGGCACGCGCTTCGGCGCCGACACCGAATTTCTTTACCGCTGCGCGCTGCGCTTCAACATCGGCAACGTACAACGCTTCCTCTACCGCCATACCATTCACCCCGCTTCACTGACGCAGGCCCGCGATACCGGCTTCGCATCCGAAGCCCGCAAATTATATGATGATGCGCTGCGCCAAAACATCGAAGCCATCCGGGCCGGTACGCAACCGCAGCCCGCGCAGGGCCAATTATTAAACGGCAAGTCTGCCGGCCTCCTGTCAGCCGACGGATTTGAAGTGATGCAGCTGGCGCCGGGAAACACTACCTGGAAACGCTGATTCTGTTTAATAAACCAAGATTCATCCGCTCCATTCCGCACGCCTTGTACCGCAAAGCCCTGCACTGGCATAATAATTTCACTCTTCCCGGCAATTCAACACATTATGGAATCTACAAGTCAATTACTCGAGGGGCACAGTCCCGAAGAAAAGGAAGCCTACATCGGCGCCATCGCCTCCATGGCCACCGCCGACCAGGAAGCCGGCGAAAGCGAGCAGGAATACCTCGAAAAGCTCAGCGAGGCCGCCGGCCTCTCCGAAGACCAGAAGAGCCGCGTGCTCGAGGCCGCTGCCGATACTTCGGGCACCCAGCTCAGCTCCTACCTCGACACCCTCAAGAACAGCGAGCTTAAATATTCGCTCCTCACCGACCTGATGAGCTTTGCCCAACTGGACCACAATTACAGCGAGGAAGAGGAAGGCTCGATCCGCAAGGTGGCCGACTATCTGGGCATCAGCCAGCAGCAGCAATCGGTATTGCAAGAGGTGGCCGGCAAGACCGCCAGCGGCGAAATCGGTCCCGAGCAAGGCGCACAGCCCAATCAATTGGCGGGCGGCCTCGGCCAGCAGCTGCAAAGCGCCGGCATCAACGGCGGCGGCCTGCTGAAAAACCTGATCGGCATGGCAGCGCCTTTCATCCTGGGCAGCCTTATGTCACGCGGACGCAATAGCAATAACAACAGCGGCAGCGGCGGATTGCTGGGTGGATTGGGCGGACTGCTCGGTGGCAATAGCGGCGGCGGTGGCAGCATCGGCGGTGGCGGTGGGCTCGGCTCGATCATCGGCATGCTCAATGGCGGCCGCGGCATGGGCAGCCTTGGCGGAATCCTCGGCAAGCTGGGTGGCGGCTTCTAAATATCTATTAAATATTTATAAATAAAATCTACAATGAAACAGATCAAACTGACGGCATGGGCGCTGGTGCTCCTGCTGGGCGTGCAAAGCACGGGTTGCAAATCGAAAGACAAAAAGGGCGCCGACACGACGCAAACCGCGCCCCTGCCCGACACTACGATGAACAACATGCCTCCTCCGGTACAGATCGCCCCCGACACCGCCCTGCAAACGGGCCTCCGCGACGCGACCAAGGATTACCCGGGCGTACAGGCAACCGTCACCAACGGTGAAGTGACCCTCAGCGGCGCCGTCACCCGCGACCGACTGCCCAACCTCATGGCGGCCGTAAGCTCGCTTCATCCCAAAAGCATCAACAAACAACAGCTGATCATTAAATAATCTATCATGGCACTGCAGGACAGCAAATACAAGGAACTGGTGGACGCCGCCAGGACCGCCGGCGTTACCGATCTACAGGTACGCGAACAGGACAACATCCTCTATATCGACGGCAACGCACCCAGCGGCACGGTGAAAGACCAGCTGTGGGCGCTCTACAACAAGATCGACCCCGACTTCAACTCGGGCGACCTGATACTGAACGTGAACGTGGCCCTGGGCACGGGCGCCAAGGCCAAGGTGGTCACCGAATCGTCGAACCTCAACATACGCAAGGGCCCCGGCACCGACCAGCCGATCGTAGGCAAGGCCGCTCACCACGAGCTGGTAACGGTACTGAGCAAGGCCAACGATCAATGGAGCCTTATCCGCACCGACAAGGGCGAGGAAGGGTACGTTTATACCCAATACCTCGAGTGACCGTAAGGTTTTCCGGAATAACTAACGGGCAGGGTCATGCGCATTTTACGTACGGCTCTGCCTTTTTTTATTTGAGCTTTTCGGGCGGGGCCGGCTCTTCGTCCGGATCGACCGACACCTCGATGACGGCGGGCGCCGATGAAGCAAAAGCCCTCGCCAGCGTGGCTTCCAGCATCCGCGGATCTTCGCAGCGGTAGCCTTCGGCGCCGCAGGCCTCGGCCACCTTTACAAAGTCGATCGGGTGCAGCGAGTCGCCGTATCGTTCATTGCCCATCTCCTCCTGTTCGAATCGGTCCATGGACAGCGAGTTGTTCTTGAATACGATCACCTTCACCGGCAATTGATACAGCACGGCCGTGGCCATCTCCGCCATCAGCATCGTAAAGCCGCCGTCGCCCACAAAGGCCACGCACTGCCGCTTCGGATAAGCCAGCTGCGCGGCAATGGCATAAGGAAGACCGGGCCCCATGCTGGCCAGCGTACCGCAGACCGCGAGCTGCTGTCCGCTCCTGATGGGCCAGTGCCGCGCGCTGAAAATAGTATGCGCGCCCGTATCGATCGACACTACGGCATCAATGTCCAGCTGGCGGGCTACCTGCGCTACAAGGAACTGCGGCTTGATCGGCGCAGCCTCCGCATCTTCAAGACCGGCCAGCGTTTTTCTCCATTTATCCATGCGCGACCGCGCGAGCTCAAGAAAGCCATCGTCGCTATTGTTATTCAAAAGCGGAAGCAGCGCGGCCACCGTAGACCTTACATCGCCCACAAGCCCCAGCTCTATGCCGTGGCGCAGCCCGATGCGCGTAGGGTCGCGGTCCACCTGGATCGTTTTTGCCTGGCCTTCCTTCGGATAATAATCGAGATAGGGCATGTTGCTGCCGAGTATGAGCAGCGTATCGCAATCCTCCATCATCTGCTTCGACGGCAGCGTGCCGAGGTGACCGATGCCGCCGGTGGTGTAGGGCGAATCGTCGGGCAGGACGGCCTTACCCAGCAAGGCCTTGGCCACGGGCGCGTTCAGCTTTTTTGCCAGTTGCTCCACCTCGGCACGCGCACCGTTGGCGCCGCGGCCGGCAAGGATCATCACCTTCGATCCCGCATTGAGCAGAGCGGCCGCCTGCTGCAACTGCTCATTCGAAGGAACCTCGGTACGCGGAACATAGGCCGGCGTGCCGATGAGGTGACCTGCCTTTTTCGAATGCTTGTCGTCCCTGATCTTTTGCTGCTGCGTATCGGTGGACATCGTAAGGTGGGCCACACCCGGAACGGCCAGGGCCGCACGGCAGGCAAGGTCCACTACGGTTTGCGCGTGCAGCGGCCCGGTGACGAGCTGGTTATAAATGGTCACATCTTCGAAAAGCTTTACGGTGTCTATCTCCTGTACGTATTGCGTGCCGAGGAGGTCGTGGTTGATGACGCCGGTGATGGCCAGCACGGGCGCCTGCTCCATGGCCGCATCGTAAAGTCCGTTGATGAGGTGCACGGCGCCGGGGCCGGTAGTGGCAATGCACACACCGAGGCGGCCCGTATGCTTGGCGTAGCCACTGGCCATGAAGGCGGCCGCTTCCTCGTGGCGCACGGTGATGAAACGTATGCGGTCCTTGCGTTTGCGCATGGCTTCGATGATGGGGTTGACGCCGTCGCCGATGAGGCCGAAGATGACGTCTACATTCCATTCGATAAGCCGGTCGATAAGGATGTCGGCCGTAGTGGCCGATCGCGGCTGGGCCTGGTTTTCGGAAGATGCCATAATAAGTTGATTAAGCCGCTGCGCCGGTTTTTGGCGATGCGCGGCACTTCAGTTTCACAAATAGCCTGCCATGGAGTGAGGAAGAGAAGGAGAAAGAGTGCGGTTGACATGAAGAGGATTGGCCGGGCTTCTATGATCGGCGATAAATGGGGATAGCTGCTTATCATGTTATGCTTGCGTAAATCTTTGGCAGCATCGGCCTGAGAAATATACGGGGCATAGTTTATGCCTTGATAAGGCACAGGTCATCCTGACCCCAATCATTTACAACTAATCATTTTTTTATGGCAACAGAATCAAACGGCAGGGGCACGAGCCCGGCTGCAGGAGCGACCGCGAACTCCAAGCTCAACGAATTGTTCATCGAGCAGCTGAAGGATATCCATTGGGCGGAAAAGAAACTGGTAAAGGCCCTCGGCAAGATGGAAGAAGCCGCTACCAGCGATACGCTGCGCAATGCCTTTCAGGCCCACCAGGAGCAAACGCGTGAGCATTGCACACGGCTCGAGCAGGTATTCGCGAGCATCGGCGAAACGCCCGATACGACGAAATGCCCCGCCATGGCCGGCATCATCAGCGAAGCCGAAGACCTGATCGACGACACCGACTCGGGCACCAGCCAGCGCGATGTGGCCCTCATCCTCGCCGCACAAAAGGCGGAGCACTATGAGATCGCCTCCTATGGCGGACTTGCGCAGCTCGCCCAGACCCTCGGCTATACCGAAGCGCAGCGATTGCTGACCCTCACCCTTCAGGAAGAAAAGATGGCCGATCAGCTCCTGACCGACCTCGCCGAAAGCGGCATCAACGAAGACGCGAGCCAGGAAGCTATGTGAGCGTAAAGAGCGTAAAGCGGAGAGCGAAGAAGAGAAAGAGATGTAACCGCACTCTTTCTTTCTTCGCTTTCACTTTTTCAGTATTGATTCGAGTACGGCGTCGCGGCCTTTGCGGTAGTCGTCGAAGCGCAGCGGAACCACCACGTCGGGGCTGATGGAGAAATTGGGCTCGAACAGCCAGTTGTGAAACCCGTTGGCATAGTGTGCGGCCAGCTTTGAATGTGGAAGAATCACGTTGCCGCCCTCCGAAAGAAAGACGAGACCATCGCCCGCCTCCTCCCCGAATATGCGGGCAGCGCCATAGCGCTTGAAGATCGCCGCACAAACAACACCCGCCGAGAAAGTGCAGGGTCCCGTAATTACATAAACTTTTTTGTCCTTCAGATAAGTTCCCAGGGTCTTTAAGGACTCGGCCGCAACGCCGTTGTCGCCGCCGGTATTGAAACGCAGGTCGAGCACGAAGCGCGTATAGGAAAGATGCGCGAGGCTGTCGATGAGCTTTGCCGTGAAGTCCTTGAAAGAAATATCCGTGGCATTCTCGCAGCGGTTGAAGGAAAGGTAGACTAGCTTGTCCGCCGCACTGTAGGTCCAGGCATAGTTGCGATTGGTGAAACGCAGGCTGGGCGGCAGTTTCACGCCTGAGAGCAAGTGTGTTAACGAATCGCTGTTGGTGGTTACGGGCGAAAAGCTTTTCCAGGCTTCGAGGGTGCCGGTCTGGGGCGAGAGGCGGCCGTCGAGGGTGCGTACCGTAGTAATACCGGTGAGCAATTGCAGGGTGAGGGTGAGGCGGTTTGCATCCTTGCCGACGCCGAGCCCTTTCAGCGCCTGCGGGCTGCGCAGGGTGTAGAGGCTCATGTAGGATTTCCAGGAAGGCTCGCCGGCAAACAGCGTATCGGCGAGGCGCTTCACCGAATCGACGGCAAGGCCGTTGATGGCCATGATGCGCGCACCCAGCAGGTCCTGTTCATTCTTTGGTGCGGCGACGATGCGCAGCTCGCTGCCGAACCATTGCAGGCCGATGGGCACATTATTCATCACCGTTCGCACGCGGAAGAGGTAGAGCCTTGTATGCGCATTGGGCGAGAGCGCCACCAGCTTTGCAAGGCCGGTCATGATGGCCTCATCGGAAAGCGTATCGACCGATCGGTATAGTTTATCGGTACCGGCGAGAAAGGCGTCGAGGGAATTTTTTTGCGAGTACCAGTAGAGCTGGCGGTCGTCGGGGTTGAGGAACATGAAGGGCGTGAGGGTCTTGTCCATGGCGGGAAAGCGCTCGCGGAAATAGGCGATGTCCTCGCGCCAGTTGCGGTTGCGGGTGGCGCTGTCCTGCTGTGCAACCGCCGGATTCAGTGCTGCCGCGATGAGGAAGATGAAGAGGAGAAGGTGGAGCTTTTTGTGCATGTTCTAAGCTAATGAGGATCGGCCGGGATGCGTGCCCGCCGATAAAGCCGGGCGTCCACCTGTATAATTGCAGAGCGATGAGCTGCCAGGCAAAATCTGTTAAGTCCAAAACGCAGTTGCATTGTATAAGATAAGGCTGCGCAGGCGAAAGGAATCCTTATACAAGTTTCATGACTATTGGGGCGATGGCCTGAAAACCGCGCTGCAAAAGGGTTTCAGCGATCGAAATAGCGATAGCTTCAGTTGATGCGTTAGCGTACCGAACTGTCTTTTACAGCAGGCTGGTGTATGTTTTGCTGTGTATGCTGCGCAAGAATCATGTATAAAGACCTTGCATGAACCGATCTGTCCCGGTTGAACGAGTCTTCAAAAATTAAAATGATATGACCAGTAGCGATGCGTTGCAAGGAAGCCGTGATTCAACCAGTCTTTCGCACAGCGCCCGCTTTCATACAAACCTGTTTCGCCGATGATCCTTCTCAACAGCGCTGCCCGCAACCGTACTGCACTGATTCAGTCCTCCCCGACCATCAACCTCGTGCTGCCCCTGTTTTCGGTTGCGCTGCTTTGCTTCCTCCTCCACTTTTTCTTTTTCCGCTATTCCTTTCCCGATGTGAACGTGGATGAAGCCAGCTTTTTTTCACCGGCCGTCAGCCTTGCCGATCATGGCCTGCTGGCCTCGCCCGTGCACAGGAGCTTTCTGCCCGGCGCCGATCGGTACACTTACTGGATGCCGCCGCTCTACCTCGTGCTGCTCGGCGGCTGGCTCACGCTCACCGGCACCACCGTGCTCGCGGCCAAGTTCCTCAGCTGCGTGCTGGTGCTGGCTACGGCCTGGACGATGACGCGGATGGCGGCCAGCCGCTACACGCGCCTCTGGCTCGCCGCGCTGGTGCTCGTGTGTCCCTTTATATTGATCTCCTCTGCATTTATACGGATGGAAGCGCTCGGCCTGCTGCTCACAGCCTCTTCGATGGTGGCGGTAAAATATGGCGCATCGCCCTACATAAAGGGTTTGCTCGCGGGCCTTTGCATCATGACCCACCCCATACTGCTGGCTTGCGCCGCGGGCCTCGCACTTGCAACCCTGCTCACCGGCTGGAAACCCTTTCTCCTTTTCTGTGTGACGTTCCTGGTGGTCGTCAGTCCCTATCTTTTTTATGTGGGTCAGCATACGGATCTCTTCCGCGCACAGATGGCCCTGCAATTTGCGCGCAAGGCCCAATCGAGCCTGTTCAACCTGCAGCCTTCCTACCTCTTGCAATCGGTGCCGCTGGCCCTGCTAGCCATCTGGCAGGCGCTGCGCACACCGGCGCAACGGCCGCTGAAAGCCTTTCTGGTGGCGGGTTTGGGACTTACGCTGGCGGTCGTGCTGAAGTCGAATGAATTTAATTATCAGGTGTACACGATACCTTATGTGCTGGGTTGCCTGGCATTGGTGATGGAAGAAAAATCGACGCGTACCTATCGGCTCCTGGCGCCGCTGGGCATCTATATTTTCTTTGCAGCGCTGCTGTTCGCCAAGCTCAATAAATACCATTTCACGACCGATGGCCGCTACCGGCAGGTGCTTGCTTATCTCGAGGAGCACCCGGCCTGGAAGGGCCGCCGCATCTACGTGGGCGGCAACCCCGACGTAGCCAGCTATTTCATCATGGAAGGACAGGACGTGGAGCGCGACATACCGATCAGCACCTCCAAGTCCGGCGCGCTCAACCAGTATAACTACGTGGTCGAAGTGCTGGGCCTCGACGACCGGCCCGGCGACACGACCGCCAAGCCCTGGCTCCTCTGGCCCCAACGATTCAGCTTCCTCCCCGCAGGGGCCGCTTACAGGGTTCATGTGTATGTGAAGTGAGCCGGCCGTTGGCGATTGTTTCCTGAAGCGTCAATAATTTCAGTTTCAAAAGTGATGAAGCACGAGACCTATATTCGATAAGAATTATTGAACAATAGTGCGCCAACTGCCGCTGCTAACCGCCGACTGCTTGTTTCAAGTCATTTTCTAAAACGGTTGAGCTTCTATTATCTGATCCGTATTATATTAGCGTTCGCCTGAATGCCTGCTAAATCTTAGGGAACCGAGATCCGCCTCTACAGACACCACCTTATTCAAGTTAATCGGAACAAACACCATGAAAAACCCGGCATCGGCCGCGGCAAGGGTCCTGCTTTTATCGATCCTTCTCGCCAGCCTTTCCCCTGCATTCGCCAACACCTATTATTTCTCTTCCAGCACCGGCAACGACGGCTACAGCAGCCAGCAGGCACAACGCTCCGCAACGCCCTGGCGCTCGCTCGCAAGGCTTGCACAGGCAATGAGCAGCCTGCAGCCCGGCGACTCCATCCTCTTCCTCCGCAATGATGTGTTCGCGGGCAGTCTGCCGGTGACCGCTTCGGGCCTTGTGTTCAGCGCCTACGGTTCAGGCGCCGACCCCGTTATCAGCGGACTATCAACCCTCTCCGGCTGGACTTCGTCCGGAGGCAATATTTGGGAGACTTCGCTGCCTGCCGCTAATGCCCGCGTAGGCATAGTGCTGGTGAACGGCATCGAGCAGCGCATCGGCCGCTACCCTAACGCCACCGCGGCGAACGGCGGCTACCGCACCATCAGCAGCTATTCGGCCAACACCTCCATCACCGACAACGATCTTTCGGGTTCGCCCGACTGGACCGGCGGCGAGGTGGTGATCCGCAAGAACCGCTGGGTGCTCGACCGCAATACCATCACGCGCCATTCGGGCAATACCATCGCCTATAGCTCGGAGTCGGGCTACTACGCCTCGAACGGCTATGGCTATTTTATCCAGAACCACCCCTCTACGCTCGACCTGCCCGGCGAATGGTATTACAAGCCGGCCGCGCGCCGGCTCGGCATCTATGCGAGCGGCAGTCCTGCGAATGTACAGGCCAGTACCGTAGAAATACTGGTGTCGGTAAACGGCCAGGCGCACATTACTTTCGACCACCTCACCTTCAACGGCGCCAACACGAATGCCTTCGATATCAGGAACGCTTCGGACATCCGCATCAGCAATTGCACGGTGCTGCACTCGGGCAACAATGCCATCGATGCGGCGGGCACAAGCGGACTGGTTGTGGAGAACAGCACGATCGATTATACGCACAACATCGCCTGCAATGCCGACAACTGTACGGGTCTCGCTATCCGCAACACGGCCATCAGGCGCACGGGCGTCTTTGCCGGCATGGGCCGCGGCGACAGCGGCTCCTACGAAGCTATCCTGGCCTCCGGCGACAACCAGACGATCGAGCGCAACACCATCGACAGCACCGGCTACACCGCCATCACCTTCCGAGGCAATGGCGTGTCGGTAAAGAATAATGTTATTACAAGCTATGCATTTGTAAAGGACGACGGCAGCGGCATCTATACCTGGAACAATATCCCGAATGCGCCGGTGGCTTACGGCCGCTCCGTATCGGGCAATATCGTTCGCAACGGCCGCGGCGCACCCGAAGGCACCGACGCGCCCGGCAAGACCTTCGCCCACGGCATCTACCTCGACGACAACACTGCCGGCGTGGAAGTGAGCAATAATACCGTGGCCGATTGCGCGGGCTTTGGTCTTTACGTGCACAATGCGCGCGACAATACCATCACCGGCAACACGCTCTACAATAACCAGGTGCAGCTATCGATGATCCACGATGACATAGCGCCCAATTGTCCCGTGAGCAACAATACCGTTACCGGCAACATATTATTCTCGCTGCAAGCTGCACAGCCCGTGGCCGAATACAAAACCAACCGCGACGACCTTGCCGGCTTCGGCAGCTTCGACAACAACTATTACTGCCGCCCCCTTGACGACCGCGCGGTGATCAATACCCTCCGCCAGGTGAACGGCAATTACAGCTACCTGCCCCTCGACCTCGAAGGCTGGAAGGCGCTTTACGGCAAGGACGGCAGCTCGGCGAAATCACCCCGCACGATCGCACCTTATATCATCAATCAGATAACGGGCGCTAACCAGTTTACGAACGGCGCGTTCACCGGCAATATCAACGGGCTCTATGCTTATTCGCCGGCCAACAATTGCACTACAAGCTGGAATAACGGTGCGCTCGACGCCGGCACGTTGCAGGTAAGCTTTTCGAATGTTACGGGCAATAGCAAGGGCACCGTCATCATCGGCATCGGCGCGGTAACGGCCGGCCGCAAATACCTGCTGCGCTTCAGTCTCAAGGGACCCAACGAGCACAGGATGCTCGAGCTTTATCTGCGTAAAAGCCAGTCGCCCTACACCGACCTTACCGACCGCCGCCTGGTGCCGGTAGCGGCAGCGCGCAGCGAGAACGAATACGTTTTCATTCCATCGGAAAGCGCATCAGATGCGAGCATCGGCATCGACGTGCCTGAGCAATCGCAGGCCGTATACTTCGACAATATCCGCCTGACGGAAGTGAGCGCCACCGCCGTAAATCCATCCGATTCGGTGCGGCTGCTGGTGAACACGACGGCCGCGGCCCAATCATCCGCGCTCGATAATAATTATGTAGACGTGGCGAATACGGCGTACAGCGGCAATGTTACGCTCGGCGCATTTTCATCGAAGGTTTTTTTGGCCGCACCGGCCGGAACAGCGGTGACGGTAACCGTTCCCGCCAACTGTTCCGCCACGGGCAGCATCCTGCGCGAGCAATGGAGCAACATAGACGGCAATGACGTCGGCAACATACCGCTCACGTCGGCGCCCACATCGAGCAGCCAGCTTACATCATTTGAAGGACCGAAGGACTTTGCGGAGAAATACGGTTCGCGCATACGCGGCTATGTCTGTCCGCCGCAGACCGGTATTTATACGTTCTGGATCGCGGGCGATGATGCCACCGAGCTTTGGCTCAGCACGGGCAACGATCCGGCTAACAAAGTAAAGATCGCTTACAGCCTAAGCTGGACCAACTATCGCGAATGGAGCAAATTCGCTACGCAGAAATCGGCTTCAATTTATTTACTCGCCGGACAGAAATATTATATAGAGGCTTTGCACAAGGAAGGCAACGGGGGCGATCATGTATCGGTTGCCTGGCAGCTGCCCGACGGCACGATGGAAGCGCCGGTCGCGGGCAGCCGCCTCTCTCCTTTTGTCGTAACTGCGGTAGTGGTGCAGGCGCAAACCATCAGCTTCAGCG
>Ga0247771_1000255_pt1 | contig 18762 bp, 17 predicted proteins | sample UWRJL197509C6_FD_179948 | JGI IMG/M metagenome (GOLD analysis project Ga0247771, IMG submission 179948) | Plant litter microbial communities from Arlington Agricultural Research Station in Wisconsin, United States - UWRJ-L197-509C-6 | ecosystem: Environmental > Terrestrial > Plant litter >...
GAACCAGGCCAAAACCGTGGTTGCGCCGCTCGACCGCGTCAAGATCCTCTTCCAGTCGAGCAATCCCCAGTTCGCTAAATATTCGGGATCATGGGCCGGTGTCGCCGCAGCCATGAGGGAGATATACCGGCAGGACGGCGCCGCCGCCCTCTATCGCGGCCACTCGGCCACTCTGCTCAGGGTGTTCCCTTACGCGGCCATCAAGTTCCTCGCCTACGAGCAGTTCCGGTCTGTGCTCATACCCACCAAGAATCACGAGACGCCGCCGCGCCGTGCCATCGCCGGCGCCCTCGCCGGCGTCGCCTCGGTCTTTGTCACCTACCCTCTCGAGGTCGTCCGCGTCCGGCTCGCCTTCGAGACGAAGCGCGATAGCAGATCGTCTCTATCGTCAATCTGTCGCAAGATATATCACGAGCAACCCGTGTTGAGATCCTCAGGGCCCGTGTTGCCCAATGCGCCAACCGCGGTTCAGGAGGTTGCCAGTGCAGCCGCGGCGACAGCACAGGCAGTGGCTCCCAGATCAGGCCTGATCAACTTTTACCGCGGCTTCACGCCCACGATCCTCGGCATGATCCCGTACGCCGGGGTGTCCTTCCTCACACACGATACTTGCGGCGACCTGCTGCGCCACCCCTCCGTAGCCGAGTGGACGACTTTGCCGCAGCCGAAAAACGCGCCTCCCGGGAAGGCAGTGCCGCTTCGGTCGTGGGCCGAGCTACTGGCCGGCGGCGTTGCCGGCATGGTTTCCCAGACATCTGCTTACCCGCTCGAGGTGATCCGGCGACGGATGCAAGTCGGTGGGGCGGTCGGGGACGGGCATCGCTTGCGGATCGCCGAGACGGCGGCCATGATCATGAAGGAGAGAGGGTTCAAGGGCTTCTTCGTGGGGCTGACGATCGGCTATGTCAAGGTCGTCCCCTTGGTTGCGGCGAGCTTCTATACGTACGAGCGGCTGAAGACGTATTTTGGCATATAGACGAGGGCACAGGCGTTGGCGGCTACTTGGGCGATAGATGGTCGCGGTCCACTGGAGGGCTGCGAGGTGGACATGAAGCAAGTTGGGAGAAGACTTTGTCGCTACCGGAACGGACGGACATAGATACCAAGGCTCCTCACCAGGGACGCCTCACCTAGCTTCTCCAATTCCTCACATGTACGAAGGTATACCCCGCATGGCAGTGCATTACAGATCACCGTTTGGAATCATCTCGGCAGGAGACGACGGAGCAGGCTGAGTAATACAGCCGCGCTAGCACCGTCCTCTCAGCGATACATTGCATCATGGCGGCGAGGTCTACCACGGCGAAGATATAAACATCCCCCCATGCACTCGACCTCGCTGTTCCCGGACCACCATACCCCTTCGTTATTCACCACCGCACCCGCTGCTATCACCCCCTTGACCACTCACCATGCCTACCGGAAAAGCCGAGGCCGCCGTCAACGGCACCGTCATCGCGTCCACCGCCGAGTGGGAGTCCGTTGAGGGCAACGTCTACTTCCCACCCGACAGCATCAACAAGGAGTACTTCACTCCGACAGACCAGCACACGACCTGTCCCTGGAAGGGCGAGGCCAGCTACTACTCCCTCGACGTCGACGGCACAAAGCTGGACGGGGCCGCCTGGTACTACCCGCAGCCGAAGGAGAAAGCTGCGCATATCAAGGACTACGTTGCGTTCTGTTAGTTGTCATCGCACCATTATACACTTCGAATTTTGGTGCTAACAAGATGGTAGATAAGACGAAGGTGCACATCACCAGCAAGGAGGATTAAGGTTGTGGCTTGGGTCTTGCGTCCGGTTCTGGGGGCTTATGCGGTGTAATTGTCTGCAGCGAGGCTACAACCATATGGCATGCGATGCCTTGCTCTCACACAGCCCAGTGGGGGAGACAGACGAAAGGATTCAGTGCCAAAAACAGAGGAGAGGAACCAAAGGAATAGTCGGAAATCCAGCCTTAGGTGGCCAAACTATTGAACAGCACACTAGTTTGCTTTCCAGCCACTGCCACCCCGGTCAAGCACAGTGACTCGGCTCTCGCGACCCTTCTACTGAGAGTCATCGGCCTTCTTCTCCAGCACGCCGCTACCGCCGTTGGAGTCGCTCACCGGCCGCGCCGCGACGGTGTAGTCGTCTTCGCCGGCGAGCTCCTCGAGCGTCTTGCGCTTTGTCTCGGGGATGAGCAGAGTGGTGAGGCAGCCTAGCAGCATGAACAGGGCGTAGATCTCGAGCACGTGGTCCATCCATGGCGTGGGGTTTTCCGGGGTGGCGCCGCGGGTGCGCAGCGTGGCGATGGCGCCCTGACCGATGATGGAGCCAATCTTGCCGGAGGCGGCCGAGATGCCGTGCGACGTCGACCGGTACCGCGTCGGGAAGCACTCGCCGGGCACGATGAAGGTGGTCGAGTTGGGGCCGAAGTTGAAGAAGAACTGCGCCAGCACGTAGATGGCCAGCAGGGCGTTGGGCGAGAGTTGGTAATAAGCGAAGCCCATGACCGCGAAGAGAATGGCTGCAACATGCGAGTCAGTTCTGCCTCGTACGACGAACGGGTTTGCAAATCGAGTGCGCGAATCCGGGACGGGACACTCGTCCTTTACTTCCCCGGCCATCCCGTCGTGGTGAATGGGGTGCCATACTGAGTATCAGAAAGCCGCCCAGTTGAATCGGCTTGCGGCCGAGGGTGTCGACAGTGGCGACGGTAACCCAGTATCTGCCCGCTCTGTTAGACATACGAGAATATTCTAGAGAAGGACAATCGGTGTTCACCCTGGCACAGCTCCAGCAAGGACAATTATGAGGTTGCCCACGGCGGTCCGGTAGAGGATGTCATAGGTGCTGGTGGCACCGTGCGTGGAGTAACCGATAACGCCCAGGATGGTAGCATTGTTGAGCGAGAGGCCGTAATACGCTATATCGAGAAACATCCACGAGAGAGCAGTTCTATTGATTCAGGAGTCAGTTTGTGGAAAATATTCCTGGTGGGATGTGGTCGACGGCTCGAGGATGGGGTGGGTAGAAGAGGGGTTCAGGGGTAGAGCCCGCGGCCTGTAAGCCATCCTCGGACGAGTTTGAACACGAGAAATCATACCCGGCCAGAAGCGCTCCATTCTTTGGCTTGCTGTAGTGTCGGATGAAGTCCTTGAAGCCGGCCTTCTCGACCTGCATCTGCTCGGCGGCGACCTTCTTGGCCGCGACGCGGGCCAGCTCGTCGGGGTGGCCTTCGGGCTGGCCGCTAATGTACGCCTTGACGTCGTCGTCGGCCTTCTCGACGTCCCTGGCCACGTCGAACGTGTAGCGAGGCGTCTCGGGTATGGTGAGCCGGTAGTATAGGGCGATGCAGCCCGGGACGGCGCCGAAGCCGATGAGGATGCGCCACATCTTGTCAACGGCCTGCGCGCAGCCGCCGGTGCAGTCGCCGAGGGTGGCTGCCGGCTGCAGCGACTCCTTGAAGCCGAGGGTGACGAAGAGCATCACAAAGGCAGCGCCGAGCTGGCCCAGCCCCTGCATCGCGAACACGGCCCCCATCATTGCGCCTCGCCACTTGGTCGTTGCGAACTCGGACGTGATGATCGAAGATAGCGGGTAATCTCCACCGATCCCCACCCCCTACGCATGGTCAGGGGCAAGTCGCTCGCGACCAGAAGGGGGTGGCATACCATGAGAACGCGCCAAAAGATGATCACGCCGACTATCTCCATGGCCGGGGAGTTGCTGCTGAGGGCTTGCGCCAGCGTGGCAAAGATGATGATGATCAGCTCCAGGCCGTACATCCGCTTCCGTCCGACCTATGAATCGTGTGTCAGTCACCGGGGAAGCAGCTTGGGTTGTCACGGCGTGTGTTTCGTACTATGTCGGCGAGCGCGCCAAAACCAACTTGACCGATGACCGTGCCGGCCGAGGTTGCCAGTTTTATGGCGGAGTCGGAGTTCACCGGCATTGTTCCCGTTCCAGGGTAGTAGACGATACCCAGCATGATGGTGAGCAGGGACACGGCGAAGATGTCGTACGAGTCGGTGAAGAAGCCGACGCCGGCAACAACGATGGCCCTCACATGGTACCACCCGAAGGGCGCCTTGTCGATCTCGGCCAGGGCAAGCCGCCTCCGTTCGTTGGGGTCCTGGATATGAACGAAATCATTGTGGAAGTTGTGGTAGGCAGTGTTGCCCCCTGATGTTTTCTGGACATTGGCTGGGGCGCGAGCAGGTGGGACGGTGTCCGCCATGGCGGACGTGATAGAGCAGTAGCTAATCAGACCGTTTGCCAACGGAGTGGACCAGGGAGTCGGAGAGACTGGCCACTCAAGAGAACCTGAGCCCGGTAAGATCTTTCGTGTCACCAAGGGAGAGGGGACACGGAAGACGGGAGGCCATGAGAACTATATCACCGGCTCCGAGGTGCCGGACGGCAGCAGCCCGGGACTGATCCGTGGTATCAGCAGGTTAGCCAGGATCACAACTGGCCAGCTTTCTCTGCGAAGCACATTTCCGGGCCTTGCCGAATCCCTTGTGCGCCGGGCGAGCTAGATCCAGATGTGCATACCGAGGCGTGCAGCCGTGATGGTGTGGAGAGCCCCGATCTGCCCTCCACTTGCTACCGTCATGCGATTCTGGTTTGTCAATTGTGTCCCGTCTCAAGCGGGCCATGTGCCACTTGTCGGAGCTACCTGGGACCTCCTCTCCCTCTGGCTTACCATACAGCCAAGTTGTCCCTGTTGCCGGCCTTCACGAGCCAGAGAATCACCCTACTGCCCTGGGGCGAGGCGCTATTCTGGATACCGAGCCGAGCTCGTTCCCAGAAATCCCATCTCTGCGGAAACCTGGCCAGTCTTTCTCGCACTGGTTTGCTCCGGGCTGTTTTGGGAAACTTGAGCTTATGTGAAGTCGTGGAGATGCCGGGGCTCTGCTTGTGGTGGGGCGGCATTGGGAATAAGCGGCAGCCTTGCCCTTGTTTCCTCCACGAATTAGGACTTCCCAGCCACGCACGTTCTCGTCTTCCGGTTTCTCACTTGCTGAGGAGGTAGTCGGAAACGTCTGACAACGGCGTGGCGTCCCCGCAGAGAGGCCGGCCGAGTCATCCGAAGCCGATCTGCTTGGCCAAGAGATCTTATCCCCGTCAAGCTTTGAGGCTCTCTGGGGCTCCGGAATGGGTGCAGCGAGCGCCTCGCCGACGCCGTCTCAGAGCGTTCAACCAACTGCGTCCTGTCAAGTCGGCACGAGCTTCGTCGCTCTCAGGCTCTGAAGTTACTACCCGCGACGTTCAGCACATCGCTAATGCCGGCCTCGGCAAGCCAGCCCCGGCAAGTCCAATATCTGTCCGGCTTGGTTCCCTTCCCGGATATCGCCGTCGGAGACTGCGCGCTCTTTTGGCATGGGAACTGGTTCCGATCCGGATAACTCGGCCTTGATCTTGCTCGATTCCATGCTGGCAACCATCCCGGTTGCGCCAACAAACTCTTAGTCTTGTTCCCGTCCCCGGAGGCGGCGTCCACCAATGTCTAGCGTCGTAGAAGCTCAGCTTCCCATGGGACGTGACCATCTCATCTTTCAGTTGGCCCCACACATCACATGAATGTGCAGGGTGTCCTTGGGTTACCAAATGCTCGAAACAATGCGTCTTTTTTCAAACTTCAACTATCCGCTCATCGTCGTCTATGTCGCCACGTGCTGCTGTCTCGCTGTCTTCTTCGTCTCGCATCAACACCTGGACCAACCTATCGCAGGCCTCCTGAACGCCTTCGTCGTTAACTCGCAGGTGCGTCTCGCGAATTATGGGATACACCTTGACGTTTCTCATCAGGTCGCGACCCTCCCTTGAGGTGCTTAACAGTGTCAACGTCTCGACATGTGTCTGAACGACGTTCGGGTCGGGCTCTCTTTGTTTGTCGGGCGGCAGGAGCTGCAAGTCCGGCAGCATCTCCAGCATGTCCTCCTCATCGTACGCCTCGCTCCCGGTGATTGGTAGCAGGATGTACGGCAGGATGTTGATTTCTTCTTCCGCCAAGAAGGCAGGATGGGAGGCCACGTCAAAGGCGACGTTTTTGATGGTGCTGGCCACACCTTTCCTCCTGATGTCCGACTTGTGTTCGGTGAACACTTTCAGCTTTGTGAGTGGGATCGCATCGTCATAGCTCTGTCTCCCAACGAAGTACTGTCGTACCTCCGGATGCTTGGCCAGATCGGCGAAGACGTAAGCAAGGTAGTCGTAATCGCTGTGCTTGTTGTAAGATCTGTCTGCCCCTTTGACAAACAGATCAACAAGCTGATTCATGACCAGAGGATCAGACCCCAAAGCGTCCGGGGGCGTCTGTCGGCGCTCTAAGATACCCTTCAAGGTATCCCACTTGACTAGATTGGCCAAAAGCATCGAAAAAAGGTTTGCGTTTGGTTCGGCTTGGTTCTGCCACACACATTGCATTAGCAACGTCGAGCCCCTTCCCGACGTGACCGATGGACCATGGATCAACGCACCACCACGCGAGCAAGAACCACCTCGAGGAACTTGTCATCCGTTGCCATATATTGGAGAACCTCTCGGTCGGCTGAGAGGTTTACTAATATGGTAATGACATGTTCGGCGATTTTCTAGAGAGCCTCGTCAGATGCCTGGGTTCTGTCACGAGCATCGGTTGCACTTACGGGGTGGTCTCGGACCAAGACCTTGAGGTTCTTGACTGGCAAAAGCTGGTCCGCTTTGAACAGCGACGGTTGCGTTGTCGAGTAGGGCACCAGGTTCTCCAACGCCACTTGACGTATCTGGGGGTTTCCATGGGCGATGAAACCCACGAGCTGTGTCCTTTAGACTCGAGAATCTCCTGCGAATTAAAGGGCCATACCTCTTCTAGTTCCGTAGGCATATCGTTAGAACCGTCGACGAGTGTAAAACAGGGATACTGAATTTGTTCTCCCAGAGCCTGAGCGAGACTTTCGACCGGCCGTGAGGTTTTGGTCCGAGGGTGGCGGCGGCGGGAGTCACACGAGATAAAGCTCTTATCGCCACAAAAAAAGGCCCTGGGGCGTAGGGCGTGCAGTTATCCGCAGAAAGATTTCTCCTTTACCGTGACGATAACCAATAAAATCTGTCTATTATCAAGTCCATCCCCGCCATTGAAAAAATGTCCCCCACCAAAAACTGTTGGATCGTCTTGAGATTCAAGGAATCGCACGGCGCGGTCTGCCGTGGTCCATCTTGACGATTTTGATCGACAGTGCCTAAGAAACCTCGGACGAAATGTCGAAGAAACCAACCAACAATCTTGCCCGTCAGGGCCGACGGCATAACCCACTGGAGGACGACATCTTGGCTACGGGAATCCTTCGCCAGAAGGCCGCAAAGCGGAAATCGCACGAGCTGGACGAAGACAAGGGGAATGATTATATTGAATCCAGACAGTCCAAGAAAATCCTACAGCTCGGTCGAGAACTCGTCGAAGAAGATCAAGCAACCAACCCGCTCCCACAAAAATCCCACGATGCCTTCGCCTTCGGCTCCCGCGTCGACCAGAAAGATGCGGAGGAAGAGTTAGCGGACGAGGCACAGTGGGAAGACGAAGACGAGCTTGATGAAAAAGGAGATGTCGATATCAACGACCTCGACGCGTTCAACAAGTTTCTTCCAAACGAGCAGGACGAGGACCCCCTGTTGAAGCATGGTTGGGACCAAACCGGACCTGCCGTGGAAGATGCTGAACAGCCTGTCAACCTCGCCGACGTGATTCTGGCCAAGATCGCAGAGTTTGAGTGGACCAAAAAGGGGAATGTTCCTGTTCCCGACGAGGTCGAATTCCCGCCGAAGGTGATTGAGGTGTACACGAAGTAGGTGTCATCCATGTCGCGATCGTCTTCGTCTTGCTGACTCAAGTCTCCCAGAGTCGGTATACTACTCCGACGGTACAAGTCCGGGAAACTCCCCAAACCGGTGAAAATTCTACCAACCATACCGGGCTGGGAAGAGTTGCTCCAGTACCTCGCCCCAGACCAGTGGACGCCCAACGCATGCTTCGCGGTGACGAAGATCTTCAGCAGCGCCAAGCCGTCAATAGCGCAGAGATGGATGGAATTGGTCATGCTGGATCGAGTGCGGGACGACATTTACGAGAACAAGAAGCTGAATGTCCACCTCTGGGCGGCCTTGAAGAAGTCGTATGTAGTCCCACCTCCCACAATCTCTCACTGCATGCGGACTAACCTTGATCGAGACTGTACAAACCATCGGCTTTCTTCAAGGGATTCCTCTTCCCTCTCGTCGATTCTGGTACTTGCACACTACGTGAGGCCCATATAATAACGGGGGTACTCGTCAGAACCAGCATCCCGGTCCTCCACTCCGCTGCCGCAATAAAGGGTGAGTACACGATCGAGAGCAACCCTCCTTTTCTAACGTGTGCAGGGCTCTGTGATATTGCTTCCGAGCAATCCCTTGTGGGGACTGATGGCGGCCACGCCACAGACGTTTTCATACAAGCTCTGCTGGAGAAACGATATGCGCTCCCCTACCAGGTAAGCGGGCGGTAGATCCCCATGACAGGCGCTCTGATCCCGGAGCTGACACGAAAACAAGGTCATCGATGCTCTCGTCTTCCACTTCCTCCGATACCGAACGGTTGATCTGTCGGCGCAGGGCGACACGACCGCAGGCAAGCCTAATCCGGCTCCCCAAGCACTACCCCTGACGTGGCACCGGTGTTTCTTGGCCTTCGCTCAACGGTACAAGAACGATATCACGGAGGATCAGAGGGAAGCGCTGCTGGATCTCCTGCTGACGCACGGCCACTCTGGCGTCGCGCCAGACATACGACGCGAGCTGTTGGTCGGGCGAGGTCGTGGGGTTGCGAAAGAGCCCGACGGCCCGGCTTTCGATGGCGATGATACTATGGTTATTGACTCGTGAGTGGCTGTTCGGTCGTGCAGGCCGTACACCGAGCCTGGTCTTCCCAGCTCGGATGGTTAGTACAGTACCGCAGACCGCCCTACGTAGTCCTGTAAGACCAATCCTGTCTCGGCCGTTGACACAAGGTGTCGGCAAGTCCTCCACCTGTCCCAGCAAGAAACATACCACAACCAGGGCGGAGGAGGAGCATCGAATATGGCATAGCGTCGTGACTCTGTTAGAGTCGTGACGAGGTACCTAGGTGCCCGGGCCGGTCAAATGGACATCCCGGCTTGTTCAAGTTACGATAAAGTAGTGGAATGCACCTTCCACCCCTTTACCTACCCCCGTCGCCTGTCCCGTTTGCATAAACCCGTGGCAGAGTCGTGGTTCCCTCTACCCCAAAGTCTCACCGCTCCCTGCAGTGTGCTCTCTGCATCTCGCCAGACCCAAGCCAGGATTTTGTCCGTGCTGGATCTTCGGCCTTGCTTGGGTCTACGATTGTTCCTTTATCCTATATTCTTCTCTTCGGAACACCCTGCGGTATCTTGGCACAACCACCGGAATGACTTGAAGATGAAGAAAAGGTGGAAACGGACCATTTTCACTTCTTGACCAAGTCACGCAGCGGCAACAAACTGGACGTCTTTCTTCCTATTCAGGCACAAGGCTGGATAGCGCGGCCTTCACTCGTGGGAAGTGTTTCCGACTGTCGAACGAGACAGGCGACAAGACCGCGGCCATTGGCCAACATGGTGGAACACCTCGCGAATAGACCTCCCACCCCGTCCAACCGATCGACGCCCCCGGCCCACCGAGGCCATACGCTCGGGAGTTCCGATAGCCATGGCAGTTCCATGAAAGATCCGCCCCGGCCGGCGAAAGAGGGGTTCGAGTGGGTTTGGTTTCCTGACGGCTACTGGGCTGAACGAGAGCTGCAAAGCAACCAGCGGAAGGCGAGCGACGGATCGAGCGCCCGGCTGTGGAAGTGGAGATCCCACTCGTCCAAGAGCAAGAGCAGCTCGGACGACCAGAGAGGAATGCCACTCTCTCCGAAGACCATACATACCTCCCCTGGCGCTGGTTTTGCGCCTGTTCCGCCAAGTCCCTACTTGTCCGAAGAGGCTCACGTCCACGCCCTCCAGAACCCGTCCGCCTTGAGGCACGAACGAAACAGCAGCATCGGGAGCCGAAGCGGCCGCGGTGGAGGTACCGGTCTGAGGCAGCTTCCACGACGAATCGGCGCAGCCCACTCGGATCCACCCGTCGATGCGACGAGCGCTCCGCCGAAGGGACTCTTGTCAACTGCTCGCAGAGGACTCTACGGCGCGCTCTGGAAGGGCAAACCGGTATGGGGCCCAACTTGTCGGCGGGTAGGAGCAGGCAGGACTAACACGACGGCAGAAAGCTCCGAGTATCCACGAGAACCCCTCGCAAACCAACGTTACCCTTGATGCCGTGGCCAGCTATTTTAATCAGACGCCCATCGGAAGACACGGCACGTTGCTGGAGGAAGGGCAGAAGGCAGCCTCCAAGGGCAAACGAAAGCTGTTTGGCAAGGCGCCCTGGCACCGAAAGGAGTCGAGCAAGTCGGCGAGCAGCGCCGGCAGCTCCATACGAGAGATTCTAAGGGGCAAATCTCCCCGAGTCAGCCCGGTGGAAAGGGCGAGGAGCGCCGGTAAGCACCGACTCGGTGTCTTCAAGCCGTTGTGACAGTCAAGGTAACGCTGCGCAGAATCCCACCTGAGACCATCCACGGGAGGTCCTATCCAGGAGGGGTAAGGTGGCGGCTTCTGTCATGGTCGTTCCCCGAACACTAACTCCGGCCCAGGAAGCGTCGAGGATGACCACGCCGCCTATCAAGGAAGAAACGGTGGATGCCAAGCCCCGAGGGGTTTTCTTCGATATTAACGCCAACCCGGAGTTGTCGCCAGTCTCGCGGTCGACCACCTCGTCCCGGAAGAGGCTCAGAATTCGCGAGAAGAAGCACCCCATCACGGAGAAGCCAAAAGAGTGGTGGGAGCAGCAAAGCCGTGTGCTTCAAAAACAGACGACGAAGGGAAGCGAGTACTTCGACTTCGACGTCGCCGAGCATCTTCCCAACAGCACTGAGTGTCCTGCGCACCCATAGCATCGGTCAGGCGGCCGGGGAGTCTGTGTCGTACGGCGTCTCCGCCCTCCCTCCCCAGCCGGATCGTGTTCATGACTAACGGATGTCAAGTACCACGGCCGGCGCCGCAGCAACCAGAAGGCAAGGGTCGGGGGCAGGGAGGTCAGCTCGGAATAGACGGTTAGTGTAGGTTGTCGCCGGTTGTCCTAGACGGCAGTTTTGCCCTGTCAGGCACTACCACAGATTGACTGGAGTGGTCGGGCGTTCAAGCATCGATTGTGGTTACGTCTAATCCAACCTTTTGCCCCTGAGCTGCGGCCCTGAATCCCTGTCCCGAAAGCCGCCAATCAGGTGTAATGGGTTTCCCCGATCTGGGCAAGTGGGTTGGCGGGAAGAAGAGAGGACCGTGCGCAGAGTTAGTTTTCCTCCAGCCTCGCCTGCCCGTTCGTGATTATCCTCCCACCGCTAGCCTCACGATCGCAACCCTCCCGTCGTCATCACCACGGTTCCCGATAGCGTCTTAGTGCCTCGATCGCCGTCTGCGCGTAGAGCGCGCTTTGCTCATTGCGATGGCGTCGACGGCCGGCGACCCTCTCCTCCTGCTTCGCCAGTCGATCGCGTCGGGCTTCTCCATCGTCCCCGCCGCCTCGGCCGATGCGGGCGCCCCCGAGGCGCCGCTGTCGCGGGCGACACACCTTCAATTCCGGCAGCCGACGCCCGTGGCCATCCCCATCGACACGCCGACGCGCTTCGTCTCAGGCCCCAACGACGCGCCCGTCAACCTGCGATCCATCTACTTTGCCTGGCTCAACCGCGAGGTGGCCATCCCCGAGTACAATGCCTCGGCCTCCCGGCTCAACGACGACCTCGCCGGCTCCGCTACGGTCCACAAGTTCGCCTTCGTCGAGCGCCTCGACCTGATCACCTGGCTCGAGGGCGCCAGCGAGGAGAGCGAGTACATCGAGCCGCTGGCCGGCGACAAGGAAGCCGTCGCGAGCGCCGCCAAGGCGCCCACGGCCGTCGTGCCGAGTCGCTCCGGGCGGGGGACGTTGGACCCGAGGTTGGCCGTCATCTACAACGGGGAAAGGCGCATGGGAGATCACAACACGGCGTTGCGCGGGATAAAGCCCACGGTGAGTGCTTGTCTCCCTTCGCGGTTCCTGCACCCTCGGAAAGCCCCACTGACCGGCCTCCCCGCAGGACTTCTCCCACGTCCGCAAGCTCGCCGCGCCCTTCATGTCCAAGAAGCCCCAACACCCGGCGGCCGCTAACATCGGCTCCAACCCGTCGCTGGCGCTCAACCCTAAGACGGCCGAGCGCCGCCCCGACCCCATCATCCTCCTGTCACCGTCGGCGTCGAGCCTCCTCCGCATGTCCAACATCAAGTCGTTCCTGGAGAGCGGCCGCTACACGCCGCCGGATAACAGCTCGACGGCGACGATGATGCACCTGACGCGGACCATGCGCGACATCGACCCGGCGCGGCCGCTGCGCTTCATCCTGGTCGAGGGCCCCGAGCAGTTCAAGCCTGAGTACTGGAACCGCGTCGTGGCCGTATTCACCACGGGCCAGACGTGGCAGTTCAAGAATTACAAATGGAGCAGCCCCCAGGAGCTGTTCCGCCGCGTGCTGGGCATCTACCTTGGCTGGCGCGGCGACAACCCGCCCCAGGGCGTGCGCGACTGGGGCCACGGCGTCATCGCCACGTCGGTGGAGAAGTGGCGCGACGGCGCCGCCGACGCCAACCGCTGGCGCGACCGCGAGGTCGTCGAGAGCATCTGGAAGTCGATCGAGGCGCACATGCGCACCCGGGGCTGGAAAAGGGATTCAGGCCCGACCTTGATCTGAGCTTCCCCTTGCGAACCGGCGCGAGAGGGAGGCGTCGGCGGCTCTGGTCGCCCGAAGGCCGCAACCCGGCCACCGTTGGGCGAACGAAGACGTTGCCCGAAGGGGAGGCGTAGGTTGTATAATAGACGTAAAACAGCGGGGTGGAACCCCTGGTGGAATGCTTCGCGCGGCCACTGAAAAGCGCGGCGCTGCGGTGAGGAGTTGCCATGGCATCCTGTCTTCTCACGCGGCGGGATAGACGGGCAAGATGACGTTGCGTTGCTCGTCTTTGCTTGAGCTTAAAACATCTTGATGAGCCGAGTGGCGAACTCGCTGATACATGCTGGCTTCTTGTAATCCATCTATGTCGAAAGTGCGCAAGGCCGTATCCCACGGCCGTTCCCAACCAGGTCGTGTCTCGTACAAGTCGTTATTCGACGAAGCGCCATTTCCGACCCAAACCCCGAACGCCCAAAGCAGCCCCCTCCGCCGTAGTCTCAGCGATATGGCTTCTCCCCGTCCCAACTCGCGTCCCGGCCATCGGCCTCTTCGCGCTCCCGCTCGGTCCTCAAGCGCTTGCGCGTCTCCATGCCGGCGAAGCACAGCAGCATCGAGACGATGGCCAGGCCGACGGCCAGCACGACGCTGGCGTCCTTCTTCTTGCGCGCGGGCCCGCGGCGCCGCGGCGGCTCCCGGTCGCCGAACTGGTACTCCTCGTCGACATCGCTGAGCGGCGGCGACGGCACGCGCGGCGGCAGCACGTGCCGCGGCGCCCGGCGCGCTACCACCCCGTCGCCGTAGTCGTAGTACCCATCGTCGTCCTCCTCCTCCTCGGCGTGTCGGGGGCGCCGGGAGCGGTGCGACGACGCGCCCGAGGACGGCGGGTAGTTCGAGTAGTGGTCGTGCGGGCGGGAGCGGGAGTAGGAGCGGGAGGGGTAGCCTCCGTGGCGGCTTAGCTCGCTCATTGTGACTGTCCGGTCCAGCTGGGGACTTGGGCTGCGGCGCGGTGGAAATGGCGTGTGATTTGGTGGTAGAACTGAAACAACACGAGTTGGTCTCGTCGCCGTCAAGTATGAACAATTGACGATGGTGAGAGGAGGAGGAGTGACCGGATGAAGCGGGATTGAGGCTCCAAGGCAGCCATATGACCCCCTGGTGGCGAGCGTGAGGCTGCGCAGAGCCTCGCGATTCCTGGTTGGTGGTGGGATCTGCAAAAGCCTGGGCTGTGCATACTCCACCGCGTAACGGGTCCTGCAATTGGCAACGAGGCAACCTGGCGCAGCGCTTGCTCCGCAAGGCCGTTGCCCGAATTTGGAGACGAGGAAGACGGACAGAGCTCGAGAGAGGCCTGGTTGGGGGTTGGATGGCGGTGGTTCGCCAATCCTCTGAGTACCGCTAGGGATTGCGCCACCGAGCTGTCGGGTCTCGCCTCAGGGAGCTTTCAGACGAGGCAGTCTACTCATGTATCTTCAGTCCCTACCGAGAGGCCTACCCCTTTTCCTGACTCAACGCGAAATCAGCGCCAATTGTGTCTTTGCCTGTAGGGACACACTGTTTGATCTGTGCTCGCTGCCCTGACCGTGACACCTATTGCCGCATACCCGTTTTCCTGAATCAACGTAACTCATCTCTTGATTCGAGGCCCGGCCGGTCTACAAACCCGTAAGAATGCCAATGAGGCGAACTTGAGAGACAGGGTTGTGCTGCAGTTGCACGCCGTCACGGCACAGCAGGCACTTGCTACCAGTGTGAGTAGTGAGCGGCGGTGCAGCGCCTGGGCTTGGCCCCCAAAAGCGGCGAGGGATTTCCGGTGAGAAGATGACTATCTGGGAAGATGACTATCTGAGATTCGTCTTCACAACAGCCGAATGCAGACCAGGCCGTCGTTAATTCGCGTGGCGGCAAAATCTGCACTAGCAGCAAACCTCGCCGTGCATCACGGCGAGGTGCTGGCAGTACAAGACACGTGGGTCTTGAGATGAGCGAGACCCGTGCGGCACCACGGCGCGACGTCGTTTGCCGGCCTGTCTCTCCGTCGCGTCGGACACCCAAGAGGATCGCTCGAAGGGTTTTGCTTCGCGTCTGGAAGGGGCAACCAGACTGCGCGCAGCCGATGGCCTGACCGATTTGGGCAAATGTTGCGTCTGCCTCTCATCGAGGTCGTGACACATCCCCCACGGACCGGCGAGGGGAGGTCAACCGGCCAGGCAATACCGTATGTATTGTGTCTCGGAGGCTTGCCAGCTAAAGATCCAGGGCCGCGGACACGTGTTGGCGGGCGAGATAGGTCTCCACTTGGGGCCGGGTGTTTCCAGGTAGGGGGGTTGGGCGAGCGGGCGAAGCCTTCTAGAAAGGCTGGAAAGGCTGGATGGCAAGCCGATCTGCACCGGGCCCGTCGCGGATAGAGCGCGTAAAGTCATCCACTGGCACCCTTCCCAGCCGGGCGCTGTCAGTGGAGCAGCGTTGCGCCGGTTCGACGCCGGTTGGCTGCATCCAGGCTCCAGAGCCGTGAGCTGTGGGCTGTCGTGCCATCCGTGCCATCCTGCCATCGTACGACGATGGTCCGATGCTTTGAGGAACTCTGGCCTCGGGAGTTGACAGACGGACAGGGACCAACGGGCAGGGCGGCACAGCGCGGCGAGGAGGCTCCCTGCTCCCTGTCGGCCATGTGGCCGCCGCCGGCGGCCCCGGGATATTGCGAGGCGTCCTCGGAGGTAGCGCGGGGCGCGTGTTTTGCTCCGCGGGCCGGACAAATAAAGGAGGGAAGGCATATCGAATGTTCTCCCTCGCTTCCTTGCCAGGAACCAACGGTACGCCGCAAAAAGAGGCGGCATGGCCGCGGCAGAAGCTCAAAGGACGAGAAGGGGAAATTGGCCGGTTTCATGCTAGCGGGGACGGCACTATCGACGTGTGGCCCGGTGGCTGGCCCTTCGCACGTGGCGGCCATGCTTTCTGGCAGGAGCGTTGCGGATCATTGGATCAGCGCCTTCCACCGCCCGGGGCATGTACAGGTACCGCGACATTCGCTTTCTGCCTGTTTCTTTTGTCTGGCCTCTGCCTGCCGCCGACGCCGCCGCCTTTCGTCCCTCCGCGCCTCGCACCGCATCTTCACTGGACCGACACGAACCCGTAAGACCCCGGCCCATCTTCTGCACAAGGCCCAAAGGGGCGCCATCGTCGTGCCACGAAGGATCCGCGTCCGCCTTCGTTTCGCGCCGCCCGAGGCACAAGTCACGCCCTTGCCGTGGGCCGGGCCTTCGTCGCTGATGCCGGCCAGCCCCCGGGGCAACAACGGCGAGGAGAACGGCACAAAAGGCTACTGCAAGGAACCGGTAGCTGTTCATCTCGCGGCCAATACCAAATGGCCGTTTTGGGAGGAAGCGAACGCCACTGCAGAAGTCGGCAGCAGCACCGTTTCTTCTCCCGTTGCGGCTGTCCAGAAACCCCAAGGAAAAAGCAAGCAATGGTGTCGTGAGATGATGCGAGCAAAACTGGACGAAAAGCGCGGCGAGGCCCCCCCCTGCACGCGCCACGCCGACCACGTGGAGACCCTGCAACCCAAGATCCGCTCCCGATGGAATCTGACACGACTCGTACATTTTGGGGCAGCATCCGAGATTCCAAACCCGAGCTCCGTATCGGCGGCGGAACCGGAATCCGGGAGAAATGGTCGTACCGGACGCGACAAGTCGAGCACGCCACGGTGTCACGGCTGAATATTCGACTCAACACAGGCCGTGGATAAAGCCCGTCGACGAGGTAATGGAGCCGGGAGCAGAAGCCTGAGCTCGACGCGCGACAGCACATGCGGTGGCGAAGGACCCAGGTGATCCGGCACTAAGCAAGACCCTGGCCGGGGAGGAGGTGAGCGAGGAGAGCTTCCTGGCCGGTCTAATGGCCGCCGAGTTATCCCCGCTACAAGAATGGTACGATGGATCCACGGCCTCCTGAGCCCTTCGACGACCATTCACCGCCCCGGCCAAGCCCAAAACGGAACCCTACTGGTGGATTCCTCGTGGAAGCCACGCGCTGGCACCGGGCCCTGAATGATGACACCCTCGTATCCGCACCGTCCAGCGGACCGGGGCCTACGGGGGGGGCCTGGTCCTTGGGAGCTCGGTCCAGAAGGCAGCGTCGGCTTCCAGAAAGCCTTCGGCGCGCAGCGAGTATACGTACCTCGGTGTATATCTGAGCCGTCACAAAGGCCCCCACGAGCCTGCGCCAAAAGGAGAAGCATTCAGCCGGCCAATTGCACCATGGGCGTAGATGAAGGCAAACGAAGCACGTGGTGGGCCTGCAGAGGAGCTAGACGGCGCAGGAGGGTCCTTGCAAATGAGGGGGACAATCAATCCCACCCTGATGTGGTAGGGAATGGCTCGGCGGTCGCCGTTGAAGCCTTGGCCGGGTTTCTGACTGGCGCGATGACGGCGGGTTTGATGCAACATTGCTTTTGCTCCTGGGATCCTCGCAGGCGTCGCGGCTCCCCCACAGGCGCCAACACCGGCGCTGTGCTTTTTCGGTCGACGGCGGGCGCGGCGTCGTCTCGCTGGAGGTCGTCTCGCGGGTCGCTGGAGGCACCCGGCTGCGGGACTTGCCCCTTTCCCACGGTACCAGCCGCGGCTCGCTCGGCGTTTTTGCCAATAGCGATCAGGCACTGGAGCTCTCGGCGAGAGGGCAGAGGCGAGCGTGGCTCGAAAGGGGGAACCGGGCCAAATTACGGATTACGGCCGGATCATACCATTCGGAGCTACATATACCTCGGCGGGCCGGGGTTTCCCCTCGACGGCCGTGCCTGCCCTCGCTTTCCTCGACCCTCAACCCGTGATGGCCACGCTGTCCCTGCCCAGCGCTCACGCCTGATCGAGACACGAAGAAAGACGCCTACGGCTGCGCGGCGGGACGGACGGCGGAGCAAGGCAGGCAGCCGGTAGCCGACCGTTTTTGCAGCTTTTTCAGCTTTGCGTCCCAGCCTGGGTCCCGCCTCTGGGAGATCCGATCTTCGTCCCGACGGGCTCGCTCCGGCGCTTGGTGGTTCCAGAAGGCGGCGGACACTGCTAAATTCGGATTTACGGCGTCGCGAAACGCCAAACGTCGAGAAACTAGGATTGCAAGACGAGCGACGGCTTCTGGCGCGAGACCTGGCCAGCTGTTGGGCGACTTGACACGCAGGTCAGCAAATCCCCTTTCTCATCGCATTCATGCGTCCCGGGAGCTCCCCTTTGTTTCTGCCTTCCCGCCCTTCTAGAAGGCGTCGCCGAAGCCCCGTCCCGTGGCAAACGGCGCCTGACGGGGACGTCGACGCCAGCGTCCCAGGAAAAGGAGGCGGCGGTGGGATTCCCCCCTGGACCCAGCAGAAGCACCGGCGCCGCATTAGGCTGGGAGCCGTTGTTTGAATGCTTTCCCTTTGGAGCGACTCTCCGAGGACTAACGGCCTGGGCAGGACAGGACTCGCGCGGCCACGCCCCGGCGGAGAGCTACCGGGCGACGGTCGAGGGCGCGACATCCGTTCGGGCGGCCAGAGCTCCGGCCGGTCTCTTTCGTTCGGCGACCGGTCAGCTGGTCTCGGCGAGGTGCGCGGAGGTGAAAGGTGGCGTTGGCGCTTCTTTGTCGGGCTTGCAGCACATCCCTTCCCCCCCGTCTCTTCCTTGAGAGGCGGGACGCAAGCGGCAGACGCAGAGGGACGGCAGCGGCGGAAATAACCATTCGTCGGCGCCCCTGACTCGCAAACCACCAACCCCGACCTCCGTGCGTCAACGGCAGAGCCAGCCGCACCATGGCCATCAACACGCTGCACCACCACAAGGTACGTGGGGTTTTCCGTCGGTCGGCCCCGGAACTGGTTTTTCTTGGTCTGAGAGGGTCGTCCCGCTGGGGAAACGGGCGAGGGCGCCCTCCTGCAGTGCAGTTCGGACCGCGGCCGCCTCGAGCGAGGGCGGGGCGCCGACTCGCAAAAGTACC
>Ga0247771_1000256_pt1 | contig 18741 bp, 15 predicted proteins | sample UWRJL197509C6_FD_179948 | JGI IMG/M metagenome (GOLD analysis project Ga0247771, IMG submission 179948) | Plant litter microbial communities from Arlington Agricultural Research Station in Wisconsin, United States - UWRJ-L197-509C-6 | ecosystem: Environmental > Terrestrial > Plant litter >...
CCATCGGCGGTCCGGTAGATCCGCGAGGAATCGCCGGGCCCGATCGACAGCACCACCGCGTTCAACGCGTCGAAGGCCTCGACGTCCCGGAACTCCAACGCCCCGGTGTCCGGCGGCCCGACCGAAGCCCAGGTAGCCCCACCGTCGACGGTCCGCAGCACCGTCCCCTTGGACCCGCTGACCCAGACCACCCGCGCGTCGACGACGGACAGTCCGCGGAACTGGGCATCACTCCCGGTCGCCTTGACCACCCAGGCGAGCCCTCCGGACGCCGAGGACACCCCCGGCACCAGCAACGACAACAAGACCGCGACCACAACGCCCAACACCCGCATGTCCGCCCCTCTCGGTTGCGGCCATGCTGCCCCACCACGCGCGAGAGGGGACCCCTACCGAAGTAGGGATCCCCTCCAGCCGAACACCGAGCAGGATCAGAGCGACGCGATCAACCGTTCGACGCGTTCGTCGACGGCCCGGAACGGGTCCTTGCACAGCACGGTCCGCTGCGCCTGGTCGTTCAGCTTCAGGTGCACCCAGTCCACCGTGAAGTCACGCCCGGCGGCCTGCGCCGCCGCGATGAAGTCGCCGCGCAGCTTCGCCCGCGTGGTCTGCGGCGGGGTGTCCTTGGCGGCTTCGATCTCGCCGTCGTCGGTGACCCGTTCGACCTGGCCCTTCCGCTGCAACAGGTCGAAGATGCCCCGGCCGCGACGGATGTCGTGGTAGGCCAGGTCGATCTGCGCGATCCGCGGGTTGGACAGGTCCATGTCGTGCTTGAGCTGGTAGCGCTGCATCAGCCGGTGCTTGATGGCCCAGTCGATCTCGCGATCGATCTTGGACAGGTCCTCGGCCTCGATCGCGTCGAGCGTCCGGCCCCACAGTTCGAGCACGCGCTCGGCCATCGGGTCGGGCGAGCGCTTGGCGACGTGTTCGACGGCCCGCTCGTAGTACTCGCGCTGGATGTCCAGCGCCGACGCCTCCTTGCCGCCCGCGAGCCTGACGGTGCGACGACCGGTGAGGTCGTGGCTGATCTCGCGAATGGCCCTTATCGGGTTGTCCAGGGAGAAGTCCCGGAACTGCACCCCCTGCTCGATCATCTCGAGCACGAGGTTCGCGCTGCCCACCTTGAGCAGCGTCGTCACCTCGGACATGTTGGAGTCGCCGACGATCACGTGGAGCCTGCGGTAGCGCTCGGCGTCGGCGTGCGGCTCGTCGCGGGTGTTGATGATCGGGCGGGACCTGGTCGTGGCGCTGGAGACGCCCTCCCAGATGTGCTCGGCGCGCTGCGAGAGGCAGAACACCGCGCCGCGAGGGGTCTGGAGGACCTTCCCCGCTCCGCAGATGAGCTGGCGGGTCACCAGGAACGGCAGCAGGACGTCCGCGATGCGGGAGAACTCCCCCGCGCGGGCGACCAGGTAGTTCTCGTGGCAGCCGTAGGAGTTGCCCGCGGAGTCGGTGTTGTTCTTGAACAGGAAGATGTCCCCGCCGATGCCCTCGTCGGCGAGCCTGCGTTCGGCGTCGACGAGCAGGTCTTCGAGGATCCGCTCCCCCGCCTTGTCGTGGGTGACGAGCTGGGCCAGGTCGTCGCACTCGGCCGTCGCGTACTCCGGGTGGGAGCCCACGTCGAGGTACAGCCGGGAGCCGTTGCGCAGGAACACGTTCGAGGAACGCCCCCACGACACGACCCGGCGGAACAGATACCGCGCGACCTCATCCGGGGACAACCTGCGCTGCCCGTGGAAGGTGCAGGTCACCCCGTACTCAGTCTCAATCCCGAAGATCCGCCGCTGCATCCCTCAACAGTAGGCGCAAATCGCTCCGCCATCAGTGATCCAAACGGGCGGCGTGCCCGATTCGGGCTAACGTCGTCGTGTGTTGAGACGAGTGCGCAAGTCGGGGGCCAGGGTCGGCCTGCTCGACCAGAAGCTGGTGCGAAAGAGCGCGAACCTGCCGTTGACCTCGGCTGATGCCGGGTTGAAGCGGCTCACGAAGACGGCCAACCACGGCCTGCTGTGGTTCGCCATAGCGGCTCTGCTGGCCACGCGGAAGGGGATAACCCGGAAGGCCGCGTTGCGCGGCGTGGTGGCGATCGCGGGGGCCAGCTTCAGCGCGAACGCCATCGGCAAGACCCTGTTCCCGCGCCGCAGGCCCGCGGCCGACCTGGTGCCGATGGCGAGGAGGCTGACCAAGCGGCCGACGTCGTCGTCGTTCCCGTCGGGTCACGCGGCGTCCGCGGCGGCGTTCACCACCGCCATCGCGATGGACTCGCCGAAGACCGCCGCCGTGATCGCCCCGATCGCCGCCGCCGTGGCGTACTCGCGGGTGCACACCGGCGTGCACTGGCCGTCGGACGTGGCCGCGGGCGCGGCGATCGGCGTCGGCGCGGGGCTGCTGACCCGCCGGTGGTGGCCGCTGGGCCGGGAGGAGCCCGCGTCGGCGTACGAGCACACGACGCTGGACGAGCTGGTCGACGGCGAGGGCCTGGTGGTGGTCGTCAACCCCGGTTCGGGCCCGAGCGCCACCGACCCGTCCGAGCAGATCCAGCAGGCGTGGCCCAAGGCCACCGTCATCGCGATCGACCACCTCGACACCGTGATCGAGGACCACCACCCGCGCGCGCTCGGCGTCGCGGGCGGCGACGGGTCCGTGGCGGCGGTCGCCGCGATGGCCGCGGAGCACAAGCTGCCGATGGTGCTGGTGCCCGCGGGCACGCTCAACCACTTTGCCCGCGACGTCGGCGTCGAGGGCCTGGCGGACGCCGAAACGGCGGTCGCGGCCGGTGACGGCGTGCGGGTCGACCTGTCCACCGTGGAGGTCGACGGCGGCGACCGGATCTGGTTCGTCAACACCGCGAGCCTCGGCGGCTACCCGGACATGGTGCGGCTGCGCGAGAAGCTGGAGAAGCGCTGGGGCAAGTGGCCCGCGGCGGGCATCGCGATGTTCAAGGTGCTGCGCACCTCGCAGCCGCTGCGCATGGAGCTCAACGGCGAACCGCACCTGGTGTGGATGCTGTTCGTCGGCAACGGCCCGTACCTGCCGAAGGGCTTCGCCCCGACCACCCGGCCGAAGCTCGACTCGGGCCTGATGGACGTGCGCTTCATCCGCGCGGACACCAAGGCCTCGCGGACGCGGTTCTTCCTCGGCGCGCTGCTGGGCTCGCTGCACCGCAGCCGGACCTACCGGCACATGGAGACCCGCACGATGGACGTCCGCGTCTTCGGCACCGACGTGGCCATCGCGACCGACGGCGAGGTCGGTCCGACCGGCGACCGCTTCCGGTTCCGCTCGCACCCGGCGGCCCTCGCGATCTACCGCCCGTGAGGGCTTGATCCTCACGCAACGGGAGGTCCTAGCGTCGTCGTCATGACCGGAAACGACGGTGTCGAGCGGCGGTGGAGCGTCGGTGAGCTGGCGCGTTCCACCGGCCTGACCGTGCGCGCGCTGCACCACTACGACGAGATCGGGTTGGTGCGGGCGAGCGAGCGGACCGGGGCGGGCCACCGCCGCTACACCGAGGGCGACCTCCAGCGGCTGTACCGGGTGTGCGCGTTGCGCGGGCTCGGGCTGTCGCTGGAGGAGATCGGGTCGGTGCTCGCCCGCCCCGCCGACGACGTGTCGGCGCTGCGGGCCGTGCTGGTGGGCCAACTGGCGCACCTGGACGAGCAGGCGATCCGCGTGACGCGGTTGCGCACGCGGATCGGCCACCTGCTGAGCAGGCTCGACACCTCGGGGATGCCCGATCCGGAGCAGCTGACGACGACTCTGGAGATGATCTCGATGTTGGACGACCACTACACCCGCGAGCAGCAGGACCAGCTGGCCGCGCGCCGCGACGCGCTCGGCCGGGACCGGATCGAGGCGTTGAAGTTCGAGTGGTTCGGGCTCGCGCAGCGGCTGCGGCAGCTCCAGCAGGAGGACGTGCCGGTCGACGACCCGTGCGTGCAGGAGCTGTCGGCGCGGTGGGACGAGATCGGCACGGCGTTCCACGGCGGCGACACGGCGATCGTCGCGGCCACGGACACCGCGTACGACGGCCTGAAGGAGACCCTGAACCGGCAGCTCGGCTGGCCCGCCCCCGGCGAGGGCCCCGACCTCGTGGACTACGTGAAGCGGGCGCGCGAGGTCCGGGCGTGACCGACGGCAGGCGCCGGGGCGAGCGGAGCTGAACGGGTGGGCCGGACCACGACGGCCCGGCCCACCCAGCCTCGAAACGGCCGACCTGTCCGGTAATATCGTTGACCCGGTCAACGACTCGGTTGAGGTGGTCAACGGTGACGGTCCCCGAGGTGCGCGCGTTCACCCGCTTCTACACCCGTGTGATCGGCCTGCTCGACCGCGGCTACCTGGACTCGCCGTACTCGGCGACCGAGGTCAGGGTGCTGTTCGAGCTGGCCTGCCGCGACCGCTGCGAGGTCGCCGACCTGCGCTCCGACCTCGGGTTGGACGCGGGCTACCTGAGCCGCATCCTCACCCGGTTCGAGACCGACGGCCTCGTCGAACGCGAGCCGTCGCCCACCGACGGCCGCCGCCAACTCGTCCGGCCGACCGACCGGGGCCTCGACGTGTTCGCCGCGCTGGACCGGAAGTCGTCCGACGAGATCGCCGCGATGCTCGCCGACGTGCCCGAGGCCGACCGCCGACGACTGGTCGCCGCGATGGCCACGATCCGGCGCACGCTCGGCGGCGCTCCCCCGGCGGCCTACGTGTTGCGCCCGCCTCGGCCCGGCGACCTCGGGTGGATCGTGCAGCGGCACGGCGTCCGCTACGCCGAGGAGTCCGGCTTCGACACGACGTTCGAGGCGCTGGTGGCGCAGGTCGTGGCGGACTTCGGCCGGAGCCACGACCCGGCCCGTGAGGCGGCCTGGATCGCGGAGGTCGACGGCGAGCCCGCCGGGTCGATCCTGTGCGTGCGGGACGACGACGAGACGGCGAGGCTGCGCCTGCTGCTGGTCGAGCCGTCCGCGCGCGGACTGGGCATCGGCGCGCGGCTGGTCGAGGAGTGCGTGCGCTTCGCCCGGCGGGCGGACTACCGGCGGGTGGCGCTGTGGACCGTGGCGGGGCTCGACCCGGCGCGTCGGATCTACCAGCGGGCGGGGTTCGCCCTCGTGGCCGAACGGCCCCAGCGGCTGTTCGGCCGAGATGTGATCGGCCAGGACTGGGAGTACCGCTTCCAGGGTGAATAGCGCCCATAGGTATTTCGCATTTAGGCTGATCGACAGTCCTTGATCGGTCACTTACGATCGCGCTTTCCGACTTCCGTAAAAATCGGGAAGAGGAGTTCGCGAGTGGTCAATGCCGTCGATCCAGACACCTCGACTACCCCTAGCGTCAACATCACCGCAGGTAGGCGGATCGAGATAGGCAAGCTGGCCGAAGTATTGGGCCGATTGTCGGATTGCTCTCCCCAGGTGGTGGAGATCCACGGCGAAACCGGAATCGGCAAGACTCGATTACTGGACGAACTCGCCCGAATGGCCGCAGACCACGGAATGGAATTGGTATCAGGTCGGGCGGGCGAATACGAGCGCGATGTCCCTTTCGGGATGGTCACGCAGGCGTTGGACCGGCTCGCGGGCCGGGAGGTCGACGACGAGACGCGGCTGGTGCTCGACGCCCTCTCCCCCGACCTCGCGGCGGGTCTGACGGGCGGCGCCGAGCGGTACCGGCTGTACCGGGCGGTGCACCGGATGGCGACCAGGTTCGCCAAGCCGCCGGGGCTGGTGGTGCTGCTGGACGACCTGCACTGGGCCGACACGGCGTCGGTGGAACTGGTGGAGCACCTGCTCCAGGACATGCCGCGGGTGCCGCTGCTGATCGCCGTCGCCTACCGCGGCCACCACGTGCCGCCGGGTCTGCCCGGCGCGCTCGCCAGGACCAGGGCCGACGTCACCCGCCTCGCGCCCGGCCCGTTCGACGCCGACGACGTGGCCGAACTCCTGCCGGACGCGACCGCGCGCCGCAGGCGGCTGCTGCTCGCGGCCAGCGGCGGCAACCCGCTGTACCTGGACGCGCTGGCCCGCGTGGACGACCGGACCGTGGCCGCGCTCGCCGACCCCGACCACGCCGACCCGGACGAGATGCCGCGACGGCTGCAAGCCCTGCTGATGACCGAACTCCGGTCGCTGGACGCGACGCGGCGGCTGGTCGCGCAGGCCGCCGCCATCGCGGGCGACCCCGCCGACCTCGACCTCGTCACGAGCATCGCGGACGCCCCGGAGGACGAGGTGTTCAAAGCCCTCGACGACCTGGTGGCGCTGGGCGTCGTGCACACAGCCGGGTCGCGGTTCCGGTTCCGCCACCCGCTGGTGCGGGCCGCCGCCTACCAGTCGGCCGGTCCGGCGTGGCGGATCGGCGGCCACCGCCGGGCCGAGGAGTACCTGCGGGCGCGCGGCGGTCCGCTGCCGCTGCGGGCGCACCACCTGAGCCGCGCGGCCCGGCACGGCGACGACGACGTGATCACCACGCTCGCGGAGGCCGCGGGCGCCGCGCTGGACAACGCCCCCGCGCACGCCGTCGAGTGGGCGCGGACCGCGGTGCGGCTGCTGCCGGAACGCGCGGAGCGGCGGGCGGAAGTGCTGCTGCTCCTGGCGCGGGCGCTCGGACTGACCGGCAGGTTGGAGGAGAGTCGGGAGATCCTGCACGAGGTGCTGGAGACGTCCGGTCCGCCGCGCGGGGTGGCGGTGCGGTTCTGCGCGGTCGTGGACCGGCTGCTGGGCAGGCTGGACGAGGCGCGGGCGCTGGTGGAGGCCGAGTCCGACGCCGACCAGGACGAGCGGGGCCGGATGCTGGTGGAGCTGGCCGCGACGGACCTGCTGCGCGGCGACTTGGCGGGCTGCGCCGCGAACGCGCGCCGGGCCGTGGACGCCGGGCCGGAGGACCGGGGCCAGTTGGCGGCGGGCACGACGCTGCTCGGGCTGGCGGCGTTGCACGGCGCGGAGATCGCGGCGGCGCGCGAGCACCTGGTCGACGCCGTGCGGCTGGTGGACGGCCTGTCGGACACCGAGCTCCGCGACCACCTGCACGTGCTGCCGCCGTTGGCGTGGCTGGAACTGCACCTGGAGCGGTACGCCGACAGCGCGCGGCACCTGGGGCGGGGACTGGCCATCGCGCGGGCCAACGGGCAGACGCACGTGCTGCCGTACCTGCTGATCGTCGACTCGGCGGTGCAGGCCAGGACCGGGCGGTTGACGCAGGCCCGGCGGCGGGCCGAGGACGCGCGCGAGACGTCCGCGCTCATCGGCAGCCCCGAGACGACCGCGATGGCGAACGCGATCGAGCTGCGCTCGGCGCTGTGGCAGCGGGGCCCGGAGGCGTCGCTGCCGCTGGGCGCGACCCGCGCCAAGTCGCGGTGGTGGGCCGAGGAGTCCGACCTGTTCGTCACGTCCGTGCACCTGTTCGCCGACCGGCCCGCCCAGGCCGTCGAGCACATCGCGCCGCACGTCGGGGACGACCCGAAGGACGTCGTCGGCCTGCACGCGGTGCGGTGGGTGGGGTCGCTGGCCATCGCCAAGGCGCACCTGGGGTCGTTGGACGAGGCACTGGACCTCTCCGAGCACGCGCTGCTGCTGGCCGCCGCGATGGACCTGCCGTTCCAGCACGGGATCGCGCACCTGACCCGGTCGCGGGTGCTGGCCGAGTGCGGGCAGCTGCCGTTGTCGGTGGACGAGGCGTCCGTGGCCGTGCGGTGGTTCACCGAGGCGCGCGCGCCGCTGTACCGGGCGATGGCGCACGACTTCGCCGCCGTCGCCCTGTCCGCCGCCGGGGACCTGCAACGGGCGCGCGTCGAGTTCGGGAAGGCCAAGAACGGGTACGCCGCGTGCGAGGCGGGGTGGTTGCTGACCCGCGTGCGCAACAGCGAGAGCCGGTTGGGAGCGCGCGCTCCACGACCTCGGCGGCCGGACGCCGTGGGGACCGTGGACGCGCTGTCGGTGCGGGAGCGGGAGATCGCCCGGCTGGTGGCGGACGGGTTGACCAACCGGGAGATCGCCGCGCGGCTGTTCCTGAGCGCGAAGACCGTGGAGGCGCACCTGGCCCGGATGTTCACCAAGCTGGGGGTGAAGTCGCGGGTCGGGGTGGCGCAGCGGCTGTCGGGGGCGGAGTCGGGCTAGCGGGGTTGCAGGAGTCGGCCCCCGAGCGCGGCCACCGCGCACAGGGCGAGCGCGACGACCGCCCCGACCGTGTAGCCGGAGTTCTCCGGGAACGGGGACGGGGCGATCGTCCGCGCGGTGAGGATCGTGGCGCTCAGCGCGCTGCCGACGGAGTAGCCGATCGTGCGGAGCACCTGGTGCAGGGCCAAGCCGCTGCTGGTCTCCTCGACCGGCACGCCGGAGACGACCATGCGCGGCAGGACCGCGAACACGACGCCGGTGCCGACGCCCGCGATGCCCATGACGACGAACATCTCCCACAGGTGGGTGCGCGCGGTGGCGAACAGCAGGAGCGCCGCGCCGAACGCCGCCACCCCGGCGGGGAGCAGCACGCGGGGGCTCGCGCCGAACCGGGCGGCGACGGTGCTGGCGGTGAAGCTGAGCACGGACATCGGGACCAGCACCAGGCCCGCCACCACCACCGGCGCGCCGAGGCCGTAGGAGACCGAGGTCGGGGTCTGGACGTAGCGGATGACCATCGACATGAGCATGTACATGCCGATGCCCGCCACCAGGCCGGTGGCGTTGGCGGCCAGCACCAGCGGGGACCGCATCAGGCGGAGGTTGACCAACGGGTGCTCGGTGCGCAGCTCGTGGCGGCACCAGACGGCGAGGAAGACCACGGCCGTGGCGAAGGCGACGAGTTCCTGCGGTGAGGTCCAGTGCCAGCTCGGGCCTTCGCTGAGCGCGACCAGGAGGGCGGCGATGCCGGGAGCGAGGAGCGCCGCCCCGGCCGTGTCGAACGGGCTCGTGGCGCGGGGAGTGCTGCGGGGGATCACCAGGTACGCCAGCACGATGGCCACCACGCCGAGCGCCGCCGCCAGCCAGAAGCCCGCGTGGAAGCCGAGGTTCCCGGCGATCAGGCCCATCAGCGGGTAGCCGAGGCCGATGCCCACCACCGCCGTGACGGAGAGGGTCGCCACGGCGGTCCGCGCCCGGTCCTGCGGGAGGTTGTCGCGCGCGGTGCTCATCAGGAGCGGGAGCAGCGCCAGGCCCACGCCCTGCATGGCCCGGCCCGCGAGCATCAGCGCGAACGGCAGGGGGAACGCCGCCAGGACGCTGCCGGTCAACAGGACGGCCAACGCGGTCAGCAGGACCGAGCGGCGGTTCGGGCCGTCCCCGAGCTTGCCGATCACCGGGGTGGTGAGTGCTCCCACCAGCAGCGTGAGGGTCACCGACCACTGCGCGCTGCCGAGGCTGACGTGGTAGTCGGCCGCGACCGTGGGGATCAGCGGCGCGCCCAGGCTGCTCACGACCGCGATGAGGAGGCCGATGTAGACCAGGGTCGGGGTGAGGGCCCTGGGGGTGGCGGCCACCGGTGCGGTGCCGAGGGAGGTCATGGGCGGCCTTCGCGTGTGGGCGGTGGGGTGCCCGCAGATTACTTGGCTACGCGAAGTAGTTCGACGTGTCGCGGGTCATGTGGCGCTCGTCGACGCCGCTCGGACCGGTGTCGGTGAACCCGTGCCGCCGGTAGAGCGCGACGGCGGCGTGGTTGGCGGCCTTCACCACCAGGCGGACTGGGCCGTTCGCCCACTCCAGCACCGCGGCCACCAGTGCGTCGCCCACGCCCCGGCCGCGCGCGAACGGCTCGACCCACAGCGAGATCAGCTCCACGCCGTGGCCGTGCCGCAGCCCGCTGACCATGCCCGCGGGCTTGCCGTCCACGAACGCCAGCAGGTCGTGGGTGCCGCCGCTCAGCCTGGCCCGCCAGCGCTCCTCGGTGTCCCCCTCCCCCTGCCAGTCGGCGAGTCTGGCGCCGAAGGCCTCGGGGGCGCCGCTCAACGCCGAGAGCCTCAGCTCCCGCCAGTCCGCCCAGTCGTCGGGCCCGAGCACGCGGAGTACGACCACCGGACCACTCTGGCCGGCCGGTCGGGCGACCGCAACGCGATTACCGGCCCGTCCCCTCCTCCACCACGGGCATGGCGCGCCAGGCGTCGAGGTCGGTCAGGTCGTCCGGGGCCGACGCGCACACGACGTACCGGCCGGGGGTCATCGCCGTGTAGCGGCCCGGCAGGAGGGCCAGGCACTTCTCGTGGACGGCCTGCGGCTTCTCGTCCGCGACGACGTAGCCGACGAGGTCGGTCGAGCCGAACACGGCCGCCGGGCCGCCGGTGGCCTCCTCCAGGACCTTGCGCACCTCGGCCAGTTCGACCCAGCAGGAGTCGACGAGCGCCCAGCCCTCGCCGCGCTCCACCGGCGCGATGCCGGTGATGGCGGCCACCTCCCCCACCGGCACCTCACGGGTGCCGGACGCGACCAGCAGCGCCTCCACGCCGCGCAGGAAGCCCTCGATGTCGGCGGGCGGCAGGTAGCGGGTGTCCGCGTACAGGGCGAGTTCCACGTCGTGGCCCGCGCTGATCACGGTGAAGTAGAACGCCACCGGGTACGAGGTCGCGGGCAGCCAGGTGAACACCGAGTCCGGGACGTCGCCCGAGGCGAGCGGGGCGGCGTCGACCGGGCGTTCCTCGCCGTGCGCGCCCACGTCGTTGAACACGCAGTCGCGCTGGAAGCGGGTACCGCGCTCCAGTGCGACGCCGTCCATCCTGGGCCACAGGCGCTTGGCCTCGAACTGGCTGTAGCGGTAGGCGTTCATCGTCGCGAGCCGGACGCCGCGGACCACGTCGTCCACTGTGGACTCGCCGAGTTCGAACGGCACCAGCGCGTCCTGGGCGATGGTGCCCACGTAGTCGGCCATGCCGGGGCGGAAGCGGTTGCCGCAGATGGAGACCAGCGCACCACGCGGGTTGCCGGTGCGGACCGCGAGCAGCGTGGCCGCCAGCGCGAGCAGGACCGTGGAGTGGCTCACGCCGGTCCTGGCCACGATCGCGGGCAGCGCCAACCCCGCCGCGCGGGACTTCAGGTAGCCCTCGCGACACCCTTCGGGTCCCACGACCGGCACGGAGAACATGCACTGCGGCATCCGGCGCAGCTGCGTCTCCCAGAACCTCAACGCCCCCTCGGCTCGGCGGCGAGCGGGTTCGGTGGCCTCAAGGGCGGCCTGGTCGAGGGGCTGGTGCGCGGTCGGGCCGACCACGCGCAGGGCGGGGTCGGCGAGCATCGCGGCCAACTGGGCGGCCACCAGGGAGATGCTGGCGAAGTCCGTGGCCAGGTGCGACAGGGCCAGCGCGACCAGGTGGGGCACTCCGTCGCGGGTGGCGACGGCGACCCGCAGCGGGAGGTCGACGCCGTAGTCGAACGGCTGCGCCGCCAGGCGTTCGCGGAGGACCGGCTCCACGTCGGGGCCGTCCAACTCGGCCAGTTCGACGGCGAGGACGCCCTCGGTGGCGACGACCTGCTTCGCGCGGTCGCCGGGGATGATCGTGGTGCGCAGCGCCTCGTGGCGGGCGATCAGGACGGCCAGGACGTCGGCGATGTCGGCCGGGGTGACGCCCTCGGGCACAGGGATGAAGCGGCACAGGATGTCCGAGCGCTCCTGGCGCTGCGCGCCGATCCACTCCAGGACGTTGCCCTGCCCCAGGGTGACCGGCCCCTCGCCGCCGCGGGCTCCGGTGAAGTCGACGCGCAGTGGTCCCATCGCTTGCCTCCCTAGGTCGCAGCCGTGCCGACGGTAGAGCGGAGCACCGGGCGCAGCATGGGGGAAAACCCTTGTTCCACCACGTAATCGCCGCTCGCGGCATGGACCGGGAGCGGTCGCGCGGACAGGATCGGGCGTCATGAGATCAGTGACGCTGCGCCGTCGGGACGCGGAGGAGACGCGGGCCGTGCTGGACGACGCCGTGCGCGTGCACGGCGAGGTCCACGCCGAGCCGCCGTTCCGCGGGGTCGACTACTACTCCGACGAGCGGTTCCGCGACCGGCTCGCCATCGCGGTGCGGCAGCCGGGGTTCGGCCTGCTGGCGGCCGAGGACGACGGGGAGACCGCCGGGTACCTCTACGGGTTCGCGCTGGCCCCCTACACCCGCTGGTGGTCGCCGTTGAAGGACCTGCTGCCCGCCGAGACCACGGCGGAGACCGGGGTCCGCACGGTGTTCATCCAGGAGATCATGGTCCGCAAGCGGTGGCGCGGCAGGGGGATCGCCCGGACCCTGCACGACGAGTTCCTGAGCGGCCGCACCGAGGAGCGTGGGCTGATGTGCGTGGAGCCGGGCAACGAGCCCGCGCGGTCGGCGTACCTGCGGTGGGGGTGGACGCCGGTGGCGACGACGACGTTCGCGGCGGCAGGCCCGGCGTTCGACTGCCTCCTCAAGCCGCTCCGTAGGGTGCGGGTGTAGGGATTCCCCTCATGCTGTGGTCTGGACAACCTCCCTAACGTCTGGCCCATGTCCAGTCGGGTCACCACCTTGGAGCGGATCGCCGCCTTCACCCCGCGCCACTCGATCCCCATCGAGGACGCCGGGGAGTCGTTGGGGCTGAACAGGTACGTCGTGCGGATGTTCCGCAACATCCACGGGTTCGACCGCCTGCACGAGGACGCCCAGCTCGACCTGTTCGGGCTCGTCACGGCCGCCGCGGAGCTGGTGGTCAAGGCGACCCCGGACCCGAGCGCGATCAGGTACCTGCTGTTCGCCCACACCGTGCTCGACGTGACGCCGTCGACCATCGACGCGGCCGACGTGATCCGCGAGGCGCTCGGGCTCGTCAACGCCGACGCCTTCGCGGTCACCCAGCAGCACTGCGCGAGCGGGCTCGCGGCGATCGACATCGCGGGCGAGCTGCTGCGGGCCGACGACGACCCGACGGCCCGCGCGCTGGTGCTCACCGGGGAGAAGCCGGTGACGGCGCGGTTCCGCGTCGTCAACAACACCACGATCCTCGGCGAGGCCTCCACGGCGTGCCTGGTGGGCGCGGGTGGCACGGGCGACGTGGTGCGGGCGTACGCGACCAAGACGCAGGTACTGCTGTCCGACGGCGTGTACCTGGCCGAGGACCTGGTCACCGAGTTCAACGACAACTACACGGCCTTCCTCTCGGAGGCGATCCACAAGGCGCTGGGCCAGTCCGGGCTGACGTTGGACGACATCACCATGCTGGTGCCGCACAACGTGAGCAAGCTGCTCTGGTGGCGCACGCTCGACGAGCTGGACATCGACCGCTCGCGGGCGTTCTTCGACAACATCGGCCGCTACAGCCACTGCTGCTGCGCCGACCCGTTCCTCAACTACGCCACCCTCCGCGACGAGGGTCGGCTGGTCGAGGGCGGCCTGTACCTGCTGACGTCGGTAGGCCTGGGCGCCACCTACGCGGCGATGGTGATCGAGCACCGCGGCGGAGGAGCGACGGCATGACCACGGACTACTTGCGCGGCATCAAGAAGGCCCTCACCGGCGGCGAGGACACACCCCTCGTGCTGGTGTGCAACTTCGAGGCGGAGGCGTTCTGGGCCAAGGGCCACCTGGGGCTGCCGAACGTGCCGTTCTCCGGCTCCACGCGGCTCGTGCAGCGGATGGAGGAGCTGGGCGTGCTGCTGGCGGGCCCAGGCGACTTCCTCGTGCTCTCGGAGGACCTGGACCCCGGTTTCCGCCGCTACGCCGAGGACCTCGGCTTCGCGCTGCCGACCGTGCTGGTCCCGGAGAACGTGGAACCCGGCCGCCCAACCACGGAGGACGTGCTCGACTCCCCCGTGCTGCTGGCGGCGTTGCGGGCGACCTCCGGCGCGCTGCTGCCGATGGGCACGACCGCGCTGGAGCAGAGGCTCTCGGAGGTCACGGGGCTGCCGCTCGCGGTGCCGAACGCCGACGTGTTCGAGCGGGTGAACAGCAAGGTCTACGGCCGCCGCGTCGCCGTGGCCGGTGGTCTGCGGCCGGTGCCGGGCTTCGAGTGCGAGACCGTCGCCGAGTTCCTGGCCGTGCTCGACGAGGTCGAGCCGCTGGTCGCGCAGGGCGAGCGGGTCGTGGTGAAGGACGCCTACGGCGTGTCCGGCAAGGGGCTCGTGGTGCTGGACTCCACGATCAAGGCCTCCGGCGTGCGCAAGCTCGTGACCCGGCGGGCCGCGCGCACCGGGGACGACCGGCTGCACGTCGTCGTGGAACGCTGGCTGCCCAAGAAGTTCGACCTCAACTACCAGTTCACCGTGGGCCGCGACGGCGGTGTCGCGTTCGACTTCGTCAAGCAGGCCCTCACCGAGGACGGCGTCCACAAGGGACACCTGGTCCCCGCCGAACTCCAGCCGCACCACCACGACGAGCTGCGGCACGCCGCCGAGGTCATCGGCGCTCGGCTGCACGCCGACGGGTTCAGCGGCGTCGCGGGCGTGGACGCGATCCTCGGCCAGGACGACGTCCTGTACCCGCTGCTGGAGATCAACGCGCGGCTCAACATGTCGACCTACCAGGGCGGGGTCACCGAACGCCTGCTGCCCGACGGCAGCGCCTGCCTCGCGAAGCACTACACCCTGCGGCTGGCCGCCCGCACCCCGTTCGACGCCGTCCGCGCCGCTCTCGGGCCGCTGCTGGACGAGCGCGACGGCGAGCGCGTGGTGATCACCTGCGCGGGCACGGTCAACGCGAACGCGGCCGACGAGGCTCCGTTCGAGGGCCGCCTCTACGCGGTCCTCGTCGCCCCGGACCGGGCGCGCCTCGCCGACCTGGACTCCGCCGCCCACACCGCACTCTTGACGTTGGAGACCCGATGACGAGCGAGTACACCGTGCAGGGCCACCCGATCAGCGCGCTGGCCGAGCGGTTCGGCACACCGCTGTACGTCTACGACGGCGACGTGCTGCGCGACGTGTACCTCTCGCTGCGCGAGCGGCTCGACCCGCGCGTGGACGTCCTGTACTCCGCCAAGGCGAACCCGAACGTCAGCGTGTGCGCGGTGCTCCGGTCGCTCGGCGCGGGCATCGAGGTGTCGTCGCTGGTGGAGCTGCTGACGGCGCAGAAGGCCGGCGCCGCGCCGGAGGACGTGATCTTCCTCGGGCCCGGCAAGTCCGTGGAGGAGCTGCGGGCGTGCGTCGACCTCGGCGTGCACGCGATCGTCGCCGAGTCGCTGGACGAGCTGGAGCTGCTCAACGACCTGCGCGTACCCGGCGGGGTGCGGGTCATGCTGCGGGTCAACCCGTCGTTCGAGTCCAAGGGCGCGCGGCTCGCGATGGGCGGCAAGCCCCGGCAGTTCGGCATCGACCAGGACGTGCTGCTGCGCTCCCGGTCGTTCCTGCGGTCGCTGCGGCACGTCGAGGTCATCGGTGTGCACGGCTACATGGGCACGCGGATCCTGGAGGCCGAGGGGGTCGTGCACAACACCCGCGGCATCCTCGCCGCCGCCGAGGAGCTGTCGGCGGAACTCGGCTTCGAGCTGCGGACCGTGGACGTCGGCGGCGGGCTGGGCGTGCCGTACTTCGACAACGAGAAGGACCTGGACGTCGACCTGCTGGCCACCGGCGTGAACGCGGCCGTCGCCGACTTCCTGGACCGGCGGCCGGGCTGCCGGGTCATCACCGAGCTGGGCCGGTACCTGGTCGGCTGGTGCGGCACGTACGTCGTGCGCGCCCGGTACGTCAAGGAGTCCATGGGCGAGTGGTTCGTCGTCGCCGACGGCGGCACCAACCACCACATGGCCGCGGTCGGCATCGGCAGCTTCGTGAAGCGCAACTTCCCGGTGCGGTCGCTGACCCGCTACACCGAGCCCGCGCTGCGCCCGTACAACATCACCGGCCCGCTGTGCACGCCGAACGACGTGGTGGCCAAGCAGGTCGCGCTCCCCGAGGTGCGGCCGGGCGACCTGCTGGGCGTCGAGCGGTCCGGCGCGTACGGCCCCACCGCCTCGCCCGGCCTGTTCCTCAGCCACGGCTTCCCGGCCGAGGTGCTGGTGCTCGACGGCACAGCGCACCTGGTGCGGCGCCGCGACACCGTCGACGACCTGCTCGGCAAGCAGGAACTGATCTTCCCCCAGAAATCCTAGAACTCTGAGAATAGGAGTCCACAATGGATCGTTCGAGCGTGGTCAAGACCATCACCGGCGCCCTGTCGGAGATCATGCAGCGCGAGTACTCCGACGTGACCGAGGAGACCCGGCTGTTCGAGGACCTGCACCTGGACTCCACGTCCGTGCTGACGCTGCTGATGGCGCTGGAGGACCAGACCGGCATCGAGGTCGACCCGGAGTCGTTGCAGATGGAGAACTTCCAGACCATCGGCACGCTGGCCGACTACATCGAGGGCAACCTCGACGTCTCCGTTTGACATGGCGCTGACGCTCCAGGCGGCGAGCGCGTACGTCGCCGACCACCGCAACCCCTACCAGCGCGACGACTGGCTGGTGTCCTACCAGCAGGACCTGCTGGCCCCGTTCGACGTGCCCTTCGACGAGAAGTTCCTCAAGCAGGGCGCGAACATCGGGTTCCAGGAGCTGGCCGAGCGCGCGTTGGACGGGCTCGGCGAACGGCCGCGGCCGGACCTCGTCGTGATCGCCCACGGCCTGCCGGACCACTACCCGTTCCGCTCCATCGGCGGGCACGTGGACAAGCTGGTCGGCGGTGGCTCGGAGAACTTCGCGATCTCCGACCAGGGGTTGCGGGCGCCGTTCACCGCGCTCCGGATCGGCAACGCCTACGCGCGGTCCGGCCGCGCCGACCTGGTCGCGGTGGTCGTCGTGGAGCAGTCGACGTTCGGCCAGGACGAACCACTGGCGCGGGACGGGAAGCTCGCGGACTCGGCGGCGTTCCTGCTGCTGGGCCGGGGGTCCGGGCCGTGGGAGGTGGCGGACGTGCCGCCGTCGGGGCACCTGGGCGCGCTGCTCCGCGCCGCCGTCGTGGGCGAACGCCCGCTCGTGGTGGCCGGGCCGTGGACCGACGCCGAGCAGGTCGCGGCGACCGGCCTGCCGGTTCACCGCGTCGAGCCCGGTTCCTACTGCACGAGCCTGTGGCTGGACCTGGCCCGGCACCACGAGGAGTGGGCCGAGCGGCACGACTCGATCGTCCTGTGCGACACCGATCCGCGCACCGGACGCAGCCACGCGGCGCTGCTGCGCCGCCGAGACACGGAGGGCACCACGTGAGCTACCCGGCGCTGCTGGACGCGCTGCACGACCGCACGGCGGGCGACCACCTCGTCGCCTCGGCGGCGGGCGTCGTCGTCGCCTCCCGCGACACCGTCACGGGCGAGCACCCGCTGACCAGGTTCGGCCTGGGGGTGGACCGCTCGGAGCCGGACCCCGCCGACGTGCTCGACCGGTTCGCCGACGGGCTGCTCGACCTGCACCGCGACCTGCTGCGGCAGGGCATCGACCACGCCGTGGAGCACCTCAACAGCCGTACGTCCGGCGACACGACCCTGCTGGACCGGCAGCTCGTGCAGGCGTCGCTGGCCGACGTCGCCATCGAGGTCCGCGAGAGCGAGGCGCTCCGTCCGCACGACGCCGCCACCCGCTGGCGCGCCCACCAGGGCCTCGTCAAGGCCGGTCGGCTGCTGCTGACCCTGCTGGGGGCGAGCAGCTTCCTGGTGTCCGGTCCCGGCGGCGACCTGCACCTGGCCGAGGTCACCGGCAACGTCTACCTGCACCCCGGCGAGGAGAACCGATGACGAGCCTGCTGAGCCACGACGTCGAGCGCGGCGGTGAGGCGCTCGCGGAACCGCTGCGGCGCCTGCACTCCCAGTGCCGCGAGGTGTCGCCGATGTTCCGCGAGGTCGGAGTCGCGCTGGACCGCGACCCGGACTCGATCCGCGACTTCCTGCACCTGCCCGCGTTCGGCGTGCTGAGCCAGATCTTCACGCCGCCGGAGTTCCAGACCGGCGACCCGGTCGTGGACCCGTTCGACCCGACCTGCACGGCGCTGTGCGTCGTGCTGGAAGCCCTGTCGCACGGCGACCCCGGCGCGATCCTGGCCGGTCCCGGCGCGGGCCTGTGCCGGGACGTGGTGCGGGAACTGGGCGACGAGGGGCAGAAGGAGTCGTTCTTCGGCCAGGTGAACGACGGTCCGAAGTGGACGTTCTTCGGCCTGACCGAGCCCGGCAAGGGATCGGCGGCGCTGGAGCTGGAGACCAGGCTCGTGCCGGACGGCGACGACTGGCTGCTGTACGGCGAGAAGAAGTACATCGGCAACGGGGCCCGCGCGCAGCTCGGCGTGGTGTTCTGCCGCCGCGCGCCCGGACCGTGGGGCATCGAGGCCGTCGTGGTCGACCCGTCCGCCGAGGGCTTCACCGGCGAGCTGCTGCCGATGATCGGCCTGCGCGGGGCGCGGATCAGCCACCTGAAGTTCGACGGCGTGCGCATCCCGGCCGAGCGGGTGCTCGGCAAGCACCGCCCGCCGAGCCGCCGGGGCATCTACGGCGCCCTCCACGCCCTGCTGCGGTTCCGGCCGGGCCTGGGCGCGATGACGCTGGGCCTCACGCAGGCGGCCGTCGACTACCTCGCCGAGCACCGCCCGGTGCTGCCGAAGGCCGACCAGCTCCGCGTGGACGCGCTGAACGACCGGATCGCGGCCGTGCGCAGGCTGATGTACGAGGTCGCCGCGGACGTGGACCGCAGCGTGGTGAACGCGCACCGGATCGGCACGGTGAAGATGCGTGCCGCGCAACTCGGTGAGCAGGCCACGATCCTGGCCGCCGAGCTGCTCGGCCCGGCGTCGCTGATCGAGCACCCGTGGCTGGAGAAGGCCTACCGCGACCTGCGGGCGTTCGAGTTCATGGAGGGCACCAGCAAC
>Ga0247771_1000257_pt1 | contig 18613 bp, 14 predicted proteins | sample UWRJL197509C6_FD_179948 | JGI IMG/M metagenome (GOLD analysis project Ga0247771, IMG submission 179948) | Plant litter microbial communities from Arlington Agricultural Research Station in Wisconsin, United States - UWRJ-L197-509C-6 | ecosystem: Environmental > Terrestrial > Plant litter >...
CCGGGTGACGCGCTCGGCGAGGGAGCGGCCGCTGCCGGGCTTGATGGCCGAGTCGAAGGCGTTCCTCCCGCGATGCGCTGGGCCCGAAGGCATGATGGTCAGTCGGATGGGTTGGCCTACAATGTTAGCCATGCGGGTCTGCATCCTGCGGTGGAAAGGCTGCTCGGGCGCCGTACCCTTGGCGTTCGCCCCGTCAAAGTCCTTGACGGCGTTCTTTGCGTCGTTGTACGCCTCGTAGGTGACATAGGCCGTCCCCTCGCTTCTGCCGGCTCTATCGTACAGAAGCTCGAGTCTCGAGACGGGGCCGATGCCCTCGAACAGTTTCTGCTGCCGTCAGCGCATGCCTCGGCCGCGCCGCTGCGACCGGCCGTACCGTGAGGTCCTCTTCGGTCAGCTCGTAGTGGATGTTGTCGACGCGGATTCTCGTGCCTCGCGACTCGCTAGAGGCGTCTTCGTCAGGACTTCGTCTTTCATCGTGGCGCGGGAGGGCGTACTAGGCCTGTTCCGAGGCTTCCTGCCTGCCGCGTGGCGTTCTCGATCGTCGGTATCCTGCAGGGACGCGTGAGCGGGCAGCGCGGAGACAAGGCTGTGTCGAGGGCACAATACCGTTGTCCTCGAAGCGATCGTGAACCCATTCGCTGCGGCCGCCCGGTCAGTCTGCCGTCGGGGAGCTCGGGGGGTTGCGACGCGGACGCACTCATCTAGTCTTCGCGATTCGTCTCGAATAGACTAGCCGTAGGGAAAACAGGAGGGTCAGGTCAGCTGTGTTACCAAGTGGCCGTCTGCCTTCGCCGGTCGCGATCCGGGACATCTTGCTGAGGGCCGAAGCCGTGACCTGACGCCGTCCGACGGAACCGAAGAGAGCAGAGTTGGGTGTGCTGGAGGGAAGGAGAAGCTATCCACCTGCGCGGCTCCGAGTCAGCAACACCTTCCGCAGCCGGTGCCCCGGGGCGAGTCGCCGAGCTACCTTTCTAACACCATCGCGAGGATATTCGTCGCGCCGGTCTCCGCCGCGCCTCCGACCGCTGCCGCCTCCTCGGGAACCTCGAGGTCGGTCGGTGCTTCGCTGCTGGGCTGGTCAGACGCGTTTGTCCAGCACACCGGGAGACGCTGGCGGGCTGCCCACCTTGGCCGCGAGAATCTCGTCGAGGCTCTGGTCCATGGTGATGCAAAGATTCAAACCGACTCCTCGCTTTGTTTCGGGTCAAAGAGACGCTGCAATTCGCAGGTGCTGGGTGTGGACATGAGGCGGCTGCTCGAGGTTGGTGGCTTGGAGGGGAACGGGAGCAACAGCTCGGCTGCAGCTCGGATGCTGTGCCAACAGCAGTTCGCGAGCCGCTCACTTGTTCCTCAACCGCACCAGTGGCAACCAAGCTCCTGAGGTACATTGGCTCAAGGTTAAATAAAATCTAGCCAAAACTTGGAGACCCAAGAGGGAGGGCGTTTCGTATACCTCCGTTTCGGTTTCAGCAACCTCTACGGTGAATTTGCCTAGGGGAAGTCGAGTCCACTTCGCTGACGGCTGCTCCGTATAGCCGCACCTCGTTTTACAAGCCACTCACTCGGGACGCAGCACCTCACGACAACCATCACGAGGCAACAGGAGGGGAACATCATTTGAAAAGGACGATTCCGGAAACTGAACCTAACGGTCGGCTTAGGTACGAGACGACCGGGACGAGGAGACGAGGAAACCGAGAACAGACGCGTTCGAAGCCTACCCATGACCGTCGGTCCGGGTATCGAGTGCCTCCACCCCATTGATTAAAGACGCAACACGCCCAGAGCCGTCGTACCACTGAAATGCAAAGCCACTTTTGTGTCGACGACGGACGGTCGAATCCCCGAGCTGCAAGGACGCCGGTATGCTGGCGCTCAGCCCGCTCCTCCGTCTATCAAACCAACGCAACCACTGATGCTCCCGAGGAAATGTTCCAGATGTGAAAATCGTGTGATGTGTAGTCGGGTCTCGAGGGGGAGAGAGGCGGAATTCGGGTTGCGGGCGGGGGGGCGACTAGATGAGATCGGCCACGTTCATCGGCATCTCTTCGATCTGGGTGCTGTAGAACTGCTCGATCTCGCGCATCATGCGCACGTCCTCGGCCGTGACGAAGTTGATGGCAACGCCCTTTCGGCCGAAGCGGCCGCCGCGGCCGATGCGGTGGATGTAGTTCTCCCGGTTGGCCGGCAGGTCGTAGTTGATGACGAGCGACACCTGCTGCACGTCGATGCCGCGGGCGAGGAGGTCCGTGGCGATGAGCACGCGCGACGAGCCCGAGCGGAACTCCTTCATGATCAGGTCGCGCTGGGCCTGGTCCATGTCGCCGTGCATGGCCGAGACGGTGAAGTCGCGGGCCGTGAGCTTGTCCGTCAGCCAGTCGACCTTTCGGCGCGTGTTGCAGAAGATGACGGCCTGCGTGATGGTGACCGTCTCGTACAGGTCCGAGAGCGTGTCCAGCTTCCACTCCTCCTTCTCGACGGCGATGTAGAACTGCTTGATACCCTCCAGGGTGAGCTCGTCCTTCTTGACCAGGATGCGGACGGGGTCGCGCATGAACTTGGTCGTCACCTCCAGGACGTCCTGGGGCATGGTGGCCGACAGCAGGACGACCTGGGTCGACTGCGGCAGCAGCTGGAAGATGTCGTAGATCTGCTCGGTGAAACCACGCTGCGGACGGGGAGTCAGTACTTCGTCTCCGACCACCTCACTGCGGGGTCGCTTACCGAGAGCATCTCGTCGGCCTCGTCGAGGACGAACATCTTCATGCTGTCGGTGCGGAGGAACCGACGCTGGATCATGTCATGGACGCGGCCCGGGGTGCCGACGACGACCTGGGGGCCGTCCTGCAGGGCCTTCATGTCGTCGCGGACGCTGGTGCCGCCGATGCACGCGTGGCACTCGATCTGCATGAAGTCGCCAATAGCGACCACGACCTTCTGGATTTGCTGGGCCAGCTCGCGCGTGGGAGCCAGGATGAGAGCCTGGCAGGCCTTGACGTTCGGGTCGATCTTCTGCAGGACCGAGATGGAGAAGGTGGCCGTCTTGCCGGTACCGGACTGAGCCTGAGCGATGACATCGTGCCCTGTGCGCGGCGTCAGTACGCTGCAAATCCTACAACGCGGTGGCCGGCTCTTACCCTTGATAACGGGCATGATAGCTCGCTGCTGGATAGCGGACGGGCGCTCGAAGCCATAGGCGTAGACGCCTGGAGAGTGTTAACCCCGCCTGCCGCGGCCGTTGAAATGCCGGAAACCTTACCTCGGAGCAGCTCCGATTTCAGGTTCATGTCATCAAACGAATCGACCGTCTCGTCGTAGTTGGACTCGATCTGACCTGGAGAGAAACCCAGTTAGCCTCGCTCTCCGGTATGTGTGTCCGTCCGAAGGTGGGGCGAGTCGAGGGGATTGTGCGCAACGTTTCGGCACGCAGCGCAGAAGCGAAGCGGCGACGAGCGCAGGGCAAAGAGCGATGGAAAAGCGGCAGCGAACTTACCCTCGGGGACATCCTCGAGTCCCTTGTCGGTAGCCATGATTGCGGGTTGGTGTCAGAGGTATCTAGACCGCAAAGCGCTCTGCTTGCGATCTGGATACGGTGAAGTTTGGCTGGGGAAGTGGCTGCGGCTTCTCGTGGAGAAGACCTGCAGACCGTTCTGGTTTGTAGTGGTAAATGCGGCGGCGAACAGATTCCAATGCTCTCTAGTGATAGAGAGCCCGAATCTGACTGTGAGCGTTGCTGTTGGGTTTGTGTAGTAGAGTTGGAGGAGGAGAGAAAGAAGTCGTGGGGCGATGAGGTCGCAGAGAATTTTTTTTAAAAATCACCCAGCGCAGGCTGTAGGTATCGGTGGGGGCGACTTGAAAGTTGAGAATTGCCCCTCGGTGGGGCGGCACCCGATCCTCTGCCCGTGATGCGGGCTGCAGTAATCCAGCACCGCCGGAATTCGTCCCACCAAAACCTCCCGGATCCTCAAACCGTACAGATTAAACCCCCCTCACGCACTCAGGGGCAGTGCATTTCCCTCGTCATCTCGTCCCAAAGTCACCAGAAAGCGCGGTTGACTCACTGCGCCTTCCGGGTTTCTTGACCAGTAAGTTTGCAGGATTCAGCCACCCGCCGATGGCACCGCATATCGCAGATTTAGGTTTTCACTGACATGCGCCCCCAAGAATGCCACTGCTTTGCGACCACAGACTGGAGACAGTCAATGGAAAATCGGACGGTACGCAGGGCGGCGTGGTAGACGGGTCCGGTCCTGTCGCCCATGAGTCACCGATTCCTCCCCATCCCCTCGGCATCAAGCCTTTGGGCAACCAGTACCTGTCGCCCGGCTGCGGTAGGGCGCGGGACGGCCTCGGAACCCTGCAAGCCTTGCCCGATGAAGTCTTGATGACTCTGCTGGAGTCTCTTGACCAGGAGGCTCTCCAGCTTCTGGGGCGGTGCTGCAAGTTTCTCTTTGCCTTCTGCTCCTCGGACGAGCTGTGGAAGGCATTGTTCCTCGAGTAAGTGCGTTGGAAAGTCACGGCTGCCCCTTGCTCCCTCGTCGAGTGTGACGGCAGACTAGTGAGTGAGTCGTTATTGTAGCATGCATGTGTCCATCATAAGCTACAGCCCTGCAGCCTCCTCTTTGAAGTGGGCTCGGGTAGCAGGTGCTTCGGATTCGGCGACCTCGCCACCCCAGACGCCTCCTATCCCCGAGACCCGATATCCAAGGCTGACAGGCAGCAGGTCACAGGAAAAAAGGGGACCGTCTTTTACGTGGCATGGCTCGTGGAGGTCAACGGTACTCGGTCTGCCCGAAGGTCGAAATGCCACGCCCGACTGCGGCGGTGTTTTCTCGGACGTCCTCCACCGGCCCTTCCTCTGCAGCCACGTTTCTCTGCAAAGGTTTGCCTCGGGCATACCCGAGGCAAACCGCATTCGCCGTTTTGAAGACCTGTCGTACGACGAGTTTGCTGCCAAGTGGAGCAATACGCCCTTCGTCATGACGCGCTGTATCCAGGCTTGGCCCGTTCTGAAGCACTGGAACCTGGAAAAGCTCCTCAAGACGTACCCCGAGACGGATTTCCGAGCCGAATCCGTGGACTGGCCCTTCTCGACCTACTGCAGCTACATGCGCCGTAACCAGGACGAGAGCCCTCTGTATCTCTTCGACCGGAAGTTTGCCGAGAAGATGGCCGTCGACGTGGGCCGCGAGGGCGGCGCGTACTGGAAGCCTGACTGCTTCGGCCCGGACCTGTTCGAGCTCCTCGGGACGGAGCGGCCGGCACACCGCTGGTTGATCATCGGGCCCGAACGCAGCGGCTCGACGTTCCACAAGGACCCCAACGGAACCAGCGCGTGGAACGCGGTAGTCCAGGGTGCCAAGTACTGGATCATGTTTCCGCCCTTGGCAGCGGTGCCCGGTGTTTACGTGTCCAAGGACAAATCCGAGGTCACCAGCCCCCTGTCCATTGCGGAGTGGCTCCTCGAGTTCCACGCGGAAGCGCGCCAGCTGCCCGAGTGCGTGGAAGGGGTCTGCAGAGCCGGGGAGATACTCCACGTCCCCAGCGGCTGGTGGCATCTGGTGGTCAACCTCGAAAGGGGAATCGCCCTGACGCAGAATTTCGTGCCCAAGGCGCACCTGGCGGGGGTCCTCCGCTTTCTTGGAGAAAGGCCGGAGCAGGTAACGGGCTTCCGGCCGGACGTGAGCGACCCGTACGGCCTGTTCGTTGCGCGGCTGCGGGAGGAGTATCCGGACTTGCTCCAGGAGGCTCTCGAGCAAATCGAGCGCGAGAAAGGGGCGGCAAAGAAGCGGACGTGGGAGGCGGCCATCGGAGCGGCCGAGGAGAAGGAGCAGCGATCCGGCTTCACCTTTGGGTTTGGGTTCGGCGACGACAGCGGCTCGGAGGAGATACCCTGAGGAGCAGTCATGGTCGACGCAGTGGGGAGGAGGGAGACGCTCTCACGCGGTGGCGTCCTACTCGTCGTTGCCATGAGGAGCCAATGAGCTAGGGCGAAAGAAAAGGGTCCAAGCCGCTCGTACAAACCCGGTTCGCTCTCTGGATACGTGCCCGTGGTAACGAATAACGATGCAAGCCTCGGAGGGAGCGGCAGGGGCTACAGACAGGGCACGGAGGAGAAGAAGCGAGCCGCGGGCACGACGTCGAATGGGGGCGCGGCGGTGTTTCCTCTGGCCGCGGCCGGTGTCTGCCGGTGCCACGCGTGAGGGTTTGATCGCCAGCAGGCCAATCTAAGGGCACGCCCCTTGGCAGAGTGGTTCGGGTTGGTGATGGCGTTGGCTGCGGACGCTTACCGCGGCACGGCGGGCTGCCATTGGACCCTGCAGTGAGGTCGCCTGCAATATGGCGCTTACCCGCGGAGCCCCACGCCGCGCCTCACCTGTGCCCGGCCGCCTCGACGCCCTGACCTGACGCCCGCCGCGGCGGACCAGTCGGACCAGTCGCTCGGTCGGACCGCTGTGCTGTGACTTTGGGGTTCCAAGACCTTCCACTGCAGCCCCGAGGCCTTGACGCACTGCAGTCAGGGAGCCGGCGCTGCGCTTCCCCAGCTGAACAGCCGTCCCGCCTCCCGTCGCCCTCCGCCCACCGACCCGCAGCGCCGTCGCGTTTGACTTCGCAATCGTCTCATCCCGCTAAGCCCACGCCTGCTCCCACATTGGCACTCCGTACTTATCTCCCTTTCGGCCCCGTTCTCTGACCTCCTCTGGGACCACGCCGCGCCCGCCCACCACCGTACGGCCGCCTTTTCGCAGAGCTCGCGCCTGGACAGCGCAGTGTTTGGCCTCCACGCGACGTCGATAGCAGCATCATGCGGCTGGGCGATTGCGCCCACTCACATTCTTGTCGGCGGTGAAGCCTGCCCTGCTCTCGCGCTCCCCCGGCAGCGCCGTCCGTCGGGCGTGACCGCTGACGCCGGCATACCAGACGCGAAACCCGCCTCCATCGGCTGTGAGACACGCCTCGGTCGTCTTTCGAGTCGGCGGCTGTTGGAGGCCGTCCCAGGCTGCCAGCGCCGACCCGCGGCTGACCGCAGTCCACCGACCGCCCAGCGCGATCCCAACCCGAGAACCGTCGACGCGTGCCGTCGGCCCGAGGACTACTAGGCCTCGCTCTTCACCCGATTCCCGTAGTATCCGCCTCGAATAAACGACCCACCATGGTGTCCGACGAGACGTACGAGCTCTGCCTCCCCATCCTGCAGGACTCGGCGCTCGAGGACGAGGACAAGACGGACAAGCTGGAGGACCTGCTGCGGAAGGAGACGTCCCTCACCGGCTCGGGCCTGGAGAACGCCGTGTTAGACGCGCTATGGCGGTACCGCGACGGGGGGACGACGGCGACGTCGCCCCCGCCGATACGGCAGACCATCCTGCGGCGCCCGTCCCCGGCGTCGTGGCGCAGTGCCGGGACGCCGCTGTCGGGGTCGCCGCGCCTCGGCGTGAGCCCTCTGGTCCCGCCCGGCTTCGTCCCCTCGTCCTTCAGCCGGGCCAAGTCGTCGACGGCGTCGCCCTTCGGGTCGCCGCGGCCTTCTCCGCGCCTGGCCTTCGCGAACCCCGTGATCCCGCATAGCCCCAGCCTCAACGCCTACGAGTTCGCCAGCGACACGTCGCCGGCGCAGGAGATATCCGGGGAGAACCAGGTCGACAACGTGGAGTGGCTCGTGAGCGACGACGCCGCCAGCCTGTCCTCGTCAGCCGGCGCGTCGAGCGGCCTGAACGTCAACGCGCCCGAGTTCACGCTCTCGCAGCAGACCGACATGACCCCCTACGACATGCTCCGCTCCATCTTGGGGCCCGGGAGGACAGACGAGGACATCGACGGCGCGCTGGCCATGCACGGCTACGACCTCGGGGCGACCATCAACGCCATCATGGAAGGCCAGGCGCAGGACGGCGCGGCGGCCGGGGCGCAGGCCGACGAGGTCCAGACCGTGCTCATCGGCAAGTCCCTGACGCCCGACGTGCGGCCGAGCACCCCCTCGGATCAGAAATACGGCGCCGTGTGCAAGTTCTACCTGTCCACGGGGCAGTGCCTCCGCGCCGACTGTAGATTCAGCCACGATCTCAGTAACCACGTCTGCAAGTATGTCTCCCCCCCTCCTGTCTCGGGATTCAGAGTTGGGCACTTACGCGGGTGGGGACAGGTACTGGGTGGCAGGAAACTGTCTTGCCGGAAACACGTGCATCTTCTCGCACGATCCGGCACACCTGGTGAACCGGCTCAGCCTCGACGGGGCTAGCACGCCGCCGACCCAGAGGACGCCCGGCAGCTTCCAGCTGCAGGACTACAGCGCGTTCCCGTCTCTGCAGCCGGGCACTCCGGAGCAGCTACCCATTTTCGGAGCCGCCGGGGGCTTTTCTCAGCTGGGCATCGCGCCGCCCCCGGGGTTCAAGATCCCCGGATACCCGGGGGAGATCCCGCGGCCTCGCTCCCGTCCCGGCAGCCGGCAGCAGCAGAAGGATGCCATACAGTCGGCCCCGTCCCTGGACGATACCGACGCCTTTCCGTCGCTAGGATCGGCGTCCTCCAAGGCGGGCAAGAAGCACCACGGGAAAAGAGGCGGGCACGGACATCACAAGGAGAATTTCACGCCCAACTCCCTCGCCGACATTGTCAAGATGTCGCCGTCTCCCGGACCGGACCCGTCGCGGCTTACGCCTCGGAAGGTGGGCCGCAACGGCAGCGCTACCAACGTCCGCAACGGGGAGAACAGCGCCGCCGCGCAGGCCATCCCCAACCCCAAGCACATCCCATGGCTAGAGACGGGGGAGAAGGCCAACAAGGCCTACCTGAAAGCCCGCCAAGAAGCCATCAAACACGGAGGCCTTAGAAACAAGTTTTTACAGAGGTAGGCGGCTTTCCTCAGGGCGTGACGGGCCCGTCGGGAGCACTGAATTACTGACGCCGAGCCACCTAGTGCCGCGCAAGCGTGGAATCGAAACGACGCGAGGGCGGCGAAGGCGCTGAGCCTCCGCGGGCAGAGCGAGAACGACCTCATGCGGAAAGCGCACCGCGAGGCGGCGCGGGAGCTGTACGAGGAGCGCAACCGCAACGCGGCGCAGAGCCCCGAGATCTACGTGGACCTGCACGGGCTGCACTCGGAGGAGGCCATCGAGTACCTGGAACGCGTGCTGCTGGACAACAGCAAGGAGAGCCGGCCCATCTACGCCATCACGGGGACGGGCCACCACAGCAAGAACGGCAAGGACAAGGTGGGCAAGGCGATCCGGTCGTTCCTCAACGAGTGCCGGTACGCGTACCGCGAGTTCTCGGTGCCCAGCGACCGCAACAACATGGGGGGCATCCTGGGCATCGACGCGCGCAGCTACGACAAGACGCTGGCGCGCGACGGCGCGCGGCCGCCGCCCGCCGACGAGGACAAGGACGAGGTGGACATCCTGTCGCAGGGGGTCGAGATCGGCGACGGCAAGGTCAAGCTGCTGGTGAGGGACACGGCGGCCAAGGAGCCGCCCCGGGGGCCCAGCGGGCGAGGAGGCCGGTGACGAAGCCGCCAGGTAGTGAGCGCCCTCCGCGCGAAACAAGTTAAAGCGTCCCGAGCCGCGTCGCGAACCCGACGAGGTGCCCTGCGCGTGAGGCCTTCTGGCGGCGAGCGGCGGAAAGGAACTTGAAGCCCCCTACGGACAGACCAGTGACTATAGAATTCCCAAGGCTGTGCGGAGTGACGAGAGATCGAGTCTTGTGCGGAGCTACGACGACGGAGGGACCGAGGATAGGGGTTCAGATTCCGTGGGGGCGGGACCCCTGCGGCTCCCCTGCATGACGTTTGGCCCGCGTGAGACACCTCAAAAAGGATGGTCCTTTCCGACGACCTACCGACTCCGTACCCAACTGCATACCTCCTCTCGGCGACATTGTTGGATCCCCGCCTGTTTTTGACGCCTTACCTAGAATCACAACTCGGCCTGCAGTTGGATTGCCTGGCTTGCTGACGCCGGCTCCGGTCCGTCTCCTTCTGCCGTGCACCGTAAGCTCCCGGCGCTCCCGTGGCTCAGCTCTGGGCATTGCTGACATCTGCCGCGGCGCCCAAAGGATCCCGTCCCCGACCTCCGTCTCGACGCCGGGCGGTCTGCTCTCCTCCGAAACCACTCGATAGACGACAGCGCATCCGATACTCCCTCCATGGCTGCCCAGAGCTAGCCCGCACTTCCAGCCCTCCTCCGAGCCGTCCGAGCCGCCTCGACTTCCGCGTCGGGCCGCCCCCCGTCTCGCCACGACGGAAGCCAGGCCGCTCCTCGCCCGCCCCGCGATGCCGGCTGACTACTCCTCGGCCGCGGCCGCCCTCTCCCTCTCGCCGGGCCTCCCGTCGCCCGACGCCGCGGACGCGCCCTCCGGCCCGGGGGGGTGGACGCGCCCTCGCGCCACGTCGTCGGCCTCGCGCCGCCTGTCGCGCTACAACCTCGCCCGCACCCCGAGCAACCAGCCCTGGCACGTGCAGGCCTTGCGCACCGCGTCGGCACTCACCCACCGCGCCTGGGCGTACTACCGGCGGCTGCCACTGGTGCACCGCGTCGTGGTGGCGGTGCTGCTCGTCGTCGCCGCGGCGCTCTCGGTGCTGGCGCTGGTCTACAGCCACCGCATCTTCGCATGGCTGGCGCCGGCGGCGCGCGGCTGGCGCGAGCTGCGCTTCGGCTGGGTGCTGGTGTGGCTGTTCGCCTTCGCCACGGCCTTCCCGCCCATGATCGGCTACAGCACGGCCGTGACGGTGTCGGGCTTCGTCTGGGGCTTCCCGCTGGGCTGGCCCATCGTGGCCTCGGCCACCGTCGCCGGCTCCACGGCCGCCTTTCTCACCAGCCGCGGCATCTTCAGCGGCTACGTCCACGGCCTCGTCGGCGCCGACCACCGCTTCGTCGCCCTCGGCCAGGTCCTGCGCCGCGACGGCCTGCTCGTCCTGGCCGCCGTCCGCCTGTGCCCGCTGCCCTTCAGCCTCAGCAACGGCTTCCTCGCCACCATCCCCAGCATTTCGCCCGCGGCCTTTGCGGCGGGGACGGCCATCGCGAGGTAGGTTCCCTCCCCTTTCCTTTTCCCTCCAACGAGCGAGCCGTGCTGACCAGCCCCTGCCAGCCCCAAGCTCCTGATCCACATCTTCATCGGGTCGCGCCTCGCCAAGCTCGCCGAGGAGGGCGAGTCCATGTCGACGGGTGACAAGATCATCAACTGGACGTCCATGGCCTTCGGCGGCCTGATCGGCCTCTTCGTCGGGCTATTCGTGTACAAGCGCACCATGGCGCGGGCGGCCGAGATCGCGCGCGAGGAAGCCGAGGAGGCCGGGCTGGCGGGCGACGACAGCGCCGGCCGCAGCCGCCGGCCCAGCGCCGACAGCTACGCCGACGCCGAGGACGCGGCGCTCATGGACCCCGACGCGGCCGACATGATGGACGACGACGACATCTCGCTGTGGGAGGCGGACGAGTTCGAGGCCGCCGGGGCGGGGCCGGGGCGGGGGTACCGGGACAACGACGAGGACGGCGTGGCCAACGGCAAGAAGGGCCGCTTCCTGGACGACGAGGCCGCGGCTGAGGAGAACGGGCTGAGGAAATAGAACGTGTATAGACATGACTTCGGAAGGCTGCATCTCTCGCGGCGTTGCTTGGCGCGAGGGCGGGACTCGGGCAGCGGGGCGGAAGGGCAGCATGTGCATAGAGGCGCTCGAGGCGTTGGCAAGAGAATACCTGTGCTATGTCTGGGCGGCATTGCGTTGAGACGTAGAAGCGTATGCCGTGGATGAGAACGTTCCATTCCTATCCCATCCCTCACCCGATAATGAGTTTCCGTGCTAAAACTACGCAATATTCTGCCCCGAGGCCTCGCGGCTGGCCCAGGGAAGAACCCGTCACCCACCCAGGCCATGGCGACGAGGGTCGAGACTAGCGAATCCCATGCACTGCAAAGTCATTGCCGGTGCTAGGGGCTAAGTCATCATAAAAAGACAGTCACCGACTATGCCGCCGGCATCATGAAGGTCGATGAGCCCAGAATTTAAGGGGTCCGACGAGAATCATCGGCGAGGACAAGAGCCAGGCGAACATTAACGCGCAGCTGCAGGCACTTGCTTCAAGATCGAGCTTGTTTGCCAACAGGCACACCTGGCGGAGACCAGCCTCGACGAGGAACGAGAGTCTGCTCAGTATAGGGTATCTATCTATGTCTTGATCATAAATATCTGGCCGCGGGTTAGCATACCGAAAGTCGAAACCCCTGTCAGACGCTGCGACCCAACATACCTGCTTCAAGGCTTGCTCGTCCATCAAGGCCCGTCTCTTCTGGGCGATGAAGCGTTTCCTAGCCAGATGGCGGCCCGACATCGCCGGGGCCTCCGCTTCGGACGAGGGCATGGACTCGCCCGACTCCTTCAAGGTGTCCGTTCTGGATCGTGTCTTGACCGTGGCCACAGTCGAGTCCTCGGCGGAGTCGCCGGCTGTCCCGCGGTCTTTCTTGCTCTTGCGCTTCTTGGACCGCGATTCCCGCACATCCTCCCCGGCGGAGGCCGGGGGCTCTGTGGACTGATCATCCCCGGCCTTTGCTTTCCGCTTCTTTTCCTTCCTACTAGACCCGGCCTCGGACCCTGGGTCCTCGTTCCGGGCTTTCCGCTTCTTCGCCTTCTTCTCCTTCCTGCGCTTCTCCCGGACAGCATCCGAGGTCTCCTCCTGCGAGAACTCCTGCGAGACCTCCGCCTCCTCCTCGCCCAGCGGTGCGCCGTCCCCGGCCCCCTCCTCCACGACCAGCCCGTCTAGCCGGCCCAGGAAGCCGCCGCTGACGAAGCGCATGCGGCCGAAGCGGCGCTCGACGTAGTGGCCGAGGCGGACCTCGGCGCGGGCGCGGCGGTCGGCGTCGAGGTCGGCCGCGGGCCGGCCGTTGAGGCGGCCCAGCAGGTCGTTGAGGTCGTCGAGGCCGGTGCACTCGTCGCCGCGGTTGCGGCGGGCGCCCAGACCCAGGCCGTCCTCGCGAGGCGCCACCCGAACGTGCGACGCGCTGGCCGCCGTGTGAAACTCGGCGTGAGAGGCGTCCTGGGGCCCCAGGTATTGGCCGGGCTCCCAGCCCTGCGCCCGCAGTATGCGCTGCCCGAAGTTGTCGGTCCGCCGCGCCCACCGCGTGTTGTTGGGGTCCTTGCCGATCTTGCGCCGGCTGCCGCGCCCGTCAGTCTCCGTTCTGGTGTTGGCTCGAGGGGCTCTTACTCCTTTGCTCCGGCGAGACCCATTGTAACTCTATATGCAGTCGTTGCTGCCCTCCAATGCTCGTCTGATCGGAACGACGTTGTGAAGCTTAAAATTTTGGCGGGGGTGGCTCTGGACATGGGTGGCGTGCACAGACCACGCGGCGTTCCTTCCCCTGCTCCACGAGCGCCACAGCATGGGGCGTCGCTGTGATCCAGAAGGTACACCCCTACCTAGGTACCTAGGTACCTACCTACCTGGTAAGGAGGTAACCCTTGACCCCAAACTCCCCGCCGGCATCATTTCAAGTAGTTGACAGAGCGGTAGGAAGAAACTGTATTAGTTTAGCCTCTTGCGTGTTGAATACAATCCGTCTTCCTCTCTCGGGTGTAAATCGGGCCTTGCACACCTCAACCATGCCGGCCAGAGCCGTTGACACGCCCGATCCTGAGGCGCAGAGCATGGATATCAGCCTCCGCGCACAGCAGAATATCGAGGGTGTACGGCTACCGTTTACATGTGGGTGGTAACCGTTAAGCGGCAACCAACTAACATCTGGGCCGTACAGATCAAGAAGCGCCGCCACGGCGAGCGGCAACGCATCCAGACGGCCTTCAACGGTGGCGTAGAGAGCCTCCGCGCGCGCATCCACAAACAGAACAAGGAGCGTGCCGAGCAGATGTAAGCCTCCGAAGCCCCCTATCCCAGAAAGACGAGCCGCTAACACCCTCCCAAGCAGGAAGGAGCAAACTGCCAAGGTGGTCCGCTTTGTCGAAGCCATCCAGCATAGAAACGCCACGGAGAAGGCAATGGACAAGACAGCCGCCCTCCTCAACAACAAATGCGGTAAGGTGATGGAGTTGTTGGGAAAGATCTACCGTTACCGCGGCGAGAAGGCCCAGGAGGCTTCGTTCGCCCTGTCCACCCCGGCGGTGGACAAGGGCAAGGGCAAGGCCATTGGAGGGGGCTGATTCGGAACGGACGCTTGCTCCGTGAGTACCAGCGGCGGACGCCGTGGCGAAACGTACGGACCATGGGAGGCACCGGGGGATCTTTGCTTTGGCATGGGATTGTGCTGGTGAGGTGGAGTCTGGGACCTGGCTAACATGAAGAATGCGGGACATTGCTGAATAGAAACTTGCCTGGGTGAGGCAGCTTCGCGAAGCTGCCCCATAGTAGCACCGCTATCAGATCCCCATCTACTAGAAGGGTAAACTGATCAAATATACGTCGATTTTCCGGCGGCGAGTTGCAGCGCGTTCGCACTCGATCGTGGTTGCTGGAGATAAGGTAGGTAGTGAAGTGGCGAGGTATCATTGCCCGGCCGGACCCTGTCTATCATGCCTCCGTCTATCCTTTGTACAGCGCCGGTTCGTACAGCATGCCCTCCGCCGGCCAAGTCATATCTCGAACCCGAAACCCTTCATGCACGTCCGGTACTGGTCGACGGTCGACTGGCAGTCCTTGGCGGGGTCTGGGGCGTTGGAGAAGAGCATGCACTCGTCCCGCCGCGACTTCTCGTCTTTGCATACGCAACAAGGCTACCGGTGGACGGGACGGTCAGCAGGGGCGGACGTCGTGGCGGCCTCGGGGAGCCCCGGCGCAAACTGACCTTGGGCTGCGAAGCCGCCTCGGAGCTCTGGGAAGCGTTGCTGCTCAGCGTGGCTGCCGGACCGGATTAGTGCTTTCCTCAGATGCTCAGATTGGGCTCCCCACGTATCTGTGCAGCTGGTGATGCCATTGCTTCAGGTCGGGAGGGCGATTGACCCATTGTGACTGTCGTTCTCGAATTGATGGAGTGAAGGTTCCGATTTGTAAACGGGAAGCTGAGGATCAAGGTAAGTTGTCCGTAAACCCCGAAGGCCATTAACCCCGAAGCCAACCAGCCTCAGGTAGGCGGCTGATATGTCACGTGCACCCTCGACTTTCAACCTTTACTCGACTTTCGGACCTGTCACAGGATGTGGGAACGCTGAAAATGTACATCCCGAGGCTTCAATTAGTGTCCATAAGGCATCGTAAACCCATCGTGGGGAAAATTCGACCGGATTTGGGTATTTTGACAGATGACCTCGACGAGTAACTGCGCTTTCCTCCCGCCGCCAGTTTGTAGACTCCATCGAAGAGGTGCCAGAGGTAGCTATGCGGTCGAAGCAAGGGAATGACCGGAACCGTGATAGCGGGCCACATCAGCCGATCATGTCTCCCATCAACAAGGCGCGGTACTTCTCGATGCCCTCCCTCAGCCGGATCAAGATGGCCGCCGCGAACATCCTGATCTCGTTCTCCTGCCCGCCGTCGCCGCCGCGCGTGTTGTCAAAGACCTGCGAGACCCACTCCTGCGTCTGCACCACCTCGCGGCCCATGTCGCGGCACACGTCGCGCATGCGGTCGGCGTTGACGTCAAGCAGCGTCAGCAGCCCGAACAGGACGGCGTGCCGCACCGTCGCGTCGCCCGCGCAGTGCGCCTGCACGCTGCTGCCCAGCAGCAGGCCCCAGTACTCGGCCGTCATGTCCGGCAGCGCCAGCGTGCTCGGCCCGGCCGCGTGCAGGAGCAGCGCGAGCGTCTTGAGGTACTGCGCTAGCAGGAAGGACTCGAAGAGGATGCCGCGGGTCCGCGCCGAGGCCGAGTGCAGCGCGCCCTGGAAGCGGGAGGTGAGGGGGGAAAAGAAGGACGTCGAGATAAGCTGCGCCGTTGTGTTTGGGATCTTCCGGATCTTGGCTTTGGCTTTGGCCTTGCCGGCGGCCCCCTGTTGCTCCTTGACGCGGGACGTAAACGAGGACAACTTCAGAACATCGGGACCGGTGACGGCGTCGGCGGCGTCGGCAGCGATGGGTGCCAAGAAGTCGGCTGTCAGCGAACTCACTATCGAGTCCAGGGCGCTTGGCGGAAGGGCTTTGAGAGACGACTTGGGCAACCGGCTATCCGCCGTGCGGGAGTCAATGAACAGCTGTTCGACCCGCTCCGGGAGTGTCTTGGAAGGAAATGCTGCCCCCGCGGCATATTCCGACGTTTCGAAGCCGGCGAGCTCTCGAGCGCTCAGCCCCAAGACCGTGAGGACAGAGGCCCGCTGGGACAGCGAGTAGTCCCCCTCGAAGAAAGTGCGGGCGAACCACTGACCCATGATCTGCGGCTGAGCCACGACCAACGCTACCATGCCTTGAAGACGCAGGTGGTAGAAATCGTCCATCTCGTAGCTGTCTTGGAGGCCGACGAGGAGGGACGCGAGCTCCCCTGCGTGTTCCTTGACCTCAGTCCCGAAGTTGCCTTTCCGTCGGATCAGAACTGGTGCCGTTTCGAGAGCCAGTTTCTGGCGATCATAGTTCTCCGAATCTCGTAGGTAGACTATCAAGTCCCGGACGTACACCGGCGCTTTCGGCTTGTTCCTTGTCACCAGCGTCGCGTCATCTTCAGAGTCTTCTGCGTCCGAGTCGGGCTTCGCATAGGGGACAAGATCGTCATCCTCTTCCTCGTCATCGTCCAGTTCTTCGATGATAAACCCGGTCTTCTGTGGAATCTTCGGTGGTGCCGTTTTGGTTGCCGGGACCTTGCGTTGCGCCGTCTTCGTCTTTCTCGGCGTGGCAGTGCTGGTGACAGTTTCGGACGGGGCCCGAAGACCATCGAAGGGCCCAATTGTGTCGGATATAGCCACAAGCCCCTTGTACCACTTCCCCTCTGCGGTGCCCAGCTCATCCATGTGGAAGTCCAGCTTAGTTGCGCCTTTGTCTGTCAGACCGGAGAGAGCCTCTCCCACCGCCATCCCGAGAAACCGAGCCCGTTGTTGGGTTGCCCCGATTCTGTTGGAGACGACACGCAGGTATTCTGAAGACCGGAGCAGCAGAACCAACTTCATGGGTATGAGCCGATGTACGTATCCCGCTGCAAGGAGAAGAATTTGCGCATGAGCTAGGACCCCAAGTCAGCATCAGATGTACGGGGCCGGGCGTCGTGGGCGGTTGCTTGCCTTCCTGCTGCAGGATAGGGGCATGCTTGATGAACAGCTGGTCCCCAAAGTTGTTGACTGCGGTCTGTAGTACAGTGAACAGGTTTTCCCGATCTTTCGAGAGAACAGCGAGAACCGATCGTCGTATTCCGATTCCTCCGGTGAAGGCATTGGACCCGGCGGCAAGCCAGGAGACGAGGAAGCCATGGAGAATCTTGTCGTCGCGCACAACCTCCGCAACCAGCCCAGCCACGGCCGATACAGCAGATGAGGTGCTCTGATCCGCTGCGCCGTCTGTTGGACTGAGATACGTGGCAGACAAACAGTTCAGGATGGCGAACAGAATTTTCTTCTGTTCGAGAGCCGGAATCTGATCAAAGAGCCCCTGAAAGGCAGTACGCCCTGAAGTGGGATGCAGCAAGAGGTCCGTGATAAGGTGCTTCACCACCACGTCTGCCACGCTTTAGCAGATGCTTCGAGTCAAGGCGCGGGTTGCAACATACCTGCATAACCTAGTCCGAGGGACTTCCTCAGGAGGCCTACACAGAGCGCCGCATCCTCAGGACTGGATGCCTGCAACGTCCACTGAACGATGTTCGACGCGAGCCAAGCTGTGTATGCCTTGCCGTCCGCGATCCACGATGACTGGGCCGCCTTTGGTCTCTTGTTGATGATGGTTTGGGCTTCTGAAGCCAGAGAGACAACCCGCCCGCTGCCGATCATGTTCAACAGCTCTTGGGTCATTGGCCGCCGCTTCGGTTCGTCCTTGATGCTCTTGATGCTGGCCGAGTAGAGCGCTCGGAGAGAGTCCCTGCCGTCAAGAAGTGTCCGGAGAAGCTCGAGAATTATGTCCAGGTTCAGATGCACATCTTGATGCCTTTCTCCATCCGAGTTTGCCTCGGATATCAGCGCCCGCAACCGCGTGATGGTGGCACTCAGGCCGCTAATGCTGCGGAGGCACTGGATGAGACAACCCAAATCCGTAATCCTTTTGCTCTTACGCGCCGTCTCTTCGCTGTCGGAGTCTTCCTTCAGCAGTACCCAGTAGTTAGGCACTATCGAGGTTACAAGAACTTGGACGATCTGGGCAGAGAGCGGACTCGGAGACCGGATATCAAAGCCCTGTTCCCCCGACGCCATGTACCGGAGCACCGCAGCCAGCGTGTCGTAATCCGGCTCATTTTTGAGTGACTCTAAAGCTTCCTCGGGAGAAGTAAACTTGAACGGGTGTCGCGGTTTGGCCGTTTCTGCCGGCTTCTCGACTCCTTGTTCAAAGAGCAGAGGCTCACTCTTTTGGAGCGATTGCCTCGTGCTGACTGGGGTCAGGAGCCTGTCCATTCTGCAGTGACCGGTGCTATGTGAAGGACGTCGCAATCTTCAGACGTGTAGGAACGTATCAGCCTGACATGACCTCCGAATGCTGCCCCGGCTGGCTCTTAGGTTGCAGGAGTGCCTCGTCTGCAAGAAAGAGGTTCGAACTTGACGTTGGCAACTTGAGGC
>Ga0247771_1000258_pt1 | contig 18603 bp, 4 predicted proteins | sample UWRJL197509C6_FD_179948 | JGI IMG/M metagenome (GOLD analysis project Ga0247771, IMG submission 179948) | Plant litter microbial communities from Arlington Agricultural Research Station in Wisconsin, United States - UWRJ-L197-509C-6 | ecosystem: Environmental > Terrestrial > Plant litter >...
GTCGGCGAGGTTCCGGCTGATGAGCCCGAACGTGCCGCCCAACGGCCGCGGCGGAGAAGCTGGCCACGCTTTCAGCAACGGTACCTCTGTGCCGTCTCGGCCGAACGGAGAAGACAGCGAGATGGGAGGCGTCGACGAGGACAAGACACAGCCCTTCTCGCAGATGGGCCCCCCGTCGCAGTGGCCACATGCCGAACCGCGCTCCACGGATCTCTCGGGCCGGGCGACGGCAGGCAACACGCAGATATCCCAAGTGTCGGCCCTGACGACGATCCCGCCGGGCGTCTCGCCGTCGGCTATCCTTAACGAGGCGTCGACGACCAAGACTTCAGACCCGTCGACCAATCGTTCGTCGGGGCACTGGAGTACGCAGGCCACGAACGGCGTCGTGAACAGCGACCCGCCCGAGGGTTCGCAGCAGCTGCCGGACACGCAACCCCTGGGCGACTCGGTGCCGAGCCAAGGCACCTCTAGCGACGGTGTCTGGCCGCACTCGCAGGCCCAAGGGCTGGCACGGGGCATCATCCAGGCGCGGCCGGGCCTGTCGGGCGGCCTGGGCAGCGGGCATAGCACGCCGACGTCGTCGCAGGCGCCGACGGGGTCGTCGTCCAAGCCGTCGGCGCGCTCCACCGCGAACAGCATGGCCAACCTGCTCAACGACGACGCCGGCGGCGGCGGAGGCGGCAGCAGCAGCAGCGGCGCAGGCAACCAGTTGGTGCGCAACTCGGGCGCGTCGTCTTCGACGTCGTCGCAGCCGCAGCCCATCATTCCGCCGCAGCACCACGTGTCCAGCCTGCTTAAGGAGCTGACGGACCGCACGACGGGCTGCACCGTCGAGCAGCTCGAGCAGATCAACCGCGAGCTGATGAACGAGGTGTGGCGCACGCGCCACGACTTCAACCGCGCCCGCGTCATGGGCGTCCTGTCCACGGCCTTTAACGACACCATCCGGGACATCGAGGACTTCCAGGGCGTCGGGCCGCTGAGCCAGGAGCAGCCATGAGGCCGGAGAGCGCCCCGGCAGTTGTCGTCCGCGGACGGAATGTTCCGGTTGTTCGGCCTGCCGCGTTTTTTCCATCTCCGCCGCTCCTACGGGGAAGGAGACGGGCATATGGCAAGGTCTCCATAGGACGAGTACGATGTTGACGAGCGGTGGCGATCACGCAACAGGGCTTGGGGGCGGGGGACGCGCCGGCCGGGCTGTATGAAGAAAGACTGTACACTACGCGATACCTGAGGAAGGCCGAGGGGAGAGAGGCCTTTGTCGAGGGGCGGCCGTCATAGAGCGCTGGTCCGACTCATGTCCGGTTGGTTAGTGCGTTATTGAATTACCTGACTGCGACTTTGCGTCTGCACGTAGTAGGAGTTTGGTTGCGCATCTACTACATCACGGTTGTAGAAGTCTCGCCTCCGCCGGACCAATTTGGCAAGGAAGCACTCTATTGCAGTCTATCGTGTTCCCTGAGCCGTGATACGAAAGAAAGCAAAAGTGCGAAACAGGGACGCCTCCTAACGCCGCGGTGAACTCCGTACACATGTCCTCCTCTGCCGTCCTTGTCCTGACGATTACGGCCAAGCCCGCGGCCCTCAAGCGTTCACCTCGGCGAACCAGGTCCGCAGCAGACCGGCCAAGGCGTTAGGCAGGTCTTGCAGGTGGTGCACGATGAGGTAGTAGGGGAAGGGGAAGGAGTCGAGGTAGCGGGCGACGACGACGCGGGTGTCGCCCGTGTCGGAGTCGCGGACGAAGCGGGCCTCCTTAAGCTCGAGGAAGCTCTCGCCCTGCGTCTGGCGGGCGGCGTCGTCGACGACGATGAAGACGACCATGATGCGGGCCTCGTGGGCCTCGCGCAGCAGGCGGCGGATGCGGTCGTGGGTGGGGCTGGGCGTGACGCCGTCGGACAGGACCAGGGCCAGCTGCCAGAGGTCCGTCGCGGCGGCGGCCGGCGGCTGCGCGGCGCGGGCGATGCGGAAGCGGTCGATGGTGCGGCGCAGGAGCAGGGCCACGTCGGTGCGCCGCTGGGCGAAGGAGAAGTGCTGCAGGGCGCGAGCACCGGCCTCGGGCGAGGCGAAGGGCCGGTCCAGGTCATGGGCCGTGGCCACGTCGGAGCCGAACGAGACGACGCCGACCTGGCCGGCCTCGAGCATGGCGAGGGCGCGCGCCACCATGACGAGCGACTCGAGCGCCAGCCGGCCCGACTGCGAGGCGCCGCCCATGGACTGCGAGTCGTCGACGCAGAGGAGAATCTGGTACGTGCGACGGGCCGGCACCGCCCGCCGCATCCAGATCTTGTCGCGCTTGTACGACGACGCCACGTACGGGATGATCTTCTTGATGTTGAGCCGCTTGCCCGTGCGGTACGCCCCCGACAGCTTGGTCGACTGCGACGGCGTGAGGATCAGCCGCAGCTGCGACGTCAGCGCCAGCGAGAGCGCGTGCGTCTTGGCCTGGAACGCCTTCCACTCCTCGAGCGCCTCGGAGAAGTCTCGCAGCGGCCGGCCTGTGTCGCTGGTGAGGTGCGTGAGCGATAGCTGGGCAGACGTCTCTTCGACCTCCTGTTCCTCGTCTGCCTCCATCTTGTCTGAGGTTTCTGACTGCCCGTCCTCGGCCTCATCCTGGTTGTACGCCCCTTGTTTCGTGACGACACCGGACCGACCGTCGTCTTGATCGCGGTGCTTCTGCTCCTCTTGGTCCTCCGGCTCGGTGTCCATTTCATCGCCGTCGGCGTCTGCTTCGTCGTCGTCGCCCGGCAAAAGATGCTCCCGCCCAGCTTCCATCTCGTCATCAATGGCCATCTCGTCGTCGAACTGCCTGGTGGGCTCCTCATTGTTGGCGCTCCCCAGGGCCTGGTCGTCCGCCGCGGCACTCTCGTCCTGGAGGTGCCGGAACTCTCTACCCGCGGCTTCGACTTCGTTGGGATCCTGTTGTTGGTCCTTCTGTACCGGATCTGGCGCTTGGATGTCTCGTTGGGTCTTGTGCCACCGTTGGAGCAAGTCCGCAAGCTCCTTGAACGGCTCCTCCTTGCGCGGGTTCGAAGTCTCATCAGCATTGGGCTGTGGTAGCTGGTTGTGATCCCCTGAAGTCTCCCCTTTGCCTCCAGGGGCCGCATCTTGGTCCGGGGGATTATCAGTCATCTGACCCTCGTCGCGCTGGGCATCGTCGTTTGTTGAACGCTCTTGATCCCGGGCATCCACGTCGTCTTGCGTCTGCCCTCCGCCATCTCGGGCGTCGCTCGGGACGACATCTTCGAACTGAGTGTTGTTGTTGTCCTGCGCCTCGGGCTGAGCAGACTCTTCTTCTTCGTGACCTTCGTCATCTTCGTGGTCCTCGTCATTTTCGTTCAATTCCATTTTGGCGTCGGCGTGCGCGTCGTCGTCAATCTCGTCGTCGTCGTCGATATCGGAGCCGGCATCCTTCTGCTGTTCGGGCTCCTCGGCCCCGCCGTCGCTTTCGGCATCGTTCTTGTTATTTTCGACCTCGCCCTTTTCCTGTTCGGCGTCCGAGAGGTCGTCGAGGTCGTCTTCGTCGTCCGAAGACTCCTCGCTCTTACCATCGATCTCCATATCGTCGGGCAGCGCGAGGGTCTCGTCCTCCTGGACATGTTGGTCTTGCCGGTTCAGTTCGTTTTCGGGTAGCGTTTCCTCCTGCTCCGGGCCGACGTCCTCGCTGGCTTCCGCGTCTCCCTGGTCGTCTTCCTCGTCCGAATCGACCTCCTCAGCCTTCGCCGCCTTGTCGACGGCTGCCAGTTCGTCATCCTTCTTTTGGCCTTTCGCTTTGTTCCCCTGCTGCTCCTTCTCTGCCTCTTCTTGGCTGTCGCCGTCCCACATCTTCTCGTCAACTGCGGTGGGGTCCAGATCATCCACGTCGCCCGTTTCCTCATCCATCTCGTCCTCTTTCGCCTCCTCTTCGTCGGACCCTCTGCCGTCTTCATCATCGTCCGCGCCGCCAACACTGCCCAACTCGCCCTCAAGGTCATCCTCGCCCATGTCGACGGCTTCCTTCTCGTCCTCTACCTCGCCATCACGTTCCTTGTTGACTTCTTGGGCGAGCTCCGAAAGGTCCTCGTCCGGCTGGATGTCCTTGCTGATATCTTCGGCACCCTCGCCATCACCAAGGCCAGTGCCACTCTCCAAGTTCCCCGTCTCACCTGACTTATCATCAGATTTCTCCTGGGGGGTACAGAAGCCCTGGGACGCAATGTCGGTAAAAGTCTTGCTTAAGAAGTAGCCGAGCTTGCAGGTTGACCGATGGAGATCCATAAGACGTCGGGCTCCGTCATGGCAGATGATTGAATATTGCTGTAGGACCGGGAGCGCGAGCCTGAACAGCGCCGAAGCAGCGTCCCTCTGTGTGGTGTCGTCCAAGTCAACCGACTTGAGTTGGCTAACCCAAGCAGCCAGATCTTTAGTGATGGTGTCGATGTGGAGAGATCTCACTGCGGTCGTAACCGCCGTGCTGTACTGGACGAGCCACGATGCTTCCTCGACAGTGGTCGGTAGAGGCGCCACAGCCTTGTTGAACTTCTGGACTGCGTCGAGGACCTTGCTTGAGGTGTCCAATATTTCCTTCACCAGATTTGCAAGGCCGTCGACTCGCCTCTCGTCTTGCACCTCCGAGAAGCTGACACTGGTCCAAAGCGTAAGCTGCCGAAGAACAAACGCAAGGTCTGGTCGCTCGTCGGTTGCGCCTCTGAGATCGATTCGCAGCCCCTGGAGGTCGTTCTCGACCTGAATCTCGAGCTGCTCCTTCCTTGCCGAGGTGAAGCCTTCGGGGATGTCGGCTATTGCGTCGTACTGTGCGCCCAGGGCGGCCATTTTGTCGCACCACCGCTGAAGTCGACTTCGAACGAGCTGGTTCTCGAGGCCGCCCATAGCCGCATGGGCGTCCACTAGATGAATCCCCAGCCGCAGGATCTGAACCAGCCACCGAAGGACACGACTCTGGTTGATGCGCCGCCTCTCAGTACGGACCATGTCATCCGCATTGTCAGAGCCGAGGCGTTCGGCGGACGCGACCCCCCGGTCCAGTTGCTCCAGGGCCTGGGTCGTCTGGGCGAGCGTGTCCCGCTGCTGCAGAATAACAAATAGGATACCCTCAAGGTAACCTGCGCTTCGGCGGGCTGTATCGAGGTTGAGGTCGCTGTGGTGATCATGAAGTGCCGACCGGAATCTAGGAATCATGTCGACGACCTTGTGGAAGTGATATTCCATATCGGCTGTGGGGAACCCAGCCCATCCTTTCGCAGCACCGGAGCGCGAGAAGATGACGGCCGAAGACTTCTGAGCAGCCAGCCGGCTCTCCACCACATTGCGAGTAAAGCCCATCTGGCGGATGGCCTTGAGCGTGTCGCTGTACAGCTTCGTCTTCCTGTTCTTCAAATGCTTGACCAGGTCCTTGTTCTCCTCGGTCAGAACACCTGGCGTTTCCTTTCGTAGCGAGGTAATCGACGATGCCAGGTCAGACAGGAACGAGTCAAGAATGCTTGGCGCTTCGATGACGGCCTCATTGATACTCCCTGTCTTTCTCATAATCTTGACGAGTCTGTCCACATCCAACAGACGGCGACTTTGCCCATCGTCACCCCAGCCATGGATCAGCCTCTGGCAAGTCTTTCCGGCACCCGGATCGATGATGGGGGATTCGGTAGGCAAACCGGAAGCGGCATCTGTCGCCAACTCAGCATCCGGGAGCATCTGGGTGACAATCGGACCCGAGAGTTGCCCCAAAACGGCACGGAATTTCCGGACGAGCCGGAATAGCTTTAGGTGCGACTTGCGGGCGCTTTCTCGGAGGGCAACGATGTTGGTATCCTTCCAGGAGGCAAGGAGGAGGATGTCGTTCATCTTCTTTTGCAGGGTCGCCCTGCCCTTCTGAACCATTTCCTGGATTTTCGGCTCATATCTCGCATAAAACGAGACAAAGTTCTGAAGACCGTGGAGGACAACAAGTAGCGATGGGTAGTCGAGCACCAACAACTCTAGGTGCAGCTGCAGCTGGCGAAGGAGGTCAAGCCGGGCACCGAACTGCCCGACCATGGAGTTGGCAAGGTAGTTGCCCAGTTCCTGGAGCAGCTGGACGGAGTGAGCCTGGAGGTCCTGGCTCGACTCGACAATGGCCAACGGTCCGGCTATCACAGCCTGGTATGCGATGAACCACCACGAGCTGGCATCTTGTTGGCATTTTCGAACTTCCGTGTCGAACAGCTTGCTCCATGTCGACAGCTCCGCCTTGCGCCACCCTACGATGGTCGCAGTGAGCCTGTCGTAGAGGAGCGGGGCGGCGTGTTGCTTGCTCGCGTAACCGCGAGTGTTCCACTCATGCACGAACTCGTGAAGCTTCTCGACCCTCGGGATGATCTTCGCCAGGGGTTCCGACAGACCCAGCTCAAGGACCTTTCCGCAAGCTGTCACCACATCTTCAAGGGGTTGCAGGTGGCCAATCTCGCCGATCTGCTGAAGTCCGCGGAAGCGGAGCCTGATATCGTCAATAAGGGGGACCAATTTCCGGCTTTCGGGAAGGTTGGGGTCGGCGTAGAAGTTGTAGGTGCTTTCCACACGGTCCGACGTGAAATGGCAGAGCCTTTCCTCCAGCACCAAGACGGCAGCCGGAAGAAGGGCTGCATCCAGACCTGCACGCGCTGCTAAGGGCTTGGTCGCGTTGTGGGCGACTCTTCGCCCGACTGTCTTGCAGAAGTCACGCAGCGCTTCGAGCGGTGGTTGGGGGCTTTGCAGGATCTCCTTATGCACTTTTGCGACCCGTAGTGACAGATCTCGAGTGGTCTGGCGAGACGAGAACGTGTCGTCCCCAGGGTTCTCATCGTCGGCGTAGTCGGGGAACAGGTCCTTGAACTCTGCCTCGTCGAGCTCTTCTTCGTCTTCGGCGCTGCCTCTGTATCGGTAGAGGCTAGTTTTGGCCTCCTCAGCCTTACGATCTGCTTCCAACTTCTTGCTCCATTCCTCAAAGAAAGAGTGGAAACTCTTGCAGACCGACGTTCGCCCAGTTGGTGAGAGAGAGCCAGTGCCGTCGATGCTTGAGCACATGCTAGAGAAGGATAGGAATTCGAATTTACGAGTCGCAACTGGGAATCCCTCAATCTCGGTAAGAACTCCACCGAGGAACGGAGTCCCAGCCACCGATGTTGTAGCGTCGTCGCCAGCCAGCCCGTCTGACTCCGGGGCATACGTCAAAGACAAGCCCAGCTGTAAACAGCGTAGAAAATTGCCCAAGGGTACGGTCAGGTCCTGGTAAGCGGTAAACTGGCCTGACAGCCGGTCAATCAGTCGAAGGAGGTTGTCCTTCATGAGCTGCAGTTGTTCGCCTGCCCAATCGGATGTAGGGGCCAGCAGAGAGTAGTGTGTCGAGGACATGTTGTCTTTGAGGACGATATCGAGCACTGGGTTGAACAGCTCCTTCTGCATCTTCAACAACTCAGAGCCTGCTGGTCGATAGACCTGCGCCATGGTCTCGCTTGGTCCGTCGCCCAGTGCTTCCATGTCCTGTGCCACAAGTTTTGCTCTCAGGCTCACTTCTCGTCCTGTGAACAGGGCCTCGAAACCTCGGAGATCCGAGATGGCGCGCTGTAGAGACGCCTTCAACGTCTCATGGAAGTCACGGGCCATCTGCGGCCGCAAGTACGGATCGAAGACCTTGTCGGGCGTGTAGAGCTTGATGCATCCGATGGCGAACTGGACCCAAGCGATCGCCGTGAGCGATCGGCGGGGCTTATCTCTCTTGGAAGCCGCGAGGGCGATGACCACCGCAGCGAAGTGGTCCTCCATCACCTTGACAAGATGTTGCGGCCACGAGGCGAGGGAGAACGACTCCAATTTCCACTGTTCAACTTCCAGCCCGTGGGGTCCGATCTTGATGGACGACGTCTGCAGTTGCCGGGAGACCACTTCGGACATCGATTCCAGGTCGGCTTCCAGTGACGGGTCATGCGCGGCAACGACTTCAAGCAACAGTTCCCAGACGATCTGGTTCAACTTGGCGGTGGAGTCCGAGACTATGGCCTCCGAAGACTTGGCGAGCAGCTGTCCCATTGTGGGCAGTTCGGACTGGAGGGACAGCAGTGACTGCAGGCTTGACGACGAAATTGAATCGTATTTCTCCAGGAGTGTTGCCGTCAGGTTCCCAACCCAGGGGCTGGTCTCTGTACCCTGGCATAGGAGATAATCGATCGCATGAAGTTTGTTCGCTGTGCCGCGGGTGGACTGAAGCCGCATCCGGGCCTTCGTAGGAAAGTCGGAGAGCACCACGATCCCCAACGGATCTGTCAGGGAGCCCATGTGGTCATGGAGGAAGAGTACCTGACGTAGTGACTCGAATTCCTTGGCGAGGACGGGACGCGCGTCTGCCAATGCTTCGCTGATCCTGGTCTCCAGGGCTTCAATCTCCTGGTTCAATGCCGTGAGAAGATGTGCGGCATCAATGGAGCCTTGTCGGAGGACGGAATAAGCCTCTGTCAGTGATGACATGACCCGGCCCAGGTCAGACACTGAGGCAGATGCACGCCAGCGTAGGTTGTCAAAGCGGAGGGCAAGACTCTCCATGGCGGCAGCTTGCTCGAACATCCGCATATTTTCGACTGGAAACGGACTCAATCGTTGCCAGAGGACCTCGACGCTGAGCCCAGTTGAGCGCATAAAGCCGGCCACAAAGTTCTCGTCGAGTTGCTGGAGAAGCGCCGCGGCGAGCGTCCGAACTTCACTGGTCGGTCCGGCAGACGTCCTCTCGCTCAGCAAAGTGGTGCCCTGGGTGAGGTGTGCCTGGAACCTGACCTCGTCAAACCCGGGGGTCACCACGGCGGAGAACGTCCTCCACCAGTAGTGCAATACTTCCCGAAGGAAGACGCTCTGGAGTTCGGTTGCATGTCCGCCTCGGACATGTGTCTGTAGAAACGCGTTGACTTGATACAAGATCGACGAAAGAAAGTGGACAACCTTCACAGTCGAGTCTCCAGACACCACGGCCACCTGGTGCGAGATGCAAGAGCGCTGTAGCCGATTCAATGACGACGGCTTGCTGAGGTTCGCCGATTGCTGTTGGGTTTCGATGGCTTGGTACGCTCCGAAGAGGTCGAAGTATGATTCGTAACAGATACCCAGAGACTGAAAACTCATACCGGTCGTTGTACCGAGCAGGTGCTCCATGGGATGGGGGTTCTGGAGCGGATGGAGAGGCTGCATCTGGACGAGGGCATTATCTTGTCCTAGAGGGGTTGCCTCGCCTAGAAGAGCGTCATACTGCTCGGAGATGGCATTTCTGATGTAGGCGGCATCCAGTGAGTTGACGTAGGAGAGTAGGACGTCGACCTTTCGACGCGAAGCCGGCGACAGCCCGTTCAACAAAGCACCGTCTCCATTTCCGACAAACCTTTGTAGGTGGGCAACGTCGCCGAGCGCTAGGTTGTCGAGAGCCAGGGCTAGAAGGCCTGGGTCGTCGTGATTGTGATGAATCGAGCTGACCTTTACCACATTGTGATATCTCTGCATGTTTGCTTCGATGGGCGTGATCCTCGATCTGAAAGGCTCGATAGTCGTCTCCGGGAGGTCCATGTAGATTTCCACAGAGCGGTTCCTCATGGCCCTCGAAAGCTCGCCGTGCTTAGGATCCATCGTCAAAAATATCCGGAATCCAGGGCTCGGCGTTACTATCCTCGGGCCGCCGTCTGGCCCACAGTCTTCGTTGATGCTCAGGAAGCCATCCGGTCGCTCCAGCAAGGAGTTGAGGCGGTCCAAGACCGAGGCGCTGCAGAGGTTGGCATTGTCCAAGACAAGCCACTCGCCCTTTTCGATTGCCCGAACGATAACCCCGTCAAGCCATTCAAAGCGTGGGCTCTCAAGGGTCGTCGGCTGTCGAAGCAGGTCATCCGTCAGCCGCATGGCAGCGGACAAGACTGAATCAGAAGGAAGCTTAGGGACCAAGGCTTGGATAGCGGCGGCGATGAGAGCAGTTTGTTGTGGTTCGCCGGAATAGGAGCGCAGCAGCCTCATCAGCTCGACGGCCTCTTGGTGGATGAGAGTCTGCGAGCTCCTTTCTAGAATGTACGACCCGAGAACCTCCCTGAGATCGTTTAGGTGAGCGTAGACCTTGCGAACCGGGTCAGCTTGCTCAAACCCTCCGACTAAATCCAGGGTGTCGATGTCGGCATTTAGCGAGAATACGACGAGTTTCTTTCCTGCCAACGCCGCGAGGTGTTGGAGAATGGCCGACTTGCCACTGCCTGACGGTCCGCAGAGGATGCACGGCAGGTTCTGCCGGACGCAAATGAAGAGCGACTCCATCTCTGCGAGCCGAGGTTTTTCGTTGATGCCGGGGAACTGTGTGGGATGGTTGGCTTTGTCCCTTTCCAACAGAGCAAAGCCGACCTGCGCCACAACAGAGCTAGCACTGTGGTGGAGGCTGTGATCCTCAAACGGCGCCTCGAAGCACTCCTCGAAGACCCTGGTAACTTCATCGCGGTCATGCCTGGTACGGAACCGCTGCCGTATGATGATGTCTAGGAAGTCCTTGACCTTTGCTGAGGTCAGGAATGGCGCGGTGGAACCCGCCAACTCTATCCATCGAAGTGTGTCGCGTAGGTTGAACTCCCAAGGAGAACCTTGCGAGCCAAATGCTTTCCGGGTGACCACTTCATGGTCGAGGGTGGATATGAAGCTGATGATCCGGCGGACCGTCTCAGGGTCAACACCGTTGGATCTCTTGGCCGCAATCCTCATCTGATCAGCCAGGGTGAAGACGTCGGCGTAGACGACGATAAACCGGTTGACGAAAGAGCTGGGTAGACCTTTGCGCCCGCCGCCCTGGTGGTGCGGGTTCTGGGCGGCAAACAGGCGGAAGTCTGGGTGGCGCTTGAAGACTTGATCCAGCTCGGCGACGTACACTTCTCCACGGTGATCCAGACAGGCGTTCAGGCCCTCGAGCACCGACTGCGACGCCAGGTTCATTTCGTCGAGAAGGACCCAGCCGCCGGTCTGCATGGCCTGGAGGAGTGGTGCATCTCTCCACGCGAAATTTCCCGCCCCCTCTCCCTCAACAGGAACGTCGGTGCCAAAGAGGTCCATAAGATCTGTCTGGTCAGACAGGTTGATTCTGGTCAGGGGGTGGCCCGAAGCCCGCGCCAAAGCGCTGATCAACGTGGTCTTGCCCACGCCTGGATTGCCCTCGAGGAGAATCGGTTTATCGAGTTGAAGTGCTCGGACGACCCTCATGGCGTTCACCTTGGTCGTAGGAGCCTCAAACTCGAAGGTGTTGTCCATGTCTGCGGAGGACGACCTTGGGATGCCGAAGTCGCCCGCACGAAGACGAGGGCCATCAATGCCAAGGACTGGCTCTGTCGTATAGACAGCAGAGGCGTCGAATCCGTGCCCCAGCAGCTCACTCAGCTTGTCTAGACACCGTTGCCTCTGCTCCCCCATGGTCTTAGGGTCTATAGAGATCATCGCAGAAGGGTTTGCCCCTAGCGTGTCGATGAAAACGGTCGCAGCGCCATGGACCACAGCCGCCTGAGGTGAGAGCTGGTCGCAGTGGTTAAGAAACCTGACCCACACCAGGACATCACGGATGGAGAATGGTGTCGCCGAGGAAGGTCGGAAGTTCTTGCCGAACCAGTGAGAGAACTCGACCATGGTCGGAGCGAGAGGCTCTAGGTCCGGTCTCAGCTTGTCCACGATGATGTGGAGTATGTCTTCGCTCTCCGACAAGGGCGGCACCCAAATCTCGGTGAAGCGGTTTCGCAGTGCCGGCGAGAGCTCCTTCTTGCCAAAGTCGCCGCCGGGGTTCATAGTAGCCATGAACTGGAACCCCCCGAGCGCCTGGATGGATGGGTCCTCGATACCCTTTTCGGCCAGAAGGATCGTCCGTTGCGGCTCCAGGACGGAGTTTAACCTCTCCAGCACCGAGTCGTCGGCGAGCGAGATTTCATCCAAGAGAAAATACTGGCCCGACTTCATTGCATGAACGAGACTACCGTCGCACCACTCGAAGAGCGCCTGGCTCCTTGTCTGGTGCTTGGCAATGGTCTCCGTGAGGCTGACCGGAAGCTTCGAGACGATCTCCGGGGACAGGGACCGATATTGCTCTGTGAGGCTCTCCACGCCACCGTCGGTTGGGCATTTCAGGTACTCTAGGGCGTGGACGAGCGCCTGTCGGAGGAGGTCCAGTTCCGCCCCACGATTCCGCACTGGTCGTTGGGAGCCGATCAGGTCGCCGGTCTCCGTGTTCTGGTGAGCATTGACGATGTGCAGTTCCTTCCCGGTGGCGTCCGCGAGCAGCTGGCACACGGTCGTCTTCCCGCAGCCAGTCTCGCCGACCAGCAATACCGGTTCGTTGTTGCGTAGAGCCTGCGCGACCAACACATAGAGACGGCGCATTGCCTTCGTCCAGACAACCCCGTGTGAGTTCTGGCCCCCGCTCGCATCCATCTCAGCAGAGAAGTGAGCACCGTAGAGAGCATCCGGATCGATCTTTACTTTGAAGACTTTCTCAATGACTTCCTTGACGGCAACCCGCTCCTCGTCCTCGCGTACTCTCTCTGCTAGGAGCATATAGCCGTTGTTGGCGATCTGCTCCCTATTGTCTGCATCTCTGAGAGCCCACCGGAACAGATCTCGAAGCGTAGCAAAACTGTTCTTCTGTTCAAACACCCGGCTAGTCTGTCTCAGGCGGGAGAGTTCCTTGTAGACCGTGACAATGCGCTCGCAGTCCGACGGGGCGGTATGGATGCACCGTTGTTGGAGAATATGGCGCAGCTCACTTTCAGGAATGTCGTCGAAGTGCAGCTCAAGGAAGCGGTTACGAAACGCTCGCGAGAGAATTTTCCTTCCGCCGTAGACTCCTGGCGGATTCTGTGTCGCAAAAAGCATGAAGCTCTCGTGAGGTCGAACGATCTCCTGTGTCTCCGGGATAAGGAGCTCCCGGTTGTCATCGAGAAGGCGGTTCAAGGCCTCGAGGACATCTGTCGGCGCGAGATTCAGCTCGTCGAGGACGATCCAGTGGCCTAGCCGCATGGCTTGTACCAGGGCCCCCTCTTGGAACTTGAGCTTCCCATCGGGCCCGGACACATACGTCCCCAGATACTCTTGGAGATCCGTGTGCTCGTGGTTGTTGATTCTCACGAACTTGTTGCCGCTAAAATGGGCCAAATACTCGACCATGCTCGTCTTTCCCGACGAAGTGGGACCCTGGATGAGGATGGGGAAACGGCGTGTGGATGTGGCCCTCACTAGATTCAGCAGGTTCCGCTCGACGTACGGCGTTCTGATGTAGTCGGTGCGCTCTTGGGGTTTCTGAGGCCCCCTTAGGAGCCAGTACTGCCTATCCTTGTCCTTGTTCATGAAACGAACGTACTCGCGTCCGTCGCCCGGGTATTTTGGAGGCTGTGACAGAAGCGATTGTCGTCGATTCAGCCCGTCGCCGAACAGGTGGCCGAGGATCAAAGGCATAACCTTGTCTTCGGACTGCTGACTCAGTAGAGTGAGGAAGCCCATGCAGAAGCCTTCATAGAGTGCTCTGTCCAACCCGTAGTATGGCGCAACGTCGTTGACGTATGCGAGGACCCTCGTCAAACTCCGAAGGCTGAAGTGAGGGACATCGTTGGCGCCGTCCACGAGACTTTTTTCTTCGGCGAGGACCTTTATCGCCTGGTACAGGTTTACAACCCGGTAAGCGGCCTGTCGGATGTTGGCATTGTTCCCTTTGAGATACGTCTCGACGATCTGCGCGAGGTCTTTCGAGTCCTTGTCCGGGCCCGTGACGTAAAGCTCGGTAAATCGTGAACGGAGACCTATTGGGAGGTCTCGTTTCCCGATATCTGTCGCTGGGTTCATGGCCCCAAAGATACGGAAGTTGGGATGGGCCTCGATTCGCTCAATTTCTCCTTTTTCGGAGAGGAGGAGGGAGGGCGTATCATGAGGACCGGAGTTCAGGAGGTCGGCTATGCTCTCCAGCGTGTCCGCAGATGCTAGGTTGATCTCGTCAAGCAGTACCCAGTCTCCGTTCCGCACAGCCTTGACAAGCTTGCCCTCGACGAAGCTGAAAGCAAACGTGCCCGAGCCACCGGATATCTGGACGTCAAATTGCTCCAGGTTTCGGGAGAAGGCGTCCCACCGTGGTCTCAGGTCCAGGAGTACCTGTAATCTCGTCTTTCGCCGCTTCAGGGGTTGAGCTCCACTGCTCTGCTCGGCCCCGTTTGGTTCTTGCTTCTGAGCGAGTTGCTGAAGAATCTGCTCGAAAATTTTCGGGGCTTGCTGCCAGAGCTTGGAGACGTCCTTCCACTTTCCCTTTGCCATGCATGTTCCGATTTTCTGCAAATATTTCTGGTTGCTCTTTGTGGAGATCTCCGTGGCCGCGAAGAGGTCCTCGAACTCCTCCTTCAGGGGTGTGGCCAGACTTCGCACGCTGACTGGCTTGAAGCCGCCGAGCAGGTCACCAACTTCGCTTTGCTGAGATAGGTTGATGGCGACAAGTCGATGACCAAGCAGCTCGGCTAGTTGTTGGACAACGGCCGTCTTGCCAATACCAGTCTCTCCAACGAGTAGGACCGGCTCCTTGGACACGACCGCTACCGATATCTGCTCCAGAAGCCTCCTTGCATGCGTTGTCGGAGCGAAAGGTTTGCTCGGATTCAAAGCCCGACGAGATCGCCGCAGCTTCGGCAGGCTAGCGCGTCCGGCAACGAGTTGACTTTCACCATCAACAAGCTCGGGGATGCGAGCCTCAAGGGCGTGGTTCATAGCTTCGGGTGGGATCCGAAGCGCCTGGGCCACGCCCTGCGCCATCACATATCTCGTGTGGTCGTCTTGGACGTTTCCGACAAAACAGTCGACCGCCTCGAGAAAAATTGACGTCCAAGCTGTTTCGGTCAAAGCCTCGCCTTTCGGCTGAGCCTTGTCAGAGAGAACGAGCGGCTCGAGTCGCCTGCACCATTTGAGAAGATCCCTGATATTGACGGGGCGATCGCTTGCACTCCTCCCGAGCAAGGCAGAGGATGTGCCTCTTGAAAATCCCGCTAACCATTTGAAGGCCGAAGTGATGTCAGGGAGAAGCTTGGTCAAGGGAGGGAAGCTGGATTGTAATAGACCGTGGAGCTCTGCTTCGGGTAGTGGCCGGATGTTGACTGTCTGCCAGAACCGCTCGCCGAGAAGCGGCCGGCCGGTTTCCTGGCCGTGCATGCCCATCGTTGTCCGAGCCGTAGCGAAGATCCGAAAGTCGCGGGGTGCTTTGAGGGACTCGCTGCGATTTGGGATGAGGAGCTCCCGCCGCTCGATGAGCGGGAGTATGGTGCTGAGGACCTCGTTTGGGGCGCGGTCCAGATCCTCGATGAGCAGCCACCGTCCCTCCCGTACCGCCGTGGTGAGGACTCCTGGACGCCACTGGAACTGCCCGGGCTTCGTTCCGGTAGTGTAGATTCCGACGAGCATCTTCGCATCCGTTTGCTCATTGAGATGCAGGCTGACAAGGCCACCCGCCTTGCCGAATTCCCTGGCCAGCTCGAGGATCACCGATGTCTTCCCCGAGCCTGGAAGACCGCGGAGAAGGATAGGTGCTTGCCGTTGCAGCTTCGCTGCGACGTCCTCCAGGTTCTTCAGCGTGGTTGCTGTTGGTATGAGCGAAGATGCGGCTCTGGGAGGCCCCAACGGCCGCGGAATGACAGTCTCACCCCATGCCGTAACAAGGGGCGACAGTCGTTGCGGAAATCTAGGCTGGCCAGATGAGTCCTTGTGCTTTTCCTGGATCTCGATTCTGTGGTTATGAATGTCGGTAGCTCGCCTGTGTTCGTGCAGCGACAGAAAGGTAAAGTCGGCCTTGGTACCGTCGAAATCCGCGAGAAGAGGCTCCTGAGACTTGATTACCTCTCGTAGTAGTTCTTCCAGCTTGTGATCCGCCGCGGAGTACAGTTGGCAGTGGATCCGTACGGCCAGGTATCTCACTACCGGGGCTGGATATCGGAAGAGATGTTGTAAGTAGTCGGGGACCAGGTGAGAGTAGGCCTGTCTGTCCAAGCTGAGAAGCCGCCACAGTGATAGCAACACTTGGATGAGCTCGGCCTCGTCGGGAAGGGACTTGGGGTCTTCAACCCTCAGGGATCGGATGGTGAGCTGCTGGGTGCTCACCCTCGCCCCTCCGCTGTCGTCGAGGTACTTGTCTAAGAGAACGGACAGATGTGGGCTGAATGGTAGAATCCTTGCAAAGGATGCAATGACTCTGTCGTCCTGATCCTCTGGGGTTGATTTGTGTAGCCATCTTGCGCAGATGTCTGCAAAGACCGTTTCGAAGTGGACGTACAAGCGTCCTGTAAGTCGAGGTATCAGGGCGGCCTCGGCGATAGCATCCAGAAACCGGGGCGAGGATTTGTCTTGGATGATGTGAAGGAACTCTGGCGGTAGAAGCCCCAGTGTGGTCGCATCGCCTAGCAGAGTCCTCCTCTGTGCACCCACTTCATAGGATGCCATGGCTGCCTTGAAAACCGGGGTTTGGTGACAACCTCATGTTGAGTTGAAGGTTTCTTGTGGTGCTAGAAACTTTTTTGAGATCGACAGGACACACCAGGGCGGCCGTAGCGGGATCGTGCGGCCAATCAAAAGCTTGGTGCAGCTAGTGCTTGACCCACTCAAAAATCTACTGCAAAAGCCTCCCGTCGAGAGCGAGAGCGCGACAGCTTCACGCAACCGCTCCCGACTGCTACAACGCCTTGCGTGTACTCGAACCAAAGAAATGTCGCTATCCTGTCGATATGCAGCCCAATGCTGCGCCCGCCAGCTGCGGTCCTCGGGCGCCATGAAAGCTTCGGCTACGGTTCTCCAGCAGAGGATAGCACGACGAAACAACTCAACCGAGGCGGCGAGTCCCAAGATTGCCGGAATCGTGGACCAGATCAGCCAATTGACCCTCTTGGAGACGGCGGACTTGGTCTCAAGCCTGAAGGTAAGCAGATCTGGCAACGTGGCGGGCCTCGGGGAAGCTGACCGTGTCTCCAACAGTCGCGTCTCAACATCCCCGACCTACCTGTGGGCGGCTTCGCGGCTGGCCCTGCACCGGTTGCCGCCCAGGCAGTAGCAGAGCCCGAGGAGGAAGCGCCGGCCGCCGCCGAGAAGACTCTGTTTACGCTCAAGCTCGTGTCGTTCGAGGCCGGTACCAAGCCGAAGATCATCAAGGAGATCAAGGGTCTGCTGGGCCTCAGCCTGGTGGATTCTAAGAAGTTTGTGGAGAGCGCGCCCAAGGTCATGAAGGAATCGGTGCCCAAGGACGACGCCGAGAAGATCATGGCAACGATGAAGGAGCTGGGCGCTACAGTCACCATGGAGTAGAACAGGGCGGTTGCCAGGGGAGGCGGGACGCATTTTGGTGGAGTAGAACGATTTGCTGTACAAAATCGCACATGTATCACCACGTCAACAAGTCGGCGATGTTCCATACCATGAAAAGCCTTTTCAGCATCCGGTGTTGTATCTCTTGTCGATGTATTCGTGCTGGGTTTGCAGATGAATACAAACGCGACGGTGGGTATCAGTCCTTGTAGGTTCCCTTCCAGCGCCGCCGTTTCCCCGACCTTGTCCCTTCCCTATCAAGAGCAGTGCAACGCCGAGACCTCGATGCCAAGCCGACTCGTCGTATAGAATCAATGGCCATGGTTGCCGTTGGCTGCGCTGTCGGCCTCTCGGTGGGGACAGCTCATGCGGATACACCGCTCCCTCTCCAAGCGTTCTTCCTCGCCCATGATGTGGTCATCCTCGCCGAGATCACTACTCTCCTCCCATATCTTCCACATCTCGGCATCGTCACCAGACGGGATTGCCCAGATGTTCTCGCGGAGCCGTTTGTGACGCTCTCGGTCCTCCTCGATGCGCTGCTCAATCTGCTTCCGGTCGAGCCGCTGGGAAGTCGGGGCGCCGCCCCTCCCGGTCTTGGGGATCGTCTGCGACGGTGGCATGTCGCCCAGATCCGCATCGCCCGTGACGGGCGACGACATGCCGATGTCGTGAGTCGGCTCACGCTCCTTGAGGACCTCGTCGATCTCGATGACAGTCTGGGTCTCAAGAAAATTCTTGTTTTGAAGAGCGTGAAGGACCTGATACCACATGTTAGCAACGCAGGAGCTCGGGTGCGACGGATGGCGACTTACCTTCCGGACGATCTTCACGTTTGCCGCACCGGAGCCATCCTCAGGCGCGACAGCGTCAACAACGCGGATGATGTCGCGCTGGATCATGCGCACATAGTCGCTGTGGCCCTCCTTCTGAGCAAGCTCAAGGAAGTGCTCGATGAAGTACATGATGTTGGCTCTCGTGTTGACCGCCGTCTGGGGCTTGTAGAAACTCAGCTGTGGGCTCCTCGTGCGCATCTGCGGCAGGCAAACCACTCACCTTCTCTAGCTGCTCGAGGATACACGAGTGCAGGTCCTCGTCCATGTCTTTGTACTTGAGGGCATACTGCGCCGCCTTCTGCGCCGAGGTAACGGACGCGTTTAAGTTCTGGAGCTGCGCGCTGAAGCGCACACGAACTTGGAACGGATCCGCCATCTGCTTCTTGTCGCCGGGTTCCTGTTTGCTGAAGCCCGGTTCGCTGAGGTCCGGTTCGACAGGTTCCTGTTCGTTGGGGTCCTT
>Ga0247771_1000259_pt1 | contig 18589 bp, 18 predicted proteins | sample UWRJL197509C6_FD_179948 | JGI IMG/M metagenome (GOLD analysis project Ga0247771, IMG submission 179948) | Plant litter microbial communities from Arlington Agricultural Research Station in Wisconsin, United States - UWRJ-L197-509C-6 | ecosystem: Environmental > Terrestrial > Plant litter >...
TGTCGAAATACTTATCGTTGATCTTATCGGTCATGCGCATCATCTCGCGCGCTACGAGCTTGTGCTTGTTGTCGTCGGCGGCAAAGTCCCAGGTCTTGGTGGAGTCGTTGCGGACGTGGCAGAAATTGCAGCGCACGCCCAACGACAGCGAGAAGTGGTGCATCACGCTGTCCATCTGCTGCTTGGTGATATTTTTTGGGAGGACTTTCAGATTCTTGTAGATGGGGTCGTCCTTTGTAAAGGCCATCGAAATAAAGGCCGTGGCGGCCAGGGCAAGGGTAACGAGGAGGGACTTTTGCATAAACCGTTAAAATTTTCACTGAAATTATGCAAAAATCCCGCCTTTGTATTTCGGTGCCGCCCGGGAGCGGCGGTATCGTTATTTTTGCAGCATAAATTTTTGTTCATGGCAAGCCTGGTGCAGGAATTCAACGACTACCGCGAGAAGATGAACGGGGTGATCCTCGGCAAGAACAACCTGGTGATGAAACGCCTCTGGAATCTCGACACCAACACCTACGACGACGGCGCCCTCGACCGCAAGACCAAGGAAATGCTGGGCCTGGTAGCCAGCATGGTGCTCCGTTGCGACGACTGCATCAAGTACCACCTCGGCAAGGCCCACGAGCTGGGCGTTACCACGGATGAGCTGTACGAAGTATTCGCCGTAGCCAATATCGTCGGCGGCACGATCGTTATTCCTCATACCCGCCGCGCCGCGGAATACTGGGAAGAGCTCACGGCCACGAACGAACAACATTGACCATAAAAAACTTAGGATAAAACATGGAAACAATCACACCGGGAAAGCCGGCCCTCACCGCCAAAGACTTCGCCACCGACCAGGAAGTGCGCTGGTGCCCCGGCTGCGGCGACTATTCGATCCTGGCCCAGGTGCAGAAGGTAATGCCCACGCTGGGCATCCCCCGCGAGAACATCGCCATCATCTCGGGCATCGGCTGCTCGTCGCGCTTCCCTTATTATATGAACGTGTACGGGATGCACTCGATCCACGGCCGCGCCACCTCCATCGCCAGCGGGCTCAAGGCCGCGCGCCCCGACCTCAGCGTATGGATCGTTACCGGCGACGGCGACGGCCTCAGCATCGGCGGCAACCACATGATCCACCTGCTGCGCCGCAACTTCGACGTGAACGTGCTGCTGTTCAACAACCAGATCTACGGCCTCACCAAGGGACAATACTCACCCACATCGGAAGAGAACAAGGTCACCAAGTCCACGCCCTTCGGCAGCATCGACCATCCCTTCAACCCGCTGGCCCTCGTGCTCGGCGCCGACGCTACCTTCGTGGCCCGCAGCATGGACCGCGACCCCAAGCACCTGCAGGCGATGCTGGCACGGGCCCATGGCCACCACGGCACGTCCTTCCTCGAGATCTACCAGAACTGCAACATCTTTAACGACGGCGCCTTCGAGGTGTTCACGGAAAAATCCTCCAAGGCCGACGAAGCCCTCTTCCTCGAAAGCGGCCAGCCGCTGGTCTTCGGCGCCAACCGCGACAAGGGCATCCGCCTCGACGGCTTCACGCCGGTGGTGGTGAGCCTCAACGAAGGCTTCAGCACCAGCGACCTCTGGGTGCACAACGAGAACGACCTGTACAAGGCGCAGATCCTCACCCGCATGTTCGACGACCCCAAGCTCGACCATCACCTGCCGCGTCCCTTCGGTGTCTTCTACCAGGCCGTACGCCCCACCTACGAGGACATGCTGCAGCAGCAAGTGGAAGCCGCCAAGGAAAAGCGCACCTCCGACCTCGACCGCCTGCTCCGCGGCAACGAAGTGTGGGAGATCGCATAAGAACAGTTGTCCCGCCTTCGCCAAGGCTTCGGCGGGCGCTGCCCTCCTTCGCCGAGGCTATGGCGAGTGCAGCAGTTGGTGCTGAAAGCACTGCGCCCACCATTGATAAATTAATTTTTATATATAATTTTTAAATAAAAATCCTTCAGGTTTTACTGAAGGCTTTTTTTATTGGTTGTTTCTTTTCTTTCTGTTTCTAACTCTCATCCTTTGGTGGTGTGCCTCGGAAGAGGTCGCGGCCGCTGAGCTTCTGGACATTGATGACGCGCTTTTCGCGTGCGGACTGGTAGATGGCTTCCATCAGCTTCTGGTCCTGCAGTCCTTCCTCGCCGGGCGTGAAGGGTTGCTTGTTGTCCATGATGCACTGCGCCATGTGGTCGAGTTCCAGCGCGAACTGGTTCTTCTCTTCGATCACGGGCTTGTCCTTCCATTCCTTTCCGTCGCGCACTTCCGAAAGCTCGATCTGCAGGCCCTTGTAGGGGAAGGCGGGATCCATGCCGTACCAGCCGCCCTTGTCGGCCATGCAGCGGTAGCGCCGCGATTCGTGCACGCCGTAGCTGGTGCCCGCATTTACGATGGCCCCACTGGGGAAGCCCATCTGGAACAAGACCGTTTCTTCCACTTCTTTGAACCGCGGATCGTTGGGTGTGGAGAAGATATTGGCCGATACCCACTCGGGCTCCTCACCCAAGAGGAAGCGGGCCGTGTTGAGGCAGTAGAGGCCGATATCGGGCAGGGAGCCGCCGCCGGCAAGGGCTTTCTTCAGCCGCCACTGCGTGGGGTCGCCGATGTGCTGGGCATTGAACATTTCGATAACGCGCACCTTGCCGTAGCGTTCTTCCTGCGTCCATTTGCGCAGCAGGCGGTGGTGCGGCTCATATTGTATGCGGTAGGCGACCATGAGCTTGCGGCCGGCCTTCTTACATGCGTCGATCATGCGCTGGGCCGAGGCGGGCGATGTGGTCATGGGCTTTTCGCACAGCACGTGCTTGCCGGCCGCGGCGGCGCGTACCGTAAACTCTTCGTGCATGCTGTTGGGCAATACGATGTAGACCGCGTCGATCTCGGGGTTGTTGCGGATCTCGTCGAAGTTCTGGTAATTGTAGAGGTTCTTCTCGGCGATGCCGTACTGCTGCGCTACGCGTTTTGCCTTGGCCGGATCGCCGCTCACGAGGGCCACGGGCTTAGCCAGCATCGACGCGCCGAAGGCCGGCATGATCTGCTCCAGAGTAAGATGACCGAGACCCACGAGGGCAAAGCCGATGCGCTTCTCCGGCCCGAGCGGTGCGGGCGGTTTGCCGGCGGCTTTTTCGGAGGGATCGTCGAGGGGCTTCAGCGCTACGGGCACGGTGTCGGCCAGCGCGCGGTTCGCTTGCGGTGGGTTGCCGGCATGGGCATCGCCGATCACGGAACCCAGTATGGACGCGGAAAGCAGGCCGCGGCCCGCCATGGCCAAAAAGCGCCGCCGGTCCTGCGCTTCGGCGCCGAGGAAGTTGTCGAACAGTTGTCGATTCATAGAAAATAGTTTGCGCGGCGACAGCGCCGCGGAAGTGCAGTGGCCGCAAAAGATATGCCTGTGGAACTTTCCCTTCGGGCATGAATTTTATGACGTTAAACAAAAACGCAACACGAACATGCAACCGGAAGAGCTTATTGAATCATCGATCGTAAATGAGATAAAGGAAGTGCTGGTGGAACGGGGAGAAAGCATTGCCGTGGGCGAGAGCGTAACCTCGGGTCTTTTGCAGGCGGCCCTGTCGCAGGCAGTGGAAGCCATGAAGTTTTACCAGGGCGGCATAACGGCGTATAACCTGGGACAGAAATACCGCCACCTGAACATCGACCCCATACATGCCACGTCGTGCAATTGCGTGTCGGGCAAAGTAGCCCGCGGCATGGCCCTGAACTGCTGCCAGCTGTTCAACAGCGACTGGGGCATCGGCATTACCGGCTATGCATCGGCGGTGCCGGAGGCTGACAATAAAGTATTCGCCCACTATGCCATCGCACACAAGGGCGAGGTAGTGATCGATGAGAAGATCACGCCGCCGGAAGACGTGCCGCTGAACGTACAGATCTACTACGTGAAAGAGATCCTTGGCAAGCTGAGGGATCATCTCCGCGCGAGCGAATAGACATACGTATAAATACGGGTGTCTGTTTTTTTATTGCGCGGCAATGCGCTTGTTGATCTCGTCGCGGATGAGGGCGCACGCCTCGTATTTTTCAAGGGCGATATTTTCCTTCATCAGCGCCTCCAGCTCGGGCATCGAGCGGCCGGCATATTCGAGGCTTTGGGTGCTGAGCTGGTGAACGGGTTGAAAAAATCCGTCGGGGCTGGTGAAACCCCATTGTGGCTGTGTATTCATGGTAACCGGTATTAGTTCCAGTAAGATAGAACAGGCCGGACAGAAATGAAAGAGGGGGCGACCGATTTTTCCGGATTATCGGCCAGGGCCTTAAATGCTACGATGAGCGGGCGCTACTCGTTTACGACCAGCGTATCCATGCCGGCGGCCGCATGCGCGGGCTGCTGACCGATGGCGCGGGCCGCGGCGGCCATTACGCTTTTCTTCTTGTGATCGTACCACCACTGCGGCGCGGTCTTCTTCATCACCGTGTCGATGGTGCGCATGCCGAAGAGGTTCCACACGCCTTTGAGCTTGCCGCCCAGCGAGGGCTGCAGCGCGCGCAGGCTCATGGCGAAGCCGCTGTCGAGGTATTCCATGTGGTGCCAGTAGCCGGCGGGCATGAAGAGGGTGTCGCCGTGATCGAGGATCACCTCGTAGCCGCGGGCATATTTAAGGGCGGGGAATTTCTGGTAGTCGAGCTTGGACTGCTGCGGGTCGTAGTAGTTGGAGAAATCGGCCATGCTCAGCACTTCCCAGGGGCGGCGGTAGAGCTTGTGCTGCTCGCTGTGGGGAAAGAGGAGCACGCGCTTGCGGCCGGCAAACTGGGTGTGGAGGATATTGGAAAGGTCGATGTCGAAGTGCATGTGGGTAATGGAGGTGGCGCCGCCCACGAAGAGCATCGGGTATTTTTTTACAAAGCCCTTCATCAGGTGCTCGGGCCAGGTAAAGTCCTGCACCAGTCCGGGCGCATGGTCGAAGATGTTGAAGAGGAAGATGCGCCAGCCTGCGGGCCCCTGGCTGATCATGTCGATATATTCACCGAAAGTCTTGTAATCGTCGGCGGTGTTGATGGGCGTGTAGGCATCGCTCTTTACGTTGTTGTAGAGGGCCACGCGCTGGCTGCCCACCAGCTGCTTGAAATGCTGCCAGTTCCATTTGCCGTAGGCGGGCCAGTCTTTCGCCAGGTTCTTCAGCACTACGGGCTTCTGGGGTAGGTAAAATTCATCCCTGAACACCTGCGGGTCGATCGCTTCAAACTCTGGAATGGATTGCAGCTGCATGAGAGAATGATTTTTGCAAAGGTAAAAGCGGACCCGATGCCCCGAAGTTTTTTTCCATGAAAATGAAAAGGGATTGTTGAACGGTCCGCCTAACTTAACCGTATGCTTTTACACATTCATCCCGTCAATCCGCAGGAGCGGCTCATCAGGCAGGCGGTGGCCATCCTCCGCGCCGGCGGCATCATCGTTTATCCCACCGACACCATCTACGGCCTGGGCTGCGATATCTTCCAGCATAAGGCGGTGGAGCGCATCTGCCAGATCAAGGGCGTAGCCCCACTGAAGGCCAACCTCTCCTTCGTGTGCTACGACCTCAGTGACCTCAGCCGCTATGCCCGCCAGCTGGATACGCCCGTGTACCGCACCCTGAAGCAATACCTGCCCGGCCCCTACACTTTCATCCTCGGCGCCAGCAAGGAGGTGCCTAAAATATTAAAGACCAAAAAAGATACGGTCGGCATACGCGTGCCCGACAACAAGATCGCCCGCTGCATCGTGCACGAGCTGGGCAATCCCATTCTCAGCGCCTCCCTTCCCGGCGACGCCATCGAGGAATACACCGATCCCGAGGTGATCCACGACCGCTTCGGCAACCAGGTGGATGCCGTGATCGACGGCGGCATCGGCGGCATCGTTCCTTCCACGATCGTTGATTTTACGGGCGGCGAGCCCGAGGTGGTGCGCGAGGGTGCGGGGGCATGGTCCTAAAAAACGAGCATCGCCCATTAGGAGCGATGCTGTTAACCTTCAACCATTCTTTTACGGCATGTACGCTTCGCAGCAAGTGAAGCGACATATAAAAAAGACAACTGTAAGAGGGTAAAACGCTGCATCGGTTTAATCAAACCGTCGTTTCCGCGGGTTCGGCGGCCGGCGTTCCTGTGTCGATATAGCTGAGGCGGAATGACTTGCGGTGGTATTTGCAGGGTCCGAAGCGGTCGAGGGCCTGCTGGTGCTCGCGGGTGGCGTAGCCCTTGTTCTTTGCCCAGTTATAGCGTGGAAATTCATTGTGCAGGGCCTTCATGTGGTCATCGCGGTAGGTCTTGGCGAGCACGCTAGCCGCGGCTATGGAGGCGTAGAGGGCGTCGCCCTGGACCACGCACTGGTGCTTTATTTTTTTGTAGGGGGTGAAGCGGTTCCCGTCGATGAGGAGCAGCTGGGGCTGGGGGTTCAGCTGGCGAACGGCGAGGTGCATGCTTTTAAAGGAGGCCTTGAGTATGTTGATGCGGTCGATGCGGCGGTTGCAGAGGCTGGCCACGGCATAGGCTAGGGCCTGCTGCTGGATGAGGGGGCGGAGCTCGTAGCGCTGCTCTTCGGTGAGTTGTTTGGAATCGTTGAGGAGGGGATGGGAAAAATCGCGGGGCAGGATGACGGCCGCGGCGAATACGGGCCCGGCGAGGCATCCGCGTCCTGCCTCATCGCAGCCGGCCTCCAACAGCTCTTCCTGAAAATACGCACGCAGCATGGTTCAAATTTAAGAAGCGCCGCCCGAAAGTATTTTCAAAATTTCTATAAATTCTCGCCAAAAAACGCGACTCATCTTACTGTTTGCTTCCTTCTAAAATTTTCAAAACCGTCTTTGGCTCTCATAAAATTATTTTTATCTTTGTTCCATCGGCGGCTGGGCGAAAGCCCCCTAACGACGAAAATTTTACAGGTCTCCACGTTGAGGCCTGTTTCATTTTAAGACATTGAAAATCTTCTTACTCAGCACCTGTGTTTTAGCCAAGCAGTAAAATCCAGTCTTATAGAACAATAAGATTTCCTTTACTGCCGCATTCCGCTCACACCCCGTCTTCAAGCCTACGATCAACTCTTTTTTTGAAATATTCGAAGTGATATCCAATACAATCCTCGAGGACTGCTCGCTCCCCTCTTTAATACGCTTTCCAATCGTATCCGGATTTTTAGTAGTGATGCACTTAAGGTCCGATTCCAGGAAAATGTGATCCCTCGTCAAAAAAACATCGAACTTCTTCTCGTGCCGCTTAAAATAACCATCGGGAACCAAGACAACATCGTAATTGACCCCAGTCAATTTTTTGGCAGTATGAAATTCGTGGGGATATGCAAATTCTTTGCAAGCTGCTAAAAGACACCGACCAGTGTTTTTGTCTTTGTAATGATTGATCAACCCCCTGAAACAAAGCAACTTTCTTATTTCTATAATCCTGATTGATTTATTACCCTGCTTTATTTTTTCAATGAGCGCTTTGAAATCATCCAGTATAAATACGGGTTGAGGAAGGCCGCTGGTCGGAGAAGAATTATCGATCCGATCTGATGATTTCATCTGGATGCATTAAAAGTTGACAGAATTAAAAAGGGTAATTCACACGCTATACGTCGCTACTATCCTACACGTCTGCCCAGGCAAAAAGTAGCGTGACCAACTGAAAACGCTTACCTAACTTTGCGGCCGATGAAAAACGAGCTCGCCTCTCCCTCCGCAAAACCCGTCGCTACCTGGATAATGGTGGGCGTGGGCATGCTGGTGATCCAGATCATCCTCGGCGGCATCACGCGGCTCACCGGCTCGGGCCTTTCCATCACCGAATGGGACGTGGTGACGGGCGCCCTGCCGCCGCTCAACCACGACCAGTGGCTCGCCGAGTTTCATAAATACCAGCAAACACCCCAGTACCGCCTCCTCAACTACGAGTTCACCCTCTCCGATTTTCAATCCATATTTTTCTGGGAATGGTTCCACCGCCTCTGGGGCCGCCTCATCGCCGTGGCCTTCGCCATACCCTTCGTCATCTTCCTCATCCAGCGCCGCTTCCGGGCCGGAATGATCAAGCCGCTCATCATCCTCTTTCTCTTCGGCGCTCTGCAGGGCGCCGTAGGCTGGATCATGGTGGCCAGCGGACTTACCGGCGACGCCATCTACGTCAAGCCCACGCGCCTCGCCATGCACTTCGTGCTGGCCTGCCTGCTCATCAGCTATGCCTTCTGGTTCGGACTGCAATTGCTCGTGCCCGCCGCACAACGCGTGCGCAACCCCCGGCTCAACAACCTTACCTGGACCGTGCTCGCCCTGCTGATCGTACAGCTCGTGTTCGGCGCGCTGATGGCCGGCCACAAGGCCGCCGTGGCCGCACCTACCTGGCCCGACATCAACGGCAGCTTTGCGCCCGCCTACGTCTTCAACCGCCCCGAAGGCTGGATCAGCGCCATCGAGAACAGCGTGGTCATTCACTTCATCCACCGCTCGCTGGCCTACCTGATCTTCCTGCTCGTGATCATATGGACCGTAATGGCCCGCAGAACGGCCGCCACCCGCGTATTTGCAGCCTGGCGCCCGATACCCATGCTGCTCGTAACGCTGCAGGTGGTACTCGGCATCTGCACGGTGCTCACCAGCACGCGCATCCGCGTGGCCCGCTGGAATATTTTCGAATGGATGGCCCAGCTGCACCAGCTCACCGCCATCCTGCTCCTGCTTTCGCTCGTGGGCGCCCTCTTCCTGCTGCGCAAAAAAGCCGGGGCCAATTCGCCCGCCGCTGTTGAACCACAACCGATTTAGTAGTATTTTACAGGTGAATGAAAACACCCTTTAAAACTTATTTGCGTGGAATCTTTTTTTCGCTACCCCTGCAGCTGATCTTTCTTCATTTCCGCAAATACCAGGTACTGCTCATTTTCTGGATCCTCCTGTTCAGCATCGTCAACAGCTCCTTCATGAAGAGCTACGGCGCCGACGCCCTCTTCCTCGCACCCGAATACCTGGGCAATACCAATTCCATCAGCACCGCCATCATGGGCATGGCCATCGGCGTTTTCATCATGTGCTGGAACATCACCACCTTCATCCTCTTCAGCCGCCACTTCACCTTTCTCGCCGCCACCGAATACCCCTTCTTCAAATACTGCATCAACAACAGCGCGATACCGATCGTGTTCCTCGTGTTCTACCTCTTTCGCGCCTACGAGTTCGCGCACTACCGCGAGCTGATCAGCAACGTGGAGATCATCTTCCTCACATTGGGCTTTATCGCCGGGCTACTGCTGACACTGTCCATCTCCTTCTTTTATTTTTTCCGCGCCGACCGCACCATCTTCCGCAAATTGCAGCCGGCCTTCAACAGCGCCAAGAACGTCATCTCCCACTTCCAGCCCGAGCCCCACCCCGCCGACATCAACTCGCTGATCGCCTCCGAATGGTTCCTCGATTCCTTCTTCCGCATCCGCAAGTGCCGCGACGTATCGCACTACTCGCGCGACCTGATGGAAAAGATCTTCAAGCGCCACCACTTCGCGGCCGTCGTGAGCCTGCTGATCGCCTATCTTTTTCTGATCATCATCGGCTATTTCCTCGACCACCGCGTATTTCAATTGCCGGCCGGCGCCAGCATCACCCTGCTCTTCGCCATCCTTATCGGCGTATGCGGCGCGATCGTTTATTTTTTCCAGAGCTGGAGCGTGCCCGCGCTGCTGGTCTTCATCACCCTGCTGAATTTTCTCTACCGCATCAACTGGATCGACCCGCGCAACAAAGCCTACGGACTGAATTACAACAACACCAACGAACAGCCCGAATATTCGCAGGCCGCCCTGCAACGTCTCGGCAATGCCGACTCCAGCAGCCGCGACAAGCAATCCATGGAAGCCATCCTCGAACGCTGGAAACACAAGCAGGACAGCAACAAGCCGCTGCTCGTTCTCATCACCACCAGCGGCGGCGGCACGCGCAGCGCCACCTTCACCATGGACGTGCTGCAACGCCTCGACAGCCTCACCGGCGGACAGATCATGAACAAGACCTTTCTCATCACCGGCGCTTCCGGCGGCATGATCGGCGCTTCCTATTTCCGTGAGCTTTGCCGTCAGCGCATGTACGGCGCGCCCGTAAACCCGCGCTCCCAGCAGTATGTGGACGATATCGCCAACGACCTCCTCAACCCCACCTTCACTTCCTTTATCGCCCGCGACCTCTTTGCGCCCGAGCAGAAATTTTCCGTGGGTCCCTACACCTACCTGCGCGACCGCGGCTTCGCCTTCGAGTCGGCGCTGAACGAGAATACCAACGGCACCCTCGACAAACGCCTCAAGGATTATGTGGCCGACGAAACCGCCGCCAACATACCGCTGATGTTCTACCATACCGTCGTTACCCGCGATGGCAAGATGATGATCATCAGCACCCAGCACCTCCGCTTCATGATGCAGCCGCCCCCCGATTCGCTCAACAACAATACCTATGCGGACGCCGTGGATTATTCCACCTTCTTCGCGAAGCAGGATCCCTACAACCTGCGCATGCTGACCGTGCTGCGCATGAACGCCACCTTCCCCATCGTGCTGCCCAATGTATGGATGCCCTCCAAACCCGTGATCGACGTGATGGACGGCGGACTGCGCGATAACTACGGCGTGGAAAATTCATTGCGCTTCCTGGCGCACATGCGCGAATGGATCGAGAAAAATACAAGCGGCGTACTGGTGCTCCAGATCCGCGACCGCATGGACGGCGGCTGGGAAAATCCCTACGAGTACGACGACCTCACGGGCAATGCCACCAAGCCTTTCTTCCTCCTGCAAAATAACTGGTACAAGATGATGGACTATTTCCAGAGCGACATGGCCAACTATTTCATGTCCAACACCGGCTATCCCATCCGCACCGTCACCTTCGAATACATACCAAAGACCGAGGAGAACAAGGCGGCCCTGAGCTTTCACCTCGCCGAACGCGAGAAGCGCGACATCGCGGCTTCCATCGACTCGAAGCACAACCAGGCCAATTTCAACAAGGTAATGGAGCTGCTCAACCCTAAGGGCAGATTAGCCGGAAACAGCCTTTCATCACCCGTATATTAAATTCCTTCGCAGTTTCGGTAGGGTCGCCGTCGATGTGGAGCGGCGCGAGCCGGCTGTTGCGTATGCCGATCTCGCTCGTCTGAAAATAAAGAAGGCTTGATCTTTCATCGATCGCGCCGGGTTCCTTGAGGGCCTGCATGCCGGTGATTTGTTTCAACGCCTGAAAGAGCACGCTCATCTTGCTTTGCTCGGCCATCACCACAATGTCGAGCAGGCCGTCGCTGAGGCTGGCCTTGGGCGCGATCGTTACGTGGTTGCCGAACTGGTTGCTGTTGGCGATGCTGATGAAGTAGGCGTTGGTCCTGATCTGGCGGCCGCCGGCCGTAAGCACGAAGGGATAGGTCTTAGCCGATATGAAACCGGCAATGGTTTTTTTTATATAGGTCGAGAGGCCGCGGCGCGGATCGTTGGCAAAGTCGTGGGCTACCTGGGCGTCGAGGCCGAGGCCGCAGAGCATGCAGGCGAAGGTGTCGTTGATGAGGAATCCGTCGGTGGGTTCCGCCTTGCCGGCAAAAACGATGTCGAGGGCTTTTTCCTTTTTCTTGGGTATGCGGGCAGTGAAGGCCAGGCCGTTGCCCGAGCCGCAGGGGATGATGCCGAACTGGACGGGCAGCTTGCGCAGGCCGGCGATGGCCTGGTTGATGGTGCCGTCGCCGCCGGCGATGACCACGTCGGTAAAGCCTTCCTCGCGGATGACGGGACGCAGGTAGCTGTAATCGCCGCTGGCCACGGAAGGATAGATGGCGAAATCGAAGCCGGCCGCGGCCGTGCGGGTGCGTATCAGCTCCTGCAGCGACTGCTTGCTGCCGGTGCCCGAGATGGGATTTACGATATATAACAGTTTTCTGCTCATTGTCTGGGGCTGTAAAATTAGGGGAATGCGTTCGCCTATCGTTTTGGGGTGACGGCTGCCCGAATACCCGGACTCGTCAAAAAGTTTTTGTAAAGTCCCGCCAAGGCTCGGCTCCCCGCCTTATTTGACGTACCTTTGCGCCCTCAAATGCTGCAGCCAGCTGCGCACTGAAGCTGCAGGCTTTTTTAATGCTTGTGGCCGGCGGCCCGGGCAGCACCCAACTTAAATTATGGAAATCAGAAATATAGCAATCATCGCCCACGTTGACCACGGCAAGACCACGCTGGTAGACAAGATCCTGCATGCCACCAAGGTGTTCCGCGATAACCAGGAAACCGGCGACCTTATCATGGACAGCAACGACCTGGAACGTGAGCGTGGCATTACGATCTTTTCCAAAAATGCCGCCGTTCTCTACAAAGACGTTAAGATCAATGTTATCGATACCCCTGGTCACGCCGACTTCGGCGGCGAGGTGGAGCGCGTACTCAAGATGGCCGATGGCGTGATCCTGCTCGTGGATGCCTTCGAAGGACCCATGCCCCAGACACGCTTCGTGCTTCAGAAAGCCCTCCAGCTGAACCTGCGCCCGATGGTCGTCATCAACAAGGTGGACAAGCCCAACTGCCGCCCCGATGAAGTGCATGACGCCGTATTCGAACTCTTTTTCAACCTCGACGCTTCCGAAGAGCAGCTCGACTTCCCCACCTTCTACGGTTCGGGCAAGAACGGCTGGTTCAACGACAGCCTCACTGAGATCGACAATATCAACCCCCTCCTCGACGGCATCCTCAAATATGTGCCCGGCCCCAAGGTGAGCGAAGGTACCCTCCAGATGCAAATCACCTCGCTGGACTATTCTTCCTTCCTCGGCCGTATCGCCATCGGCAAGGTTGGCCGCGGAACGATCAGGGAAAACCAGCCCATCTCCCTCATGCAGACCGACGGAACGATGAAGAAATCGCGCGTTCGCGAGCTCTACGTTTTCGAAGGCATGGGTAAGAAAAAAGTTACGGAAGTTATTGCCGGCGACCTCTGCGCCGTGGTCGGCCTCGAGAATTTCAACATCGGCGATACCATCGCCGACTTCGAAAACCCCGAAGCCCTGCCCGTTATCAGCGTGGACGAGCCGACGATGAACATGATGTTCTCGATCAACAACTCTCCCTTTTTCGGCAAGGACGGCAAGTTTGTGACCTCGCGTCACCTGCGCGACCGCCTGATGAAGGAAACCGAAAAGAACCTGGCCCTCCGCGTAGAGGATACGGACAGCGCCGACAGCTTCCTCGTTTACGGCCGCGGCATCCTGCACCTTGGCGTGCTGGTGGAAACCATGCGCCGCGAGGGTTACGAGCTGACCATCGGCCAGCCCCAGGTTATCGTTAAGATCATCGACGGCGCCAAGAGCGAGCCTTTCGAAAACCTGGTGGTCGACGTGCCGCAGGAATACGCTTCGAAGGTGATCGACCTCGTTACCCGCCGCAAGGGTGAGCTCCAGGTAATGGAAACCAAGGGCGACATGCAGCACCTTGAGTTCGACATACCTTCCCGCGGACTGATCGGCCTGCGCACGCAGATGCTGACCAACACCGCCGGCGAAGCCGTAATGAACCACCGCGTAAGCGAGTACAAGCCCTGGAAGGGACCTATCCCCGGCCGCAACAACGGCGTGCTGATCGCCAAGGAAGCCGGCTCTACCACCGCCTACTCGATCGACAAGCTTCAGGATCGCGGCTTCTTCTTCGTTGATCCGGGTGAGGAAGTTTACCGCGGCATGATCATCGGCGAGAACAACAAGCCCGGCGATCTCGTGGTGAATCCCAACGAAGGCAAGAAGCTCACCAACATGCGCGCCTCCGGCAGCGACGGCACCGTAAGCATCCCACCCAAAAGGCAGCTGACCCTCGAAGAATGCATGGAATATATCCAGCAGGACGAATGCATCGAGGTAACGCCCAACATCATCCGGATGCGCAAGGTGATCCTCGACGAGGAAGAAAGAAAGAAGCAGCAAAAGAAGATGAGCACAGAAGCCGCATAAATTTTAAAAATTCCATATCACACGATATGGAATTTTTCTTTAACCCCTCCTTACCTTTGCACCAGCATGAAAAGGTTCCGATTTATATTCCTGTTCCTGGTTCTCCTCCTGGCCGCCGGCGCGGTGCGGGCGCAGTGCTCGGTTTGTACGCGCACGGCCCAGCAGCTCGGCGAGAAGCCGGCCCGCGGCCTCAATGCCGGCATCATGTACCTCGCTTTTACGCCGCTGGCCATCGTAGGCTTTATCGGCTATAAGTGGTGGAAGAAAACCAATGCCCCCGAGTAGCATGCAGCCCGGCATCTCCGTCGTTATCCCCAACTACAACGGCGCCGTTCTCCTGCCTCAAACCCTTCCCACCGTATTTGCCGCCCTCGACCGCAGCGGCCAGCCTTACGAAGTGATCGTTGCCGACGATGCCTCCACCGACGGTTCGCCCGCTTATCTCTCCGCTTCCTTCCCTACCGTAGAAATACTGGTGGGCGAAAAGAATAGCGGCTTTTCCGTTACGGCCAACCGCGGCATCCGCGCCGCCCGCTTCGACCTCGTGCTCCTCCTCAACAGCGACGTGAAGCTGACGCCCGATTATTTCCTGCACCTGCTGCCCTATTTTTCAAAAGAAGATGTGTTCGGGGTGATGGGCCGCATCGTCGGCTGGACCAACGACAGGATACAGGACGGCGCCAAATATCCTTCCTTCCACAGCGCCAAGATCAAGACCTCCGTAAACTACCTGCTCGAAGATGAAGCGGCCATGAAGGACGGCTTGTACACCATGTACCTCTCCGGCGCCAATGCCCTCGTGGACCGGCGCAAGCTGCTGGAGCTGGGGGGCTTCAATGAATTGTTCTCGCCGTTTTATGTGGAAGATTACGAGCTGTCGCTGCGGGCCTGGCGCCTGGGCTGGCGCTGCTATTACGAGCACCGGGCCATCTGCCGCCACCAAACCTCGACCACCATAAAATCGAACAGCCGCAAAGCATTTATCCGCCTTATTTCCAACCGCAACAAATGGTTCCTTCATGCCATTCACCTGGGCGCGGGCCGTCGCCTCCTTTGGTTCATTCAGCTGCTGCCGGAAGTATTCTTTCAATCGCTATTGTTCAAGGATTATTACCCCAAAGCCTTCCTGCTCTTCCTAAAAAACTACGGCCGCGTGCGCCGCGCACGACACGAGTTTCAACAGCTTGCCGGCAACAAGAAATTACTGTCGGTACAGGAAGTGGCCCGCTTCATCCAGGATTCAGTAAAGGGCCGCGCCGTAAAGTTCTTTAAGTAATAAAATAATAATTAATATAAATTATATTAATTATTCTGCACCTTCTAACCTCACCTTTTAACTTATGCTAGGCGCGCGTATCGCGCCGGGCGTACTTGATGGAGTGCTTGATGTAGGAGATCCAGGGGAAGACGCGCTTTTTATGGGCGAAGACGATGCGCGCGTGCCGCAGCAGGAACCAGAACAGCGGCAGCGAGAAGCTTTTTTGCGGAAACTCTTTATAATAGCCGAGCAGCTGCTCGCCGAAGCGGCGGTGGTCGTCGCGGATGCCGCGGATGCTTAGCAGGGCCGGCAGGATCACCTGCGCCTGCCGGTAAAAAGGCAGCACCGGCCTGGCCTTGCCCGTGGCATTGGTGGCGTGCATCCGGTGCCAGGTGAGTATCTTTTCCACCGCCGTTATCTGCCCTATCGGACAAACATTGGCCGCCAGCCACCAGTCGTAATACACTTTGGCGGGAAAGGGCTGCGCCTGATCCAATAATTCACGGCGGAACAGCATGCTGTGACCCGAGATGATGTTGAGCATGAAAAATTTACGCAGGTCGTTACCGCGGATATAATTTACTTTTTTAAGGCTGCGCAGGTGGGGCTTGCCCTGCTCCTCGAAGCGGGCCGAGATGCCATGCACCAGCATATAGGAAGGGTCTTCGTTCAGCGCGCGCACCAGCTCCGTTATTTTATTCAATTCCCAGATATCGTCCTGGTCGGAGATGGCCACGTAAGCGCCGGCAGTAAGGGCGCAGGCCTTGCTGAAATTGATATTGTACCCTGTGTTGATCTCGTTGCGGTAGATGCGGATGCGTTTGTCGCTGGCGGCATAGGCCTGCAGGATGGCGAAGGTATCGTCGGTGGAGGCATCGTCGCCCACGATCACTTCCAGGTGCGGGTAGTCCTGGTTCAGGATCGAGTCGAGCTGCTCGCGTACATATAGGGAACCGTTGTAGGTGCACATCACTACGGATACCAGTTGATCGGCCATTGCTTGCTTTAATGATGGTTAAGAAAGTCGCGCACGAAGCGATATAAATTGAAATGCGCCTCGTCGTGCCGCGCCAGCAGCGCCGCTCGCAGCGCGGGGCGGCTGACGTCCTTCATCCGTTCTTTCTGTATCAGCTGGTAGCTGCGCTCGGCCAGCAGCCACGATCTTTTTTCGGGCGGCTGCGCGGCCGTCCGGTGCTCGCGTATGGCAGCATACAATTCGTCGAGGCCCAGACCTTCCTGCGCCACGGTTTTGATGATCGGCAGGGAGCGGGGTCGGTTGGAGAAGGCAGGCGCGAGCATCAGGCGCAGATTGCCCACGAAGGCATCGGCGCCGGGGCGGTCGGCCTTGTTCACCACGAAGATGTCGGCGATCTCCATCAGCCCGGCCTTCATGGTCTGCACCTCGTCGCCCGCCTCGGGCACCACTACTACGATGGTGGTATCGGCAAGTCCGGCGATCTCGATCTCGCTTTGTCCTACGCCCACTGTTTCAATGAGCACCTCGTCGAAGCCCGCGGCCTTCATCAGGTCGGCGATCTCGATGATCTTGGGGTGAAGTCCGCCCATGGTGCCGCGTGTTGCCAGCGAACGGATGAATACTTGCGGATTGAGGTACCAGCGGCTCATGCGGATGCGGTCGCCGAGGAGGGCGCCTAAGTTGAAGGGCGATGAAGGATCGACGCAAAGCACGGCCACTTTTTTCCCCGCGGCGGTGAGCGTGGCGATGAGGGCATCCACCAGCGTGCTTTTGCCGGCGCCGGGCGGACCCGTAATGCCGGTGATGCGGGCCTCAGCGCCCGTGTCGAGCGCGGCCATCAGCTCTTCGTAGCCCGGCTGCTCGTTCTCCACGAAAGAAATGGCCCTTGCCAGTCCCTTGCGGTCGCCCTCCTTTATTTGCGCGAGCAGTTGCTGCCACATGAAAGATAGATGTTGTAGGTTTACAAAAGTATGGGTATTCGTACAGACAAGGACTGGAGGCAGACACTCATTTTCCTCACGTCCGTGCTCCTGGTGGTGGCTGTTTTTACGTCGCGGGCGCTCCTTTCCATCGGGCTTGCGGCCTTTGTTCTGGCCACCTGCGTACACCGCGGCTTCGGCGCACAGCTGCGCCGCTTCATTACCCATCCGCTGCTTGCCGGCATATCCCTTCTTTTTTTTATTCCCGCACTCTCGGGGCTTTGGAGCGACAACGGCCATGAATGGTTTAGATGGGTGCGCATCAAGCTGCCGCTCTTCGTGCTGCCGCTTTGCTTTGCGGGTCCGTGGCAGCTGAGCGAGCGGCGATGGCAATTGCTCGGCGGATTGTTTTTATTGCTGACGGCGGCGGGCTGCTGCTGGAGCCTCGCCCAGTACATCACCGATTATGCCGCCATTCATCAGGGTTATTTAAGAGCAAAGGTTTTTGCCACGCCGCTCGAGAACGACCATGTGCGCTACAGCCTTCTTGTTTGCTTCGGGGTGATCTGCGCCTGCCTGCTGCTGCACCTCTGCACCGACCGGCGGCTGCGCTGGCCGCTCGTTTTCTGCATCGTTTTTTTTACGGTCTACCTGCATATACTTTCGGCGCGGACGGGCCTTGCCGGGCTTTATATTTTTTTCGCGCTCTATGCTCTTTATTTTTTGCGGAGGCGCCGGGGGCGATGGGCCTGGCCGCTGCTGGCCGCCGTGGTGCTGCTGCCGCTGCTGGCCTGGCTGGCACTGCCCACCTTTCGCAACCGCCTGCGCTACGTGGCTTACGATCTCTCGCTGGTGCGGCGGTCGGCCTATACGCCGGGCACGAGCGACGGCGACCGAATGCTGTCCTTGCGCGCGGGCTGGGACATACTGAAAGAGCATCCGCTGGGCGTTGGCAGCGGCGACGTGGTGGATCAAACCCATGCCTGGTACGCGAAGAACCTGCCCCGGATGCTCGAGGGCGACAAGCTTTACCCCAGCAGCGAGTGGCTCCTGTACGGCGATGCGGCGGGCTGGCCGGGAGCGATCATCTTCACCGCGGTGATGTTGCTGCCCTTCCTTGAAAAAAGGCTGCGGCTGCGTATTTTCTGGATTTCTTTGAATATTATTGCGGCCTTTAGCCTTTTGTTCGACATCGGACTGGAAACACAGTTTGGCGTTTTCATCTACGCCTTCATCCTTTTATGGTGGTGGAAATGGCTGCACACAGAAAGACACGCTGAGATAAACCATGATCGCTCAATTCTCGATAATCATCATCTGCCGCAACGAAGCACGAAACATTGAGGCGGCGGTGAGCAGCATCCTTTCCCTGAGCGACGACGTGGTGATCTACGACAGCGGCAGCACCGACGACACCCTCGACCTTGTACGGAAATTACCCGTACGCCTCGAAACCGGCCCCTGGCAAGGCTTCGGGCCCACGCGCCAGCT
>Ga0247771_1000260_pt1 | contig 18440 bp, 19 predicted proteins | sample UWRJL197509C6_FD_179948 | JGI IMG/M metagenome (GOLD analysis project Ga0247771, IMG submission 179948) | Plant litter microbial communities from Arlington Agricultural Research Station in Wisconsin, United States - UWRJ-L197-509C-6 | ecosystem: Environmental > Terrestrial > Plant litter >...
CAACGTCAAAATTCCGGCTCCGAGAAAAATCCATCTCGGCTTGGATTCTCTCCTTCATCGTTCACGCAACGTCCTCTCCTGCGGCCTTCGGGTCCACCGCGACGACCCCTCCCGTGGCCCTCGTACAATGCGGGGTTGGTTGCAAGATTGTCTCTTCGAGCCGTCGAGTTTGAGGGAGGTCAGAGCCCAGCGGCTATGATGGCCTCCCATGGAAATCACGGCCACATTCCTCCCCCGGCAGGCGCTAGACTCGTCCTTACTCACAACTGCTACCGTAGTAGGTACTTTCTGAGAATCATGATGAATGGTTGATGCACGCAACGCTCTCGAACCTCGCGTCCGTCAAGCGATGGAATGAAGGAACAGTACAACCAGTGACATCTGGCCTATTGCATACCCGACGGCCGATTATGCCTACCTACCCAATAGTATCCTCACTACCGAAACCTAGCACACCTGCTACTTCTTCTTCGTCGGGCGGGAGCAACGCCTCCCTCCTCTCCCGAACATCCCACGCCGACGCGTGTTTGCCGCTCCTAATCAGCCAGTCCTCAAGTATAGTATATCGATGAACGAGCCGAGGCAACACTTCACGCCTGAGGTCGTTGTCTGCGTAGGCGGCAATGGCCGTTCCGATGGCTGCCCACATGGACTGCTCGGCAAGCTCATATGCCCCCAGTTCCCGGTACACACATGCGAAACCGGCGTGGGCGGACTCCACCGCGGGCCAATCTCCCGCCTGCTCCGCACACTCCAACAGCTGCTGCAATCGAGGCAGGACCATGCTCAAATCTGAACCCAACACACGAGCCCGTTCCCATTCCAGATCGGCGAGCGAATACAAATATCTGATTGTCCTCATATCGCTTTCTCCGAATTGGATGGCATGCTGCCGCCGGCCTCGCTCGGCTTTCTCGATTGTCGAAGAATGCCCCGTCGTCAAATCGGCGGCGTTGGCGTAATTCGACCAGCTCTCAATGGCCGCGAGGCTGTGTTCGCCAAAAAGCTCGGATATTCGGTTTCGGTAGCAATTGACGGCGGATATTACCGTTGGGATGAGAACGGCCCTGTCGCAACCGTCGAGTGACACGAGGGCCTCACGAAGAGGGTCATGCACCGAACGAATGTACACCCGCGCGAACGCAACTGCGTGTCGGATCATGTGTGTTGCGACCTCAACCCATTCCGGGCATAGCTCCAAAACCATCTTGAAGATGCTGCTGAGCACGAACCAAGACTGGAACTTGATTTCATGCTCCAGTTGTCTCGCGAGTCTGCGAATCATTCGTCCCGCTGGCTGGAAGGCTTTGGCAGTCAACATACCCTCGCAGCTTCGGGCCTCATTAAAGACGATAAAACCTCCGCTGATGTTGACCTGTTCTATTTCTTCGACAGTCAAGCGAGAGGGGTCGAGTTTGGTGGTGACGTAGGTGCGGGTAATCGCGATGATGGCTTCGGAGCGTCGATAGATGTCAGGGGAGCGGAGAAGAGACGGGGGAGGGGACGGAGTGCGGCAACTGAGATAGCGGGCCACCCGGGACTCCAGGCCCGACGCAACCGCGGCCGCCCGTAATTGCGCTGGATTAAGCTTCTTGCGGCGCAGGTACGTGTCCACGCGCTTGAGGTTGACCGGCCGGCCGTTGATCAGGAAGCGCGTCATCTTCCCCTGGTCCTCTCGCCGCTTCGACAGCGCCATCATGGACCCCACGTCCGACTCTTTGTTCTTCACGAAGCCCCAGAGCTTGAAGCGCTTCTTGTACATGTTGTCGCTGGTAGAGCGACGTTAGCACCGCTCAAGGAGGCACTGGCGGACAAAACGGGTGGCAGTCACTGGACTTACGTGGCGTGAAAGTCGAATTCCTGGCTCATCGTGTGTATGACCTTGGCCAAGGGGATGTCCTCGTCCAGATAAAGTCGCCGGATCCTCGGCTTATGCTCTTCCCAGGCCTGGGAACTGGGGAGCCTTGTTCGGTCGAGAGGTAGGGGCCGGGGCCGGAAGCGGTTGGAGATCGGGCGGCGGCGGCTCACGGCGGACATTGCGGTCAACTAGCGCCACGTCCGCGTCTGGGGGCGGCTCCGGGGCCCACGGTTCGGCGGGGAGCGGCTCCGGGGCCAAGAGTTCGACGGTGCTCAGGGGGTGCAGCGGGAATGCTGCGTGGTTGAAGCCTGGTGTCACTATCGCAACGCTGGGGCCGGGGTGTGACCCCAGTGGAGAGAAGAAGACGGCTCCATGAGCAGCATCCCAATGCGAAATCGTGGCAGCATCGGGGAGGTTCTCCTGTAGGGGGTAGTCAGGCGGCATGAAGCCGCCCTCCTCAGGGCAGTCGAGGGTCATGAAGTCTTCCATCGGAACGGGGGACAGACTCGGCGAAATGCAAGCCAGGAGCGGTTCAACCAGCGGCTCAGGGAGGTTTGAACCGAATAGGGGATTGCGCGTCTCTGCGGCGGGAGGAGTCGATATTTAAATATATACAGAGGATTGATGTCGTTTCAACGCCGACGCATCACCGCTTCCATCCCCAAGGTGGGGCCGGTTCTTGACGCCCTGATTTGCTGCGCACGCCGGCCGCTGCACACCACGAAGGTGCCGTGCAGGAACTGAGGATGGCCCGGCCATGTCATTGGACGCCACCAAGCAGTCAAAAGTTCCCACCTCCGGGCCGTATTGACCGAAAGGAACGACGAGGCGAGGAGCCTCCCCCTTCCTAGGCAATCAGCCGGAGCCACCTCGCTTTCTCGCCCTAACCCGAGCAGGGATGGTCCGGCGGCGGCGTCCGCTTCTCGGTGAACCGCACATTCGCATTGGGCACAGCAGTGTCACCGAGGTCCGTTCTGGAGCAGGTGGCAGCCTTGTCTGACCTAGTCAGACGCTGGCGCCGCCCGGCTGAGGCAGCCACAGCCGCATTGCGGCCCAACAGGCGACATATCCAAGCAGGCTTAACGTGCCGAGCCGCTAGCCAACGCGGAGGGGGTCTGGCGCTGGGGACCGCTGGGACATAAGAGTCGGCGGCCGAGCCCACCCCAGAGCGAGCGGGGGCTGAGTTCTCTGCTGTCTCGGACCTTCTTACGCCTTCCCTCCAAAACTCATCCCCCCACGCCTTCGGCATGGAGCACGAGCACGGAGCACCCCGGCCGGACACATTGAGACCCAGCATGGACCAAGACAAGACGACGGCTAAGGCGACGAGCCACCAAGGGGAGACATCATTGGACCCGCACGACGGAAAACAGGCTCAGTCGGTTCCGCCCAGCGACATTTTCCAGGAGCTCTTACTACGGCCTGAGTTATTGGAGTCGTTACTCAGCAGCGACGTCGTCCCTGGAGAGCTCAGCACGATGGAAAGCTCCTTCCTTGGTGAAAGTCACGAATGGACTGACGGCCTTCTGTCCGGCCCTTGGGAGAACGATGACCCCTTCTCGACCATCACGGACACCGCCGGCCCATCTGAATGGGACTGGACCCCGCTCGACGCCAACCCATCCAAATCGATCCGAGTCCCCGTGACCCCAGCTGGCCCCATTGACTGGGAAACCGCACTTGAATGGAAGCCACGCGACTCCCCGGAAAATGACACTCTGTGGAAATACTCTCATGTGTTCCCGGCAGAGAATGCAGGCTCAGCGCCATCAGACGGTAGACCGATCCCGCGCAGGTGGGAATGCTTGTATCCTGGCTGCAGTCAAAAACCCTTCGGCAGGACGGCGGACCTCGAGCGCCACATCCACAAAGTGCACCCTCCGAGTCTAGGGTATGAAAAGTACACCTGCGACTACAAGGCTTGCACACGAGCTAGTGATTACGCCACCCCTAAAGGCGGAGGAGCCAGATTCAGCCGACGAGACCACCTCCGTGACCACCTGCGGTACTCTCACAAGGAGGACGTTCTGAAGCGGGGAAGCTCCCACGATGCTGCTCTGGCGTGGTTGCGGGAGGAGACGCGTATGCACGAGAAGTGGTGGCGTTGCGGCAAATGTCTACAGCGCGTCACGATTGACAACTTTGGCTGGCAATGTCCAGAGTGCGGCTACGGATGCGAGGAGGAGCGGCAGGTAGTCTGGAACGAGCGGATGGCTTCGGAGGAATTGATAGGAGATGCAAAGGAAGAAAGCTCGGCGGAACTGTGAGCAATGTGTGGGGGTGGAGTGGGTGGTGGGCGATGACGGTCGCGCCTCGCGTGGATTCAAGGGTGGGAGGTTCTTGGATTGTGTCCGCGGTTGCAGAAAGTCAGAACACTGCGATGTTACCTGCAAGAAATCAACTTGGGCAGCGTCAATGCTGGTGCCAATTTTCACTCAGAAACTCCAACCGTACTCTTTACATTCCTGAACGGAGTGTTGGAGAGCGATAGCCTCAGAGCCTCGCTGGCCGGCGCTGGTGTTGAGTGCAGCCTCAACTCCGCCAACCAAACCCGGTAAACTCTCCGACGAGGACCCGGCCTCGTTGGAGTGAAAGACTGCAGATATTTAGGCTGTGGTATTGCCTCTCAACCCTCACTCCAGCCAGGGGCGGTAATACCAGATCCCATCACTTCCAGGTCGGCTAGGTCAAACTCCAAGCGCCCCTCTCACTCATCCTCAAACAGAACCTCGGCCATGCGTTCCTTGACCTGTTCGTCGTTCCAATCAACCAGAACCCGCTCCTTCGACTCTCTCATCTTTCTCTCGACGAACGGCTCCATGGCGTTTCGTTCCCCCTCGCTCAGCAGGTGCAGTCTCGTCTTCCACAGCCCCTCACGAGGCACAGGTGTGCCGCCCTCCCTGCTGCCGAACAGCGGCTCATCCAGGTACTTCCAGAAGATGGCGTCGAAGGCCCAGCTCTTCCTGGCGGCGTAGTTGAGCCAGAATCGCCCGGTCTCCCAACTCTCGCGCATGTATGTCGACAGCCTGACGCCCCCTATCCCTCTCGCGCCCGCGACCGCACTGTCCTCGGCCTTCGCCATGGCCCGCAGCCAGGTGCTCAGGCGTGCCTCGTATACGCTGGCCCAGTCCTCGATGTTGGTGTGCCACATCTCCGGCACGTTCAGCAGGAGCCACCACGGGGGGTCGAGGGCAAACTGGGTGGGGGCGGCGTAGGTAAATTCCCAATCGATCGGGGCGACGACGTCCCCGGCGTCGTTCAATAGCATGTTGCCCGGCCGGAGGTCATCGCACCAGAGCCGGAAGGCCTCGGACCTGCTCGGGGCAGGTGGCAATGGCGGGCCACGAGCTTTAGACCGGGCAGACCAATTGTCCTCCGCGAAACCGAAGGTCGACAGGCGGCCCCTCATGGCGAGTTTTCGAAAGAGCTGGCGCGCCACGTACATGTTGCGGCACTCGTCGGCCGTAGATACCAGGTCGTTGTGTTGAAAGACGAGCTGGACCAGGTGCATGTCTGCCAAGGCAACGTACCATTCGTCGGCGGTAGCGTACGTCCTGTCCTCGGGCGGCAGAGCGGCCCTGGGGATGTTGGCGAGTTGGAGCATGTTGTTCATGTTCTGCGTGATTGGCCGTCCCGCTACGGCGAAGTCCTGGTTGGCCTGGACAAGCGAACCGATCCGACCGAACTTGGGCTGGAAGAGTTGCAACACGTGGACCGCCGCCCCGCAGTACGACGTCTCCAGGACGTGCTCGGAGATATCCGGGTTCAGCATGTGGGATTCGGTGGGGTCTGTCTTGTTCGGCATGGCGAGCGCGTGTGACATCGAGCCGGAGTTCTCGACATGCTCAATGATGATAAAAGGCCCAATTTGAGAATCCGGAGTTGACTTTCCATGGAACAGCACGCGGGGAACAGGAATTGCTGTTTTCTCTGCGACAAAAATGGCGGTTGCGGCCTCCCTCATCGTCTTTTCATCGGGGAATTGGCAACGGTGATGTTGAGGCAGTCGGATCATAACGTCGTGGGGAGAACCCTCGATTCGCATCCTGTAGAGGTTGTTGTACCCCCCGACTATCAGAGGGCTTACCCAGGTTGCTCGTTTGCCCATTTTCTCCGTGACAAAGGCTTCGATCTTGCGAAGAGTGGAAATCTGGCGGAAAAATTTCTGAGACTGCTCCCACGCCTCATCGTTTCGGTCCCAGGCGAGATTGTCAAAATCTGCCCTGTCGTCCATCTCGAATGTGGAATCTGAAGGTATGGTGTTCATGCGTGTCGATGCGAGGAGAGCTCTGGGCAAGGTTTTCTGAAGACACAGAAAGGCATGGCGTAGCCTACCACGTATTTGCAGGTATCAGGGCAACTAAGCAGGTGGGGTTGGGGAAACGAGCGAAGCTACCCATTCATTCTCTACCAATCATCTCTCGCAGTAGCTGGTTACCTACAGCTGGACATACGAGGTTGGCGTAAAGTCCTCAGGGATTCTGCAGAAGGATGCTTCACGGTTAGTTATTGCAAGTCCGCGCGGTCATTCGATGTTGGAGAAGCCCAGCTCGAACCCAGGTCAAGGAACTCGAGACACAGTCGTCGGCCTCTAACCCGCGGTGTTGGTCCACGGCGTCTTGTGCGTTTCGGACACGGCTAACCTTAACCTGCGATGAAGGCGTCGCCTAATCCGAGTCGGTATCATAAACAAATTCCTCGGACAAGAAGCTCCTCTGCTTCCGCAGCATTCTTTCTCTCCTTGGCCAGCTTCGCGAAGCTCACATCTTGCCAGCCGAAAAACGGCAACAGCAGTCCCAATGCCGCATCATCCTCCTCCTCGCTTACGTAGCCGCACTGGAGGAGCGCGTCGAAGACCGCAGTTATCTAATCTTGGTTGTCGTAGTTGATGTCGCTGGCGTTGATGACGACGTTCCTGATCGCCCCGCGCACGCCGTCCAGGTCCTCACGGGGCAGAGTACAGACCGGTACGATATGAAACGCCGTGGGGCGCGGATCTGCCATCAGGAGGTGGGCGTGGAACGGCGCTCGTGGGTGGGAGCGAACGGCTTCGAAGATGTACCACTCACCCTCGTCCTCGTCGTGCGCGGCGAGGGACCAGTGGTAGTAGCGGCCGGAACTCGGGCGCCGGACGACGGCGGTAAGACTAATCTTAGGACATTGAATCGACCCCGGTGGCACCCCCTCGGTGAACTCGGTGCTCCCCGGGCTCAACTCGGGGTGAAGGACTTGGGCGGATGTGGTCGTGGCCCGAGCAGGGGCGTCGAGGCTGAGCCGGGCGCGTTTTGACAATCCGGACTCAGGAATGGGACTTCGGCTTCGGGGTCTCTTGGTACAAGGTGTGCCGCAAAGACAGAACGGTGGTTCGGAAGGCGACCTGTCGCGTTGGAGTTGCTCAAACCGCCAACTTCTGGTCGGAGAACAGACTGGACTGACTTTTTGTACGCCAGTTGTGTGAGACATTGTGAATCGAGCGCTGCGCTATAGCAAGAGGCAATATGGGACCAGGGTCGGTTTAATGGAACTGGCGACGATGTGAGAACCAGATAGGATGTGGAGGTTGCTTTGGCATCAAACGGCTCACCCCTGATTCTGCAAACGTCGCATCCTAAGCCATCGTATTATCAAATTATAGAATAGAGGAGATAGCCGGGCCGTCATCGGATAGAAAGAGACATTGCTATAAGCTGAGACACGCTTAAACGGTATCGTTCCGCTTGGTTGTGGTACGGCCAGATCGATGCCGACTTAGCGAGTGGTGGCAGGACCTGTCGCAACTTCTTTGTCATGCCGTTGCACGATCGCATGTCGTTTTGACAGAATGGCCCCAAACCTGCTGCAGACAAGTGGGTTGTTCTTATGGACGTGGCCGCTCCTTGGTCTTTGTCGTTGTTCCTCGCTTCGCACGGGAACACGGCGATCAAGCAGCCACTCGTCCCAGCCACGAAACTGAATCGGGGAGAGTGATCGCGAACAAGATGATGTTTGCCTTGTAGCATGAAAATGCCTGAAGATGGCTCTAGGTTCTAAAGGACGCAGCTCTATCCCCCCCTTGACGTCCCGGCATACTCTTGGCTCTAACGGGTATCGAAGCTCTGAATGGCCATTACCTTCGCTGTTGCCTCTGCCTATTCGAGCAATCAGCCTTCGAAACTCCATTGCTGTCCCCATCGTGGTCCCTTCTGGAAAAATGCCGGCCAACACCCGAAGCACCCGCAGTGGTACCACACTATGCGAACCCCAGCCGCCCGCATCGAGAGAAGGGGCTGAGGGCGCCTTGCCATATAATATGGCACCAGAGAGCAAAAGCAACGCGAAGGACGAGATCAAAGACCGTTCTATCCGTTTCTTCATCGCCGTCTACAAACCATCAACAGGATACTTCTACCACTGGGCGTTTGCCATGTTCAACTCCATGGCCAGCAAATGGGCCGTCTACGAAGTCACACGTAAGGCTTCGAGCAAGGGCTTCAGGGCCATCTGCCTCCCTGCTGACCCTACCAAATGTGCCTGGCTGGAGTGCCTAGTGCCCCTAGGAAAGGTCGACGCCGCTAAACTCGCGGTTGTGCGGTCTGTCATCACCAGCGTACCCGTCCCAGGGGGCCGGCCGACTGAGAAGTGGTACGAGTACGCCATAGACATCTCCTCGAGCTTGGATCGGGCAGGATGCATTGACGCGGACGTCTTGGCCCGGGCCACCGAGGCGGTGCAGACATATCGCGGGAAGCAGGAGGAGGACTTTGGGGCCTGTCGTGCGAGGCGGCCCAAGATCCAGTCCGAGGAGTTTGTGTACGACACGGACTCAGAGAACACGGAGGTTACTAGGTAGTAGCAAACAGGTGGATCGGAGTCACGGCCAGCCGAGATGGGCTCTGCCAGTTCTGGGGGTTGATCCAAAATATGAGGAAGAGTAGTAGGACACTTACTGGCGGCCGCAGCAGGACTGCAACATCTTGAACATTTCCCTCTCACCCATCCAAATCCAAGTGACGTGGCACAAGATCCATCACCACTGCCTACCTACTTACATAGGTACTCACTAATCTACCTACCTACCTAGGTACATTGGGGACTAGGTAGGCCGTGTGTACGCCGATAACGCAGGCTGAAGCGTAGGCTTGACCAATTCCAAGCTACCAATCTCGCTTCTATGCCAGCATTTTTACACATAGGGTGAATGTTCGGATGGTGCATACCAATTATCAAATGTTGCTCATCTAAACAGACACCAAACTCTCTACTTTGGAGAGGTCTCCAAGTTGTGGCACGTCTTCATCCTCATACTCCTCCACCGCCCCCGGCCACGCAGCCTTCTCGCTGTCCGCTCCCAAAACACTCACGTCGTCATCCTCGTCGACATTTCTTAGCCCCAAGCCTTGCATCCACCCACCATCCACCCACCCACGACTCGCTACCACCGCGACGCGCGCCAGGAAACTCGCCAAGACGAGCCCCCACACTACGGCGAGGAAAACGCCGTTGATGCGGACCGTCAAGCGCCGCCCCTCGCCGTCCGCCACGCTCTCCGCGTACCACTTGGCCCGCAGCGCAACACCGGTGAGGCTCGTGGCCGCGAAGGCTAGCGCGGCCGTGGCGAGGGCGCCGACACGCGGGCGCCGCGGCCCCGAGAAGCACAGCAGCGCGAAGGCGGCGTACAGCGGGTACAGGCCTAGGGCCGTCGAGAAGGTCGGCGGGACAAGGAAGCGGGCGCGGGCCCAGGCGGCGTAGAAGGCGTCGGAGCACCAGGGCGTGCGCGCCGACGACGCCGCGTCCTCGGCCAGGCAGGCCCACGCTTCCTGGGCCGGGCCGGCGCCCGGGGGGCTCGAGGCAAGGGCGCTGCGCAGGGCCCGCGCGAGGTGCTTGGGCAGCGTGAGCTGGTCCGAGGGCGTGAGGAAGTCGATGTTGTAGACCTGCGAGGACGCGTTGGTGGCGGGGTAGAAGTAGGCCGTCGCGTCGAGGAACCAGTACAGGTGCATGGGCGGGTTCGTGGGGGTTGTGAGCTGCGAGAGGTCAGGGTGCTAGGTCTCTTGGAGACGACGGTGCGGGTACGTACGGTTGCTATCTTGAGACTCGACAGGAGAAACATGCCATGGTCGTCCTCGCCACCGACCATCAGCGTCCCGGCAAGGAAGAGACAGAAGATGGCGGCGAGGATGCCGAGCTTGAGGATCGTGGACACGGGGCCCGCGATGCGGCTTATGGAGCTATCCGCCGCCATTTCTGATCGATTTGGGCGGCCAACTGAGTGCCCAATCTGCGAGGACGTGAAGCCAGGTTTGTGTTTGAGAAAGAGGACAGCGGTTGAAAAGATGGAATGTCGTCAGAAGAAGCTCTGACGCCAAGCGTGGATCGTGGCGGTGCATCCCTCGTATTGACCCCTGACGCTTCGGTGCCAGGCCTCAATTCGGATGACCATTCGAGATGGACCCACTGACAGGCCGATTGGCCGCCTGAATCCAGCCCACAACTGAACGCTCTTAGGTCACGTGAATCCCTTGTCATAGCCTATCTGGTGGTCCTCGGGCTACGACGATGGAAGTGCAGGATGCTAGTGTAGGACAATACGTCTTCGGATCCCACCTGATGAGATATCTACCCCTTGCCTAGTTACTGGGACGACTCGTAGCAGGCTGCGCGAAGTGGTCCCCCCGGCTAGGACCTGACACCTGTCTCCCTGCACATCTTGGAATATCATAGTTCCATGAGTGAACCTCCGAACCTACTAGCAAGCTCAAGGCTGACAACCGAGCGGAGAATTACCATATCTGACAAGGCTACCTCTCTTGGTAGTCGACCAAGAACAGGGCTGAATTAACACACGTGGCTGAGATGCTATAGCCGGCCGCGGGAATTAAGCCGATGGCAGCACCCGACTGGCAGAAGCGAGAGGAGAGAACGACCCCTGTCCCTCGTCGGCACCGACTGCGAGGCCAGTTAGCCGGGCCCGGCAAGCTGGCAAGCGAGGGGAAGGGAAAAAGGACGCGTAAGTCACCTCTGTCGGCAATATCCCCCCTGAGTGCTCCCCCACAAGGGTCGCAGTCGACGCTGCGCCCGGCAGCGGCCCCTCGGCGAGGAGTCTATTGGGAGTCGTAAGCCTCCTCTGGTTACCCGCCGGCACTTTCGTCTCGTTCCTGAGGAAAACACCGTGGGTGCGGCGGCAGAAAGAGGAAAATCTGGTTGAGGAGACCCCAGCGTCGCATCTTTGCGGGGCCCCAGGTCGCGATGTCTGGGCTGGCCGGGCCCCCCCGGCCGCGGATGAGGCTTTTACTCAGGGGTAGCAGCAGATCGAGCGGCGGCAAGTTTAAGCTTGCTTTGGCGCTGCTGATCCGCAGATCCGTCCAAGCATCGGCACGTCCTGGCGCGCGTGGGAGGTAGGGTTGCCACCAGGGAGGAACGGCGATGTGCATCGATCAAGATGGCCACCACCAGAGCGCCCGTTCGAGTCCCCTGTCGTCATCGGCGCGGACGGTGGCGGGCAGCCTTGCAGTCTGCCATCATCTCGCGGGGCCCTCGTATTAATAGCAGCAGAGCCTCACGCCTGCATGCGCTAACAAGCCCGCCCGCGAGAGCTGCAGACAGCCGGAGGCGAGCCGGGCTCTCTTCTCACGGGCGGCCGAGGCGTCTGTTAGGGCACGTCCGCCGTCGGCACGAAGGGGCCTCAGCGCTCGCGCGCCCGAAGTACCGACTGTGCGACCCGCTGGCCGGCCTGCTTGGCGCCACGCGCGTCACATCTCGGAGGCGATCGGCGGAGGGGAGGCATCGCACTATGCGGCGTGTCGGGACCGGAGTCCACGAACCAGAGCGAGCCGCGGGCGCACCCTCAGGGCGGCGCCAAGGCGGACAAGCTCGCTGACAGGCAGGACAAGCGATGCGACGGGAGGCGGGCGAGTTGCCAGGCTGGGCGTGCCTGGCGATCTAGCGATGGGATGGCCCATATCGAAGAGGATGAGGAGGAATGTTGTGCTGGCTGGCGTCATCCGGCCCACATGGCCTGCTCGCCTCCTCGCGGCCGCAACGCCCGCCAGGCCGGCACTGCTCGTCGAGGCCGCTGACTGGGCCGCAATTACCCAGTAACTGCCCGGCCCCCTGGCCCCCGAATCCTTTCTTCCTACGGGCTCGGCTGTTGGGCGTGGGAGCCTGCAAGGGGGGACCGGCGGGCCAAGCTCTGGCCCTGGCCGCGAACCAGGTTGCGCCCCGGGCATACAGGCTGATTTCCCCACGTGCGAGCCGCACCCCCTTCTCGCCGCCTCCAGAGCGCAGTCGGTCCATATATCCATATTGGCAGCCGATACCTCGCCCTCACCGCGCCTCGCCCTCGTCATGGCCGCGGGCCCGGCAGGCGGCGGCGGCGGCCCAGCCGGGAGGTGGGCGTTCGGCGAGACGCACCCTCTTGGGCACCCCCCCCGGGCGCGCCGCCGGTTCGACGGGATGGCGTGAGCGCAGTCACTGTGCGCTATAGTGCGAGTGCGTGTCGCCCTCGCTGCTGGTAGCCGCTCCTCGGCCGGGTGTGTCACTATGGTCTCCCGCATCCGGCCTTTTTGCCAGTCCCTTCAAAAACACGACGTGTGCCCGCCGAGGGGCCGCCGAGTCTCCGAGATGGCCCCTCCTCCACCCAGACCTTCGCCGGGTTTTTGAACCGAGCTCTCAGTCTTGTCCTGGCGGGAGCTTGTCCGAGCCTCACCCACTCGTTGTGTTTGCTCCGTTTGTCTTTGTCCGGTGTTTGCGTCGCCGGCCTCGTCGCCGCCGGCCCCTCACCCCAATACCCCGACCGTGACGGCTTGACCTGCTCGTCACCGCTCGGCCTGCTATTATTAGCCCTAATACCTGTGTCGGATTTCGGGGACGACGGGGATATCGCAGCTGAGGTCCGCGACCACGCTTCTGCAGCTACCCTCGAGACGCGAGAGACGAGCCAAAGCTCGCCGTTGCACGACACGCCGGTATCCGCTGGCCTGACCGCGAACCTGAATCCCGGGATTCCCGATTCGGGGCCCTCGAGCTCCCTAATACCGACCTACCGGCCGTCCCGTCGAAGACAAAGGATCGGCTGCGCGCCAGGGCGACTGATCCGTGCCCCGCTGTCCGGGCTGCGTTCGACAAACGGCGGCCGAGATATACACCCCCTCGCTTCCGGATCTCGGGCACCGATCGTCGGGACCACGCCTCTGGTGACATCCGATCCGGGCCTGGCGTGCGACCGGCGGGACAGGATACGAAGTTGACCGCCACGTGCGATTCGCGTGGCCGCCCAATCGCCCAAGTCCACCACTCCGGCTGGCCGAAGTCCAAAGAGCCTCCGAGGCAACCGCACCGACCTCGAGATTGCCCCTCGAGCGACGGCGCGATCCTCGCAATCTCCTCACCCTCCGACGAGCGGTAGTCCTCCGGGCTGCTCGAACCAGAAGCCATGTTCTTCACAACATGGGCCCTCTGGGAGGAGATGACCTTTGTAAGCGGCCTGCATCCGGGGCGGGGTCGCGAGACAGCCTGCTAACGGCGTTTCGACAGGTTCTCGGTGTTTGCATCGTCCTCGTCTTCTGCGTCGGCCTGTTCAAGCTGTGGTGGACCAACCGGAGCGTCCGGAAACAGGAGCTCATCGACGAGGAAAAGAAGGCACACCTGACGGAGATGCGAAAGACGGGCCTGTCCCCCAAGAGCCCCAAGAAGAGCGAGGTTCCCTTCGGAGTTCGCGCCTTGCAGCGGGGCATCGAGGTCGACGGCATCTGGGTCTCGCGGCCGGGAACCCCGAGCCGGAACTCGTCCAGGTCGAAGCTGCACAGCCTCACCATCCTCGAGATTGACGAGAAGGGCGAGACGAGGACCAAGTACGTGTCCGAGCCCCGGTCGACTCGGCCGCACCGGACGCCTTCCGGCGCCGCGACGAAGGAGGGCGCAGGCGGCAGCGAGACGGCCGAGACGCGGTCGATGCTCTCGATGCACCTGCCCCAGATATCCGAGGACTCGACCCTCCCCGAGAAGCAGCGGGTCAAGGGCCGGCTGAACGAGGAAGCGCTCCGGCGGCTCGAGGGACAGACGGCGAAGGGGGCCATGATGAACACGTATATACCCAGCTCGGGGCTCCCGTCGCCGCACTCGACCGTCTCCCGAAGCCACTACAAGCCCAGCAAGCGGAGTTCGGTATCCTCGACCGAATCCATATCCGAGAGCAGCGGGTCCCACCACCCGAGCTCCTCGAGCAGCCAGCGGTCGTTCACCGGACCGGGCGGCGCCGAGGGCAAGCCCGCGCGAGGGAACCCGGCGCACGCCTACACCGGGAGCGGCCGGTCTCCGCCGCGGAGCCCCAAGCGGTCCTCGACGGCCACGAGCAGCACGTTCCAGACGGGCAGCTCGAGCGACTCGCACTCGCCCCTGCTGGCGAACCTCACGATGCCCCCGCCGACCTTCGGCGCCGGCGGGCCGCACGCCAATCGCCACGCGCGGCGAGTCAACCCCGGCTTCGAAGTGCTCCCGGCGGGCACCTTTGGCCCTCCGCACGACCTCAGCCGCAGCCCGAGCGGCGGCAGCCACGCCGACGAGGGCGAGTCGCTCGACGGCCTGAACCGGACCAACAAGCTTCGCAAGCAGCCTGGGCACTCTGTCGGGCAGGCGATATGACGCCCAGGCCCGACGATCGCGTCGCACTAGGCGCGGTCTGGCCGTCCGACAGTTCTGGGCGTGCAATCTCGGGGCCCGAACGGCAGAAAAAACCAGCATGTCATGGCGACGGGGTGGGCGGGCAATAGATTGCTGCTTTACCGCTTTCAGCATCATCGGCGTTCATCGGGGCCAGGAACCAAAGGAACGGGGCTACCGGAGGGGACACGGGAAAATAGAGAGACCAGCAACACATCTTTCAAAGGGCCAGGTTGGAAAGCATTGCGGGTGAAGTCATCGGTGCGCCGCATCTGCAAGTCGTTCGCCGAGGAAGGACAAACCACGCCGTGGAAACCAGATAGGATGACGCCTTCCCGATTCAAGGGTGGGCACACCTCATAGACAAACGAATTCTAAAAATGACATCGCGCTGGCACAAGTTGTGGCGACGATCCCGGGAAATAGGGCCGTCTGGCGGACGGTGGTGCATTGAGACTCGCTGGAGAGTGGAATTGGAGGGACGGGCTCAGGCTAAATTCAGGGGCTGAGAGCTTGACGACCGGTGCTGGGCGCTGACATAAGCGAACACCGAGCTCATCATGTCACCTGATGTGTCAGCTGAGTTGGTGTTGCTGGCGGGTTTCGCCGGGCAAGACCGGCGCGTCGTTGCTTCGTCTGCCGCGTAAACATCGCTGACAAAACCACCATAGCTCATCTCCCGCGCTTGTTTCAGCGAAAAACACTCTCTACGCCGCTTCGGACATATTTCCGACCCTCGCGCCCAGTTTAATCCGCCGCAAATATGACGCAGGTAGAGGAGATCGAGAGCAATCCCAATGTTGACGATGGCGGCGCAACCGGCCCCGGAGCTCCCACCCCGCTCCAAGCACTCGAGGTATGGCTGCCACGGCGATCCAGGAGCGCATTGCCCACGTACTGACCTGCTGCCGTGCGTAGGGCGTCGCAGGCCTCACCAAGCGTGACATTCAGCTCATCGTCGATGCCGGGTACAACACGGTGGAGGCCGTCGCATATACACCCCGGCGGCTGCTGGAGCAGGTAAAAGGCATCTCGGAGCAGAAGGCAGGCAAAATTCTGGGTGAAGGTTTGTCTCCCATCGATGTCCATCACCGCCATAGGCCTATCCTGACCGTTTACAGCCTCAAAACTCGTTCCGATGGGCTTCACGACCGCAACAGAGATGCACCAGCGACGAAGCGAGCTCATTTCCATCACCACTGGCTCCAAAAACCTCGACACGCTTCTCGCCGGCGGCATCGAGACGGGCTCCGTGACCGAGATCTTCGGCGAGTTCCGTACGGGCAAGTCGCAGATCTGCCACACGCTCGCCGTCACCTGCCAGCTCCCCTTCGACATGGGGGGCGGTGAGGGCAAGTGCTTGTACATCGACACCGAGGGCACGTTCCGGCCGGTGCGGCTGCTCGCCGTGGCCAACCGGTACGGGCTGTCGGGCGAGGAGGTGCTGGATAACGTGGCGTACGCGCGGGCCTACAACAGCGACCACCAGCTGCAGCTCCTGAACCAGGCCGCGGCCATGATGTGCGAGACGCGCTTCAGCCTGCTCATCGTCGACTCGGCCACGGCGCTGTACCGCACCGACTTCCTGGGCCGTGGCGAGCTGAGCAGCCGGCAGACGCACCTGGCCAAGTTCCTGCGCACGCTGCAACGCCTGGCCGACGAGTTCGGCATAGCCGTCGTCATCACCAACCAGGTGGTGGCCCAGGTCGACGGTGGGCCCAGTGCCATGTTCAACCCGGACCCCAAGAAGCCCATTGGCGGCAACATCATTGCGCACGCCAGCACGACGCGCATCAGCCTCAAGAAGGGACGGGGCGAGACGCGCATTGCCAAGATCTACGACAGCCCGTGCTTGCCCGAGAGCGACTCGCTGTTCGCCATCAACGAGGACGGCATCGGCGATCCGTCGCCCAAGGACATGGAGAAGGACAACTGAGGGGCGGACGGGCCCCGCGGCGCCACGAGCTATGCGTTACGGGAACCGGAGGCTTGGGGTCTGGGAGCATGGAAGCGACTGGTTGGTCAAGACATAGAGGAGGGTCTCGGATGGTGGAGCTCGTTGTTGCTTGCATCGCCGGCGTTGCGGTCCTAGGCTTCCTGTTACATGCTATTTCGCCCCAATATCGTCGGACTCTTCGTAATTCTGTGAGAGGCGCGAAATACCGAATAACAACTTGGAAGCCCCTGCCTCCGGTGACGATAAGTACCATCGTTCGAGAGCGACGGGGCGTCGAGCAGGGAGAGCTCGTTGCCGGATTGGGATTAGCGCAGAATGAGCTGGCGAGGCGGAAAGAAATTCTGCCAGCCTCAGCGCGTCTCCGGGTTTCAACAGCAAACCACCCAACCTGGAATGCGCGACAACCGGTCCTCACCGCGCCGAGTTTCCCGTCATCTGTCGATCGGGGTCGCTTGATGGCGACGAGATGGATTCCCGCGAGTCACTATTCCTCTACAAGGAGACACGCGTGAATCTCGAGCCGCCGTCGCCCGCCGCCATCGTCCACATCAAACTGCCCGTCACCAACGGCGGGCGCCGGCTGATCACGAGCAAGTCCAATGGCAACGGCGGCGACAACCTCGCGGCCGAGGAGCGCGCCTTCCGCGTAGAGAACCTCGCCACGGCCTCGTCCATCTTCCACCGGAAGCACCATGCCTCCCCGCGGAGCTTCCTCTGGCGGGTCCTCGAGCGCGGCCACGTGCTCAGCATCCGCGCCGTCGACGTCTGCAAGGAGGAGAAGGCGCCGGACGCGAATCTGGTTGTGCACGTCCACTTCCCGAAGCCGCTGCGGCCGGGCTGCGTGGCCTTTGCCGACCCGGAGAACCACGATGCGCTGTGCGTCTTCGCGCTCGACGAGTCGCTGACCCTCAACTACCTCATCCTCCGGCCCGACGTCTTCCGGAAGCGCAGCGCGACGGACCAGGGGCTGGGCGATGCCTTTCGGCCTCACGTTTCGTCGTCGTTCGGCTTCAAGGCGCCGCACCGCCTGGTGGCCGTCAGCTCCGACGAGTTCGTGGTGACGCTGATCGACGGCGGCATCATCGCCTTTCGCCGGGAGAAATCGCACGAGTGTAGGTCGCCCCGGCCGTTTCTCGTGGCATCCGCTAACGCACCGGACAGCCTTGAACTGGACCGAAGCACTTCACAACCCCGTCAGCTTCGTCCAGGGCCTGCGAAACTTCCTACCGTTCCAGAACAATGCGACGACCAAGCATCAGGGCGTAGTCATGGAGCTTACGACGGCGGCATCCGCAATCGTGTCGTCGCTGGGAAGTGAGGAACCCGCGCTGCTCTTCACCGTCTGCCTCGACCACCGGCTCCGCGTGTGGAACTTGGCGAACGGGATGATCGTTGCGACCGAGGACGTACTGGGTCTGCGGCGGGATACTCACGAGGTTGGCAAGTGGCAAATCGATCCGTCACTGGGCAACTTGGTCCGAATACTACCGCACCAGGAGGGCTCGTGCATATGCGTCACGTACTCGCCAATCGGGCCCGGGGCCTTCAGGTTCTGGCAGGTCACCGCGCGGGACGGCGGGCGGGTCGATGTCGAACCCTACGTCGAGCCGCAGCAGACGCTGATACCGCCGCCTCCCTCTTCCTCCGACGTCTGGACGCTGGCCGACTTTGGCGTCTCCCACTCGGAGCGGGGCGGGATCGGCCTGTGGATATTATGGAAGAACAACCTGATCTACCGGGTCACGAAGCTCGAATTCTCGGTCGCTAACATCGACCGGGCGTGGGTGAACGATTGGGTAGGGACTTTTGTCGACAACTCCCTCCCTGTTGTTCCTGAGTCGGCGGCTTGCGATCCGATAGACGCCACTGAGAAGTGGCTTAACCTCATCTTCTTGCCCGGACGGTTTTCCAGAGCGACCATCGAGACGGCGCTCACTATGTACGAGCGCGGACTCGGTCACGCAAGAGACGGAACGACAAGGTCAAGCAAGG
>Ga0247771_1000261_pt1 | contig 18422 bp, 14 predicted proteins | sample UWRJL197509C6_FD_179948 | JGI IMG/M metagenome (GOLD analysis project Ga0247771, IMG submission 179948) | Plant litter microbial communities from Arlington Agricultural Research Station in Wisconsin, United States - UWRJ-L197-509C-6 | ecosystem: Environmental > Terrestrial > Plant litter >...
GCTGCTGGCCTTTCATCCTGGGCGTTGACGGAGCCGGCACAGAAAAGGGCCAGGCTGAGGGCGGAGATGATGCGGAGGTACTTCATGACTTTGTTTCCCGCAAAACGGTGCCACTTGTTCGGAAATTGCCCAGTAAAAAGTTAAAAGGCTTCGACAGGCTGAAGGAAAGTGCCGGTAACGATGGGAGAAGGATTTCGTGTGAGCCTAACGGTTAGGCCTACTCGAAAAGCTCGTATTTGGTCTTGGGCCGTCGGTTGATCAGCCACTGAAATTTTTCGAGCTTCATCTCCGAAGGATTTTTTTGCGAGATCGGGTAGAGCGTACCTTTTAGCTGGTTGCGGAAGACCACCTTATTCAGCTCGCCCTGCACAAAATAAATGTCGATGATATCGCTCTTCGTCTGGTTGACGCCTGTATAAGCGCTGTCCTTGTCCTGCAGAAAATACACCGATTCAGCCGTGCCCCTGGCCCGTACCGAATCCAGCGAGCCCTCCTTGAAAAAGCCATCCATCCGCGTCGACTTGATCTGGTTGTACACCCCCGGCTCCACCTCGTTCACGATAAATCCGTTCTGTATCACCCGGATGCGGTCGGCCTTTTTATTCTTTGTATAGAGATAGATGGTATCGCCCGTGATCTGGCTTTTCTTGTTCCAGACCACCGGATCGTAGTAGAGTTGAAAGGTCGAGTCGCGAAAAGAATAGAACAGGCTGTCGCTGACCGACTGCAGCGAGTCGGAAAACACGCGCACATGTCGATACGCTTCGAAATAGCGATTGGTACTGTCCTTGTCTTTGAACTTGAACCGCTTGAGGGCCGCGCTGTCGTTTTGATACAGCTCGCTCAGCTTGGCCGAGAACAGCGTATCGGCTGTAACGTAGATGGAGTCGCGATCCTGGCGGATGATCATGAGCGGCTTCTTTGTAGCGAGGAAGGCGTCCTTTTTCTTGTCGACGAAGATGCGGTCGCCAAGCACGGTAAGGCCCTTGGCCGTGTCGCGCATGAAGGCACGGCCTTCGAGCTGGATGATGCCCGTCTTGTCGTCGCTGGCAATGCGGTCGGCCGAGGCGGTCATGCTCTTGTCCTCTATATTGGTGCGCGAGGTGAACTCTGCGTGATTATTGGCAACGTCGTACACGCCCTCCCGGGTGCGGATCACGCGCTTGCTGCTGTCGCGGATAAGGGTCTCGGAAATAAAGGTCGCCAGTTGGGTCTCCGTATTATAAAGGAGCGAATCCGATTTGAGGAAGTAAGCAGGGTCGGTCAGCTCCACGTTCTTTTTAAAATAGATGTCCTTGAGCTGCGTATAATAAATGCCTTCGCGGCTGGTGAGCACCGATTTTTTATTTACCACCTTGCCGCCGTTCTTATAGGTGCCGATCTTGTTGTTGACGTCATACTCAAGGTCGGGCGTGGTCAGTGTCGCGTGTCCGTCGGAGAGGCGCACGTGGCCGCTGAGGTAGGCCATCTTCGTGATGGTGAGATAACGCAGGTAATCGGAGTAAACGTTGGTGGTGTCGTTGTCGTTGATATGCACGCGGCCGAAGGCTTCGAAGATATGGCCGTTGCTGTTGATCACGCAGCTATCGCAATCGAAGCGGGTATTGCCCTGCTGCAGGCGCACCTCACCCGAAAGTATCTGCAGCTCGGTGGCGGGGTCTATCTTTTTCCAGTATAGATTTTTCGCGTGCAGGATATTGACGGGCTGCGTCGTATCGCCCGCCGGCTGCTGCGCATGAAGCAGGAAAGATGAGCCAAGCAGGAATAAAAAGAATAATAAACGCTTTGGTATCATGGCCTTTACTTGCCGGAGATCGTGTCCTTCGGTAGGGGCGAAGATAGCGGCTCGCCTTTGTTCTTGCCGCCAAACACCGAAATATTAACGTAGCGTTTGGGGTGCAGGCGAAGATCGTCGAGGGTGATCTCGGCGCTGAGGGCGGTGCTGTTCAGTCGCTCGGCCACCTGGTTCAGCCGGTCATAAAGCTGCCGGTCGTTCATCAGCAATCCAAGCGAACCGTTCTTCGAGTTGAAGTTGCCGATGGTGGTGCGGAGCTCCCCGATGGTTTGCTTGAACGAGTTGAGGGTGCCGTCTATATCGGCGGCGGCCAGCTTGGACGTAGCGCTTTCCACGTTGCGGATCGAGCTGGTTATAGCCTCGTTGTTGCGCGCCAGGTTGGACGTAATCGAGTTCATATTGGCGAGGGACTGCGCCAGCTGGCCGCTTTGCGCGTTCAGCAGCTGCTGAAGGTGCATGGACGATACGGTCAGGTTGGCGATCAGGTCCTGGAGGTTGTGATTGGTATGCGGGTCGAACACGCTGTTGATCGCACCCAGGGCCAGTTTCAGCGAGTCGAGGGTTTGGTTCACGCGGGTGATAGTCGGCGTCAGCTGCGACTGGATATTACCGATCAGGCCTTTGTCGAGACGCGTGGAAATGGTGTCGCCGGTCTTGAGGTAGCCGCTGGTGTTTCCCTTTTCGATGTTGATGAAGGCTGCGCCCAAGATCGACGCGTCGATGAAGGCGATGGAGTTTTGGGGTATGTCCACTTCGCGGGTAAGGTGGATCTCGGCAATGATATAGTCGACTTCCTTATTGGCCTGCACGAGGTTGTAGACCGTGCCTACGGTCAGGCCGTTGATCTTTACCTGGTTGGATTTTTCCAGCGAGCCGATATCGGAAAATTTTGCAAAGAGGGTCGGGGGTTTGGAGAAAACGTTCTTGCCCTTCAAGAAGCTGAAGCCGAGTACGAGAACGATGATGGCGACGATTGCAAGTAAGCCTACCTTGGTCTCATTAGTTAATTTCATTGCAGTCTGTTGTTTTTTCGATGGTCAGGGGGCCGGCCTTGTTACGGCAGACCCGTTCATTGCTTGTCGTCCACAAAGCTACCGGTGCTCAAATTAGCGATAAATTCCCAACCTTGGGCCCGGCAGGCTGCGCCCGACTCTTCAGCTTAAAAAATCATACCATCGAAAAACGGAAAAGGCTTAGCGGGCGGGCTTTTCCTCTTCTTGCTGCTCTACGGCCTTGAGAAAGGCATAGTTATCCTTTTCGCTTACCGGGATGCGGCTGGGCATGCCGGTCCTTGAGTTTTCGGGAGCGAGCTGCCTTTTTTCCAGCCAGGCCTTGTAGTTCTTCACGGCATCGTTCACGCACTGGGCAATCTCCTGCTGACCGGAATCGCTGTTCAGGTATTCTTCTTCCTGAGGATTGGTGATAAAGCCGGTTTCCACGAGCACGCTGGGCATGGCCGTTGCCTGAAGTACCCAGATGCCTACCTGCCGCTGCTTGGAGCCGCCACTGACCCGGCCGGCTTTGGAGAATTGCTCCTCCACCATGTTGGCAAGGGCTGTGCTGCGGCGGGCGAACTGCTGGGTTTTGACGAGGGAAAGGGCGATAAATTCCGGTGAGTTCACGTCGATCTCACCATATTTCTCTTTATAATTATCCTCGGCGAGCATGGGTGCATTCTCACGAAGGGCCACTTCCTTGTCTTCGCTTTTATGCGCACCCCAGATATAGGTCTGCGTGCCCTTGGCGCTGGTGTTCGGCACTTCGTAATAATGGTATTGGGGCACTTTACGCGTGTGCTTCTTTTTCTTCTTGCCCTTGCCGGTATAGTAAACTTCAGTCTTATAGCCGGTAAAGTCGCGCTTGGGTATGGGCGGCATGGCGTTTACATGGATGGAGATGAACAGGTCGCCCTTGTTCTGGTTGGCGATGTCGGCCCGTTCATGCAGCTCGGTAATAAACTTGGTGGGGCGGGTTTCGACCACTTTCACATTCGGGAAATCCCTGTTGATAAGCGCCACCAGCTTTTTCGATACAGCCAGGCAGATATCGTCTTCATAAGAGTAATTACCCTTGGCCCCGTTATGACCGCCGTTAGCCATGATGCCGTGACCGGCGTCGATGATGATCGTGCGAAGCACCTGCTGGTTGGGAGAAGGCGAGGGGGTAAATGAAAGAAGCAGGGCGGATATGGGAATCAACAGGAGAGCCAGGATGGATTTTTTCAGCATATTAGATTTTGTTTGACGGTTTAGTAAATTCTTCACAAATAAATACCTGTGCAATCGTTTACTTTTGTTAACGGCTTATGACGGAACTGCACAAATTTAGAGTAAAAAAATACTGCTTTGCATCCGCGCTTATTGCTTTTTGTATTGCAATAACGTGGAAGAGCGAAGCCCGCCGTGCACATACGTCTGAAATTTACAGCACTTTAACAACTGATACAATACCCGGTCCCAAAAAACCGGCCGCTCCGAACCGCGCCGACACCTCCGCCCGCCCGCGCATAACTCCACGCAAGCCTTCCGATAGCACCACGCTTTCCCGCAACAGCCAGCAGCGCCCTGGCGATACGATCCCGCCGCCCCGCAACGCCCGTCCTTCCGATACCACGCGCCGCCTTGATTCTTCGGTGATCCAGCAGGTGGATACGTTCAACCTCAAATTCTCCAAGGATACCCTCGATGCCCCGATCGATTACGAGGCCGCCGACAGTGGCGTGCTCCTGGTACGCGAGAAGAAGTTCCTGCTTTACGGCGGCACGAAGACCACTTATAAAGACGTTACCCTCACGGCCCCGAGCCTCCTCCTCGACCAGCAGACCAACGTAGTCACCGCTTATAATAAGAAGGACAGCTTCGGCATGGTAACCACCCGCGCCCACTTCCAGCAGGGCAGCGAGAGTTTCCAGAGCGATACGATCAGCTTTAATTTCAAAAGCCAGAAGGGCATTACCCGCAACACCTACACGAAGCAGCAGGAGATGTGGGTGCAGGCCGCCGATTTTAAAAAGGTCAACGCCAACACCACTTTCGCCCGCCGCGTGATCATGACCACCTGCGATTACGACGATCCGCACTTCGGTTTCGTAGCCAACAAGGGCAAGTTCATCTCGAACCGTGTCGTTATTACTGGCCCGATTCACCCGGAGTTCGAGGGCGTGCCGATCCCGCTCTACCTTCCTTTCGGCATCTTCCCCTTGAAGCAGGGCCGCCACTCCGGCATCCTGCAGCCTACGTTTACGGTCAACCAGCAATTCGGTCTCGGCCTCGAGGGCTTGGGCTATTACCAGGTGCTCAACGATTATTTCGACGTGACCCTCCGCACGAACATTTATTCTTACGGCAGCTGGAGCGCCAACCTGATACCGACTTATCGCAAGCGTTATCGCTATCAGGGTTCGCTGAGCCTCAGCCTTCAGCACAGCAAATACAATTTCAAGGGCGACCCAGATTATAACCTGATCAAGACCTTTAATGTCAGCTGGAACCACAGCTCGAATAACCGTGGCACGGGCTCCAACTTCTCGGCTAACGTGAATGCCGGTTCCACGCGTTATAATGAAAACCTGCCCAACAACCCGAACCGCAACTTCCAGAACCAGCTGACTTCCTCGATCGCTTATACGAAGACCTGGCAGGGTACGCCGTTCAACCTGACCTTAAGCGCCAACCACAACCAGAATAACTACCTGCATAGCGTTAGCCTGATCCTGCCCGATGCCGGCTTCACGATCTCAACGATTTATCCTTTCGCCCGCAAGGAACCGATCGGAACGCCGAAATGGTATGAGAAGATAGGTGTAGGCTATAGCGGCGTGGCGCGCGACCAGATAAGCTTTTACGATACGGCGCACAACACGATTCAACGCCTTCTCGACACCCTGCAATGGGGTGCGCAGCACCGCTTCCCCATCTCGATGTCGCTGCCGCCTATCGGACCGCTGATCGTTGCGCCCTTCCTGTCGTACGAGGAGACCTGGCTTACGCACCGCATCAGCCAGCGCTGGAACAGCAACCTGAAAAAGGTCGATACCGTCTCCGATAAAAAGGGTTTGTTCATCGACAGGCAGATGAGCTTTGGGATAAACCTCAACACGGCTTTGTACGGTACTTACACTTTTCACAATTCAAAGATCATTGCCATCCGCCACGTGATCCGGCCGACGATGAGCATCAACTACCGGCCCAACCTCTCGAGCAAATACTACGATTATATACAGGTTGACAGTTCCGGCCGCTATGATCGCCGTGCGCAGATCATTCCCAGCCTGTTCAGCAGCTATGGCTACGGGCGTTTCGGCGGTATAACCTTCGGCGTAGACAATAATCTGGAGATGAAGGTGCGGAATAAAAAAGACACGGGTGCCCTCGCCATCAAAAAGGTCAAGCTGATTGATGGGTTCAGCATTACCAGCGGTTATAACTTCCTGCAGGATTCGCTCCGGCTGCTGCCTTTCAACATGAGCCTGCGGACAACGCTGTTCGACAAGATCAGCATCACTGCGCAGGCCGTGCTGGATCCGTACGACCGGGATAGCCTGGGCCGGCAGATCAACAAGTTCTTATGGCAAGGTGACCGCTTCCGGATAGGTCGCCTGAATGCCGGCAGCGTTTCGATATCGACGAACTTCAAGAGCAAGCCCAGGGACCCGGCGAAGACGGGAACGCAGGCGCCGGTGAAGCCGGTTTCCGACCCGACGCTGATGGCGGACCAGGAACGGCTGCAGGAGTATATACGTCGCAATCCTGCGGAGTTCGTGGACTTCAATATTCCGTGGTCGGTTAACCTTTCGCTCTCATTGTTTTTCAACAGCGAGCGGCAGCAGGATGGCAATTACAAGACGAAGGTTACGTCGAGCATGAACTTCAACAACAGCTTCAGCCTCACGCCTAAGTGGAACTTCACGACGAACGGGTTTTACGATTTCAATACGATGAAGCTGACGATGTTCACGATGTCGGTGTCGAGGGACATGCACTGTTGGCAGATGTCGGTGAATGTGACGCCGATCGGTCTTTATCCTTCCTTTAATATCACGATCAATCCCAAGTCGTCCATCCTTCAGGATCTGCGTGTGAATCGTACACGGACATTTTACAACTATTAAGCTGGCTGTTTACCAAGCCTACAATTTTGAAGTTTTGGCTTGTTTTTACAATCAAACATTCGCAAGCTTAAGCACATTTTCGTGATGTTGTCAGGGCATCATTATAATATTTCTAAACACCATTATTGCAGCTTTTGCATTCATGGCAATACAGGCTCACATAATTGTAATTAAGCGATTACGCAATCCGGATAACACGAAGCGATCAGCTGACATCTCATAATGATATATCTATGGGATCTCAAAAAAATCGATTTTATTAGTTGTCTTAAAGTGGGTATCACAACACATAACGCTACGCGCTCATGTTGGCCTTGTTTGACCAGACCCTGATTCAACTTGATAACCATTATGCCGCTTCTATAAATCTTGCTTTAATTTTTTGAAGCTTGATCATGCTTGACTTGCCATGCTTTATTGTACTTGTCCTTTGATTGCGTATTCATGGTGTGCTTACGAAATTCAATCCATGAATACGCAAAAACCCGCAAACTTGGTTTCGCTACGCATGCCTTTACAATTACGCATATGCATCGCTCGGTTGGATTTAGTTTGGATGCTATTATAGTGCTGTAAGTTGAATGTTAAGTTGAAAGTTGTTAGAAAAAATGCGATCGCTATAATGTAAGGTGCGATGCGCTCTTACATTCCTGTGAATATAAATCTGCTATCATCCTGATGTAACTTCCTTCTTTATATCTGAAATATAAAATTGCTATAAATATTTAACTGGTTAGGAGCTGGAACTACAACCATGGCTCTATAGTATGGAGTGCGTCACAGATACTATCATTTAAAATCCTCAACCTTGACACGGGTAAGCCGCAACACGTTCCCGCTCATGTGCTGCTTACCTGTGGCAGGTCTGTCGACCAACGCCTTCTTATGTATCATCGCGGATTCTAAACCTTGATACTCCTTTGTCATTTTCGAAGGATATTCCGTATGTCAAAGAGCTTTTCGCTAAAGAAATGGTTGTGATTTATTTCCTTTTGCTGAAACAAAGTTGAGAAGAGTACGAAAGGTTTGCAAAGGAAGAAACACAAATTATTGTGTTGTTTTTCTATGAAAGATCGGTGGTTAAACTCTTGACCCTCCCCATGACCGTGATGTAAGTTTGTTTCATGATTTTGCATATCCACAACCAGATTAAAAACAACAGACAGACCATTAGTAAGGCGATCGCGGAACCAGAATTTACTGCGGCCCGGTATAAGTATAATAAGAGGTGTGGTCAGCTGCCGGACAAGTACGGCGCCGGTCATATAAATATTGACAGTACAAATACCGCCTGCACAAATGAAGAACAGAACTGTAGCTCGCCTTGAAAGCTTTAAAAAGTGAAGCTGGTCAGCCGAAATGATTAAAAGGACTGGAATGGCAAATCCTTCTAAGTTCTGTTGTTTTTGATCTTAAGCAGTGGATAAAAAATTAGAAAATCAGTAACCGCAACTTAATGAATATCCTATGACAACTCATTAGCATTTCTGGTGCAAAATGTTGGGTAGCGACAGCAATTCTTGAAGACTTGAGTCCAAACAGTGCTGTCCGCCTTTCGTATGTTTTGCGGAAGTAAGAGTAAGGTTGAGTGAGTGCGCGTACGATTGACTTACACTGAAATGCTAACCCAGTTCTTTGACATCGTGGAAATAGATGACAGGCGCTTGAAGTTGGCTATCCAAGTGCCGGCTTGTTTTCGATGATATAGGCCTCCATGATTGCAAACACCTCGTCCTTCAATTGCTGGCTGGTTTTTCCCGCAACCGGCACGGCAGGAAGGAAGTGCATGTGTACCCGCCGCGGCCAGAAAAAGAAAGGCTTGCGCGGAAGCACCTTGGCCGTACCGAAGATAACAGCCGGCATAATACTCTTGCCCGTTTCTGTCGCCAGCCGGAAAGCGCCGTCGTGGAAGCGTTGCAGCGGAGCGGCCGTGCGGTTGCGCGTGCCCTCCGGATAGATGCACATGTGAAGCCCCTGCTCCAGCACCTCGCGCATACGCAGGTAGCTGGAGCGGCGGCTTTCTTCACTCTTGCGGTTCACCAGCACGCTGCCTCTTTTATAGATCATTCCAAAGAAGGGAATACGCGCCATCTCGTCCTTGGCAATGGTCTTATTGGCGCCCGGAATACCCGGACTCGAGAGCGGTACATCCATAAAGGAATTGTGGTTACAGACCACCACGTAATTCTCTCCTTTGCGGAAGTGCTCGTGCCCCCTGAATGACCTGCGCACCCCGCTGAACACAAAAAAGAACTTCATCCAGGCGCGGAAGATCCGGAAAACATAGATCGTACGTTTGGGTTCGGGCCACAGGCCCGTGATCCAGATCGGTATGAAAACGACCAGCAGCGATCCGGCAAAGACCACTATGCCCCAGAGGGCGAAGATGCGGCCGAGTATTTCTTTAATGAGCTTCATGGGTGTGGAGGTCTTTGAAGATAGTTTCCTGCAAGACAGGCCATTCTTTTTTTAATACGCTGTAGTAAACGGAATCGCGGCGGCGGTCGTTCCACATCGTCATGTGGCTGCGGAGCACGCCTTCTTCCTGTCCGCCGACATTTCGCAGACCTTGCCGGGCGCGGCTGTTAAGCACATCCGTCTTGAATTCGACACGCTCGAACCGCAGCACCTCGAACACATACCACATGATGGAAAACTTGCTGTGGCGGTTCAGGCCCGAACCTTTGAAGTCCTTGCCCAGCCAAGACCATCCGATCTCAACCCTCAGGTCATGACGCGAAATATTCCCCATGCTGGTGCTGCCCACGATACGGCCGGTGGCTTTCTCGACGATCGTAAAGGGACGACGCGTGTCGGCTTCCCGGTCGCGGGCAGCGTCCGACATCCATTGCCGCAGCTGGACAGGATCGGCGAGGTTGAGGGAAAAATAGGTCCAGGTGTCTTCGTCCTGCGCGAGGGCCAGAAAGTCGTCAAAGTCGCTTTCCCGTATTGGGCGCAGCAGCACGCGGTCGGTTTCCAGCGCGAGGTCAAAGGGAATGATATGTTGTTCGGACAGGGTCATGAGTGGTTCTATAGATGATCGGTGTGATTACAGTGGCTTGCTTTACAAGGCCTGTTGAAAGCGTAGCCGTAAAAGGTAATGTTCTGATGAGTGTTCTTGAATAGTTTACTGAAAGATAGGATGCAGCGCTGCGCACAGCATTACAAAGCCCAGTCGATGGGGTCGAGCCCCTTGCCAGCCAGGTAATGATTTGTTTTTGAAAAATGGCGGCAGCCGAAGAAGCCCGCCTTCGCTGCAAGCGGGGAGGGGTGGGCAGCCTTCAATATCTCGTGTTTGCCGGTATCGATCAGAACTTTCTTTTCCTGTGCAAACTTGCCCCAGAGCAGGAACACCACGTTCTTGCGCTCGGCCGACACCTTGCTGATCACGCTGTCGGTAAAGATGTGCCACCCGATCTTCGAATGGCTCATCGGCTCCCCGGCACGAACCGTGAGCGAAGCATTGAGCAGGAGTACACCTTGCTGGGCCCAGGACGTGAGATCGCCATGGTTGGGGATCGGCGCACCAGTATCCTCATGCAGCTCTTTGAATATGTTGATGAGCGAAGGCGGAGGCGGAACGCCCCGCGGCACGGAAAAGCTCAGACCCATGGCCTGGCCCGGCCCATGGTAGGGGTCCTGGCCGAGGATCACGACCTTGACCTTCTTGAACGGCGTTTGCTCGAAGGCATTAAAGATCATTGACCCGGGCGGGTAGATCGTTTTGCCTTGCGCCTTCTCGGTTTTCAAGTGCTCGGTGATCTGCTTGAAATAAGGCTTCTTGAATTCATCTTCCAGTACTTCCTTCCAGGAGGCTTCGATCTTGACATTCATCGCGATGCGTTTAAAACTTGAAGGTATTAATAAATGCTAAAACAACCGGACGCTGCCGTGCTAAGGCTCGTTTCACGGAAATCAGGGCCAATTCATTCGTGCTTCAGGCCCCTTTACTGCTGCTTACAGATGGCTTTTCATCCTTCGCAGCAGGCCGTTGGCCGAAAAGCAGCACTCCTGCAAAAGCTGGGCGATACTTTAGCCGTCATAAAATGAATAGGGCGAAAAGCTTACCTAGCAAGGCTTTCAGCAGATTGGCGGTCTTTTCACCGATGTAAAAAGCCGGCGATTATGTTTTCTGGACGCGCTTACCATTGCCTAGCTTAGGTAAAGGGTTTGTACACTTCAATTCCGAAACATCTTTTCATCTTATGACAGACAACAAGATCTTTATCTTCGACACCACCTTGCGCGATGGCGAGCAGGTACCCGGCTGTAAGCTCAATACGGAAGAAAAAATCGAGCTGGCCCTGGCCCTCGAAGGGCTCGGTGTCGACATCATCGAAGCCGGCTTCCCCATCTCCAGCCCCGGTGATTTCGAATCGGTAACCCAAATCGCACGCACGATAAAAGATGCGACCATCTGCGCGCTCAGCCGCGCCGTGGAAAAAGATATAGAAGTGGCTGCGCAAGCCCTGAAGTATGCCCGCCGCCCGCGGATCCATACCGGCATAGGCACCTCCGACTATCATATAAAGGCCAAGTTCAAAGCCACCCGTGAAGAGATCCTCGAACGGGCCGTTCAGTGCGTGAAATGGGCCCGTAAGTATACCGACGATATTGAGTTCTATGCCGAAGACGCAGGCCGCACCGACAATGATTATTTAGCCCGCGTGATCGAAGCCGTTATCAAGGCCGGCGCCACCACGGTGAACATTCCCGACACAACCGGCTACTGCCTGCCGCAGCAATATGGCGAGAAGATCGCCTACCTTGTAAATAATGTCGCCAACATCGACCGCGCCGTGATCTCCTGCCACTGCCATAACGACCTCGGTCTGGCTACCGCCAACTCCATAGCCGGCGTCATGAACGGTGCCCGGCAGATCGAATGCACCATCAATGGCCTGGGCGAACGCGCCGGCAATACTTCCCTCGAGGAAGTGGTCATGATCCTGAAGCAGCACCAGCACCTCGGCCTGCATACGAGCATCAACGCCCGGCAGCTCAACCCGCTCAGCCGCCTCGTATCGGACACCATGCGGATGCCCGTTCAACCCAACAAGGCAATCGTCGGTTCCAATGCTTTCTCGCACTCGTCGGGCATTCACCAGGATGGTTTTCTGAAAGATGCGCAGACTTATGAGATCATCAACCCCGAGGAAGTAGGCGCAGAGCAGAGCAAGATCGTGCTGACCGCCCGCAGCGGCCGCAGCGCGCTGGCCCACCGTCTGCAAAAGCTGGGCTATCAGTACAACCGAAACGACATCGACGTACTCTATGACGCCTTTCTTAAAGTAGCCGATGCCCGCAAGGAAGTAAAAGAAGAAGACCTGGTGGAGCTCGCCAGCCAATATCAACCCCAATCCGCCGTTGTAGCTTAATTATCATGGGAAAGACCTTATTTGAAAAGATCTGGGAGAAACACGTCGTGCGCTCCGTGCAGGACGGCCCGGACGTATTATATATCGACAGGCATTTTATTCATGAGGTGACCAGTCCGCAGGCTTTTGCCGGCTTGGAACAACGTGGCCTCAAGGTGTTTCGTCCCGATCACGTAGTGGCTACCGCCGATCATAACGTACCGACCTGGGACCAGCACCTGCCTATCCGTGACCAGCTCTCGCGTATGCAGGTGGACCAGCTGATCACCAACTGCGCCAAGCACGGTATCGAGCTCTACGGACTCGGGCATCCTTATCAGGGGATCGTCCATGTTATCGGCCCCGAGCTTGGTATCACGCAGCCCGGCATGACCATCGTTTGCGGCGACAGCCATACCTCCACGCACGGCGCCTTTGGCTCGATCGCCTTTGGCATCGGTACCAGCGAGGTGGAGATTGTTTTTGCATCGCAGTGCCTGCTGCAAAGCCGGCCCAAGCTGATGCGCATCAATATCAATGGCGAATTGAATCAGGGTGTGGTGTCGAAAGACATCATCCTTTATATCATTTCGAAGATATCGTCTAGCGGCGCTACCGGTTATTTCGTGGAATTCGGCGGCTCGGCCATCCGTGCCCTCTCGATGGAAGCCCGCATGACCATTTGCAATATGAGCATCGAAATGGGTGCCCGCGGTGGCATGATCGCGCCGGATGAAACGACCTTCGACTACATCAAAGGCCGCAAGTTCGCGCCGCAAGGAGCGGAGTGGGAACGCAAGCTGGCTGAATGGAAAGAGCTTTACAGCGATGCTGATGCCCGCTTCGACTTCGAGATACAGGTGAATGCGGCCGACATCGACCCCATGATCACCTATGGTACCAACCCCGGCCTCGGCATGGCGATCGGTGCGCTGATCCCTACCATCGAAAGCATACCCGAAGAAGGTGAGCGCCGCAATATCATTAAGGCCCTGGATTATATGGGTCTGCAGGCCGGCAAGCCGCTCAAAGGCATGGCCGTGCAGCACGTGTTCATCGGCAGCTGTACCAACTCGCGCATCGAAGACCTCCGGCAGGTGGCCTCGATCGTGAAGGGACGGAAAAAGAACGAGCATGTAAAGGTGATGATCGTGCCCGGCTCGCAGCAGGTGGCCGCTCAGGTGCGGGCGGAGGGGCTGGACAAGATATTTATCGATGCAGGTTTCGAAGTGCGCCAGGCCGGCTGTAGCGCCTGCCTCGGCATGAATGAAGACAAGATACCTGCTGGCGAATACTGCATCTCGACAAGTAACCGCAATTTCGAAGGCCGCCAGGGTGCCGGCGCCCGCACGCTGCTCGCCAGCCCGCTGACCGCTGCCGCCGCCGCCATCACCGGTGTTATCACCGACGTACGAGAACTTTTAAGCTGATTCCCATGCAACCGATCAACATAATAAAGAGCCGGTTCGTGCCTTTGTCCATGGAGAACGTGGACACGGACCAGATCATACCGGCCCGTTTTCTGAAGGCTACCACCAAGGACGGCTTTGGAAAAAACCTCTTCCGCGACTGGCGTTACGAAAACGACGATTCCGCCAAACCCCGGCCCGACTTCGTTTTGAATCAACCCCAATACGGCGGTGAAATAATAGTGGCCGGCAAGAACTTCGGCTGTGGCTCCTCGCGCGAGCACGCCGCATGGTCGCTGCTCGATTATGGCTTCCGGATCGTAGTGTCGAGCTTTTTCGCCGACATCTTTAAGAACAATGCGCTGAATAATGGCGTGCTGCCTGTACAGGTAACGGAAGATTTTCTCCAGAAGATATTTGAGCAGGATGCGCAAGCCTCCCTCACTATCGACCTCTCCGCGCAAACGATCACCATCGACGCCACGGGCGAGTCGGAGCGCTTCGGCATCAACCAGTATAAAAAGACCTGCCTCCTGAACGGCTATGACGATATAGATTTTCTGGTGAGCATCCGCGAAGAGATCGCCGCCTTTGAACAACAAATGAATTGACATGAAAAAGACGATTGCAGTGATCTTGGGCGACGGCATAGGCCCCGAAGTAACGCGCCAGTCCATAAAAGTTTTAAATGCCGTGGCCGGCCGCTATGGACATGAGTTTCATTATACCTACGGCCTAATGGGTGCCGACGCCATCGACAAGACCGGCAACCCGTTGCCCGATGAAACGCTCGAAGCCTGTTATGAAAGCGACGCCATACTTTTTGGCGCCATCGGCCATCCCAAATACGACAACGACCCTACGGCAACGGTGCGTCCCGAGCAGGGCTTGCTTCGCCTCCGCAAGGAACTGCAGCTCTTTGCCAACATACGCCCGGTGACGACTTTCCCGGCGCTCAACCACCTCTCGCCGCTGAAGAGCCAGCAGCTCGAAGGCGTTGACTTTGTTATTTACCGCGAGCTGACCGGCGGTATTTACTTCGGCAAGAAAGAAGTGAACGCCGACTATACCGAGGCCTCCGACCTGTGTTCTTACAATAAAAGCGAGATCGAAAGGATTGCGCGACTGGCCTTCCGTTCGGCGCAGCAGCGGCGCAAGAAGCTGACCCTGGTGGATAAGGCAAATGTGCTGGAAACCTCCCGCCTGTGGCGCAAGGTGGTCCGTGAAATGGCGGGTGATTACCCCGATGTGGCGGTGGATTACCTGTTTGTTGATAATGCCGCCATGCAAATTATCGTGAACCCGAAACAGTTCGATGTGGTGCTGACCGAGAATATGTTTGGTGATATTATCAGTGATGAGGCCAGCGTGATCAGCGGCTCGCTGGGTATGCTGCCCTCAGCTTCCGTGGGCACGGATACGGCGCTTTTCGAGCCGATCCATGGTTCTTACCCTCAGGCCGCCGGCAAGGACATCGCCAACCCGCTCGGTTCGATCCTGTCCAGCGCCATGCTCCTTGATTATTTCGATATGGGTGCCGAAGCCGCCGATGTGCGCGCGGCCGTGGAATGGACGCTTGGCAATCGCTTTGTGACGAAGGACATCGACCCGGTGAATTATTATTTCACATCAACGATCGGCGACCTGGTGAGCGAGTGCATTTCGAATCGTACGACCACGAGCATCAATGAAAAAAACATCGAGCTGCGCAAATCGACGCTGATCTAAAGGATTTTTTGTTTAAAACGCCTGAAGCTTCTTCTGCTAGCCATTAGTTTATCCTGAGCAAGCTCTTGTCCGGCGTAGTAATTTCTGGAATAGAGAGTAAAATAAAAATAGGAATAGCAACAATTATACATTGAAAGATTGAGAGGTTAGCAGACGATTGGAACAAAATAGTGCGTTCAAACTGATCTAACTCTACATACGATTATCGGCATGGAGTTCTATAAAATTATTTGAATCATCGATATAGCCGGAATAGACCTGAATGTTTTTTAAATGCTCTGCCATGAACTCATGGATAGTTGATGCCACGGCAGGTGTTTCACCCACTATAACTAATATATTTCCTTCAAATATATAACTACCCTGTGTGATGCTATCTACCTCATTGATATCGTCGATGAGATCCCTCATGCGCACTCTTCCGCTGTATTGTTTGATCTGAATTGAAAACGCAACGCCGTCGATCATTTGGATAATATCGGCGCCGGTATCTTCATCCCGGAAATCTGCGGGCCATAATGTTTGATCTGCCTTGAATCTCTTTTTCGCCCAGGCAAAAATTGCATCTTCAACGGTATCGCGCCGTTTGATGGCTAGTGAAGAAACTTCTTTAATGACTTGCTCATTGACGGACGATTTCAAAAGCTCCTTGGCCTTGTATACGAATTGGGAAGAATCATATAGCCAAAAAGCGACTCCACCTTCATCCTGCATTTCCTTAATTAATTCAAAGCGGGGACTCACGAGTTTTCTTTTGTCTTTTTTATCCGTAACACACCAGTCTGCTTTCAGGTCGTCGATAATCAGTAGTACCGGCTTTTTTAGTTGCCGGGCCAAATCGATTGATTGTTTCCATATAATGAGGTCGCCGAACTTTTCTATGCCGGTTTTTTCTTTTTCGTCGGCATAGCCGGGAGGAATGCCGTGCCGATACCGGAATTCGCCTTCCTTCACGATTTCCATGATTTCGCGATAGGAATAAGCGGGCGTCACTTTAAAGAAACTAAGGAGCTGATCTTTTTCAATAGCTGCCGTATGTTCTGCGAGGCGTTGATCAATTTCCAAATCGAGTTTAGATTCCAGCAGCTTTTCCTGCTTGGCCAATCCGGCAAGGGCCTCTTCAAAATCTTTAAAAATTTCTTGCGTCAGATAAGGATGACGGTTGGTCTTGGCGGTGCGAGCCTTAAGCTGATCATACTGTTGAACGAACACCTTGAAGTGCTTATCAGGATAATATTTATCTTTTATTTCTTGATATAATGCCTCCGGTCGGTTTGCAACTTTTTCCCTATGCTTGTGGAACTCGTGTTCCGTTTGATTGGTTATCCATAGGCGATCTTTCAGCAAAGGAAAAATATTGGTATATATGTCCTTGCGTGCATCAACGGAAAATTCATAGAAATTCAGCAGCGTAGAGCTGTCGAAGATGAATATGCCTTCTTGCCATATAGTCTCTTCTTCCTTCGCGTTCCATTGGTTTAAAAATGTTTTCATCCAGACCTTTTAAGCAGGTAAGCACGTGCGAAATTACATAATTGCCCGACACTATGTCGATCTTCAACGTAGCAGCCAGTCTTTGAATGATGCATAATCTGCCGCTAATGGCGTTGCTTTTTTTTCCTTACCCAGCAAGGCTTTGATGGCATCGGGCAAGGGAACCGCTGTACCGATGACCGGCTCCACCGCATCGAAAAACTTTACGGGATGGGCCGTCTCCAGGAAATAACCGCGGCCGCCTTCATGCGCTGTCAAATATTGCCGCAACGCTTCATAAGCAACAGCGCCATGCGGATCGGCCAGATAGTTATTTTCGTTGTATAGATCGGCGACAACTTTCTTCGTCGTTTCGTCATCGATGCGGCAACCGCTCAGGGCCGCACGTATTAATACGGGGTCGTGGCCGAAAAGCTCGAGGATGCGCACGAAATTACTCGGGTCGCCCACATCCATGGCATTCGACAATGTAGCTACCGCTTGCGCCGGCGCATAAAGCCCGGAAGCAAGATAGCGCGGTACCACATCGTTGGCATTGCAGGCCGCCAGGAAATGCCGCACCGGCAGACCAGCATTCGCCGCCAGCAGGCCCGCGCACAGGTTGCCGAAGTTGCCGCTCGGTACCGACACCACGGGCGGTTCATCCTTATACGGCCATTGCTGCGCCGCAAAAAAATAATAGAACTGCTGCGGCAGCCAGCGCGCCACATTGATCGAGTTGGCCGACGTAAGCAGGTAGCGTTCAGCAAGGTCTCTATCGGTAAACGCTTGCTTCACCAGCCGCTGGCAATCGTCGAAGCTGCCGTCGACCTCCACTGCGCTGATGTTGCCGCCGAACGTAGTGAGCTGCAGTTCCTGCACATGACTCACCTTGCCCGAAGGATAGAGGATGATCACCGACACACCCTCAATGCCCGCGAAGGCATTGGCCACCGCACCGCCCGTATCGCCGGAAGTAGCCACCAGCACGGTATACGGCCGGTCCTCGCCCCGCGCGAAATAGCCAAGGCAGCGGCTCATAAAACGCGCACCCACATCCTTGAACGCAAGGGTAGGACCATGATACAGCTCGAGCGAAAAAACCGTATCGGTTACCGGCACTAGCGGAAAATCGAAATCGACAGTTTCGGCGACGATGCGCTTCAGTACGTCTTCGGGCAAACAATCGCCGGTGTAGGGACGGATCACTTCAAGCGCCACCTCCGCACGTGAATAATCTTGGAGCCGGTCGATGAAAGACGGAGCGAGCTTCGACAGATGCGCCGGGAAATAAAGCCCCTTGTCCGCCGGCTGCCCTTCGATGGTAGCGCCGCGGAAATCGGTGGTCGCCTGCCGGTTGTTGGTACTATAATAAAGCATGCTTATGGTTTTGGTTCTTCAATGATCGTGCAGCCTTCCTTGTTCAATGTGGTCACGTAGGTGTAGAAGTCGAGGCCGATGCGCGTGTATATTTCTTTCATGATCTTTTCCACGCCCTGCGCCGTTGATTCATCGCGGCTGAGCATGAATACCGACGGCCCCGAGCCCGA
>Ga0247771_1000262_pt1 | contig 18298 bp, 13 predicted proteins | sample UWRJL197509C6_FD_179948 | JGI IMG/M metagenome (GOLD analysis project Ga0247771, IMG submission 179948) | Plant litter microbial communities from Arlington Agricultural Research Station in Wisconsin, United States - UWRJ-L197-509C-6 | ecosystem: Environmental > Terrestrial > Plant litter >...
CCGGAGCATGCAAGCGCAGAATTACTCAATTAAAACATGGGCAAAAGACGATAGGCCGCGCGAAAAACTACTTGCCAAAGGTGCGGGAATCCTCACCAATTCCGAGCTGTTCGCCATCCTGATCGGCAAGGGCATACGCAAAAGAACGGCCCTCGACCTGGCCCAGGACCTGATGCGCGCAGGCAAGGACGACCTCGGCGATGTAGGCAAGATGTCCGTGCGCGAGCTGATGAAGATCAAGGGCATCGGCGAGGCCAAGGCCATCACCCTCGTGGCCGCCATGGAACTGGGCCGCCGCCGGCAGGCGCAAAACGGCCGCACCAAGGCCCTCGTCAGCAGCAGCAACGACGTAGCCGGCTATCTCCAGAACCTCCTGCGCGATTACAGGCACGAAGTCTTTGCCGTGCTTTTTCTCAACCGCTCCAACCGCATTAACCATTTCCAGATCATAAGCCAGGGCGGCATGACCGCCACCATCGCCGACCCGCGCATCATTCTCAAGAAGGCTCTTGAGGAAGACGCCGTCAGCATGATCCTCTGCCATAACCATCCCTCCGGCAGCCTCCACCCCAGCCGCGCCGATGAAGAGCTGACCTACAAGATCCAGGAGGCGGCTCGCTATTTCGATATCAAGCTCCTCGACCACCTGATCGTGAGCGATGAAGGCTACTACAGCTTTGCCGACGAAGGCAAGCTCTGACCCGCCCTTAAACAGTCATGCCTGCCGGCTCTCGAGAGCGGGCAGGCATGTGCATGATATACGTATTTATACTGTTAGTGCGCTTGCAGGTAGGTAACGAAATTCTTCAGGTCGTCGCTATTCTTGAAGTTGACATTGTTCTTCGAGAGGTAATCGGCAATAACAGCCTTCTTGTCGGAGAAAACTTTTTCAGCGCTCTTGCGACTCGCCGGCTGCAGGTGGCCGCGATCATCGCCGAAGAAATAGGTGCTTTCCTTCGTCAGCGTTACTTTTTGCTTTACGATCAGGTTGGCATCGTGCGCACCGCTGCTCAGCGACGAGTACGAGCTGGCGGCACCGCCATTCACCGTCTGGTCGTACAGGCCGACTTTCGATGCAGTCGACTGACGTATAATAGTGCGGCGAAGCACCCTCCCCTTGCCTGCGCTGGCCAGTTCCTGCATCAGGCCATGGGAGTCGAAATAAAACGAATCGTTATTGATGGTTACGACCTTGATGCGATTTTCGTCGGCCAGCGAAAGGGTGTCGCCCTTCGGGTCGATGAACTGGATCTCGCCATAGAGCGCATTATAATTCATGAGGGCCGACGACGAGCTGCCATCGGTAAAGTACACAGTTCCCTGGCTGAAGGCGGGGAAGGCATACATGTCTTCAGCGCCAACCACATCGGAGATGCGTTGTTCCGGCTGTACGACAAATGTTTTATCCTGTGCCTGGGCGATCGTGCCGACCAGGATGGCTGCAATAAGAGTGAGCTGCTTCATACGCTTGATTTGTAGTCGATAAGTTACAGTTATTTTGGACAACATGGTGAGCCGCCATGTGAAAACAAAGGCAAAATTATTCGCAACCCTCCCCTATCAGGCCTGTGCGGCCGGTCCGCCAAAGGTCATGGGTATCTGTATTTCCTCGAGGTCCTTGATCGTGCCGTTGGCGGCTTCGTAGCGAGTTACGTTTTCCATCAATGCCTTCATGAAACGCTTGGCATGCTGGGGCGTAAAAATGATGCGGGACTTCACTTTGCTCTTGGGTGTTCCGGGCATGACGTTCACAAAATCGATCACGAACTCCGCGTGCGAGTGGGTGATGATTGCCAGGTTCGCATAGCTGCCTTCCGCCACCTCTTCCGATATTTCGATATTGATCTGATTTTGAGGCTGCTGGTCCATAGTATTTTTTTTACAAATGTAGTTAGCCCGCGCTTGGTACGGTAAACTTTTCGCAAGGCGGAGCTCGTGCAAAATAAAAAGACCGCCTTTGTGGGGCGGTCTTTTTTATCGAGTTATCAAGCCTTAGGGGCGAGGAGCCCTGTAGACCAATGTGTCGTAGATGAGCATGTCGGGACGACCAGTTTGCTTCATGATGTAGGCAGCATAGATAGTCTTTGTTGCGGCATCATAACGGCTGGTAGTAACCGCTGTATTCAGTTGGAGGAAACGACCGCGACCATCATCAGGCGTAGTGTTTACAACACTTACCAGTTTGTCGGTAACAGGATCGAAGGTGTACATCGGTGTAGTGGCGCCAAAGGCGGTAGCAGCACCAAGTGTTGTGGGGGTAGCGCCTGCAGAGAAAGCGGGTTGCAGGTTATCGCCACGCAGGTAATCGATGATGGTTACGCTGTTCGGACCGGCGGTCACGAGGCCGATGTTTGAAGGCCATGTACCGGGGACATTGTCTGCGATGCCATAAGCGGACCAGCCAGTGGTTTTTATACGCATGCGGTAGTCGCCGTCATACTTATTCTTGATGCTGAAGGCAAAGATGCCGGTAGCCAAGTTGCCGCTGATGGTGTAGCCGGGCTTGTCCACGCTGGCGATCTTGTAACCGAAAGCCCATTCGCCACCGATAAAATCGGAAGGTTTGAACTTCACCTGCAGGTAGCCGGTGTGCGAGCCTTTGGGAATCGTCACCACGCCGCCGGGGTTGATCACGGTGTACGAGGTGGGTGCGGGCACCTGGTAGCTCGTACCGTTAGCGGTGTTGTAATCCGATACCAGAGCGTCTACGCGTTGCAGGGTCACATGAATGTCTTCAGGTGCTGCGTTGGCAGAGGCCAGGTTTACGGGGATGAGGTTGATCACCGTGTCGGTGTTCTGGGCATTGAAGGCGCCGAGCAGGAAATTGCTTGCGTCGCTCGAGGTCAGGCCGATCTCGATGATTTTCTGTGTGCCGTCAGGATGGATAGCCTGATAAGTGCGGTCATCATAATCCTTGTCCTTCAGGCAACTTGTCAGGCTTACGCCGGCAAGTGCAGCCAGAGCAATGGTTGATATTTTCAGTTTTTTCATCATTCTAAATTTATGAAATTAAATTAAGGTTGCCAGAAGATTTTGCTGGTGAAGATGTTGATCGTGCCTTCTGCATTCACGTTCGCTGAGTTGGTTGTGTATTCGCTTTGCGGATAAGGAAGACGAACAGGGAGGGTGGTCGAGATCTTATTCGGGTTAGCGGAGATATAACCATTGTCAGGGAGGAAACGCAACCTTCTTTGATCAGAATATGCTTCCAGCGGGTCGATGCCGGCCAGGGCGATATACTTCTGGTAAACGATGAACTTGGCTTGAGAAGCAGGCGTGGATCCGGCATTCGCCCAGTTGGCGATAGCCGTGTTGGCCAGGTAAGTGTTTGCTGCAGTTGTAGCATTCGGTACACCGAGCCATACGAACGATTCACGAACGGCATTCTCATAGGCAGTTTGCGCGTTACCGGGCAGCCATCCTCTTGCGATCGCTTCAGCTTCCAGGAACATGCTCTCGAAAGAGGGGTAGATCCATTGGGCCTGAGCGGCATTGTTGGCCAGACCGGGTCCGATGCCGGAGCTGTGCGCACCGTCGGGGTTGCCTTGAGCGAGACCGTAGGTTGTGCCTGTGATGGCACCACCGGCTGTGGGGGCCTTAAAGAAACGGCTCAGCCTGGGATCGCTGGTATTGTTCAGCAGGTTTACGAAATAAGTGTTAGCGCGTGTTACTGTGCTGGCTTCTGCACCGGTCGGCGTCAGGCCGTAGTTGGCGTAGAAGGGCGACTGCTTATTGGCGGAGTTAACATAACCGGGGTTAACGGTTACGCTTTCACCGGCGTGCAGTACACCACCGTCGGCGATGATCTTCGCTGTTTCGGAAGCTGGGTTGAAACCGGAAACTTCAGACTGGCGGATGATCAGGCGGAGACGAAGGGTGTTGGCGAACTTGATCCACTTGGTCTGGTTGCCACCGTTCACGATGTCTACAGTAGAGAAAGTGGTACGGGCGGAACCCTTCATGTAAGTCACGGCTGTATCGAGCTTCCTTTGGAGAGAAACGTATACGTCCTTGGCCTTGTCGTAAGCGGGCTGCCTGTACTGGTCGTTGTTGAACGCCTGGGAGTACGGGATGTCGCCGAAGAGGTCGACGAGCTCTTGCCACAGCTTCACGGAAAGGATCATGGAAGCGCCGGCGAGCACGGAGTCACCCTTGGCACGGGACAGCGTCTGTACCTGGTTCAGATCGAACAGTACACCGTAATGGTTCTGCCAGATGGCATCACCGAAGGTGAAGTCGGCATTGTACGTGGTTTCGGTTTGGTCGATAGCGAAGGAGCCGGAAGCGGACCAGTAACCGAGCCAGTTGTTGAGGAAGCGGAAGTTGCCGCTTGCTGCGCGAGCACCCACAGCGTTAGCTGCCTGCGGGAAGATAAGCTCGGGCGTGATGTTGGTGTTCGTAACCCGGTTCGGGTCATCGTTCACATCCAGGAAATTCTTCTTACACCCGGCAAAAGCAACAGTTGCCGTCAGCGCGATGAGAAAAAACCTTTTGCTTGCGTAGTTCATTTATATACGAGTTTATGTTTACTAGAATTGTACTGTCACGGTTCCACCAAACAGCCTGGAAGCAGGCGATTGGAAGGAGCTGCTGAGACCGAATGTGTTGGCACCGGTGGCAGAGTTGAATTCAGGATCACCCCATTGGTTGGACTTGGGAACGATCAGGAAAAGGTTCTTGCCGATAGCGCTTACAGTCAGCCTCTTGATCACACGGCCACCGCCGATCCACTTCAGAGGGAGGTTGTACGAAATGTTCACTTCGCGCAGTCTCCACGCAGCAGCAGAGGAAAAATAGTTCGTGGCGATCGATGTATTCACACTAGAACCGGTCCAGAAAGCATAGTTACCGTCCTGAACCTGGATATTAGTATTTGCAACATACTTGCCAGTTCCGTCAGCATACGAGGAATTGGGGATAACAAACCTTTGGCGATTGTACTGGGCGCTACGGTAAGAGATACCGGAGAAGTCCATATCGCTGCCGATACCGGCGTAAAAGTCGTGTCCTGTCTTATAATCCCAAGTCATGCTGAAAGAAAATCCACCGAGTGAATAAGAAGGTGTGAATCCTAATACCCAAAGAGGCAGCGATCTGCCGGTAACAATCAGCTCAGATGCCTGAGAGGGAAGGCCTGTAACACGGTCAACAATGACGCGGCCCAGGGAATCTCTCTTATAATCGGTGAGCTGGAAACCGAAGGCGGGCTTTCCAACGACAGCGATATTATTGGCAGTCGGCGAGCTAACTGAGTTTTGGACGAATTGAGAATTACCACCCACTACTACGGGGATGTTACCTAACGTGCTCGTTACTTCGTTATTGTTGTAGGTAGCGTTAATTTTCAGCTCAATACGACCCTTGCCTACATTAACGAGCGGGCTCAGCGTCAGGTCGGTTTCAACACCGTAGTTCTTGAAGCTGGCGGCGTTGGCCAGGCCTGTGGTGTAACCAGTCGTTGCGGACTGCGATACGGACAGGATCTGGTTGTTACAATTCTGGTAGAAATAGCTGGCCTCGAGGTTTACGCGGTTCTTCAGGAAACCGATTTCGAAACCAATTTCCTTGGTGATCACGAACTCAGGCTTCAGGTCCGGGCTCGGGATAGTGTTGTTGGCAGTAAAGCCGGCGTTGTTGCCGAAGGGGAAACCAGCAGGCTGGGAGAACGTGGGCTGCAGAGAGTATACACCAACGTTTACGTTACCCGACTTGGAGTAGGCAGCGCGGAGCTTGGCGTAAGAGATCAGCTCGCTGTTCTTCAGGGAAGCGATGGCATCAGACAGAACGAAAGATGCGTTGGCGCCGGGGTAGAAGAACGAACGGTTTTGTTTCAGCAGACGGCTGTCCCAGTCGTTACGGCCGGTGAACTCAATGAAGGCAAAACCCTTGTAGCCAAAACCTACGCTTCCGTATGCAGAGAGCAGGCGGGAAGTAACGTCATAGTTATTGCTGGGGTAAAGGGGAACATTGGCATCACCGCTACGTACGGCTACGTTGTACAGGTAGGGAACAACAAGGTTGTCGCCACCGATACCTACGTCCTTGGAACGGTTCTGACGCATCAGGCCACCCACAACGTATTTAACGGAGAGGTCGCTGAAACGGGTGTCGCCGCTCAGGAAGTAATCGAAGTTGATGCGCGAGCTGTAGTTCTGGTCGTCGAATACGCGGCCCGGGCGGTTGGAGTACTGTGTAGAGTTACGGTTGGCAGCAGCCCAGTCCGTTACTGTTACAGGAGCTTGTGTGTTCTTGAAGTTGGCAAAGGCCAGGTTGGTGCTCAGGCGGGCCGAAGCACGCAGCCAGGGGAAGAACTGGTAGTTCAGGTCCAGGTTGCCGATGAAGTCGTCTTCACGGCCGCGCTGGCGGATGTTGCCGATTACCCAGTAAGGGTTAACAGAGAACTCATTATAATAATTGGAGTACTGGGCGAACTTGTTGTTTCTCCAGTCCTTGTACGATGTCAGGGGCACATTGTCAGGAGTTTGGAGAACCAGGAAGAAGATACTGCCGTTGTAGGCGGGGAACAGGCCGGCGAAGCCAGACTCGTTCACAACGTCGTAGTTCTGCTGGATATAGTTCAGGCCGTAGTTAACGGAGAAGTTGCCGGCTTTCTTGCTGCCGTTAAAGCGGAAGCTGGTACGGCGGTTCTCGTCGTTAGGCATGAGACCCTTGATCTTGGCGTCTTCAACACTCATGTAAAAGTCCTGTCCGGAAACCGAAACGGAGTTTTGGATGGTGAGACCCGTATTGAAGAAATTCTTCTTATCGTTCTTGTGGATGGCGGCATAGGGGCCGGTTTGAACCGAGCCGTCTTCGAGGTGCACGCCGATCTCCTGGTTGGAACCGTCGAAAGCAGGTCCGTAGATCTGGTTTTCGTAAGGAACATAACCATAGTTGCCGTACTGGTCAACTACTTCACCGGCGCCGGCACCGAAAGAGTGCTGGAGTTTGGGGAAGAAGGCAACGCGGGCGGCCTGTACAGCGGAGCTAACGGTAACGTTCAGCTTGCTGCCTGTGCCTCTTTTGGTTGTAACGACGATTACACCGTTTACGGCGTCAGGGCCGTAGATGGCGGCGGAAGCGGCGCTCTTCAGAACGGTGATGTCCTGAACGTCGTCCGGAGGAATGGAAGACAGGTAGCCCAGGGGAGTGGGGGCGCCGTCTACCACCAGCATCGGCTGGTTGTTACCGGTCAGCGAGCGGATACCGCGGATGTTGATCTTCGCTGTTTCGAACACACCGCTGTTGGTGGTGGTTACGGACAGGCCGGAGATCTTACCGTTGAGGGCTTGCTGAACGTTCACGGATTTACCTTGGGTCAGGAGCTTGTTGCCGATCGAGGTGGCGGCATAGCCGAGCTCTTTCGACTCTCTCTTGATACCCAGGGCAGTAGTGATTACTACTTCAGTCAGCTGAGCATTCGTTGTGGGGAGCGTGACGTTGGCCACATTTCCCGAAGGCGTGATGGTTTGGGTGTTGTGACCGGAAGCAGTGATGCTCAGTTGGGCGTTAGCTCCAACCTTGATCGAGAACGTACCGTTGGCATCGGCCTGGGTAACGTTTTTGGTGCCCACCTCTGTAATGGTGGCGAAGGGAATGATATCCCCTTTCTCATCTCTGACTACTCCTGAAACCGTACGCACCTGACCGAACGCAAGTACGCAAAAGAGCATCAGCACTGAAAGCAGTGATACAATTTTTCTCATGTGAATGTTTGATTTTAAATTTAAAAACATGAATCGTCCATCCTTTTCCACAGACGTCGTAATTAGATTGAGACAAAACGCCCGTGAAAATTGCTGCGTAAGTTAAAAGTTTTTTTAACAGAAACTTAAAAAATGTTGAAAAAATAATTTCGTTGTCTCTGGATAACGCGTTAAATGATAATCGGTTATGAGGCAATTAACGCTTATATAATTTAGTTGTTGTGTCCCCTTAACATTTCTTTTGATGATCCCGGACAATTTTTCGCCTTTAAATTCCATGCCGCCTTCAAATTTTGCACCGAGCTCATTCATGCCTTCACAGTCAAAATCGACCTTCTCAGCTTCAATTTGCCGGATTAAGCGCTCCATTACTCCACCGCGTTGCCTTAAAACACACGGTTTATCTCGCTTAAAACCTGAATAGCGCCTGAAACTTTACCTCCGTACGGTGATTTCCCGCAATCTCGTCCAGCCCGCTTCCCATCGTTTCCAGATCAGGATATACCGACTCGGCCCATCGAACCCACAGCGCCAGTTGCCGTCCAATATTCTTGCTGATAACCAAATAGTAACGATAAAGCTTACCCGAATAGGCGGGTATGCTATAGCTGTACAGCACGTCCGATTCATAGGCATAGATCCGCGTATCATAGCTACCCGTTTCGGTGTATTGCACCCTGGCATCGGCCCATAGCCCCCGAGTTATGCGGCAGGAGACCTCCGAATAAATAAGGTATCCCTCCTCCCTCCTACCCTTTTCGTCCCGTAGCCATACCAGCTCCACCCGGTTCTTCACCGACAGCCGCGGGCTTAGCTGGTCGGTAAGCTGCAGGCGAAGCGCCTGGCCGGTCGTTCCAACCGGTGCGGCTAGAACGGGTGCACCGGCCTCGTTAATCTGCCGGAACCTGGACCGGTAGCGCAGATTCAGCGACCATTTTTTATCCGGCTGGTAATTCACCTGCACCCCATAACCATGGCCGGTGCTCGGGGCATTCACGCGGTAGCGCAGCCATGGAAAACGATATAGGTCGGCATAGGCATTCACCTGCCAGCCCGGGGCCGGGCGAAAAAGCAGGCCGGCATATAGCCCCTCCTCGTTGACTGGCAGGGTGGCTTCGGTAAAGGCGCTACCCCCGATGCCCGCATAAGCCGGCGGCAGCCTGCGATACAAAAAGGATAGGTCCACCGCCCGATCCATAGCCATCAGCATGCCGGCCAGCAGGGCGGGATGAAGCCACTGGTCGACGGCCACCTCCCCGAACCAGTGCCGATTATGATCCGTAATGCTGTAGTCGAAGCTGAAGCCCGTAAGGCGCCGGCCGGCAAAGGCAAAATAATTATATGGCTGGGCGTCTTTCTGCTGCGGCAGACCATACCGGATTGCCAGCGCATTCAATCCCAGCTGCACGCTCGTCGAATTATACGCTAGCCGCCCACCGGCGGTCCACTCCGACAAAAGGTTGCGGTGCGCGATCTCGCCCGGCGTCCGGTAATACCCAGAAGTCTGGATCGACCCGAAGCGATCCTCCACCGTATCGACGCTCGCTCCCAGCCTCCTGTACGATCCGAAAATGCTGGCTTCCATCCTACCCCTTCCGATCGTCAGGCCCAATCCGCGGTTAAAAACCGTCTCGCCGGCCGCGCGGTAGGGCGTCAGCACTAACGCGCTTTTCTTGATCGCCAGCACCGCATCGCTCTTGCCAAAGCCGCCGGATTGCCAATAGAGCAACCCCTGACCCATGTTCACCACATAATCACCAATAGCAAGCGCCTTGATCAAACCCAGGTTGCGGATGAAAAAGTGAAAAGAATAAAAATCGAACCCTCGGGACTGCGCACCGCGGAGGAACTGCTCGCCGGGATCCTTATCGGCCGTCAGGCCAAAATAAAGCAGGTTCCTATACTGATATTTATAGCTTAAGAGGACATGATCCCTGCTGCCCAAGTAATGGTTACCGGAATCAATAGCATAACCCCTGGCCTCCTGAAGCACGCGCCCGGTGCGCAACAGTAAGGTCTGGCTGCCTTTCAGCCGATCCGCAAGGCGTCGTCCGACCGGCATCGGCACCGCAACTGTCAGGTAGGGCATGGCCCGGGCAATCGTTTCGAGATCCCAGCCCGGAACCGCCTGCAGCTCGTACAGATCGACGAGCGCGCCGGACAGCCGGCGGTAATCGAGCAGGCCGCCGACCTGAAGCGCCGACAGCAGGTGCAGGCCCGCCAATTCTTCCGCGCTGGCGGTGTTGACCGGGAGCGGATGCCGCCGGTAATCGTCGAGCTGCTGCAGGTAGTCGTTGTCTTTCTCTGTTTCAGTGCCATTGGCATCGGCCACCCGTTCCAGATTTTCCTGTACAATAATGGGTGGCTCCTGCCCGCGCGCGAGCTGCATAAATGCAAGCAGGCATATTAGTATAATGTGTTTCATTCTTTAAAGTTTGAAGGGTATAACAGGGCCATCCCGGGCGTAGTGCCCAGTTGTGGATGCAGGGCGGCAGCAAGCTCGATCCGGAATTGCTGCAACACTATTCCTACACCGAAATAGAATAGCGTAGTAGCCGCGTCGATCCCTGCGCGCACGTTTAGCTGCGGCATCGGCACATACTCGAACCCTGCCTGGATTTGCACTGAACGGTCTTCTGTCTTTGAAATGAGCAGGCCCATAAAGAACTGCCGCGAGGCATCATAGCCAAGCCCCGCAGAGAAGACCGCTGCCGGCTGCTTACCCGGCGGCCCCGCCGAATGCTCAACATGAAAACCTGCCCGCAGTCCCTGGCTTAGGGGCAGCAGCAAAGCGGCGCTTGTACTTATAAAAGAGTAGCGGTCATAATTGCGCATGCCCGCCGAATGATAGCCGAATTGCAGCCCCACCTGCGCCCGCCCGAGCGAACGGGCGTATGCAAGCGCCAGCATACTATTCCGGTGCGGCCCGCCGCCCGCATAACTAGTGATCAAGCCAAAGCAGGAACCGGCTGCGGGCAAAGCAATAGCGAGGCGATAGTTTCCGAGCTCTTCGAGTAGGTAGCGCCGCTCGCCATATATACCGGCTGAAAATTTATGGGCATCTGCGAGGGCGGCCGGGCTGGCGGCAGCCGCAAGTGGATTGTACTGCCAGCGGCTGTAAGGCAGGAGATTGATATAGGTATCGGCCTGAGCTCCAGCACATTGAAAGCAGAATAAAAGGAGAATATAATAGACCTTGGACATGGCTTTAATTTTATAGCAAGTTGGTCCGGATGATTTATTTAACCATGTGAAAAAAACTATTTCCTTCTGTGGCTTTACCTTTGCGCCATGCAAATTTTAAACGGGAAAGAAGCATCTCAGGCCATCAAGGATTCTTTAAAGCTGGAAATGGCGCAGTTGGCGGCGCAGGGTAAGCCGGTACCGCACCTGGTTGCCATATTAGTAGGTACGAACGGCGCCAGTGAAACCTATGTGGCCTCGAAGGTGAAGGCCTGCCAGGAAGTGGGTTTTAAGTCCACGCTGATCCGCCTCGAGGCCACGATCTCTTCGTTGAAATTGCTGGATATCATTCTTGATCTCAATACCGACCCGGACGTTGACGGCATACTGGTACAGCTTCCCCTGCCGCCTCATATTTCTGCAGAGCAAGTCATCAATACGATCGATCCCAATAAGGATGTCGACGGTTTTCATCCGAACAATGTGGGCCGCATGGTTTTGGGCCAACCCACTTTTATACCGGCCACACCTTATGGTATCATGCTGTTGCTCGAACATTACAAGATCGAGACAAAGGGCAAGCATGCCGTGGTGGTGGGCCGCAGCAATATCGTCGGCCGACCAATGAGCATTTTATTGAGCGGTGCGGGCGAGCGCGGCAACTGCACGGTTACGATCTGCCACTCGTACACCAAGAACATCGCCGAGCTGTGCCGCAGCGCCGACATTATTATTGCCGCCCTCGGCCGGCCGGGCTTTATCACCGAGGACATGGTTGCACCGGGCGCAGTGATCATCGACGTTGGCATCACGCGTGTTGCCGATGCCACAAGGAAATCCGGTTACCGCATCAGCGGGGATGTCGATTTTGAAAGCGTTTCGCCCAAGTGCTCCTTTATTACTCCGGTGCCGGGTGGTGTAGGTCCCATGACCATTGCCGCCCTGATGAAAAACACGTTCAAGGCCTGTGCTTTGAAACATTATTACGAGGAGGTCTGATGGAAACAATGACAACACCCACGTTGATGGTCCCGGTTATGGAAGACTTTTACACCCTGCAGGGTGAGGGTTTTCACCAGGGCAAAGCCGCTTACTTCATCCGCCTGGGCGGTTGCGATGTAGGCTGCGTCTGGTGCGATGTAAAAGACAGCTGGGATGCAGGGAAACACCCGCTTCGCAGCATTTCCAGCCTCGTTGCCGATGTGAAAAAACACCCCGGGCTCATCACGGTCATCACGGGCGGCGAACCCCTCATGCACGATCTTACAGAATTGACGCAGCAGCTTCGCGCTGCGGGTCTGCGCACTCATATTGAAACCTCGGGCAGCTCGCCGCTCTCCGGCACCTGGGATTGGATCACGCTGTCGCCAAAAAAGTTCAAGGCCCCGCTCCCCGAGGTGCTGCCCCACGTGAACGAGCTGAAGGTCGTGGTGTTCAACCGTTCCGATTTTGCCTGGGCCGAGCAGTGGGCTGCGGGCGTATCGCCGGGCTGCCGGCTTTATTTGCAGCCGGAGTGGACAAAGGCCGATGCCATGACCCCGCTGATCGTGGATTATATCAAGCAAAATCCCCGGTGGCAGCTTTCCCTGCAGGTACACAAGTACATAAACGTACCGTAATCCTTCGGCCCTCTCTTACTACGATACTGCTCTGCTGATTGTCTCATTACCGAACGCTAAACTTTGCGTTTTGCACAAGCCGATGACCCTTACGCACTTGAAGGCTACTTTACTCAGCAGTATGCGCATGCTTTGCTCTCATATAATTTACCTGTTCCATGTTATCGCTTCTGACGCCTCTTTTAATTGATGGGTATCGAATTGTGCAGGGTCAGATGCCGCATTCATAACTCACACCATTTAAGAAGTATAACCAGCATTGAGCAAAGCTTGTCATACGATCCAACATTGCCTAAAGCACTTATTAAGTAAGTGATCTCTATAGGCTCATTTTTTTTATTGATTCTTTTTCATCTTGATTAAAATTTATCATTTCTGTTAAAAACCGTTTCCGCCTTCATCGCCTGTCAGAATGTTTTTATCTTCAGTCCATGAAAAACCGGCGCCCGCTCCTATCCCTCATCGCCCTCCTCCTCTGCCTGACCGCCTTCAGCCAGGACGATCAATCCAAAATCGACAAGAAGGCCCTGGCCGCCTATAACAAGGCCATGGAAAAAGCCCAGGACGGCCGTTATGACGAATCCATCGAATTGCTCAAAGAGGCCGTTCGCCGCGATGGGAAGTACATCGATGCCTACCTCTCGCTTGCAGGCATTTACGGTGAAAGAAAGAGCTATGGCGAAGCCCAGCGTTATTACGAGCAGGGTTTTACCCTCGACACAAATTATACTTCCGACTATCGTCTTCCCTACTCGATTAACCTCGCAGGCCAGGGCAAGTTCGAGCAGGCGCTTTCCGTCATCAACACCCTTCTTGGCCGCAGCACTCTCGCAGGCGTTACCCGCAAATCGGCCGAGTACCGCAAGAAAACTTACCAGTTCGCCGTGGACTTTGCCCGCGCCCATGCCGGCGATGGGTATGTTTTCGCGCCGAAAAACCTGGGCGATGGCATCAACACGGTTGCCTCCGAATACTTTCCGTCCCTCCCGATCGATGGCAAGCAAATGGTTTTCACCCGCAAGCTCAACTACTCGAACGAAGATTTCTTTACCAGCAACCGGGACAGCAATACCTGGCGACCCGCCGCCCAATTGACCGGCAACATCAATACGCCGCTGAATGAAGGCGCGCTCAATATTTCACAGGACGGTCAATGGCTCATCTTCACCGGTTGCGAGCGCCCGGGCGGTTACGGCAGCTGCGACCTATACATCTCCTATCTTACCGAAAATGGCTGGAGCGAAGCCCTGAACCTCGGCGGCCGTATTAATACGGATCAGTGGGAATCGCAACCCTCCTTATCTCCCGACAAGCGCGACCTTTATTTTGCCAGCCGTCGCCCCGGCGGTTATGGCGGCAGCGATCTGTATGTAGCGCACCTGCAACCCAATGGCCGTTGGAGCGAACCGGAAAACCTGGGCCCCGAGATAAACACTTCCGGCGACGAACAGTGTCCCTTCATACATGCCGACAACCAGACATTTTATTTCACTTCCAACGGTCTGCCCGGCTATGGCGACGAAGATATTTTCGTGATCCGCAAGAATGCGCAGGGCAAGTGGAGCCAGCCGCAAAATCTCGGTTATCCCATCAATACCATCGACCGCGAAGGAACGCTCTTTATTGCAGCCGACAGCAGGACGGCCTACTTCGCCTCCGACCGCAGCGACAGCAAGGGCGGACTTGATATTTACAGCTTCGACATGCGCTCGGATATACGCCCGGCCAAGACCCTCTGGATCAAGGGACAGGTGTACGACCAAAAGACCCGTGCCGGACTGCCTTCAGCGGTCGAGCTCACAGAGCTGGTCTCTCACCAAACCATCTCGCGTGTGCAAACCGATGAAAAAGGCAATTACCTGATCACGCTGCCCGTCGGAAAGGATTACGCCTTTAACGTCAACCGCAAGGGCTATCTGTTCTACTCCGAGAACTATTCGCTCCGCGATAAATCGCCCGACTCCACCTATCAGAAAAACATACCGTTACAGCCGATTGAAGTCAATGCCGCGATCGTGCTGCGCAACATCTTTTTCGATTTCAACCAGTATACCTTAAAGAGCGAATCTCAGGTAGAGCTGGATAAGCTGCTGCAGCTGCTGCAGGAAAACCCCGCCGTGAAGATCCAGGTGGAAGGCCATACCGATAATATCGGTAACACTGCCGACAACCTGAAGCTTTCGGCGAACAGGGCCCTTGCCGTTGTGAATTACCTGACCAGCCGGGGCATTGCCGCTGCGCGCCTCAGCTCCAAGGGTTTCGGCGCTACCAAACCTATTGCCGATAACAAAACGGAAGAAGGCCGTGCCCAGAACCGTCGCACCGAAATAAAGGTGATCGGTATCTGAGGCAAAGCTAGACCGGCCGGCAAAGTTTACCTTGAGAATTTCTCCGAAATATCCTGGGATTATTCTCCCTGAAATTTGTTTTTATTCACCTTTCTTCCGTTTTGCGCTGATCTAACTTGCTTAAAAAAATTTATGCAAGGTAATGCGATCATCATCTCGTTCAGTCCAGCCGGAAACCGGCAGGGCTGCTCCTGCGAAACCTGCGCCCGTACTCCCAATTATAAAAGGCCGCTGCGCTTTATAAAAAGACTCCTGGCGCGCCTGATCCGCGCCTGGCCGCGGAGAAAAGAGCCTGTCAGGCATTATACCTACCGCGTACGGCAGTTCGTCCACCGTGTCGATTACGAGGGCCTGACCATGAGTACAAATCAACCGTAGAAATACAGATGATGGCTTTTTATGGAACTCCTCTACCGGCTGGCGCTGGCCCTCATACCCAACATCGGCGATGTGCAGACCCGGCTGCTGATCCAGCACCTCGGAGATGCCACGTCGGTCTTTCGCGAGCGGGCGGATGTTTTGGAAAAGATCGAAGGGATCGGTACCGTGCGGGCCGATGCTATCCGGTCGTTCAGCAATTTCGACCGGGCGGAAGCCGAGCTGCGCTTCATCGAACAGCATGATATCCGCGCCCTGTTTCTTACCGACAGGGACTATCCGCAACGGCTCCTGCAAGTCTATGATCCACCGCCTCTGCTGTTTTACAAGGGCATTGCCGACCTCAATGCGCCAAAGATGCTTTCGATCGTGGGTACGCGGAGCCATACGGAATACGGCAGGCAGATAACGGAAAGCCTGGTCGGCGAGCTGGCCCGGGAGAATATTACGATCGTCAGCGGCCTTGCCTTTGGGATCGATGGGTTTGCGCACCGGGCAGCACTGAAGCATAACCTGCCGACGGTGGGCGTAACGGGCCACGGCCTCGACCTGGTATATCCTTACGAGCATACGTCGCTGGCGCGGGAGATGATCAGTGCGGGTGGCGTACTGACGGAGTTCTTTAGCGGCACGAAGCCCGACCGCCACCATTTCCCGTTGCGCAACCGCATCGTCGCGGCGATCAGCGATGCTACCGTAGTTGTGGAGACCCATATAAAAGGCGGCTCGATGATCACAGCCAAGCTTGCGGATTCCTATAACCGGGATGTGCTGGCCTTTCCGGGACGCCCGATCGACCGGATGAGCAGCGGCTGCAATGAGCTGATCAAGTATAACAAGGCGATCCTGCTGACCGATGGCAATCAGTTGCTGGACCTTCTTGGGTGGAAACGCCGGGAAGCGCCTGTCCGGCAGGCACAGCGCTCGCTTTTCATCGAGCTGACGGAAGAAGAACAAAGAATCCTGCAGCTGATGGACGAAAAAGGAACGGTTCATCTCAGCGAGCTGCAGGTGGCTTTGGGTTTAAGCAGCAGCAGTCTTGCCAGTATCTTGCTCAACCTCGAGGTGAGCAACCTGATCACTGGACTGCCTGGCAATAATTACCGACTACTGTAGGAAAGGTCAGCAAGGGTCGTGGACAGAAGAGCTCATAAATAGGTTAGGCGAAAGGTTCGGTTGAGGGACTGGAGCGCTCAGGTCACAATGGTTATGCTGTGGGTTTAGTGCGCCGGGAATGTTTGTTCTCTGCTAACTTTATCCTATGCGAGTAGACTACATGATCATTGGCCAGGGCATCAGCGGCACCCTGCTTTCCTGGTTCCTGTTGCAGGAAGGCAAGACCATTGTCGTGATTGATCAGGAAGGAGAGCACACACCGTCGAAGGTAGCGGCGGGCATCATCAATCCGGTTACCGGCCGGCGCTATGCCTACACCTGGATGATCGATGAAGTAATGCCCTTTGCGGTACAGACTTATGTGAAGCTCGGCGGTGTTTTAGGCAAGACGCTGGTGGCGGGCAAAAGCATTATCGACTTCTTCCCGTCGCCACAGATGCGCATGGCTTTTCTCGACCGCCTTACGGAGAACGACACCTACCTGCACACTTACCCCGACCAGAATCATTTTAATCCTTATTTCAATTATGATTTTGGTTGCGGCGAAGTTTGGCCTGCTTATATGGTCCAGATGCGGGAGCTGTTAAAAGGATGGCGCGACTACCTGCAGGGAAAAAGCCTGTTGCGCGACGAGCGTTTTGAAACAGGCAACCTCTCGGTAGAGCAAGAGGGCGTACGATACGGAGACATCGAAGCGGAGAAAGTGATCTTTTGCGATGGTGCGGGCGGAACGGAGAACCCTTGGTTCCGCCTGCTACCCTATGCGCCTAACAAAGGCGAAGCGCTGATCCTGTCGTGTCCGGAACTTGAGCGGGATCATATATTCAAGAAAGGCCTGATGCTCGCGCCATTGGCGGAAGCCGATACCTATTGGCTTGGCTCGAACTATCAGTGGGAATTTGAACACGACCAGCCTTCCTCCACTTTTTACGAGCATGCTACTTCGGTGCTGAACGGCTGGCTGAAGCTGCCTTATAAGGTTCTGGATCACCTGGCATCGGTGCGGCCGGCCACGCTAGAGCGGCGGCCGTTCGTAGGCTTGCATCCACAATATCCGTCTATAGGATTGCTGAATGGAATGGGTACGAAGGGAGCATCCCTTGCGCCGTTTTTCGCCAACCAGCTTACGCAGCATCTTGTGCATGGACTGCCGCTGGGGGCCGATGCAGATGTGCATCGGTTCAGCCGGGTGTTGGCCCGCTGAGTGTAGATATACATATTTATTGAAGACGCTCCTGGCATGTCATACTTTTTACATCGGACAAGCTTCTGTTATTATCATCGATAAGATTTGAGAAAAGCACTTCGAACTTTGTAGTTTTTCTCATGGTTTCCGAAATGGATTGAAACAACTTTGTTATTCCAACGGATAAGCACCAAGTGATGTTTGTCACCCTGCATAACCAAAAAGCATCTTAACCGCCTTACTTCTGCAAAACATTTTACGACGAGTAACCCTCGCAGCATGACAGTTTTTACCGAACGATTTCGCACAGATGACAAAAGAAAAACACTTGATTTTATGTTGTTCTTCCCTTGGTTTCCGAATCGTGAAAATTGACCTTTGTTTCGGATTTAGATGCACGTGGGTTCAAGGCTACAGCCGCTCGTACCAGCGAGGTCTTTAACTGAGAAACAACAAGTGTTTGGGAAAGGAAAACGAAGTAAAATGCTTTATAATGGATATGATTCGTAGCGCGTGTACTGTATAAATACGGCATTCGAAACCGCGCTCTAGATGAATGAGGCGAAAGCTGATCAGCAACAACACATCGAACACGACGGGTTTGATGTTTGTTCGAAGACTGAGGCGAGAAACCTGATGATCATGACAGGCAAGTCCGATGGCAAACCGTTTGCGATAAGGGAGCTGGCACTGGTCAATTGTAAGCATTTACTTTCCGCAACCTTCCTGCGAAGGATTAAGTTCTTTGACATATTGAAAGCG
>Ga0247771_1000263_pt1 | contig 18290 bp, 19 predicted proteins | sample UWRJL197509C6_FD_179948 | JGI IMG/M metagenome (GOLD analysis project Ga0247771, IMG submission 179948) | Plant litter microbial communities from Arlington Agricultural Research Station in Wisconsin, United States - UWRJ-L197-509C-6 | ecosystem: Environmental > Terrestrial > Plant litter >...
CACGGACTCCCCACCCAAAACCTCCACAACCCAGGGCCCACCCACCCCACGCAACGAGGAGACCCCCACAACACCCGCCCCGACAACCCCAGCCACCCACTCCAACACACCCACCCCAGGACCACACATGCAGTCAGCGTAAAACCAAGCCCCACCACACAGCCCCGGCCAAACGCCACACCAGACCTGGCCACAGAAAAAGGCCCAGGTCACACAGCAGACGCCATGTGACCTGGGCTTTTATGTCGGAGCGGGTGACCGGGATCGAACCGGCATGACCAGCTTGGAAGATCTGGCAACGATCAAGCCCCTGACCAGCCAACTCCCTGACCTGCGGCGTAACCACCTGCACTGACCGCCACTACCCCTGATTTACCCCCTCTGACCCTGAGATGGGGCACGCGGGGGGCACGACTTGATGATCTTGAACCGGCACAACCGACCGACCATTCCGCGGGCGTCACCCCGATACGAGCCTGATCCCCCAGAGCCAGTGGCCGTGGTCGATCATGGCGTAGCGGGGTGCGTCCGCACTTAATCGAAGGTGCCAGCTCGCCGCCCGCAGCTAGCCTGCCCAGGTGGAGTGCGAGTACAGCCCGGATGACGATGGGGACACCGCCGTAGCGTTGGAGTGCACTTCTGGTGCGTGGGTACGGTTGTGGAATCGCCACGATCCATGGGGCGACGTCTCGGTCCGGGTCTGTATCGAGATTGGCGCTTTGGGGTTGCGAGCGCTAGTCCACGAGGTCACCGTGGGAATCTGGGCTGACGAGTTCTCCCCCTTCCTGGAGGAAGTGGCCGAGAGCTTCACGGGGTGGGAGGGCACGCGGACGTGGCGCAGCACTGACTCCGACCTCGAAGTGACGGCGAAGTTTCGATCATGGGGATATGTCGACATGACCTGGACTGTCGCGCCGTGGCGAGAGTCTGTCGGCCGGTGGAACGCCTCAGTTGTACTGACGCTGGAGGCGGGGGAGCAGATGCGCGGGTTCGCGGCCGACGTTCGCAGGTTCCTGCGCCCTGACGCCTCGCGGTAGCAGAAGCGGTGGCCGTTGGCGCGAAGCGTCGGCGGGCGTCGATCGCCGTGCCCAGCTCGATCAAGCCGACCATGCGCGCGATCGTCACGGCCTGGCACTGCCGCCCAGTGGTCTGCGTGCCGTCTGCGGTGGCGCGCTGCCACACCGCATCGAGGCCGCGCCGCCCGGCCAGCCGACGCAGCGAAGCGGAGGTCGGCTAGGCCGGGATGGATGCGCGCCCACGCTGGCAGATGACCGGCCCAGAGCGTGCCGCCGCAGGCGGCACGCCTTGATCCCGTAGAGCCAGATTCGGCAGTAAGGTCACCACGTTCAGACGGTGGATCGACCAGACAAGGATGCCGATGCCAGACACGCCGGACCTGTTGGCCGCTGTTCAGGAAATCGAGAAGCGTGCTGAGCGGGTGAATGATCAGTACGTTACTGAAACTTATGTAAGCGCTGGATCACTCGTGAATGCGTTGTCGTCTCGTGATAACGGAATTATCTTTGGGCGCCGCGGAACTGGTAAGACGCATGCTCTCAAGTACTTGGCTGGGACGCGACGTGAAGTCGGCGACCTTGTGATCTACATTGATATGGATCAAGATCTTGGTTCTACTGAAAGTATCTATGGTGACGGTACGCTAAGTTTGCCATATCGTGCTACGAGACTTTTGATTGATGTTCTCACGATAATTCACGAAAGACTGCTAGAAGACGCTTTCGAGAATGAGAATGGCGCGGCAATCGACGTTCTCGACAGTATGCTTGACCACTTTACTGAGGTTATAGTTGCTGATCAAGCCGAGCAAGAAGTCACCGGTGCCACCGAGGATAGCCGTGAAGAGGCCAAAAGTAGGAAGTTCTCTATTTCAAAGAATCCATTCTCGCTAGGGAGAAATCGCACTTCGAAAGAAGTTGATAAGCTTTCGGGGCGCACAAAGGTGTCTGGACCTGTTCGGCCAAGGGTGCATTTTGGCGCGATCAAGGATCTGATGAGAAAATGCCTTCAAGGCTATGAGAGCCGTAGATGCTGGCTTTTGTTGGATGAATGGAGTGGAATTCCTCTGGAGCTTCAGCCTTACTTGGCTGAGATGCTGCGCAAACTGTTCTTCGGTGTACCGCAGGTGACGGTGCGTCTCGCTGCTATTCCTCATCGATCTGAATGGCGCGTTAGTCTTCCGGAGAACGGTTATGTTGGACTGGAGATCGGTGCAGAGATATTCCCATTGCTCGACCTAGATGAGTTCGTGGTGTTTCCTGCTAGGAATCGTGAGGAGCGAAATCGTCGGGCATCTGAGTTCTTCAAAGAGCTGCTCCTTCGTCATATAAACCCTATTCTTTTGGCGGCGGGTAAGGATCCTCTAAATGATGCAGATCAGCTTGTGAGGCTTCTTTTCACTCAGGTTACGTCGTTTCAAGAAATGATCCGAGCTGCGGAGGGCGTTCCGCGTGATGCTTTGATGATCGTGAGTCGTGCAGCACTTCGAGCTGGAACCGCTCGGATTTCAACAGACAATATTAGGCAAGCTACGGCTCAGCTTTATCAGACTGGAAAGTCGGCACTGCTCAATGGCTTGCCGCAGGCGCGCAAGTTGCTCGACGTCATTGTTAGAGACGTAATTTCCGGAAAGAAAGCCCGCGGTTTCTTGCTTGCTCAGGAAAGCACTGATCACAAGCTTATTCAAAGGCTGGTGGACGATCGTATTCTGCACATTATCAAGCGCGGATATTCTAGTAAAGATGCTGCGGGTGAGCGTTTTGATGTGATCCAGATAGACTATGGTTGCTACGTTCAATTGCTGGCCACTAATAGTGCTCCGCAATTTCTATTCGGAGTCGATGGTCCAGATGAGGATGCGTCTCTCACTGCGATGTACGGGGATTCCGAAGTTCCGGAAGACGACTACCGGGCTATCAGGCGAGCAGTTCTCGATCTTCCTCAAAAGCTTGCTGAAATCGGAGCTGAATAGGAGGGGCTTTGACTGAGCTCTTGAGTGCTATGCGCTTGGCTCATCAGAATCTGCGTACCTCCTTGCCTCGAAGGTGGGATCATGTTCGCGGTGTTGCAAGGCGTGCAAAGTCTGTGTCGTGGATTTTTGACCCGATTGATTCGGATGTTTTGATTTCTGCCGCACTTCTTCACGATATCGGTTATGCTCCAAATCTTGCTTTGACGGGATTTCATCCGCTAGATGGCGCGCGATATTTGAGGGATCGCGGCTTCTCGTACAGGTTGTGCGCTTTGGTTGCCCATCATTCTTGTGCTTACAAGGAAGCTGAATTGCGAGGGCTCGGAATTCAGCTTTCGGAGTGGGTTGATGAAGAATCACCTCTGCGTGATGCGCTATGGTGGGCTGACATGACCACTACTCCTGATGGGGATATTACAAGCGTGCAAGCTCGGATTTCGGAGATTCAGCATCGATATGGGCCAGACGATTTAGTAACATTTTTTATTCGGCAGGCGAAGGTTGAACTCGTAGCTGCGGTTGAGCGTACTGAAGGTCAAATGGAAATGCTCAGGAGGGATTAGACTGAAAAGTAAGGAATTGGGTCATTCGCAAATCCGCGTTCTATCCTGAGTTTTATTGAAGGATGAATATTTAGGGATTTAAGATTATCGCGATTTACCCACTGAACTTCGCTGGACTCGGTACTCGTACGCAAGTTGCCGCCGATCGGGTGGGCGCGGAAGCAGATTGAGAACTGTTGACGAACTTCACCGTCTGTGTAGGCGATGACATGGGCCGGGTCGGAGTAGATGCCGATCAAGTCTGTGGGGTCGACGTCGATGCCGGTTTCCTCTTTGACCTCTCGAACAACGGTCTGGCCGATGGTCTCTCCGACGTCCTGTGCTCCACCGGGGATCGAGTAGAGGTCGTTGTCGGTGCGCCTGATCATCAGTAGGCGGCCTTGATCGTCTTGGACGAAGGCGGTCACTGCGACCACGATGTTGGTTGCCTTGGGGGCGTTGGGGTCGTGGTAGTGATCGGTGCGTGCCATGTCTACCTGCCTACCACTTGGGGGGCTTGGCGGCGTCCCAGACGCCCTGGAAGCTCTCTGCGTAGGTCTCGAACAGGTCGCCGCCGGAGAGGCGTCGTAGGTGGAGCACGGGCGCGTGACCTGCCATGAAGCCGTGTACGTGGGTGTTGACGAGCATCTCGTCGTCGAAGCGGTAGATGGAGTTGTAGAGGGTGGTCTTGTGGCACCTGACCTCGGCGTGGCCGGTTTCCGCCAAGGGCTTGAAGAACGCTAGGGCGTTGCGGACCTTGGCTGCGAGAGTGCCCTTGCCGATGCCTTCCTCCTCGCTGCGGCGGGCTACCTCGCGGCTGGCCGGGTCGCCTAGTAGGAGGCGGATCTTGACGCCGTCCTCGGCCTTCTGGCGCATGGTGCGGATCAGGGCCGGGTTGTCCGTGAGGAACATTCCTGAGTAGACCAGGATCGAGACGTTGAGCTTGGCCTGGCTGAGCAGGTGTGCCCAGACGTCCTGGGTGATCGAGTGCCGGTGTGCGTAGACCTGCACCACCTCGGACTCGTTGATCTCCTTCTTGGTCTCGCTGGCCAGGGCGTTTGGCCAGAGGTACGCCTCTGTCTCGCCCACGAGGGTCGAGATCGCGTGTCGGTGGCGCGGGTACGGAGTGCGGTCCTTGGTGATCCACCGCTCGACCGTCTTGGGGTCCACGCCCGTGGTGTTGGCCACGTGTTCGAGGCTCAAACCGTTGCGTAGCAAGGAATCCCGTAGGCGTTGGTTTGGCATGGTCACCCCTTTGTGACAGGTTGGGACGTCTTCAAGGTAGCAAGGACGTCTGTAGTTGTCCTGTTGTGCGGTACTGACGTCCCGCCAAATGGCCCAATGTGATGAGTGTCGAGAACGCCCGACCGCAGGTCAGGCCGACGCTAGTGACAGGAGTGGCTGATGGCGATCACAGGTGGGAGCAGGCTCCCGGCGGGTCATGACTTCGTGTTCCCTCGTGGGGCGTTGGTGATGGGTGTGGAGCCGGTGCTCAAGTTCCAGTCCGCCGATGAGCGGGCGAAGGGGCTGCCGGTGGAGCAGGAGAAGGACAAGGAGAACGGGCTCCTGGTGTGGTCGGTGCTTGTCATTGACCAGGCTGCGGAGCGTAAGACGGACGCGGTGGTCACGGTGAAGATCGCGGCTCCTCATCAGCCGGTGCCGCCGGAGGCGATTCCGGGGACCGATGTGCGGCCGGTGTTGTTCGAGGGGCTGACGGTTACGCCGTGGATCGATGACAAGGGGTGCCGTCCGGGCGCGGCCGGGGAGCGTCATCGGTGCCGGGCGAAGCTCGGGTACAGCCTGCGGGCTACCGGGATGAAGCCCGTTGTTGCCAAGAGCGCGCCCAAGGCCGCGTGACCGGGTGGCGGACATGGTGCGGGTGCACGTGACCGCGAATCTCCCCATCCGCGTCGAGCCGATGGTGTTCGCCGACCGGGTGGAGATTCGGCTCGGCAACGCGTTCCCGGCGGTGCTGGTCGTGGATCGGGAGGCGTTGCCTCGGCTGGCTGGCGCGATCGATGAGGGGCTGGCGGCCTTCGATGCCTCGGCCAAGCAGAAGGGGCAGGGCTGATGGGGTTCAACGTGACGTGCTCGCCGGGGCGGGAAGCGGCGGCAGGGATGGTGCACATCACCGAGGAGCTGCCCGCGTTGGTGATCTATCTCGACCCGGTCAACGTGGCCATCCAGTTGCCGCCGTTTCCCGGTGGGGTGGAGCTGCTGGCGAAGTTCTGTCGGGAGTTGTCGCGGGAGGCGGGCAAGCTCGCTGATCACCTCGACGGCCGCGAAGGGCGTCACACGCTGGCGGTGCAGGAGTGAGCGCGCAGCCGGGTCGGGCTACGCCTCGGCGGGATGACTACAACCACGTCATGGGTGCGCACCTGAGGGTGTTGCGGCGTGAGGCTGGGGTGTCGCCGGGGTTGATGGCGCGGGCGTTCGGTGTTTCCACCGCGTTGATCTCCAAGCTGGAGCAGGGGCGGCGGGGGTTGTCGTCACAGTCGTTGGGGATGTACTGCGACGCCCTGGACGTGAGTCCGCTTGATGTGTTCGTGGATGTGGCGGAGCAGTACCGGGCGCAGTGCGACCCGTATCAGCCTGATCGCTATCGGGCGGTTCGTAGCTCGGTGCGGGTGCTTGACGGCCTGGCGCTCTACGCCGATCTGCCGGAGCGGTACTTGCCCGCGGGGGCCTTGCGGGTGGCGATCTCGGCGCTGAACGAGGCCTGACTGGGATGTCACGAACGTGTGTGAGGAGGCGGCGATGGCCGCGACGGTGAAGGTTGACCCGTGGGCCACTGTGCGGGACGTGCGGACCTTGAAGGAAGCGCACGAGGCGTTGGGGAAGTTGCAGCCCGCGCCGAGTTCGGCCCCTGCGGTGTTGCGGGATTACTACCTGCGTAGCGCGGTGATCTACGGCCAGGTGGCCGAGACCGATCGGGGGCACCACCACGAGGCGCTGTACTGGGCGGCTCGTGAGCGGGAGAAGGGGGAGCGGATCAGCGTCGACTAGGAGTCGCAAGTCCTGTTAGGACGGACCGCGTGATCTTGAGGGGTCATGTGGCGATGCCGCGCGTCTTGTTGCGGCATAACGAGAACGTAAGACGCAGGAGCGGAACCCGGCTACCAACCTCGCCGCTCCTGCGCTGTCCACCACGCGTAACGGAGTGAACGAGATGAGCGTAGAGCCTGGGCGTGTTCCCGCGCCAGATGGGGCCTTGAAGCGGCGGCTGTGGGATCAGAAGATCGCTGCCAAGCAGACCGTGTCGACCTACGTCGTGATGCTCGACGGCGGCCGGTTGGAAACCTTGGAGTTGACCGCTGCGCAGGCCGAAGGGTTCGAGTGCCTGACGTGTAGGGCGCAGTGCGGTAGCGGGTCCGGTGCGTTCCGGCCGGTGGGGCACATCCCGAGTGTGGGCAGTGTCTTCGAGTGCGTGGCGTGCTCGGACGGTGTGCGATGAGGGGCAACCGGTGGGTTGATCCGGCTCCGTTCGAGGGCTATCGGCCTCGGGTTCCGTGGTGGGCGTACCTGCCTGGGTGGACCAAGGTTGTGGCCGCGCCGTTCGCGCTGGTCGGTGTCGTCGTGTGGCTGATCGTGCGCCTGGTGCTCGTTGCCGTTCGGTACCCGGTCACGGTCGGAGCGGTGGTGGCGGGCTACTGGATGTACGCGACGTGGGGGCTGTCGCCGTTGGTGCTGGCGTTGCTGTCGTTGATCGCGGGTCTGGTCCTCTGGGCTGGTCTGGATCTGCCGTCGTTCCTGCGGCACGTCTGGTACCGGGTCCTTACGGAGTGGCGGCGGGCAACGATCTATGTGCCGCAGTGGCGGACCGTGATGCGGCTGTCGGATCTCGCGAAAGCCCAGCGGGGCAAGGAATACCGGCCTCGGCTGCGGCGCGTGCGGTCCGAGGGATGGCGGGACCGGGTTCGGGTGCGGATGATCCCGGCGCAGTCGCCGGAGCAGTGGGAAGCGCGGCGGGAAAACCTGGCGCACTCGTTCAACGCCCGGTCGTGTCGAGTGAGGGTGCTGCGGCCTCGGCTGCTGGAACTGGACTTCATCCACTCCGACCCGCTGTCGCGCCCGGTGCCCGTACCTGCGCTTTCGGTGGATGAGTCCGCGGTGAACCTCAAGAAGATCGTGGTCGGCCGTACGGAGACCGGGCGGGCTTGGACGCTGCGGCTGTTGGGCGCTCAGCTCCTCGTCGTGGGCGTGCCCGGTGCGGGTAAGGGCTCGGTGTTGTGGTCGATCGTGTGGCAGCTCGCCCCCGCCGTCCGTGCCGGGTTGGTGCGTCTGGTGGGCATCGATCCCAAGGGCGGGATGGAGCTGGGGCAGTGCCCGGACGCCTTCGATCGGGTCGTCTACGACAACGGTCCGGACGCGGTTGCGTTGCTGGAGGAGATCGCGGCTGAGGTGAAGGAACGGGCGGTGCGGTATCGGGGTGTTCGGCGGCTGTGGGCGCGGTCGACGGGGGAGCCGTTCACGGTGCTGATCGTGGATGAGTTGGCCGACCTGATCGCGTATCAGCCGGACAAGCAGCTGCGGGAGCGTGCGTCGCGGGCTATCCAGACCATCACGTCCCAGGGGCGTGCGCCGGGCTATGCGCTTGTGGGCTTGGTCCAGGACCCGCGTAAGGAGGTCGTGTCGTTCCGGCACCTGTTCAGCACCCGTGTGGCGCTCCGGCTCGACGAGCCACAGCAGGTGGACATGGTCCTTGGGGACGGCGTTCGGCAACGTGGGGCGGCGGCTCACGAGATCAGCGAGAACACGCCTGGTGTTGCGTGGCTCAAGACGGACGGGCAGCGGGAGCCAGAGCGTGCGAGGGCCTTCCACGTCACCGACGCGGACCTGATCGACCTGGGCGCGTACTTCACGCGGGCCACCGTCCACGACTTCCCCGGCCTGCCTGCGGGCGAAGGGAGCGCGGCGGCATGAGCGAGTACCTGACCCGCGCCGACCGGATGAAGCAGCCTGCGGCCTTGGACGTGGTTCGCGCGGTGGCTGAGCAGCACGGCGTGTGCGTTCGACCGCTGGCCAAGGAACGGATCGACCTGGACACCGGGCGCGTGGAGATCATCCCGATTCCATGCGGCTCGACCGTGGCCAGCGTGTGCCCCACATGCGCGGAGAAGAACCGCCGGTTGCGGATGGCTCAGTGCCGCGAGGGCTGGCACCTGACTGAAGAACCCGACTTCACGCCAGATGAGCCGACGGCCGAACAGCGGCAGCTCACGGAGTACCGGGCCGACCTGGTCAAGGCCTACGGCCTGGCGATGGAGGAAGACGACGAAACCGGCGCTGACGAGGTGCGGGATGAGGTCGCGGCCGTCGACGCCGAACTTCGGCAACTGGGAGTCCGCGGGAACCTTCCCTCGCTCGAACCGCGTCCTCGGGCTGCTCGGAAGCGGTCCACTCGGCGGCGGCAGGATGCGGCGAACCTGCCTCGGCGGCCGGTACAGAAACGCACCGTGGGCAAGGTCTTTGGCGAGAAGTACCAGCCGTCGACGTTCCTCACGCTGACCCTCGACAGCTACGGAAAGGTGCGCTCGGACGGCACCCCAGTCGACCCCGACCGATACGACTACCGGCGGGCAGCTCGGGACGCGGTGCACTTCGCCGCGCTGCTCGATCGGTTCGTGCAGAACCTCCGTCGGTGCGTCGGGTGGGACGTTCAGTACTTCTCGACGGTCGAGCCCCAGCGGAGGTTGGCGCCACACTGGCACGCGGCTATCCGGGGCTCTATCTCGCGCGCTGAGCTGCGGGCGGTCGCGGAGGCCACCTACCACCAGGTCTGGTGGCCTGCGCACGACGAGATCAAGTACAGCGGTGACCGGCTGCCCGTGTGGGACGTGCGCGCCAAGGGCTTCGTTGACCCCGACACGCGTGCGGCCCTGCCCACCTGGGAGGAGGCCCTTGATCAGGTGGAGACGCCTGCTCACCTAGCGCGCTTCGGGGTCCAGGTGCACTCCAAGGGCATCCTCGGCGGCACGCCTGAGGCCGGGCGGCACATCGGCTACCTCACGAAGTACCTGACCAAGAGCATCAACGAGTGCCACGAGGCGGGGACGGCTCGTCAGGAGCGGCATACCCAACGGCTCTGCGACGAGTTGGCCGTGACGCCGTGTTCCCCGCAGTGCGCGGTGTGGTTGCTGTACGGCGTTCAGCCTCGGAGTGCTCGGCTGTCGATGAATCCGGTGCTGTGCAAGGGAAAGGCGCACAAGAGGACCACGCTCGGCGTCGCGGGGCGGCGGGTCCTGGTGTCCCGGAAGTGGTCCGGGAAGTCGCTCGCCGACCACAAGCACGACCGGAAAACGTTCGTTCGGCAACTGCTCGCGGACGTCGGGATCGTCCAGGACGACCAGCCCGCACGGGTCGTGTGGAACAGCGTCCAGCCCGGCGACCCGAATGTCCCGCCGCGCCAACACATGTTGCTGCGGGCGGTCGCCGAACGGCAGCGGTGGAAAGCGGAGTACACGGCGGCATTACTCGCCTCGGCAGGCCCGCCAGACGGTTCGGCAACTCCGCAAGCTGCTTGATCGAGGGGGAGGAACAGCGATGAAAGAGCACTTCAGCGTGCCCGAAGCGGCTGAGTACATGAGTACCACCGTGCGGTTCGTTCGGCGGTTGGTGGCTGAGCGGCGGGTGCCGTTTCACCACCTGGGGCGGTTGGTGCGGTTCAAGCGGGCGGATATCGACGCGTTCATCGACGCGGGGCGGGTTGAGGCGTTCGATCCGCGGGAGGTTCGCAGTTACCTGAGGAAGGCGTCATGAGTGGGAAGCGGCGGAGGTTCGGGCGGGTTCGGCAGTTGCCGTCTGGGCAGTTTCAGGCGCGGTACATGGGGCCTGACGGGAAGTTGCACGCTGCGCCGTTCACGTTCGATCGGGAGCGGGAAGCCGAGAGTTGGTTGGCTGAGGCGGAGACCGATATTCGGCGTGGGGACTGGACGAACCCCGACGCGGGGAAGATCCGGCTCGACGACTACGCGCGGTTGTGGATCGAGGAGCGGGATCTGGCTGTTCGGACGGTCGAGTTGTACACGGGGCTGTTGCGGAACCACGTGGGGCCGAAGCTTGGGCATGTGGTGTTGGCGGATCTCACTCCGGCGCGGATTCGTAGGTGGCGCAAAGAACTTCAGGATGAGGGCGTGGGTGCGGTGACGGTGGCGAAGGCCTACCGGTTCGTGCGGGCGGTGCTCAACACGGCGTCCGCGCCGGAGGAGCGGTTGCTCAAGTTCAACCCGTGCACGGTCAAGGGCGGTGGCAAGGAGGACAGTCCGGAGCGGCCCACGGCGACGTTGCAGCAGGTGTTCAAGGCGGCTGAGGAGATTCAGCCCCGGTACCGCCTGGTGGTGCTCCTGGCGACGTTCGGCAGTTTGCGGTTCGCGGAGATGGTGGGGCTTCGGCGGCGGGACTTCTCGATGGTCGACGACGGGGCTCACCGGTTCTGCGTGGTGCGGGTGGATCGGCAGACCGTGCAGCCGGACTCGGGGGAGTTGTTCGACGACGACCCGAAGGCGAAGGGGAAGCGGCCGGTGACGTTGCCGCCGTTCCTGGTGCCGGAGATCGAGACGCACTTGGCCGCGTTCGTGGGGTCCGACCCGGACGCGTGGGTGTTCGTCGGGCCGAAGGGTGGGCGGCCGAAGCGGAACAACTTCTGGAACATCTGGAACGTGGCGCGGAAGGCTGCGGGGATGCCGGAGGTGCACTTGCACGATCTTCGGCACACGGGGAACACGCTCGCGGCTGAGACGGGGGCGACGTTGCGTGAACTGATGGATCGGATGGGGCACAGCTCCACGCGCGCCGCGATGATCTACCTCCACGCTCGGGAGGAGCGCGGTAAGAGCATCGCCGCAGGTATCGAGGTAATGGTGTCCCAGATCACATCCGGGGGTGGCGGGGCGATGGTCGTCGAGGGGGTCTCGGAGGTGGTGTCCGAGGAGATGGGGCACGCGAGGGGCACGGAAGATCATCTAACGCAAGAAGACCGTCCACTGGGGACGGTCTCCAAGGGTTCTACCAGCAAGAACAAGGTGGAGCGGGTGACCGGGATCGAACCGGCATGACCAGCTTGGAAGGCTGGGGCTCTACCATTGAGCTACACCCGCATTCGCCCTCTGGGGGAGGGCGCGGAAATAGCTTAGCGTGTCGCGCTAAGCTACGGGTGACCGGGGCGTGGCGCAGCTTGGTAGCGCACCCGCTTTGGGAGCGGGGGGTCGCAGGTTCAAATCCTGTCGCCCCGACGGTTGCCCCTGACCAGCCATGACGGTGGTCAGGGGCGTTTTTCGTCTTACGGGTGGAGCAGGCGCTGCCACCACGGTCTGGTGGGTTTGCCCAGCAGCCTGGACCGGCGGGCGTCGGTGCGCAGGGCGCACTGGCGGTACTCGACCTCTGCCTTGAGCGACTCGGGTGTCCACTCCATGTGACCCATCTCCTCTGGTGGTGTGGTGTCCACGGTCGTGCTGAGGAGGGTGGGGTCGCATCGGAGGATCACGTGGTTCAGCCGAGCGGATCCCTCACCCGGCGGGGTAAGGGATCCGCGTCGACGGGGTAAGGGGCTACCTCGGAGTCGGGGTCAGGCGCAGGGTGAGGACCTGGAACGGGCGTAGTTCGAGGTCGGTGGAACCGGAGTTCAGGGGGCGTTCGAGCAGGTCGGTCTCCACCACGTGCGTCACCGGGAACGACGTGTGGAGGGTCGCTCGGGCTCGGCCGCCCAGGGATTCGTAGAGTCGGACGACCACGTCGCCCGAGCGGTCGTCGGCCAGTTTCACCGCCTCGACCACGACCGCGGGGTTGTCCACGGACACCAGCGGCGGCACTTCCTGGAGGCCCTGCACCTCGCGGTGCGGGAGGTTGATCCGGTAGCCCGCGGCGACCGCTTCGGGGATGCCCGCGCCGACCACGAGCGCGTGGCGGAAGCGGTGCGCGCCCTGGTCGGTCTGGGGGTCGGGGAAGCGCGGGGCGCGGAGCAGGGAGAGCCTGACGGTGGTCGTGGTGCCGCCGTCGTCGCGGGTCGTGCGGGTCACGTCGTGGCCGTAGGTCGAGTCGTTCGCCAGCGCCACGCCGTAGCCCGGTTCGCCGACGTGCAGCCACCGGTGCGCGCAGATCTCGAACTTGGCCGCCTCCCACGAGGTGTTGACGTGGATCGGGCGGTGCAGGTGGCCGAACTGGGTCTCGGCCGTCGACACCTCGGCCCGCACGTCCAGCGGGAACGCCAGTTTCAGCAGCTTCTCGACCTCGTGCCACTCGACCTCGGTGTCGATGTCCACCTGCCGCGCGCCCTCCACCAGGCGGATGGTCTGGGTGATCGTCGACTTGCCGAACGCCCGCCGCACCAGCAGACCGTCGGTCAACGCCGTGACCTCGCCGTCGGTCAGGTCGACGCGGTTGTTGCGGTAGAAGGGGTCGATGTCCCACGCGTCCCACTGGTTCGGCGTGTCCGCGTGCAGCTGCGGCAGGTTGGCGACCGCGCCGGGCGGCAGGACCTCGCGGGACGCCGCCAGGTCGTACACCGAGGTCAGCAACCCGTCGGGGGACACGGTGACGCGCAGGAACCCGTTGTCCAGCACGCCGTCGACCGGGGCGACGGGCCGCGGCACGGGCACCGCGCGAGCGCTCGCCGTCACGGCGTCGAACACCAGCGGCGTCGACCCGGTCCCCGCCAGCGCGGCGACCGACCCGTCGATGATCTCGCCCAGTTCGAGCGCCACCCGCGCGTACGTCGCCTCCGCCTCGCGGTGCACCCACGCGATCGAGCTGCCCGGCAGGATGTCGTGGAACTGGTGCAGCAGAACGGTTTTCCACAGCCGGTCGAGGTCGTCGTACGGGTAGGGGACCGCGGAGTCGACGAAGGCCGCCGTCGCCCACAGCTCGGCCTCGCGCAGCAGGTGTTCGCTGCGCCGGTTGCCCTGCTTGGTCCGCGCCTGGGTCGTGTACGTGGCCCGGTGCTTCTCCAGGTACAGCTCACCGGCCCACACGGGCGCGTTCGGGTACTCGTCCTGCGCCCCCTGGAAGAACGCGGCGGGCGTCTCGATCGTCACGGTCGGCGAGCCTTCGAGGTCCGCCACGCGCTTGGCCGTCTCCAGCATGTCCCGCGTCGGCCCGCCGCCGCCGTCGCCGTACCCGAACGGCACCAGCGACCGCGTCGCCGCGGCGTGCTCGGCGAACTGCCTGCTCGCGCGGGCCAGTTCCTCGCCGGACAGCGACGAGTTGTACGTGTCCACGGGCGGGAAGTGGGTGAACACCCGGCTCCCGTCGATGCCCTCCCACCAGAACGTGTGGTGCGGGAACCTGTTGATCTGGTTCCACGACAGCTTCTGCGTCAGGAACCAGCGGGACCCCGACAGCTTGATCAGCTGCGGCAGCGCGGCGCTGTAGCCGAACGAGTCGGGCAGCCACACCTCCTCGGTCTCCACGCCGAACTCGGCGAGGAAGAACCTCTTGCCGTGCACCAGTTGCCGGGCCATCGCCTCGCCGCCGGGCATGTTCGTGTCCGACTCGACCCACATGCCGCCGACCGGCACGAACTGGCCGCGGGCCACGCGCGCGGAGATCCGCTCGAACACCGCCGGGTGGTGCTCCTTCATCCACGCGTACTGCTGCGCCTGCGAGCAGGCGAACACGAACTCCGGGTAGTCGTCCATCAGCGCCGTCACGTTGCTGAACGTCCGCGCGCACTTGCGCACGGTCTCCCGCAGCGGCCACAGCCACGCCGAGTCGATGTGCGCGTGCCCCACGGCCGACACCCGGTGCGCGCTCGCGTTCGCCCGCCGCGACAGCACGTCCACCAGCGCCGATCGGGCACTGCCCGCGCTGCCCGGCACGTCCTGGAAGTCCAGCAGGTCCAGCGACCGGTCGACGGCGTGCAGGATCTTGTGCCGCCGCGGCTCGTGCGACGGCAGCTCGTTCATCAACCCCTGCAACGCCTGGAGGTCCGTGATCAGGTGCCACACCTCGGGGTTGAACACCGCGAGGTCCGCGCGCAGGATCCGGTACAGCGGCTCGGTCCCCGCGGTCGCCTTGTCCCCCAACGGGGTCGGCGCGAACGGCTCGAAGTCCAGGATCGTCGGGTTGCCCGCCGCCTCCAGGTAGTACAGGACCTCCGACCCCGTCACCGGCAGGTGCGTGTTGCGCGGCTCGATGCCCTTCACCGGCTCGCCCGCCGCGGTGTACGCCAGGCCTTCCGCCTGGAAACCGGGGCCGGGGTGGGTGAACCCGAGGTCCACCACGACCTCCACCTGGAGGCCCGCCCACTCCGGCGGCACCTGGGCCGAGAGCCGGAACCAGCTGGTGCTCCACGGTGGCCCCCACGCGTCCCCGACCCGTGCGGGTTCGTACGACGCGGCCAAGGCCTCGGCGACCGGAACCGGCTCGCCCGGCGCGTGCCACACCGCCAGGTCGACCGGGGTGGCGTGGCTGTAGAGCGCGGGCCGGATCCGTTCGCGCAGGGTCCGGTTCAGCCGCTCTTCCAGTAGCGCGCGTTCGTCGTGCACCTATCGCTCCACTTCGATCGCCGCTCGCACGCCGTCCCGTGCGAGGCCCATCCACTCGTCGAAGAAGGCGCCACCCGGCCCCCACGTCGACCGGTCCCCAGTCAATTTCAGCGTCTCCGTCCGCGCCACCGGAGAAAGTGGGGTCTCCCGAGCCCGCGCCACGATCCGCGCCACGGTCTCGCCCAGCGGTTTCGCCTTGCCCGACGTCGTCAGCAGCCCCAGGTCGTACTCGCGCTCCGGGAAGTCCACCAACGCCCGGTCGACGTCGTGCGAGCACCACCACGTGACGCCCCACAGGTCCGCGCAGGTCAGCACGTTGGCCAGGGTCCGTTCGGCGAACTCCGGCGCGTCCGCCGCGCTGATCTCCGGCTGCGCCGCCCCGAGTTCCTGCAACCACACCGGCCGCCCCGGCGCGCCCCACGCCCTGGCCAGTTCCACGAGGTACTCGGCGTGGTGAGTGCTCTCCACGCTCAACGGCCCGTACCGCTGCGCCGTCCCGTTGAACACCCACGAGTGCACGGTCGTCATCGCGCCGAGCCCCGCCGCGTGCGACGGCTGGAACGGGTGCCCGTCCTCGTACCAGACGGCGTCGTACTCCGAGTGCACGTGCGGCAGCCCCGGAGCGGTCTCGTCGCACACCGCCAGCAGCGACTCCAGCCACCGCGACGCCTCGCGCGGGGTGAGCGGGTTCGACTCGACCAGCAGGTTGGTCTCGTTGCCCAGCGTCATCCCGAGGAAGTTCGGCCGGTCCCGCAGCGCCTCCAGCAGCGTCCGCAGGTAGAACACCTGGCCGGACACCACGTCCGGGTCGGTGAACACGTTGCGGCGGTGCCACGTCTGCACCCACGACGGGTAGAAGTCGAAGCTCGACAGGTGGCCCTGCAGGGCGTCGACCTGCACGTCGAGGCCGCAATCCGCAGCCGCGTCGACCATCGACACGAGCTGCTCCACGGCCCGCGGCCGCACGAGCCCGCGGTTGGGCTGGAACACCGGCCACAGCGGGAACACCCGCACGTGGTCCAAGCCCAGCCCGGCTATCGCGGCGAAGTCGGCCCGGACGGCGTCCAGGTCGAAGTCCAGCCAGTGGTGGAACCATCCTGAGGACGGGGTGTAGTTGACACCGAATCGCAGCAAGGCGTTCCTCTCTAGCCCTTGATGGCACCTTCGCCGACCCCGCGGAAGAAGTGCTTCTGCAGGCTGATGAACAACACGATCAGCGGTGCGACGGCGATGATCGTGCCCGCCGCGACCAGCCGCTGGTTCTGGAAGAACGTGCCCTGGAGGTACGCGAGGCCGATGGTCAGCGTGTAGTTGTCCGGGTCGCTGAGCACCACCAGCGGCCACAGGAAGTCGTCCCAGCTGAACATGAACGAGAACAGCGCGACCACCAGGATCGTGCCGCGCGCGGACGGCACGGCGATGCGCCAGAACCGCTGCCACGCGTTCGCGCCGTCGATGACGGCCGCCTCCTCGACCTCCCGTTGCAGGGCCAGGAAGGCGTTGCGCATCAGCAGAACGTTCAACGCGCCGATGGCGCCGGGCAGCACGACCGCGGCGAGCGTGTCGGTCAGCCCGAACGACCGCATGACCAGGAACAGGGAGATGAGGATGACCTCGAACGGCACCAGGATGCCCGAGGCGAACACCAGCGCCGCGAGCCGTCGGCCGCGGAACTCCAGGCGGGCCAGCGCGTACCCGGCCATCGACGCGCCGACGCAGTTCGCGACCACGTTGACCACGGCCACCAGCAACGAGTTCAGCGCGAACGTCCACACCGGGACGGCCTCGGCCACGCCCGCGTAGTTCGCGAACGTCGGCTGCGACGGCACGAAGTCCGGCGCGTACACGTCCTCGCCCGCGCCTTTCAGCGACGTGGAGAGCTGCCAAAGGAACGGCCCGATGGTGATGGCCAGCACGAGCAGCAGCAACGCGTACCGCGCCACCCGCTTCACAGGGCCTCCTCCCGCCGGTTGAGCCGCAACGTGACCAGCAGCAGCCCCAGCGTGATCACGAACAGCACCAGGCTCAGCGCGGACGCGTAGCCGACGTTGCCGGTCAGGCCGGTGCCGGTCTGCTGGATCAGCATCACCAGCGACGTGTTCGCGCCGCCCGGCCCGCCGGAGCCGCCGGACAGCAGGTAGATCTCGGAGAACACCCGGAACCCGTTGACCGCCGACAGCGCGGCGACGAGCACCATCGTCGGTCGCAGCGCGGGCACCGTGACGGCGAAGAACCGCCGGATCGGGCCCGCGCCGTCGACCTGGGCGGCCTCGTGCAGGTCGTTGGGCACGTTCCCGAGCGCCGCCAGGTAGATGATCATGTAGTAGCCGAGGCCCTTCCAGACCGTCACGAGCATCGCGCTGAACAGCAGCAGCCACTCGTCGGTCAGGAACGGCACCGGCCTGCTGATCCACCCCAACGCGCGCAGGACGTTGTTCACCAGCCCTTGGCTGTCCAGCAGCCACGTCCAGATCAGCCCCACGACCACCGCCGACGCGATGACCGGCGTGAAGAACGCCGTGCGGAAGAACGTGATGCCCGGCAGCTTCTTCTGCACCAGCAACGCGATGAGCAGCGGCAACACCACCAGCGGCGGCACGATGCACGCCAGGTAGAGCGAACTGTTGCGCAGCGCCAGCCAGAACTTCGGGTCGTCGAGCATCCGCTGGAAGTTCGCGAGCCCGGTGAACCGGCCGCCGCCGAGCGCGGTGGCGTCGGTGAACGCCAGCACGATCATGTTCACGAACGGCGCGAGGCTGAACGTGACGACGACGGCCAGTCCCGGCAGCAGGAACAGCCAGGGGGTGTACCAGCGGGTCACCCGAGCAGACGATCGCATTCGGCGACCGTGTCGTCCAACGCCTGCTTCGCGGACTTCTTGCCCAGCATGGCGTCCGCGAGGTTCTGCCGCAGCGAGTCCTGCATCTGCTGGCTGAACTGCACCGGCGTGTAGTTGATCGAGTCGCCGAGCTGCTTGGCCGCCGCGACCCGCACCCTGGCCTCGTCCGTCCCGTCCTCGGTGGTGAAGTACGGGTCCTCCATGCCGTCGCGGGTCGACGGGAAGATGGTCGCGATCTTGGCGAACGCGAGCTGGTTCTTCGCGTTCGTCACGAACCGGCCGAACGCGAGCGCGGTGGCCTTGTTCTTGCTGGAGTTCGGCACCGAGACGCCGTGCACGAACATGTTGGCCTTGCCGGTGTTCGTGATCGGCTTGGTGATGCCGATGTTCGCGTACAGCGAGGGCGCGTCGGTCTTGAACTTGCCGAGGTCGTAGGCCGA
>Ga0247771_1000264_pt1 | contig 18288 bp, 13 predicted proteins | sample UWRJL197509C6_FD_179948 | JGI IMG/M metagenome (GOLD analysis project Ga0247771, IMG submission 179948) | Plant litter microbial communities from Arlington Agricultural Research Station in Wisconsin, United States - UWRJ-L197-509C-6 | ecosystem: Environmental > Terrestrial > Plant litter >...
CGCTCCCTGTCCAATCCGCCATTGTCCTCCACTTCTCGGTGACGATGGCTGTGATAATCCCGCCCTAGCATGACATCCAGCATCTGTTCTTCCTAGCGACGACCAATGACTACGTAGTCGGAACTCACCAGAAAGATGTTGCTGCCCCAAGGGCGGGCACAATCAGCGGCCTCCGCCGCTATACCGAAGTCCATGAAGGATTGATACCAAACCCGTCGTCCGTCGCCTTTCTTCTTGTAGATGGGTGCTGCGCCCCCTCCATGGCCTTTCGCGCGCGCTTACACTGTGGTCTATTAGCCGGCCGTACCGACTTGATCTCCATGCCGTTTCTATCGTGGACGGCGGTCGTGCCGATGACTCGCCATATGTCGCCTTCGGCCTCCATGTCCACCCAGATCAAACCCTTAATGCCGAGGGCTTTCGCCACGGCGTCTCGGCTCACCGAATCGGATGCACCGCTTCGCCAGTATCATCGCAGGGTTGACTTCTTGCTTGACCACGTTACAGCCCTTCTGGAAGTGCTTGTAGGTCAGAGAATCCGCCGTGGGTGTGGTCCCCTGAGCGTAGATTGTGAACATGTCGATGCTCATCGATGAATCATAATCCTGTGGAAGATCTACAGTCCTGAGGATAGTCTATAACTCCGTGGATGACCTCTTAACTCTGGGGATACCCCATAACTCTGTAGATCACCTAGAAAGGCATATTGTGAGGTTAGCAACGGTGGTGGTGGCTGCGTCTCGAAAACTTGCGCGTATCAGACACCCGGATTGGGGCCGAGTACGAGGCCTAGGGATTAGGCCTAGCGCGGTTGCTAGTGCGGCTCCCTAACGGCCACGGAAGCACCTAAAAGGCCACGCCTTCAACCCCATCTTCCTCGCTCCTTTCTAAGCAATACAACATATATCATGCCTTGGAATAACCGCAAGATGAACATGTCTTAACAGCGCAACGGTGATGATGTGGCGGAGCAGACAGCGTATTTTACGTTATCTAAATGTCGCTAACGTATACCGACTTCTTTCCGTGATAAACCCAAGCCATCTCTCCGTCAATCACGAGTTGTTCCCAGTCCTTCTTGCGGGTTCTCTTCGTTTGCCCCTTGACATTCTTGAAGACATACAGATCCGGCTGAAATGTGTGTTCCTCTCCACAGACCCTGACCTTCACCAGCCGACTGCCCTGATCCTCACTCGCGACTGCTCCGCCATTGGGCTGCCACGACTGCTGATCTGGCTGCAGAGACAAAGAAGGTTCTCCGGCGTGATCCTCGCCGTGAACGTCAGGGCGATGGTTGTCGCTGATACCCATCTCGGTTTCGGGGGCGGGTAGAAGGTCGGACAAAGACTGGCTCGGCAAGACCGGCGCGGCTTTTAGAGGGAGCTCACTCTTTATGATCTTGATACATCCCGGTAAGACCCATGCGTGCTCCGAATTGGCGTCGATGTATTGCGACCTGTCCCCGCGCGTCGATTCTCCTTGGAATGGCTGAGAGCCGCGTCGCCTCTTTCAAGGAACCAGACATGGAAGGCGACGCCGATCGTCGTCATGGCGTAGACGAACAGGGTCTTTTCCGCCTCGATCCGCCTCGATACACCTCTTGGCGGCATCTAGGGCTTGTTCCTCGACTTCCGAGATGCTGCCACCGGGTCGTTTACACTCCACCAACAGCATCGACGTCATCGTATGGTGGGCCTAGTCATATCGTTTGACAACGATGTCGACCCGCCTCCGAGACGCGTTGGGGGGCACTTCGCACGTCACGGTGTAGGTCCGTACGTCACTGAACTCCTGCTTGAGGTAGTGCTGCCAGAACTCGGACGACTTGTACTCGATAGCAGCTGCGGCATCATCGTAGAGGCAACGAAGGATCCCGGTATTGACGGTGCTCATGATGGCGACAGCCGAAAGACAAGCTCCCCGGGTAGCCTGTAATGGAGAGTATGAGGGAAAAAGGCCGTGGCCGAGATCTGCTGGAGAGTTATCCTCCCACGCGGGTGGATCTGAGAAAGGTCTGGGTAGGTGTGCGACGCTTCGGCCGAGGGAGGATGTCTCTGGGCAGCCCGCGAGGTCTTGACCCCGCGGGCTCGACGCAGTATTTATCGGCCTTCTTACTACAGGCAGCAGCGGCCAAACCCAAGGCCGACGAAACAAGCCATGGTCAAGTCGGGGGCAGAGGGTGGACGCCACCACCCAATCATCTGCGTCCACCTCACCTGCCTGCAAGTCGGCGTGGCAAGGGCGGCATGGGAGGGAGGACAGAATTAAGTAGGGGTTGCCGCAGCCTTACTTCACGGCAATGACGTAGTAACACCCAAAAGACGCCCGGTTTTCGGCCGTGGTGGTTACCGGATAGGTACCTACTTAGTTTTGCAAAGCCTGTGCAACTTTCTGGCCTGACCCAGCACCGGAGCCGCTGGTGTGAGCTAGCTCGATTTGCATCAGTCAAGCCGACCTGCAAGATGGAAGTAGGCAGGGCTCGTGGCAGATCCATCAGCCCTAGTAGCAAAAGACCATGAGACCGACTTGGTGAATCGCGGAACACGTCGTAGCACAGATCAAACCCGTATACAGCCATGTCTCCCTCCTAGTGCAACTCGCCGTCTCATTGCGCCATATTACCAAACGGCTATTAAGGCAACGTAGCCCATTTATTCTCTAGTTTACACTGTTCTCTTGAAGGGCAGTATTGCCGCAGGAGGGAAGCTTGGCTCATGGCCGAAGCACCTATCGGTTGGGTTGCTCAATACCCGCTCATCTTGCCGAGGCCGCTGTCATCCTTCAGCCAAAGTGGCGTAGCTTACATTGTCGTAGTGTAAACCACCATTCAAGCCTCCCGTGCCATGGAACGTCCACCCAGGTTGACGAGCGCAACTCCGCCGCGCCATGTACCAGTACCGTGACCTCCGCAACAAATGGGAAGCGTTTCGACGTTTTCCCCACCCCTATCCTCAGCTTCTTGGTTGCGTCTGTTCTGAGGGAAACAAGCGCCAGATCCGGACGATACTGCCCCAGGCATGATCGGCGACCATTCGTATAGTGCAACATCATGCCGGTGACGGGCTTGTCAGTGACCGTCTCGTCGACACAGTAGACGATCTCCTTGATGTTCTCCATCCTGCAGTTGGTGTAAAACCACACCTCGTTGTACAGCGTGTAGGGCGGCGGCGCAGATGGGATGAGCGACGGTGGATATCGACCCTGACGGTTTCTCTCCGAGCGTACAAGGGTATCCGTCTCCGTCTTCTCAAGTCCTAGGTGTGTCACCCAGGGAGGCCCTTGGTCTGGATCCCACTCATTGAAGTATACGCGTGATGGTCGGTTGTCCGTGGCGTAGACGCGATGAAACTCCAGCTCCGGGTCGGTAAGGTAAGGCCCAAACATGACCGCCCGTGCCGAGCTAGTCAGGAGCTAAAGAATAACAAAATATCAGGGCCGGTGTACCTGCAATGAGGCTTGAAATTCTCACCATCAGGGCTATACATCCAAAAAAAAAGGGATGCCGGACAGCCCAGATCTCTTCCAGGTATTCGCCCAGGTCGATTGGCATATAGGCCCAGAGCATGCCGCCGAGGACCCCGTCCAGTTCCCCGCGGCAAGGAACCTCGGCCCCGGGGTGATCTGCGTAAAGTTTCGATGAGTGGAGCCCGCAGATGGCGGCGAAGTAGCCCTTGGTGCCCTCCATGTTGCAGTCAAAGGAGCTCATCCGCATGCGGCCGGGCCCGCCCTGGACCACCTGGCATGTCTCGAGGTCTATTAGCCTGCAGTCCAGCCCGGGCGTCGACCAATCGAGACCCGAGATGACGCCGTCGCGCTGGGGCGCGGCATCCGTGGAATCCAGGAGACCCCTAGTTTTCAGGCCCTGGGTGTGTTAGTAGGTACTGCAAAGCGGGCCAGAGTAGTCTTACGTCAGTTTTCGCCGTGACACGGAGGATACCGGTCTCCCGGGAAACTTCCGTCCACCACACCCCGCGAGTACGGGAACGTAGCAGTTCACCCCTCGGTAGGTCGAAGTAGACGCCTCTGACGCCGAGATGGTCATATCTGACGTAAACAGACCTGACAGCACGCCCTTGCCGAGCCTGAAAGATGCGGATGCCCCCTTCGCCCCCCAAGGACGGCGCGTTGTACAGAGACTGAACGTACAGAACGCCCTCGATGCCGACGTAGCGCGCAAAGATGTCGGAAGACAGCTCGACCAAAGAGTCGGTCGAACTGGCGTGGAGGGCCAACTCTTGAGAGGTGACGGCGGCGCATTCCCGCACCAAGTGCCCCGCTACAAGATTGCAGGTCTCTTGGGGTAGCCGATCTAAGAAACCGGATCCCAGCCGGTCGGCCAACGCGCGCTCGAGTTAGCCTCGTCTCCGGGACCGTTCGCAGATCGGTGGGCCGAAGCGATGTTCGGTAGCAGCGAGGAATTTCGCGGTTATGGGAAGGGGCACGAAGGCGTAGCATTCGTCGTGGAAGCAAGGTAGTCGGCGACTTCCTTTCCGGCAGAAACTCTTACAACACATATGAATTGCAATCCCTTCCTCATCGTCTTCGAATACGTGACCGCGACGGAAGGAAAACGTAGTAGAAACGCGGTCGTCCCCGATCGCTAGTGGCAGAATAAGCGGGATCCCGTTGGTTTACAACGTAACAACCCACCCGCTACCGCAAGCTCGCCGTCCTCGAGCTCGAAGCGACACAGCCTACAGTACTGCGCCTCAACGCAGCAAGACTCCGTCGCATCATCGGCCATATACCAGGGTGCAGGGCGCGTACGGCCCGGGAACAGCTGAGCGTGTGTTCTTCGGGAGGCAGAATGGGGCGCGTGAGGTCGAGTGGCATCTTCCGCGGACACTGCTGGGGGGGAGGCGAGCGGGTCGGAGGTGGAGGTCGGGAGGGTGGTCGACAGCGACACCCGCGTCACGGCCCCCCGACGCGTTCTTGGAACAAAGCCGTAGATGCCGCAGGGAGCGGGTGACTCGGCCTCGACGGCGGCGGAAGACGGAACGCTTATCCGAGAGGCAGATCGTAGTTCGAACCCCCCATGTAGAGGTACGCTAGGTTGTCCTGCAGACGGCGCGAGGTTTGTCTGGACGAAAACGAGCGGCGTTTCGTCATCGGCGGCACCGGAAATGAAAGGCGGTGAAGGCAGCGGGCCTCGCGAAAGCCACCGCTGAGCCGCAGCAGACCACGGCAAGCCCGCAGGCCGTGCCCCTGAACCGCAGCTGCTCACAGATTCATTCAATCTGCAGACGGAAAAAGTCTCCTGTCCTTAGTACGAGGCCGTTCCTGAAGAGTCGAGTGTCGGTGACGTGCCAACTCACCACCGACGTGGGACGTTGCGGGTTTCTCCCAGCGGCTGAGGGAAACCTTCACTACTGGCCCGGCAGCGCCAGCGAAGGTGGGCCGCCAACTTCAGTTCTAACGTCGAGGGCTTGCGCGAAGGCGTGGACCTCCTTGAAAGATTTCAGTTTGAGGGCTACCACTCGGCGTGCGGTCGGGCGATCTCGCACTGCCGCATTGGAGGATAGTAAGCTTGTACTACAGAAGACGCCTTCAAAAAGACGCTCCCGCCGCCTTTTAGGACAGAACACCCAGAGCCGGTTCACAGACGACCTATTACTCTATAGATATAGGCAAGGAGGCAACTTTAAGTACCGGGTATCTATCTATAGGCAGATACCCCAGGTGCCTAGTTAAGTCAAAACGGATATTTCTAATGACAACGCCCCCATCATCGACCGAGAAATCCCAAATCCAATGTATCCTTGGGCAGGCCGGCAAAATCGCCATTCATCGCGAGTCGGCTTGCCTCACCAGACCGAAACTGTACAATTGAATCGAACCACTGTGTTTTCCAACCGCGAGCCAACTGCCGTCGGAGCTGAAGGAAGCCGCCGTGACGAAAGAGGACTCGGAGTTGCTGGTAACCTCGGCCAGGAGCTTACCGGTAGCCAGATCCGCGACGTCAAAGCCGGTTTCGGTACGACACGCCAGGAAGCGGCAGTCGGGAGATATGCACAACGGCCAGCCCTCGGTCGTCCGGACGGCGGCTAGCCGGTAGCCGTCAACGACGCCGGTCCGCGGGTACCAGAGCATGACGTCCCTTCCCCACACTGACGCGACAAGCTCCCCGTCGGGCGACACCCGCATCAACGCCGGCGGCGACCGGCTCTCCACTTCGAACGTTCCCAGAGTCTGGCCGGTCCGGGTGCTCGTCATGCGGACGAAGCCGTCCTTGGCGATGCTGACGAGGGCGGCGCCGTCCAGGGTGAAAGCCAGGTGCGTCAGCTCGGCGGAGTGGTTCGGGATCACCATGACGGGCTTCTGCGTCTGCGCGTCGACGACGACGATGCGCGAGGGATTCGGGTTCGAGGCGCCCGCTAGCAGGGCTCCGTCAGGCGACCACGCCAAGGGCGGGCGGAGGGCGGCCTTGGACGACGATTTTCTCCTCTTCGACACCTCCAGGTCGTAGGTGTCGAGCCCGGCCGCCGCCGCACCCCTGGGGATGTCGGGTACCGCCAGCATGTTGTCGGGAAGGCCCGAGAACGCCAGAGGCCCGGTGGTGCGCACAGTACCGAGGTTGATGGGGTAGCTGTAGCCGTTGGCGCGCCCGCAAAGAAAGTTTTTGGTCCGCCAGACGTACACGGCGCGGGGCATTTCGACCGTGGGCCACGAATGGCTCCCTCCGTCGGCCGCAGAAACGACGGAAGCGGCCAGAAACGTGTCGGCGGTCGAAAAGAGGACCTCAGACACCTCACCGAATACCGACGTGTCTCGGATCCTCTTGACGTAGCGGAGAACGGCGGCTACCGTGTTGTCGGAAGACACCGTCTCGTCTTCTGGCGCGTCATCCCACCGGCGCTCGCTCGGGGCAGACGAGTCCGAGGATTCCCTTGCATCTCTATCGACACGGAGATGAGAAGTCGTCATGGTGCTGTTTGTCGAGGTTGGACATGTGGGACGCAGGCCACGCAGCACTCGTCGCCGCTGCGGCTATATGTAACGAAGTGTCGAAGGCTCCCTGATAGGCGTTGCCAGACAGGGAAATCAGCCCGGGCCCGCAGCACCGCCACGACTGGCTGCGGCACAACGGCTGTTGGTGGCACAGGGATATATTAGGGCACCGGCTTCACCGAACGCAACGCCGTCAATACCGGTAACATTCCTCCGAATACTAGTCGTCGGTGCCAAGCCAGAGTTACACAACGGACAGGCAACAACAGCGCCTTCTGCATCCTGTTACGAAATATAAGTAGCTGTGATGAATGGGTAGCTCGTTCAAACGACGTCCCCATGGTAATTCCAATTTAAATCCTAGTCCCACGGGAGACATCCAATTGAGCACCTTGGGTACGCACTTGAAGTTCTATCTGGGACGAGGTCGAACGATGTTTGAGCTCACCACCGTTCATTTTCTGATGGCGCGGTAAGCTTCACACCACCAAGGGGATATTATGTGCAGGTCAATTCCTTCTCCTTGACGGTTTCTGCCTGAGGTATCTGGGTAAGGCCCCGCTTGCGTGAAGGTTGGCCACGTCAACGATGTGCAGGTTTAGATTCAAGTGACAGGTGAGACGCTGCTCTGGCGAACACGCGTACCCGAGGTCGGAGAAGAGTGATTTGCGCCCTACTAGTTAGATAGGTCCCTTTCGCAGATGAAGATCCCTCTTGGAAGCGTGCCGTCAACTTCTCAGTGCCTATGAACTTCCGAAGCTCGGTTTTCGGCATCTGGAAGTACCCCCGGCGTGTAGCACGGTCAGTCCCACCCCCGACCGGCATTCTTCAGTACCGGTGTGGTGGCCAGCAATCGCTCAGGCAAGGCACCTTGGTGGACAGGTTTGTTCCTCGGCGGGCGATGTTGAGGCTGCCCTCTCCTCACCACCAGAGTATATCGGGGCTAGTATCTAGCTGACCGAGTCTCGCGGGATAGATTGAGAAGGGGTTTCCCGTTCCTAAACTGTGCGTTCCCTTCTCATGCCCTGAAAGTCGATCCGGGGGATATGCCTAGGCAGGGCCCCGAGCAGGATGTCTTCTATCCCGTAGGACAGGGCCGTCTTCCGAGGGAATTTCCCCAGCAGCCTGTGCACCCTGACGTACCGCTTGACGCCCCCGGCGTCCTCCAGCCTCCTCACGAACAGGCCGACGACGGCGTCCTCCTCGCCGCGGACCTCGCACTCGAGGAAGGCGACGTGGTCGTCGTCCATGAAGCCCGTCGCCCGCGCGCTGGCGTTCCGGCCCACCCGCAGCTTGATGCGCAGGTAGCCGTCGTTGGGCGTCTCGAAGGGCGGTGTCCAGCTCAGGGCGCTGCTGAAGCGGCTCGTGGCCTTGACGTCGCCCAGGTCCGCGAAGCAGCAGGGGTGCGGCGCAAAGAGTTCGTAGCACAGCAGCCGTTCGCACTCGGGCAGGTCGACGAGCCAGCCGCCCCAGGCGAACAGGCTCTGGTCGTTGGTGTGGCGCGCGATCTCGGCCTGCAGCCGCGAGAAGGCCTTGGCCTCGCCCTCGCCGTACAGCAGCGGCATGTGCACGTCGAACAGGCCCATGAGGCAGTAGGCGATGTCCTCGGGCCGCGTGGTGCGCCGGCGTGCCGCCCACGACAGGCGCTGCGCCACCGACAGCAGGTGCAGCGACTGCTGCGCCATGTCGCCCGCGCAGAGCGCGTGCCACGCCGACGACAGGATTCCCGCGGGGATGGCTGTAATGCCCTCGATGGCGTCGGCCAGGGAGGCCTTGGTACCGATGGGCGCCCAGCCGCGGTCGTAGAACTCGAGCGACGGCGGCGCCACGAGCTCCTGCAGGGTCCAGCCGCGGGTAAACCAGCGGGACCGAGCGAGCGAGGCGAGCAGATCCGCCGCGCCGGTGCCCGGGACCGGAGGGGCATCGACGTCGACGAGGTACGCATAGCAGACGCCGGCCCGCTGGTACCAGGTATACATGCTGTTGATGGCCTCCGACAGCTCGGCCGACGAGCTTTTGTCGATGCAGCACGTGTCGATCCAGATCCACTGATAGCCCTGGGACCTGGCGAGCGAGCTGGCTCGCGTCACCTTGTGGTACCTCTTCCTCCGGAGGCGGGAGACCTGGTGGAGCGCCCCGGACTTGGAGGCAAACACCTCGAAGGGCGCTTCATGATCGCCCCAGGTGTGTGACAGGATGGCGTAGGGGGGGCACTGACGCTGGAACGTCGACAGTTCGAGGCTGCTAGTGTTGAGAAGCCTCATTATCCCCACTGCTGAGAGAGGCGTCCAACCGAAAAGGAGTTCGACATGCCGGCAAGGAAGCCACGCGCGGACTCTGGGTTCTCCCAGCTCTCGTGTAATCGGAAGCGGTCGGTGCGCGTAAAACAGTGTCTTGCGTTGTCTCGCGTTTCCGTACGTTGCCCTATCTTGCTCCCTATGGCTTGTCCGAGTACGCTGACGTGGCGAACTCCTCCCATCAAGACACGGGTTGACGTCGAGGAGCGGCGCAGTCCGTGCGCAGTCGTCGGTCTCGGAGCGCTCTCAGATCCCTCGCTTTAAACCGCGCTATTCCTGTTTGAGCGCTGGGACATCCTCCCGGTCGGACTGCAACACCTGGTTGGCCGCCCCATTGATGTACCGGCATGGGGAGTGGAAGAACACGAGGCAGCAGCATTTAGCATACTGAAGGTACTGCAGCGGAGCCGAGAAGAGCATAAGTGGGCATTACGCTGCCCTGCGCTGCCCTGCATTGCCCCGCCTAACCCCGTGTTGCTTCCCAAGGTTTTGTCGGGGGTACTAACATCATCGTGGCGGAACTTCTGTCATTCCATGGTTGTACTTCATTACTGTTTGATGAGGCACTGTCCGTCCCAGCGTTACTGGAGTCGTCCGAGCGTCCTACATTTTCGGGCGAAAGAGGGACGGTAGTGTCTCTTCCAGAATATGATGTTGTGGTGCCCCGAAGACGAGGTACATGCCAAGTATTTTTATTTTATCTTGTATATATTTTTATTAACTTCCAAAATACTGTGTGATGCGTGGTTAGCTCAGTCGGTAGAGCGTCAGTCTCATACGAAGGTATCTGAAGGCCCAGGGTTCGAGCCCCTGATCGCGCAGCAACCCTTTTTGCTTTTCGTAATTTTTTGTTTATCCATACATACTAGAAATATCGCGGTGGGTAGGTAGAGAAGTTTTTCAAATTAGAAAGAAAGACGCGATGTGTTGGAGTTTTGGCGTCCAGAGGCGAGTCCTTTCAACGAGTCGCTGACGTCGACTTCTCCGGGGAATTATCCAAGATCTAACAAGTACCGCGCCGTATCTCGCCTACGGGCTGGTAAGGGCCCACTGGGACTGGCTAGGTACCTAATAACCAATTCACAGCACAGATACCTTTTAAGAGCGGCGACACCCCGTGGATGACTACTGCCTCCATCGGGTGCCAGCGCCCTAACCTGCTGGTTCCCTGTCGCTGCTTGTCCGCTGGTAGAGCCCCAAAAATAGAGTCCGGTTCATGACTTCCAAGTCCACCAGCCGTACAGAGGATGCCTTCAAAGGTTTCCCTCACCGCCTTTTAATAACAGGGCACCTATAGGAGTTTATAAACGACCAAATGCGCTGTAGATGACCTAGAACTTTGTAGATGACCTACAACTCTAGAGATGACCTACAACTCTAGAGATGACCTAGAAAGTGTGTTTCAATAAGCTGGTGATAAGAAGTTGCTGACATGGAGTGGTTGTCTTGGGTGTGGGCTCGTCTAATTTGCTAGGCAGAATTAGCTGGAGTTGAGAAGGCGGTGGGCATTTTCTTTTGAAGGCGCAGTCCGTATCGATGTCCGATAGTGCGATGCGACTGGTCGATGACTGCCACCCGATGTCCTGTGGTCCTTGTAGAGTAGAGGCGTATTTACGTGAACTGTGTGTGCTAGCTGGCGTTGTGAAGGCAGTGTGGGATTCCATTGCAATCCTCCAAGGGGAGCTCGCTTCACTACTCGTTCTAAGGGGACCATGTTGTCTTCTCCTGACCAACCTCAGGGAGTCTGACGCTGGCTTGGCTGATGCATCGGTCCACATCATGCGCTCCAACCACAAAAGCGCGGTCTTGGGTCAGATCATTGGTTCGGTAGGGCCAGCTTCCAGACCTAGGGTAAACACGGGGTAGTGATCAAAATCGAATACTACCTTGCGCGCCATAGTCTAGCCCTAGAGGTGAGGCCCAGGTCCCTATGCCACCGACCGACGCTTCAGACACAGCGCAAGGCCCTCGAACACCCGCGTAGTGTTGCTCAGTGCGGCTAACCCGGGAAGAGGACGGTGGGTGGCAGGCGAGTGGCAGGCGAGAAATAAGATTAGGGACGACTGGAAAGTCACTTTTGTGCATCTGCCACCGCGGTTGGTGGCTTTGATCAGAACTCGCCAGTTCCGTCATCGCATTCCACGATTCCATGCCATCCTTCTATAGCCCTAAGGATAATCTATAAGTCTGAGGACGATCTATCACTCCGAGGATGGCCTATCAACTTACCGTGGCAGACCTGGGAGCGGCGAAGTAAACGTTAGGTAGAGAACTCAAAGTGTCATGCGAAAACCATCTATCTAAAGCTCCTTTGAGCTGCCGGGCCTGGCGGCTGGCAGCTTGCCGCCGCACTCTATGGCAATCATGCAGCCACCCTTCCTGAAGCCCTCCATCACGCCTTCGAGCATCTTGGCGTTGGTCCAGACGATCTCTACCTTTCTCAGCCCAAAGTCTCGGTAGAGAAGGCCATCGCCGCTGTCGGTATCCATTCGACACCTCGTCGACGCGTTTTCGGCACTTCTCCGAGAGACGCTCACGCGACTGGTGCGGGAGACGAGCAAGGGTTCGTTTCAACTCTCTCATTCGCTTCCCGTGCGGATAGCCGTTGACTGTCATCCAGATGTCCATCCGACGAGCGGTGCCGCCGAACCCTCCGGGCCCCGTGCTGGCAAGGGTACGTTTCTGCTGCCCCTCCCGCGGGAGCGGCCGTCTCTGACTGTCGTCTCAGGAATGAATACAACCTTCAGTGCGGCTCCCACCCCCTCCCCCACTAGGCTCGTCAAGAGCAAGCTTACAACTGTCGTTCAAATCAGACCGTGCAGGCCCGTGCCTCTCGTGGCTTTGATCACCGTGCCGGGGCCGGGGTCTGGATCCCGACCTCAAATCAGGAAGAGCCGTCAAGATGTCCTGCTGGGACTGGGAGCCTAGTCCGGCCCCGGATTGCTAAGCAAAGATCGGTACAGGGCCCAGGCGTGAAATTGGGCGATTCGGGCGGAGTCAGGTGGGCCGGTCCGGCGGCCGGGGATTCGGGGTTCTTGTTGGCCCGTCTCGCGCCAAAACGATGGCGCTCGGCAGGCCGGGCGGGGAAGCGGTGACGACGCTTGCGGTTTGCCTCGAAAGGACCGACAGCCACCCCTTTATATCCCGTGCCTGGTCGGCTCCCAGCCCCGTCGCCATCGTTCATTGCCCTGACGCCATCCTGCCGGCCACAATCCCCAAGCAACCCCTAACCATGGCGCAACCGCAGCCCTCGGCCCCCAAGACGGTGTTGCAGCGCTTCTGGGACCTCGATGTCCGCCGCCCTGCGCCCGGGCCGTCGTACCCGCCCATCGCCTCGATCCCGCGGTCGTCGGCAGCGCGGCTCGCCGAGGCCACGCCCGACGCGTGCCCGGCGGTGCCGATCCCGTCGCTCTCTCGCGGCCCGGGTGCCGACGCCACGGGCGCCGGCACCGTCCTGTATCTCGCGTACGGCTCCAACCTCGCGGCCGAGACCTTCCTGGGCCGCCGCGGCATCCGGCCGCTGTCCAGGGTCAACGTCTCGGCGCCCTCGCTGCGCCTGACCTTCGACCTGCCCTGTCTGCCCTACCGCGAGCCGTGCTTCGCCAACACGGCCCTGCGCAAGCTCCCCGACAAGCCTGAGATGCCGCCGGGGCTACCCGACCCGCCGGTCCCGGTGCCTGACCTGCCCCCCTCCGCGCCAGGCCTCCCGCCGCACCCGGCCGTCGCCGGCCCGCCGGGCGGCGACGGCGGCGGCGACGGCGGCGGCGACGACGCCTCGGCGCGCCGGACTCTCGCGCACGGCGACCCCGTCTGGCCTCACGGCCTCGTCGGCGTCGTCTACGAGGTGACGCGCGCCGACTTTGCGCACATCCTGGCCACCGAGGGCGGCGGCGCCAGCTACACGGACATCCTGGTGCCGTGCTTCGCGCTGCCGGCGCCCCGCGTCGGCCTGCCCGAGCGCCCGCCGCCCGCGCCGGGCATCCCGCGGCCCTTCCTGGCGCACACCCTCTTCGCGCCCCAGCTGTCTTCCGGTGGCGACGACGGGCTCGGCGCCGACTGCGGCCGGCCAGACCTGCCGGCGTGGGCGCGGCGGCTGCTGCGGCCGGCGCGGCGGCCGGACCCCGAATACGCGCAGCCGTCGGCGCGGTACCTCAAGCTGCTGACCGATGGGGCGCGCGAGCACGAGCTGCCGGCCGACTACCAGGCGTATCTGGGCGGGCTGGCGCCGTACACCGTGACGAGCGCGCGGCAGCGGTGGGGAATGGCGTTGCTGGGCCTCATGTGGGCGCCGATGCTGTTGCTCGTCATGGGGACCTCGCGGCTGCTGTCCGACGGCAAGGGCCGGGCGCCGCTGTGGCTGGCCCTGGGCATCGGTGCCGTCTTCAACCTCATGTGGATGAGCTACGACCACCTGTTCCGGCCGGTGTTTGGCGACGGCGAGCGGACCGAGGATTCGGGGGGCGAGACGGCCGAGAAGGAGCCGCTTCTGTTTTATACGTGACGCCCCGGTTTTATTGTAAGCCCCCGCAATTGCGGGATACGTGCTTGGATTACGCCATGTCATCCCATGCTACACGGGCCTGCTGGTGCCAGGTGATACAGGCGACCGTTGCGCTCCAGGTCGTCGTCTAACCAACTCCCGCATCGTCCGGCAACCGCCGTGAAGTCAACAAATGCACCGCCCCGGCGCCGCTGCTACCCGGTCCCCTGTTGCCGTCAACCCCCCGTCCGCTTAGCGGTGGTGGAACGACTTGGCGGCGCTCGCAACGAGGCTCGGGATGTCGTCGACTTGGTGCCGGCCCTCGAGAATGCCTGCGGCGGGTCAGGATGCGTGGAGCGTTTGGGGATCGCGATATGGCGACTCACCAATGACGGCCGTGAACAGAGGATACTCTTCCTCGAGCCCCCGTGCCTTCAAAAAGCTGTTGACCTCCTTCGCCGTCGACGTGCCCTGCAGCATCTGTCCGTTCAGCTCTGTCCGCTCCACCTCCTCGACCGAGATGCCCTTCTCCACGGCCAACTTGGCGCAGCGGAAATTCCGGCCGCCCGAGCACGACGTGATGAGGTCGGCGACGCCGGCGCTCTCCTCGGTGAAGGTCTGGGCGTGCACGGCCTCGCCGAAGAACTCCTTGCCGAACTTGACCATCTCCATCAGGCCGAGGCGCATGACGGCGGCCTTGGCGTTGTCGCCCCAGCCGCGGCCGTCGACGAAGCCGGCGGCCAGGGCGACGATGTTCTTCAGGGCGCCGCCGAGCGAGACGCCGGCCACGTCCGAGACCATGCTGACGTGGAAGTAGGGGCGGTAGAACAGGGCCGAGAGGGTGTCGTGGTCCAGCGGCGGGTACTCGGCCGGGACGCCGACGAGCTTCGTCTTGCTGGCGCGGCCCCTCGCGTCCTTGTGCGGCTCGGCCGGCGTGATGGTCAGGTCGGGCGCGGACCCGGCGACCGGCGACCGGCTCCGGGGCGTGGGGTTCCGCGAGCTGTCCAGGGGCGGGGGGTCGTAGGCGATGGTGGTCTCGCTCCACTTCTCCTGGGCGATCTCGCCGGCGATGTTGGCCCCGGACAGGGCGCCGCAGTAGATGCCGAGCCCGTCGCCGATCCACTCCGAGAACAGGGCCACGCCGTCGTCGGTGACGTTGACGCCCTTGATGCACGAGATGCCGCGGGCGAAGGGCAGGATGTGGCCCTTGAGCTGCCGGCACACGTTGTCGATGAACTGGTGCGGCAGGTTGAAGACGAGGACCGACGAGTCGCGGACGGCGTCCTGCAGGGACGGGTTCGCGACGACGTTGGGCGGGAGCCGGATGCCCGGGAGGTACTTGACGTTCTCGTGGTGCTCGTTGATGACCTGCGACAGCTTCCGGGGGCCGTCGCCGACCGACTCGTCGTAGTAGGGCGAACCCTTGGGCAGGGTCACCTCCTCCTCGTAGACCCACATCTGGACCTCGTCCTCGAAGAGGTCCGGGTGGGCGCGGGTATTCTCGGCGACGATCTTGGAGATTGTTGAGCCCCAGTTGCCCGACCCCACCACCGTCACCTTGTGCCTCTTCTCGTAGGCGCCCAACGTCGTCCCGGTCATGATGGATCTCGTGCGAGGGGTATGCTTCCGGGCCTGGGTAGGGGACGTCGGGAGATGGCGCCGCGGGGTACAAACACGGAGGCGTTGGGTAGCTCGAGCTGGCAACGACGCGAACACGACGAGCATGGGAAGCAAGGGTTCAAAAACGAAATGAGAGAGAGTGGACGGGTGGAGATAGATATCGACGGGGCGAGGTGAGACGAGGCAACTTGCACGTGTCGCGTGCCCGGAAGCTGACCGAGGACCAGACTTTCTTGCCTCTGCCTCGGTGCGACGAGCGATTGGCCGATGGCCGCTGCCTGCCGTTGAAGGTGCTGCCACCGGCCGCCTGCCTTCGGCGACGTCCGACTTGGCGTCTCAACCGAGGTCTGCTGGGAGAGCTGGTGTAGCTGCCTCGGCCGGAATTCGAGCTCTTGGTTCTTTGCCCACGGCATGTGAAGACATTCGCAAGAGGCAGATTAATCGATTGCAAGGCAACAACAGGTGTTGATGGCGAACAGATCACGGAGTACCCCAGTCCACCCAGGGTGCTATCGTGGACGGATTTCGGATTCCGCGCCAGTGCCCGACCACAACAGGCCCCCACATCGCCGTTTCCAACCAGCCCGGACGGACCCACAGAGCCACGATTCATCAGCTTCCGACCCCGACGCCGCCGGACTGGGACCCGGATGCGACCGACGGCGCGCGGTCAGGAACAATCGGCTCCGGCTCGAGTTTCGGAGTTGCTCGCCGTACCGGAGCAATCCCTGCAAGCATGCTCGGCATGCGGACTTGGGTGCTGGCGGGTCGTTTCGCACGACCCAGGCCTGCCGTCTATGACGTAATGTTTGCACAAGACGCCCGGGACGGAACACGGCGACCGGGCATCGACGGCATCAACGCCGCGGTCAGGTGCTCAGGACAGACCCAATTGGACTCCCGACAGAGCTTCGGTCGCGGTCACCGCTTCTTTGGGGGAGCCGAAGACGGCAGAGGCCGGGGGCACGGCCCAGAGAGCTGGCTTCGCTGGGCGCCTCGTCAGGAGCTCACCGGCCGTTTTCATGCTCGATCGTCGTCATCGCTGCAGAATCCGGGTCTGCCCATGTCGGCGCCGCGTGCCGTACCTGCAAGGACCACGCGAAAGGGCCAGTCTCGGGCTCGCGCTCGCCCTGGCTGGCCGTGCCCGCCATGGTGTGAAGCGGGATATTCGTTCCTGGCCGTTCGGCCAGTCGTGGGCCTTCCCGGGCCCGGGCTTCCCGCTTCCAAGGCGCTTCACCGTGTTCGCGGGGCCGCGAGCTCCAGCCCGGGCGAGGGCTTGCCGGTTTCCGTCGACGTCGGGCTACGGAAGGTGGGCTTTATAGTCGGACGAGGGCTGCCCCAAGGTCGTTCTTGCGACGCTTCGCTTCCAGGTTGAGGTCTCGTGCTTGCTTAGTCGTCGCTCTCCTGCGGTGTCGTGGTTTCTTGCGGGTCGGCACCGAGGACAATGCCATCTTGTCGCCAGACTCAGCAACCTCTCTTCAGACCATCAGCCTCGGATCCCGACTAGCCGTCCTCTTCGTTCTGCTCGGCCAACGACTTCTTGCGCCGTCTCCGTTTTACCCCTGGTCGTCCTGGCACGTGCGAGCTCCTGTGGAGACGCTTCGCTTGTTTATAACGAGGGGCAATCCCGCCGCTCCCTCCCCAACATGGTACCGCCAACCATGAAGTCCAACGAGGTGTACCTCGTCCCCCTCAACGACGATGGCTCGCCCCAGACGGCCCCGGGGCCCAGTTACATGTACATCGAGTTCAAGTCGGACGACCCCGTCACGCTGCGTTTCTGCATCGAGGGCACCTCGGGCATTTGCCGGCACGGCAGCCTCTGGGTGAACGTACCTGAGGAGGGCAACGAGTTCCAGAGGGAGAGCTTCCGCGAGTTCAAGTACGTCTCCGCCCGCCGGCGGTAGGACCGCGCTGACTTCTCCAGGCTCGTCCCAGATTTCAACCGCACGATCCAGATCGACGTCCCCGTCCACCAGCCCGGCGCCTACGCCTTCTACACGACGTACTCGCCCCTCCCCGAGCTGTCCGAAGAAAAGAACCACGCCGAGCCCGAGAAGAAGCGCACCGAGCGCTACTACGTCAACTTTGCCCCGCGGCTGAGACTCGACGGCCGCGTGCTGCCCGTGTCCGCGCTCTCGGTATGCACCGTCCTGAGCAAGTTCATGGGCAAGTACCCGGGCGACTGGGAGCGCCACCTCCGGGGCATTAGCGACAGGGGCTACAACATGATCCACTTCACCCCGCTCCAGGTCCGCGGCGAGTCCAACTCCCCGTTCAGCCTGTTCGACCAGCTCGCCTGGGACCCGGCCTGCTTCCCCGGCGGCGAGGCCGACGTGCGCGCCCTGGTCGATAGCCTCGAGAAGACGCACAGCCTGCTGAGCCTGTCGGACGTGGTCCTCAACCACACGGCCAACAACAGCACCTGGCTCCAGGAGCACCCCGAGGCGGGGTACAACCTCAAGACGGCCCCCCACCTCGAGTCCGCCTACCTCCTCGACACGGCCCTGATAGAGCTGGGCGGCGACCTGGGGCGGCACGGGCTGCCGGCGGAGCTCAACACGGTGGAGGACCTCATCAAGTGCATGGAGCTGGTGAAGAGCGAGTGCATCGCCAAGATCCGGCTGTGGGAGTTTTACGCCTGCGACGTGGACCGGGACGCCGACGCCGCCGTGGCCAGCTGGGCCGCCGGCGAGGTGTCGTTCCCCAGCGGGTCCCTCGGGGCGGCCGGCCCGATCGGCCTGAAGGACGCCAGCCTGAAGGACAAGGCCGCGTTCCTCATCAAGAACGGGGTGCGCGGGAACGACTGCCTCGGCGAGCGGTTCCGCCGGTCGATAGACCCCAAGGTGGGCGCCGCCCTCCTGTCCGCCGTGTACGGGCGCTACGAGGGGGACGACGGCTCGTCGGCGGACCGGGGGGCCGCCCGGACGACGATGACCCAGG